>JAAUYD010177642.1_pt1 | contig 16875 bp, 17 predicted proteins | sample 7278101 | NCBI WGS metagenome assembly JAAUYD01 (sample SAMN14350128, study PRJNA611818) | marine sediment metagenome | isolation source: surface marine sediment (0.6m) | place: French Polynesia: Moorea | collected 2018-08 | reverse complement strand
GAACGCCCGCGGTGGTCCACGGCCACCCGGTCCCGCGCGTCCGGCCGCCCTGGGGCGACGCGAGGTGGCGCCGCCCCAACGGCGTCCGCCCCCACCCGCACGGGCCCTCGCCCCGCCCCCGGCCTATTTTGCGCCGGGCGCGGGGCGAGGGCCAGTGCGGTTCGGGGCGGACGACGTTCGGGCGTCGCCACGTCGCGTCGCCCCAGGGCGTCCGAACGCGCGGCACCGTGTGGCGTTCGACCACGCCGAGAGTTCCTGAGGAGGATGCTCCGCTAGGCCGCGCTCGCGGGCCGCGGTGTGATCAGCGCGAGGCCGTGGTCGCGCATGATGCCGCGCACCTCGTCGTCGCTGAAGTCCTGGAGCTCGCGCGCGTAGTCCGCGGGCTGCGCCATGCCTTCGGCATGCGGCCAGTCCGAGCCCATGATGAGGTTCTCGGGGCCCATGAGGTCGCCGAGCTCGCGCACGTCGTCCTCGTGGAAGGGGTTGACCCAGACGTGGCGCTTGAAGGTCTCCGACGGATCCTCGGCGAACTCGCTCGGGCTGATGCCGTAGGCGCGGCGGAAGCTCTGGAGCAGCCACGGCACCCAGAGCGCGCCCATCTCGATCGAGCAGATGCGCAGGTTCGTGTGGCGATGGAAGAGCCCGTGGCAGACCAGCGCCGCGAAGGTGTCGAAGGGCGCGCGCGAGCCCCCGATCACGCTCTTGAAGCCCGAGGCCTTGAACGACTCGACGGTGCCGCCTTCGCCCCAGTCCTCCATGTAGCGGCCATAGCCCGCGTCACCGCCGTGGAAGGCCACGGTGATGCCCGCCTCGTTCACGCGTGCCCAGTAGGGATCGAAGACCGGGTCGGCCAGCGACTTGTAGCCCGAGGGCGTGTGCACCGGCGCCGAGCGCATCACGACGAGGCGCACGTCGCGCGAGAGCGCCCACTCGAGCTCGTCGACCGCGTTCTGCACGTCGACGAGCGTGATGTAGGGCGCCGCGAAGATGCGCTCCTTGAACGCGAAGCCCCAATCCTCGTCCATCCAGCGGTTGAAGGCGCGGAAGGCCGCGACGACGGCTTCGTGGTCGGGCAGCAGGGCCTCCTCCATGCCGACGCCGAGCGTGGGGAAGAAGAACGCGCCCTGGACCTTCTGCTGGTCCATGACCTTGATGCGCGCGTCGCGGTCGCGGTACTCGACGTGGATCGGTTCGAGCTCGCCGAACGCGTCGCGGATCGACAGGCCGGCCTCGTTCTTGCCCTGGTAGTAGTCGTCCAGGCAGCCGGGCTTCGCGACGGGGTCGAAGGTGGGGTTCGGGATGAAGCGATTCACCTTGCCCGCGACGAGCAGGCTCCTCCGCCCGTTCACCTCGGCCCACTGCATGCACCGCTTCTGCATCTTGCGGTCCATGTGACGGATGAAGGCGTCCTCGGCCTCGTAGTAGTGGTTGTCGCCGTCGAACAGGTCGAAGCCGAGATCGTTCACCTTGGGTCTCCTTGGGGGTCCGCGCCGGGTGGCGGCCGCCCCGGAGCATATCCTCGCCCCTGAAGGCCGCTCAACCGCGCTCGAGCAGGCGGCCCAGCCAGAGGCGGAAGCGTCGGCCGACGTCGGGATCGTCGCCGAGCCCCGCGCTCGCGCTGAAGATCCGCCCCATGAGCCCCTCGCCGATCATCGCGGCGGCGACGAGGCGGACCGCGAACACGCTGTCCTCGGGGTCCGCGTCCACGTCGCCAGCCTCGATGCGGTCGGCGTGGATCGCGTTTGCGAGGGTCTCGAGCATCCGCTCGTCGCTCTCGCCGAAGCCCAGCGGGCGCCCCGAGAGGGCCATCCAGGCCAGCAGCCGCGCGTGCCCCTGGTCGCCGAGCACGCGATCGACGAGCTCCAGCGGATCCTCGTCGGCGTCTCCCGTCAGCAGATCGGTCTGGAGCTTCTCCATCGTGTCCCGCTCCAGGGCCAGCATGAGCCCTTCGCGGGTGCCGAAATGGTGCAGGATCGTCGTGTGCGCGATCCCGAGGTCGGCGGCGACGTCCTGGAGGCGGATCGCGTCCGGGCCGCCCTCGCGGAGGCGGACGCCGGCCGCTTCGAGGATCCGCGCCTTGGCCTCGGCGGCGGGCAGACGGCGGCGCCTGGTTCTGGCCTCGGTCTCGGACATGGTTGCGGAACCTCTTATCTACAGTATTGTCAGTATCACGCCCGACAGGAGAGGATCATGGTGCAGTCGTCGTCGAACCGTTCCCGGAACCGATACCGCTTTCGGGACGCCTGGGCCTCCCTGCAGCGCCTGCGGCGCGATCCCGACGACACGCGGGCCGTCTTCGAGATCATCGACGCGCTGACCGGGCCCGGCACCGATCGGCTGTTCCAGCGCTTCCAGGCCACGCAGGCCGGCCGCCGGGTGCTGGAGGAGGAGCGCGATCTGTTGGCGGTCCTGCAGGACCGGGAGCGGCTGCGCGCCATGCCCGAGGGCAGCCTGGGCAGGGAGTACGCGGAGTTCACGGACCGCGAGAAGCTGTCGGCCGACGGTCTCGTCGAGGCCAGCAACACGGGCGAGGATCGCTACGCGGAGCTCAGCGAGGACCGCCGTCGTTTCGCGATGCGCCTTCGCGACTGCCACGACCTCGAGCACGTGCTGTCCGGCTACGGCCGCGATCTGTGTGGCGAGGCCGCGCTGCTGACCTTCGGCCAGGCCCAGGGCTGGAATCACGGCATCGGTCTGATCGTCGCCATGGCCTATCTCGAGAGCGACGCGGCCACGCGTCGCATGATGCGCGCGGCCTGGAAGCGCGGACGCAAGGCCGCCTGGCTCGCGGCTGCGGACTGGGAGGCGCTGCTCGAGCGGCCGCTCGACGAGGTGCGCGCGGAGCTACGCATGGGCGACGTGCCCGTCTACGAGCCGATCTGGTCCGCGGGAGCGCCGGCGGCGGCCTGAGCTCCTAGCCCCGCACCTCGAACGCGAGCCGGAAGGGCAGGTCGGCCGACGAGGTCCCGACCCGGATCTCGTACGCGCCCGGATCGACGACCCAGTCGTGCGCGCCGGGATCCCAGACCGAGAAGGCCCGGCGATCCAGCTCCAGGCGCACGGATCCGCGCTCGCCCGCGGCGAGCGGGAGCTTCGCGAACGCCTTGAGCTCCTGGAGCGGCCGCGGGAGGCGCGGCGCGCGCGGGTGCACGTAGAGCTGCACCACCTCCTGGCCGTCGCGCGTGCCCGTGTTGCGCACGCTCACGTCGACGGCGAGCGGCTCGTCGAGCGTGCTCGCGGGGGCTGCGAGCGCAGCGTCCTCGATCTCGAAGGTGGTGTACGAGAGCCCGAACCCGAACGGGAAGCGCGGCGCGAGATCGTGCGCCTCGTAGTGGCGGTGGCCGACCCAGAGATCCTCCTCGTAGCGGACCTCGCCCCCCGCGCCCGGATAGACCTTGGGATCCCCCGTGTGGCAGGGCACGTCCTCCATCCGCCGCGGGAACGTGGTCGGCAGCTTGCCCGAGGGCGAAGCCGCCCCCGTCACCGCGTCCGCGATGGCCCGGCCCGCCTCCTGACCGCCGTACCAGGCCCAGAGGATCGCGGGCACGCGCTCCTCCCAATCGACGAGCAGCGGCGCGCCCGCGTTCACGACCACGGCCGTACGCGGATTCGCCGCGGCGACGCGCTCGATGAGCTCCTCCTGGCGGCCCGGCAGGTGCATGTCCTGCTTGTCGTGTCCCTCGGTCTCCCACTCCGCGTTGAGGCCGACCACGACGACGGCCGCGTCGGCGTCGGCCGCCGCGCCGACCGCGCGCTCGAGCAGGTCGTCGGGAATCGGGCCGTGGTGGCCGAGCTTCACGCCGGCCATCGCGACCGCGCCCTCGCAGCTGTACTCGAGCACGAGCTCCGCGGGTCGTCCCGCGCGCAGCTCGGTGCGACCCATCTCCTCGTGGGTGCCGGTTCCGAAGAAGGAGTCGCCGCGGGTCTGCTCGCTCCAGTTGTCGACGACGAGCTCGCCGTCGACGAAGAGCCGCGCGCGGCCCGCGCAGGTCAGGCCGAACAGGTGGGCGCCGTCCTCGGCGGGATGGAAGTGGCCGCGCAGTCTCAGCGAGAAGTCGCGGGGATCGATGCCCTCGCCGACCTCGCCCATCCAGAGCAGGTCGACCTTGCGCATGCGCCGCGTCGACACGGGCTCCCCGTCGAAGGAGCTCGTTCCGTAGAAGCTCGCTTCGAAGCCGCGCTTGTCCGCGTCGAAGCCCGCCTCGGCCGGCGGCTCGACCGCGTCGCCGTCGAGCACGGGAAGGCTCCTCCAGCTCGTGCAGCCGGGCTCGTGCACGACCAGGGCGCGGTCGCCGAAGGCCTCGCGCAGCGAGTCGAGTGCGTGCGTCTCGTAGTGCGGCTCGACGCGCGCGCTGCCGCCGCCCTGCAGGCAGGTCACGGCCGCGTTGGGCCCGATCACGGCCACGCGCCGGATCGCCGGGTCGTCGAGCGGCAGCACCCCGCGCTCGTTGCGGAGCAGCACGAGCCCCTCCGTGGCCGCACGCCTCGCGAGCGCGCGGTGGTCCTCGCGGTCGACGGCCTGCTCCTCGGGCTCGGCGTCGGGGGCGTCGAGCGCACCCGTGCGCTCCATGATGCGCAGGATCCGCAGCGCCTTGTCGTCGAGCTCCCGCTCGGGCACGACTCCCTTCTCCACGGCCTCGGCGAGCGCCGGGCCGAAGTGGCGCGCCGGCCCCGGCATCTCGAGGTCGAGCCCGCCGGCGCCAGGGCCCTCCGTGTCCTTGAGCGCGAACCAGTCCGAGACGACGAGCCCGTCGAAGCCCCACTCCTCCTTGAGGATGGTGCGCAGCAGCTCGTGGTGCGCGCAGGCCGGCGGGCCGTTCACGGCGTTGTAGGCGCCCATGATCGTCCAGGCCCCGGCATCGCGGACCGCGGCCTCGAAGGGCACGAGATAGATCTCGCGCAGCGCGCGCTCGCTCACGAGCGAGTTGATCGTGTGGCGCTCGAACTCCGAGTCGTTCGCGACGAAGTGTTTGACCGAGACGGCCACGTGCTGGCTCTGTACGCCCCGCACGAAGGCCACCGCGAGGCGCGCCGTCAGCACGGGATCCTCGGAGTAGGTCTCGAAGTGGCGACCGCCGAGCGGAGAGCGGTGCATGTTCACCGTGGGGCCGAGCAGCACGTGCGCCTGCTTCGTGCGGGCCTCCTCGCCGAGCGCCGTGCCGATCGCCTGGACGAGCTCGGGGTTCCACGACGACGAGATCGCGCTCGCACTCGGGAAGCAGGCCGCGGACAGCCCCCCGCCGAAGTTGCCGCCGCGGGCGCCGATCGGGCCGTCCGTGAGCTTGAGCCGCGGAACTCCGAGGCGCGGGATCGGCGAGCCCCACCAGAGGCCCGATCCCGCCGTGAGCGCGGCCTTCTCGTCGCGCGTCATCTGGGCGAGCAGGGAGTGGATGCGCGTCTCGTCGGCCATGGGGTCCTCGAAGCGGGGCCGCCGAGGGTAGCCGGTTCGCATCGAGAGCGAGGTCACGCGCGTGGCTGCCCGGTCTGCCACCCCGTCTTCGACTCGGGCTGCTCCGCCGCTCTCAGGTCGGCCAGCGTCGGCCGAAGGTCGCGAGGCCCGTCAGGCCCGAGAGAAGGAGGGCGAGCACGATGGGCTCCGGAATCGCCATGACGTCGTCGATCCAGAGCTCCTGCCCGCCCAGCTTGAAGAGCGCGATGGGACCGCCGCTGAACTCGATCGAACCCTGGTCGTTCCCGAAGCCGCCCGAGATCACGTTGGCGGTGACGCCGCCGATCACCAGCCCGTCGATGTCCTGGAAGTTCTCGAAGTTGCGGAAGTCACCGTTGATGTTGAGGTTGAGGTTCCCGCCGAATTCCCCGAACAGGAACGAGAAGGAGTTGGTGCCCACGGGGACGCCGAAGTCCAGGATCACGTTGTTGATCTCGAGGTCGTTTCCGGTTCCGCCGGAGTTCTGGTTGGTGTCGACCTCGGCGAAGTTCGAGAGGAACACCCCCCCGGAGGACTGGAAGGCCTCCACGTCGACCGGAACGCCTCCGGTCGTGAAGAGATCTCCGAAGCCGTAGCTCGTGCCGGGGACGAGGTCCTCGAAGCCGAGCGTGACGGCGGCGGCGGGCGGCGGCGCGAGCCAGACGAACGCGAGCAGGGCCAACGAACTCGTCCATGAGGTCGACGAACGGGACATGGCAGGTCCTCCTGTGGAGGAGGTGGCATCGCGGCGCCCCGCGTGGCGAAAGAACTGCCTCGCGCCGAGAAAGACCGCCGGCATGGGCACCGAGTGCGTCGGAATGGCTCGTCTGGGTCAACCCGTCTCACGCCAGTCGGTCGGTCGGCCGGATGTCGCCGTCCCAGGTGGCTCAGGAGCCGGGTGTCGTTCCCTCCAGCGGTGGGCGGGTGCCTTCCTCGCGGGCCGTCGTGTCGGCGGTCGGGGCTCGTTCGCTTCGCTGAGCGTCGATCGCGTCGAGTCGCGCGACGCGGTCCCGCTCGGCAGGCGGGACGAACGCATCGCGCAACGCCTCCAGATCGGCGGCGGCCCCATGGCGCTCGATCTCCGCCGCACGCGCCTCGCGGTAGCGCGCGAGCCGCTCCGCGAAGGCCGCGCGCTCGGCGTCGAGCGCGGCCATGCGCTCGGCGGCGGCCGGGCCGACCCGTTCGGCACGCAACGCGAAGATCTCCGCGTCCGAGGCGCCCGCGTCGCGCAAGGCGGCGGTCTCCTGCGCGAGCCGCAGCGGCGCCGTGGTGCGCGCGTGGCGCTCGCGGGTCTCCTCGGGCCATTCGTCGGCCAGCGCGTCGAGCGCGGCCCGACGTGCCGCAGGATCGTCCGCGTGACGCTCCGCGGCGCGGCGCATCTCGAGCTGGAGGCGAAGCGCCTCGTCCTCGTGGGCGAACAGCACCTCCGCGAGCTCCGCCCCGTAGTGGGCGCGCCGAAGCTCGCGCAGCCATTGGAGGTGACGGTCGAGATCGCCCGCGCCGTCGCCCCCTTCGAAGGCCAGGCGAGCGGCCTCGCGGAACGCGCGGTTGCGCCGCGCGAGATCGAGCGCGCCTTCGTGCGCGGACGGGGGCAGGTCACGGCGCAGGGCATCCTCGAGGCGCACCTGCTGCTCGGCGTCGGGCAGATGGCGCAGGGCGAACCGGAACGAGTCGATCCAGGCCAGCGCGGACGGGGTCGCGACGAACGCGCCCCCGGCGTCGAGCTCGAGGCGCCCCGACGGGCGCGGCGCCGCCTCCGTCACGGCGGCTGACGAAGGTGGGGCCGGCGCGGGTGCGCGTTCCATGGGTCCCGTGCGCGCCGGCGTCGGGACCCGTTCGCGCACGGGCTCCCCGCGGAACCAGAGCCCCGCACCGAGCAGCGCGAGTGTCACCGCCGCCGCGCCGCCGAGCAGGAGCCGACGCATGGGGCCGTGGAGCTCCGGTCAGAGACCGAGATCGGCGAGCCGACGCACGTGGTCACGGAACAGCGTGCGCGGGTCGACCTCGAACAGGGAGGTGATGCCGAAGATCTGGTTCACCTCGTCGAGGTGGTTCATGAGCAGGTCGTCGGCGATCACGTCGCCGAACTGCGCGCTGCAGACGGTGACGAGTCCGTCGTTCTGCTCGAGCCCGTAGAAGAGCCCCGCGATGCCCATCAGCGGATCCGTGAGATCGAGGATGTTGGTGGTCGACACCTTCCCGGTCCACGAGTAGAAGCGCACGCCGCCGGCCTGGGCCGGCCCGTCCTGGCACCCGCTGGGCAGTCCGGCCGGGAACGTCGCGTTGAACCCGGCGACCCCCGAGGGCGACAGGTTCTGGAGCGCGGCCTTCGCATCCAGCGGGTCGGCCGTGCCGCCGAGCAGCTCGATCACGGGCGTGAGCAGCGCGCCGAAGAAGCCGATCAGGTTCGAGGCGAACGATCCGTCCGCGAGGATGCCGTCCGCGAGGAAGCCGGCCGCGCTGGCGCCCTGATGCGGCGTGCCGATCGCCGTGACCGAGGCGACGAGGTCGGGCCGCATGCCCGCGACGTAGCGCGCGTCGAGCCCACCCTGGCTGTGGCCGATCAGGTGCACCTTCGAGGCGCCCGTCTGGGCCAGGATGTCCTCGACCTGGCTCAGCAGCTGCGCGCCGCGCGTGTAGCTGTCGTGGATCGCGCTGACCTGGGTCACGAAGACCTCGGCGCCCTCGTCCTCCATGGCCTCCGGGATGCCGTTCCAGTAGTCGAGCAGCTCGACGTAGGTCTCGGCGCCGAGGAAGCCATGGGCGAGTACGAAGGGATGGACCGGCGGCGTGGGCCCGCCGCCCCCTCCGCCGCAGGTGCCCGCGACGAGCAGAGGAGCCAGGAGCAGGACGAGCAGGCGGACGGAGTGGGCCACGGATTCTTCCCCCAGAAGCGTGAGGGTCCACCCTACTTACCGAGCGTTCAAGAGGTCAACCCCAAAAAACAAGTGGGGCCGGGTTGGGGAGCCCAGACGGACCCTCAGCGCCCGAACGCTTCTCTCGCTCGCCACTCGCAGGCCGGGCAGGTCACGTGCGACAGCTGCGGAAGGAGCGTCTGGTCGAAGAGCCTCATGCGGGCGACGGCCTCCTCGACCTCGCACCAGTCCCCGGGGTCGGGGCCCGTGTACACGCGTTTGCACCAGCCGCAGATCGAGAGCATCTCCGCGCTGCGGGCGTGGTGCGCGTCGAGCATGGCGACCGGCGGCCTGGCTTCCTCGCGAAGGAGCCGCCCCGTCAGGTCGAGGCGCCCTTCGGGGCCGGGCTCGATCTCGAGCTCCATGAAGCGACGAAGCTCCGGCGAGTCGCATCGAAAGGGGATCGTCCGTGCGGTCCGGCTCTCGCGAACGCGGTCGAAGATCAACCGATAGAGATGACGGGTCTCGAGGTCGGTGATGAACTCCGAGAGCGGACGCCCGATGACCTCGCTGCGCCCGAGCGCCGCGGCGCCGTTCTCGCTCGCGAAACGGATCCAGGCATCCGACACGCGCGAGATCCGGTCGTCGCCATCGATCTGGTACATGAAGACGCGCACGGGCGTCGGCCGGGCATCGTCGGTCGCATCGCTTTCGGGCGCGCTGTGCATGGGGTCGGGCTCCCCTCGTCCTACCGGAGCTGCGGCGGCCTGGTTTCGCAGGTCCACGACCCTTCGCTCGAGTCGTCCCGTTCCGCGGGGTCACAGGAGTCCTCGTCGAAGACGTCGAGATGGGGAGGGCGGTACGCGCCTGTCATCGCGACCCCCTCCGAGGCATGGACCCGAGGTCGTGCAAGCACCATGCCGCAGCAGCGGCACGGCGTGGAGGTCTCGGGTTCGCAGCGCGGGGCGGGATGTCCCAGCCCGAGACCCGGAACCTCCGTCGGGCGGGACGTCTCGCGGTCCGGGGCTCGCCGCGCCTGCGGGCTTCAGCCGCGCACGGTCTGCGCGGAGGGGGACTCATCGGTCACGCCGTTGCGACGCCGGAAGGGGCGGCCCCTCGACGTGCGAGCCGCCAGGGCCCGCCACCGCGAGACGAGCCGATCGGCTTCGCTCGCAGGCGGCGGGCCGGCCGGTCACTCAACCGGCCGCGACGTTGATCTGGCGGGGCTGCTCCGCCGCGTGCTTCGGGAGCCGGAGCTCGAGCACGCCGTTCTTCATGGCGGCCGAGACGCCGGCCGCGTCGATCTTGTTCGAGATCCGGAACTCGCGGTGGTAGCTGCCCGCCTCGTACTCGGTATGCAGTGGCGTCCACTCGGTCTCGGGCTCGGTGGCGAGCCGCGCGTCGAGGACCAGCGTGCCCTTCTCGAGCTTCACGTCGACCGAGCTCTCGTCGGCGCCGGGGAGATCGGCGAACACGACGAAGGCCTCGGGCTCTTCGAGGATGTCGATCACGGGGCGGAAGACCGGACCCGGTCGCAAGCCCTCGGTGGCGACGGGCTGCTTCGGAGCGGTCTGCAGGTCGTTGTCTTCGGGAGTGGTCATGGAGGTCTCCTGGTGTGCGAAGGACGGAGGCAAGCAGCGCCTATTCGGCGCCGACCGTGATCTGGCGCGGCCGGTGCTCGGGCGCCTTGGGGAGGTGCAGCCGCAGCACGCCGTTCTTGTGGCTCGCGGTGACCTGGTCGGCGTCGATCGCGACCGGCAGCTCGAACGCGCGCCGGAAGCTGCCGCGGGGCCGCTCGACGCGGTGGGCGCTGCCTTCCTTGTGGGCGCCTTCGGCCTTGCGCTCGCCCTCGAGCGTGACGGTCGCGCCATGCAGCGTCACCGTGACGTCGCCAGCGTCGAGTCCCGGGAGCTCGGCGGTGAGCTCGTAGGCATCGCCGGACTCGTAGAGGTTCACGGGCGGAAACACGCCGCGGTTCTGCGTGACGGTGGGGCTGTCGGAGTAGCGATGGAACACGGAGTCCATGTCGCGGCGCAGCTCGTCGAAGAGGCTGGGCCAGGGAGCGAGTTTCCGGGGGCGAAGCAGGCTGGTGTGCGCCATGAGGGTTCTCCTGTCGGTTCGTGGCGGTTCGAGGGGGCCGGGCAAGCACCGGCGGGCTCTCTCATGTCTGGTCCCGGCGCTCGCGCTGTCAAGCGCGTCGCCTCGCGGCCGCGCGTTTGACACGCTCGCCGGAGGAACGATGTTCAGACGAAGCGCTGCCGGGCGGCGCGTTCGATGCGCTGCGTTCGAAGCGCCGGGTCCCGACTGCTGCGCGGTCAGACGGCGTGTGCGCGCGTCGCTCCGTGCGTCGCCTCCGCGACGCGTTCGGCCACGCGTGGCGCCTCCTCGACGGGAAGCGCGGCGCTCGTGATGCGCAGCGCCGGCGGCGACGCGATCCGGTAGCTCTCGCCGGCGCGTACGGCGTAGCCGTGCCGGAACAGGTGCTGGGCGACCACGGTCTCCTCGGGGACCGGCACCCAGACGTTCAGTCCCGAGAGGCCCACGGCCGGAAGGCCGCGTTCGCGCAAGGCGCCGACGAGGGCGCGACGCCGTTCGGTGTAGGTGCGTTCCGCGTGACGGACCTGCCGCGCGACGGAGCGGTCCTTCCAGAGGCGCAGGACGAGCTCCTGGAGCACGTGGCTGACCCAGCGGCTGCCGAGGAGCTGCCGTCCTTCCACGCGCGCGAGCGTCTCGGCGTCGCCCGTGACGACGGCGAGCCGCAGGTCCGGTCCCAGGGCCTTCGAGACGGAGCGCACCACGGCGAAGCGAGGCGTCGCCTCGTCGCACAAGGTATGGACCGGAGCGCCCGCGACGTCGGCCGCGTGGTCGTCCTCGATCACGAGCAGGTCCGGAACGCGTTCGGCCACGGCGCGCAGGGCGGCAGCGCGCTCCGCGTCGAGGGCCGCGCCGCTCGGGTTCTGCGCCCGCGGCGTCAGCACGAAGGCCCGGGCGCCCCGGTCGAGCGCGCGCTCGAGCTCGTCGGGTCGCGCGCCGCGCTCGTCGAGCGCGACGGGTTCGGCCACGAGTCCCATCGCGCGCAGCAAGGGGGTCAGGCCCGTCCAGCCCGGGTCCTCGACGGCGACCCGGTCGCCGGGCCGCAGGTGCGCGAGCAGCACGCGTTCGATCCCGTCGAGCGCGCCGCTCACGATCGACAGCTCGCCATGGGGCAGGCCGTCCGCGCGGAGGCGCGCCCGGGCCCGCTCGACGAGCTCGGGGAGGTTCGAGGTCTCGACGTAGCCCTGGGGCTCCGGGTCCATCGCGGCGAGGTGAGGCCCGAAGCGCGGCAGCAGGGCCGGGTCCGGGTTCCCGCTCGCGAGGTCGGCCACCCCGTCGGGCAGCGTGGTGCCCAGGAAGCTCGGGACCGGCGGGGCCGGGCTCACGCGGGTGCCCCGTCGCCCCTGCGTGACGAGCAGCCCGCGCTGCTTGAGCTCCCGGTAGGCCGCGGCCGCCGTGGTCGGACTGACGCCCAGGTCGGCGGCGAGCGCGCGAACCGTGGGGAGCCCGCCGCCGGGGGCCAGGCGACCCTCGCGGATCTCGCGCTCGATGCTCGCGGCGATCTCGGCGGCATGGGAACCGTGGATGCCTTCGGTAGGCTTCTGTGTGGGACGGCCCATGGATTTGTACTGTCACAAACAAGGGGCCGCGAGGCCAGTCCATGAGCGAGCTGCGCGAGATCACCGTGGGCATCCTGATCTTCGACGACGTCGAGGAGCTGGATTTCGTCGGGCCCTTCGAGGTCTTCGGGGCCCTGCGCAAGGCCACCGGCCGCGGTCGGGTGGTCACGATCGCGGCGTCCCGGGAGCCGGTCCTGTGCACGAACGGCCTGCGCGTGATCCCGGACCACGACTTCCGCGATGCCCCGGAGCTCGACGTCGTGCTCGTGCCCGGAGGCCAGGGGACGCGCCGCGAGGTCGACAACCCGGTGCTGATCGACTGGATCCGCAAGGTCGGCGAGCGCTGCGAGTGGGTGACGAGCGTCTGCACCGGCGCGCTGCTGCTGCACGAGGCCGGCTTCGCGAAGGGGAAGCGCGTGACGACCTTCCACGGCTTCCTGGACGACCTGCGCGCGCGCGGCGACGTCGAGGTGCTCGACGGCCCGCGCTTCGTCCGCGACGGAAACCTCGTGACCTCGGCCGGCGTGAGCGCGGGCATCGACATGGCGCTCTGGCTGGTCGGGCAGATCCACTCGCCCGACATCGCGCGCCGCGTCCAGCGCGGCATCGAGTACGACCCGGCGCCGCCCTACACGGCCGCGGTCTGAGAGCGCCGCGGCCCGGCCCCGGTCTCCGGGCGATGCACGGGGTGGGCTAGGATCCGCGCATGACGACCCGCATGCCCGCCCTCGCGCTCGCCTCCGTCCCCGGCCGCCGGCGCAAGACCCTCGATCTCGCGACGGAAGCGGAACGCCGCGGCTACGCAGGGCTCTACTGCGCGAGCTTCGACGACGCGATGGGGCTCTGTCAGGCGCTCGCGCTCACGACGGAAACGATCCCCTTCGGCACCTCGATCGTGAACCTCTACGCGCGGCAGCCCGCGGACTACGCGCTCAGCGCGGGCATGATCCACGAGCTCTCGGGTGGGCGCTTCCGCTTCGGCGTGGGCGTCAGCCACGCGGCCATGAACGAGCGCGCGGGCATCACGAACACGGGCAAGCCGCTCGGGGACACACGCGCCTTCGTCGAGGCGTACCTGAACACGCCACGCGTGGGCGAGCTGCCGCCGATCGTGCTCGCGGGGCTGCGCAAGAAGATGGTCGGCATGGCCGGCGAGATCGCGGGCGGGGTGGTCTTCGCGAACGTCGCGCGCTCGCACGTGCCCACGACGCTCGAAAGCCTGCCCGCCGACAAGCGCAACGATCCGGGCTTCTTCATCGGCGACATGATCCCGACCTGCATCTCGGACGATCGCGAGGCCGCGGCCGCCGTGAACCGCAAGACGCTCACGATGTATCTCGGCTTCCCGAACTACCGGAACTACTGGAAGGAGGCCGGCTACGTCGAGGAGATGGAGGCCGTCGAGAAGGCGATCGACGCGGGGGAGCGCGAGCGCCTGCCCGAGCTCATGACCGACCGCTGGCTCTCCGACGTGTCGCTCTACGGCTCGGTGGCCGAGGTGCGTGAGGGGCTCGAGGCCTGGTTCGACGCGGGCGTCGCGACGCCGATCCTCGTGCCCTCCTCGGCGGTGGGCAACCAGCTCAAGGCCTTCGAGGAGCTGTTCGCTGCCTTCGACTGACCCGTCTCCGGCCGCGGCCCTGCGCCGCCTGCTCGACGAGCCCGTGCTCCGCGTGATGCCCTGCTGCTGGGACGCGTGGTCGGCGCGCTTGATCGAGCGTGCGGGCTTTCCGCTGACCTTCATGAGCGGCTTCGCCGTCGCGGCCACGCGCCTCGCCGTGCCCGACACGCAGCTCATCAGCTACGCCGAGATGCTCGACACCGGGCGCAACCTCTGCGATGCGGTCTCGATCCCCGTGATCGGCGACGCCGACACGGGCTACGGGAACGCGATCAACGCCCAGCGTACCTTGCGGGGCTACGCCCAGGCGGGCTTCGCCTGCGTGATGCTCGAGGACCAGATCGCGCCGAAGCGCTGCGGGCACACGCGCGGCAAGGACGTGGTCGAGCGCGGCGAGGCCCTCGCGCGGATCCGCGCCGCGGTGGACGCCCGCGAGGAGGGCGGTCTCGACGTGTTGATCATGGCGCGCACGGACGCGCGCGCGACGCGCGGCCTCGACGAGGCGATCGACCGCGCGAAGGCCTTCCGCGACCTCGGCGCCGACCTGCTCTTCGTCGAGGCGCCGACCGGTCGCGACGAGCTCGAGCGGGTCGCACGCGAGGTCGAGGGCGCCCCGCTCATGGCCAACCTCGTCGAGGACGGCGACACGCCCTGGCTCTCGCACGCGGAGCTCGAGGAGCTCGGCTTCCGCATCGCGGCCTACCCGCTCACCTTGCTCGAGGTCGCGTCGCGCTCGATCCAGGGCGCGCTGGGCCGCATGGACGAGGGTGGCCACCCGGCCGACGCCGAGCGGATCTCGTTCCCGGAGCTGCGCGAGCTCGTGGGCTTCCCGGCCTACTACGAGGCCGAAGAGCGCTACCGGGACGACTGAGCGTCGACCGCAGGGGCTGTACATCCGATGTCCGGCCCGCCGCGACCCCGCGGGGCGCCAGCTTCGCCAACTCCTTGATTTCAGGAGAGTTTCGGCGGCACCCCTCGATGGCACGGCCGTTGCTCCTCTTCTGCCGCAGAGGAGGACCCCATGGCCCCGACCACCGCTTCCGACGACTTCCGCTGGACTCTGCCCAACGCGCTCTCGGCGCTGCGCCTCGCGCTCGTGCCGACCCTGCTCTTCGTCGCCTGGCTCGGCGAGGGGGGCCTGTTCCTGTTCCTCGTGACCGTCGCGCTCGCGACCGACGTGCTCGACGGCTGGCTCGCGCGCGTGCTCCGCCAGGAGAGCGCCGCGGGCTGTCTGCTCGACAGCCGCGCGGACCTCGCGCTCTGGCTCTCGCTGCCGCTCTGCACCTGGTGGCTGCGGCCCGACTTCGTGATCGCGGAGCTGCCGCGGATCGCGCTGCTGCTCGTCGGCTTCTTCGCGCCGATGGCGTACGCGTACGTCAAGTTCGGGCAGCTCACGAGCTACCACACCTGGGGCGCGAAGCTCACGGCCAACCTGCTCGGTCTGTCGCTGCTCGCGCTCTGGGCGGGGGGACCGCTCTGGCCCTTCCACGTCGCGTCGGTGATCGCGCTCGTCGCGCTCACCGAGGAGGTCGTGATCACGGCGCTGCTCGACGAGCCGCGGCAGAACGTGTGCACGGTCTGGCACGTGTGGCGGCAGCGCGCCGACCCCCCGAACGAGGGTCTGCTGTAGCCTGTCGCGATGCGACGCTTCCAGCCGATCCCGCCCGTCGCGATGCGACGCTTCCCTCCGATCCTCGCCGCGGCCCTCGGCCTCGGGTGCACGAGTGCGCCCGAGGCGCTGGACCCGCTCCGCCTGCACCACGATGCGATCGTCGTGGACACCCACTCGGACACGACGCCGAGGTTCCAGGATCCCGACTGGCGCTTCGACGAGCGTCACGAGACGGGCCACCAGGATCTGCCGCGCATGCGCGAGGGCGGGCTCGACGTGCAGTTCTGGTCGATCTACCTGGGCGAGACCCCGGGCAAGGGCGCGGCCATCCGCGAAGCCCTCGAGCGCATCGACGCCGTTCACGAGCTCGTGGCGGCGAACCCCGAGGACCTCGCGCTCGCGACGACGGTCGCCGAGATCCGCGAAGCCGTGGGCGAGGGCAGGATCGCGTGCCTCATGGGCGTCGAGGGCGGCCACATCATCGAGGACAGCCTTCCGGCGCTGCGCACCTACCACCGGCTCGGTGTGCGCTACATGACCCTGACGCATTCCTTCCACACGAGCTGGGCCGACTCGTCGGGCACGAACAGCGTGCCCGAGCCCGTGCACCGCGGCTTGACCGACTTCGGCAAGCAGGTCGTCGCCGAGATGAACCGTCTCGGCATGATGGTCGACGTCTCCCACGTCTCGGACGAGACCTTCTACCACGTGATCGAGGTGACGAGCGCGCCCGTGATCGCCTCGCACTCGTCGGCGCGCGCCGTTGCCGACCACCCCCGCAACATGACCGACGACATGCTGCGCGCCCTCGCGGAGAACGGGGGCGTGGTGATGATCAACTTCTACTCCGGCTACATCGACATGGAGCTCGTCGAGCCGATCCGCGGGATGTTCCAGACGCTCGGTCCCGAGATCGCCGCGCTCCGCAAGGCGCACGCCGACGACCCCCTCGCGCGCTCGCGCGCGTTCGGGGAGCTGCTCGCGGCGCAGGAGGTGCCGCGCACCAGCATGGCCGTGCTGCTCGACCACTTCGACCACGCCCTGCGCGTGGCCGGCCCCGACCACGTCGGCATCGGCGCGGACTGGGACGGCGTCGTGAGCATGCCCGAGGGCATGGGCGACGTGAGCCGGCTTCCGGCGCTGACCGCGGGCCTGCTCGAGCGCGGTCACTCGCCCGAGACCGTGCGCAAGGTGCTCGGCGAGAACCTGCTGCGCGTCATGGCCCGGGTGGAGGACGTGGCCGCGCGCAGCGCCTTCGTCAGGGGTGTCCGCCGGGGTGGCGGGGGCCGGGCGCGGGATGGCGCGCGAGCCGCCGCGACGCGAGCTCGGGTTCTCCCTCAGTGATCGTCACGAGCCGGTCGACGGCCACGTCCTCGAAGCGCTGCGTGAGGCCCGACGCGGGCCAGTGGATCTCGATCGCCTCGATCCGCTCGGCGCCCCCGACGCCGATCTCCTGGCGCCAGGGGCTGCCGCCGAAGCTCGACACGCTCCCGACGTGGCGATGGATCGACCGCGGCTGGCCGTCCTCGACGACGTCGAGTCGGATCCGCGCCCCGAGCCCGCGCGCGTTCGACCGCACGCCGCGCAGCTCGATCGTGATCCAGTGGTTCCCGAAGCCGGGATTGCGGAACAGCGCGTTGCGGTACCCGTCGCCTCGGAAGAAGCCACCGATCTGCTCGTAGACGTCCTGGTCGCCGTCGTCGTCGAGG
>JAAUYD010302268.1_pt1 | contig 16878 bp, 13 predicted proteins | sample 7278101 | NCBI WGS metagenome assembly JAAUYD01 (sample SAMN14350128, study PRJNA611818) | marine sediment metagenome | isolation source: surface marine sediment (0.6m) | place: French Polynesia: Moorea | collected 2018-08 | reverse complement strand
TGGTTTAGGCGCGCCGATGGTTCATGACGCACCATTTTTAGCAGCCCCTGCAGATACCCCAGCCGCCGGCCGCGCAGCATTTTACTTCTAAAAAATGCGCCGGGGGTCAGCGGCAGATGATCGAGGCCGGACCCGGTTAGGGCGGTTGGGGATTTGCCGAAGCCCGGTGTTTTCCCCTGGGGTTGAATGCCCAAGCCATTGAGTACCTTCATCCCTGCTCCGCCGCGGTAGAGGGCGTGTGGACCTAAGTTGAGGTAATACCCATCTTTTTGCCGAGTGTGGGCCCGGCCGCCGAGGTGCTGTGATTTTTCAAAAACTGCGACCTGCTGACCCTGTTTTTGCAGTAGCAGCGCGGCCGAAAGTCCGGCCAGCCCACCCCCGATGATAACGGTGTCGAAATTGTTCATGAGAACCTCCTTATGAGACAACAGACTTCAGACCCCCGACTACAGCAGCGCTGGTTTTCTGATATCTGAAGTCCGAGGTCTGTAGTCTTTATATGGTTGACGAACGAGGTTCCGATTTTGTGACATCAGAAGACAACAGACGACAGACCTCAGACCGCAGAGGGTTGGTTCTCTGAAGTCTGTGGTCTGTTGTCTGTCGTCTTTTCACACTTATTGAGCGCCTCACACCGACACATCTGCCATTCCTTCAGGGAATTTTTCATCCGTTCGATTTGGGCGATTTGCCGATTAAGCTCTGTGATTTTGGCGTCGATCAAGGTTTTGGTGTGAGGAGAAGGAGGTTGGTCCAACCGCTGATTTTGAACGAGTTGCTGACATTCAGAGATTGTCAGCCCATTTTTGCGGCCGTTTTGAATCAAATTTAGGTGCAGTATAACCACTTCTGTGTATTGTCGACGGCCGTTGACGCGTTTTGGCTGGGGTAAGAGCCCCACCTGTTCATAATAGCGAATGGCGGAGGTGCGCAGGCCGGTCATGCGACCGATTTCACCGATTGAGAAAAGCTGCATATCTTCTTTCCTTGACTTCAAGTGCACTTTAAATGGTACCGTTTTGGTTATCGATTATGAAATAAAGGAGTAGGATTTCATGAAACAACAATTGATCTGTGATGTCAATGCGATTCAACTGGCCGAACGGGCGTCCCATCAAGCCTTGACGGATCGTCTGTTTCAGGACGAAGTGCGAGAAGTAAGGGAAGTAGGAGATGGTTATGGTTTCCAATTTTCAGAATCGTTATTTGAAGACCTGTGTCTTTACGTTAAAAATGAACGCCTTTGCTGCCCATTTTTTCATTTTGAAATTGTGGTGAACGCTGCCCGAGGACCCATTTGGCTCAATTTGCGGGGACCGGATGGGATTAAAGCGTTCATCGCTCAGGAGCTAAATTTAGCCGAACAGCATGAGAGAGATGAAGATTGGCAATAATCCGGTCCTTCATTGACTTGGTTGCTACCTATCACCCAACACCTATCACCCATCACCCAATACCCACTCCGCCACCTGCATCGCGATATCGTGTGGCATATCAACGCTGCCCTGATTGTAAAGCGTGATGATCGTGTATTTCTCATCCGGGTAATGGGCCAGGGAGGAAGTAAACCCAAGGATATTGCCGTTGTGGCCCAAAAATTGACGGTTGTTAAACGTGACCTTATACCAGCCCAGGCACATCACAAAGTTAAGCTGCTTCTCGTTGCCGGATTTTGAGGGGTGGGGGGTCCACATCAGCCGGCGATATTTTTCACTGAGCAGCTGGTCGCTGTAAAAAGAGCGTTCCCAGCGGACCAGATCGGCAACAGAGGAGAGCAAGACGCCGGCCGAGAAGGTGCCGGAGGTGCTGTAATACGCTTTGTTCTTAAGTTCGCCATTTTCCAATGAGTAACCGGCCGCCCGGTTTTTGACGATGGCATACGGATCATTGACGCGGGTACTGTGCATGCGCAGCGGATTAAAAATCCGGTTTTTGAGCACTTCTCCATATGTTTGACCGGTTACATTTTCAAGAAGTAGTCCTAGCAGATAGTATCCGGTATTGTCATAGCTGTGTTTTTCTCCCGGATCAAAGAGGAGAGGTAGGTCGGCCACGAGGTCGAGAATCGCCTGGCGGGAAATATCGAGGCGGGTGGTTTCCCAATATTCCGGCACTTCGGTATAGCTTTTGATACCGGACTGGTGGGCCAGGATGTGGCGGATGGTAATCGGCTGCCAATGGTTGGGTAAATCGGCCAGATAGCGGCCGATGGGATCCTCAAGGGCGATTTTGCCGTCCTGAACGAGCTGCAGCACGGCCGTGGCCGTAAACATTTTGGTCAGCGAGGCGATTTCAAATACCGTGTCCTCGGTAACCGGGAGATCATGTTCTAAATTCGCATAGCCATAACCCTTGACGAGCCGTGATTCTCCCCAATGGATAACCGCCAGGGCCAGACCGGGAACGTGATGTTTTTCCATTGCTTGGTTAATGAGTTGATCGATTGGAATCATGGGTTTATTGTACCTCGGGATGGGTGATGGGTGATGGGTGATGGGTGTTGGGTGTTAGTTAGTGGGTGATCTATTCGTGGGGAAGGGAAGGCAGCAACATAGATTAAAATTACCCAACAGTCAACAGATAACCATCAAAGAATCACGATTATCGGGTAAAATCAGCAACCATCCGCGAGACCCGCGGCAAAAAAAAGAAAAAGAGGAAAAAATGATCATAAATGAAAAAGTTGTCGAGGCGATGAACGCGCAAATTCGCAGTGAATTTGGGGCATCAGCCCAGTATGTGGCGATTGCCGTCTATTTTGACGAAGAAGGGCTGCCGGATCTGGCCGCTTATTTTTATCGTCAATCGGAAGAAGAGCGGATGCACGCCATGAAATTCGTTCATTTTATGTTGGAAACCGGGGCCAAGCCGATCATACCCGGGCTGCCGGAGATGAGAAACGAATTTTCATCGGCCGCTGAGGCGGTGCAGTTTGCCCTCGATCAAGAGATGCGAGTGACCGACGAGATCAACAACCTCGTCTCGCTGGCGGTTCAGGAAGGGGACCACGCCAGCAACCAGTTTTTGCAGTGGTTTGTGACCGAGCAGGTCGAAGAAGTGGATTCGATGTCGACGCTGTTACAGACGATCAAGCACGCGGCCGGTAACCTGCTCTTTGTCGAGGATTACGTGCGCCGCAACGCCCAGATAATGGATGTGTCGGCCGCTGAGGAATAATCTCTATTCCCTTTCGCCCATCCCCCGTAAAGCTTTTCTTGTCGCCGAGACAATCAGCTCGTGTTCTGCGCCATGGAGGCGGGCTGCGAACGTGTCCAGGGTATCATGTGGCTCAAAACCGACCTCGCGGTATTCGATGACCGGCCCGGCATCCACTTCCGGAATCGCGTAGTGAACCATACAGCCGGAAGCGGTAATTTCTCCGGCTTGAAAAGCGGCAAACGCCCTTTCAATGGCTCGGGTACCGGCAAACCGGCCAGGCAGGGCCGGGTGCAAATTAATGACCCGGCCGGGAAATTGATCGAGAAAGGCGGGGGATAAAATGCGCATAAAACCGGCCAGGACGATTAAGTCCGGCCGGTGCTCTCTCACCATCTGGGCCAGCGCCACATCATAACTTTCTCGATCAGGGAACCCTTTTGCCGACAAAAATATAGACGGGATTCCCACTGCGGCCGCTCGCTCTAGCCCGTAAGCGCTTTTTTTATTGCTGATAACGGCCGCAATATCGGCCGGCAGATGGCCGGATTGAGCGGCGTCAATCAAAGCCTGCAAATTGCTGCCCCCACCGGAAATAAGCACGACAAGACGACTCATTGACGCTCCAGGCCCGTTATCTGCACAGTTTGCTCCCCGGCGATGATTTTTCCCACCACAAAGAGATCGTCACCCAACGCCCGCTGCGCCAGGGTGACGTGATTGGCCGGCACGACGATGAGCATCCCCAGCCCCATGTTGAACACTCGAAACATTTCCCGTTGAGAAACCTGGCCCAACTGACGCACAAGGTTAAAAATCGGCTGCTCCGGCCAGCTGCCCCGCTCGATGACGGCGGCCGTATCTGGTGGGAGGATACGCGGTAAATTTTCGATGATGCCCCCTCCCGTGATGTGGGCCAGACCATGTATTTCTACTTCATTGGCCCTCAGCTGATTGATGTGGGATAAATAAAGCTTGTGCGGGGTTAGCAAAATTTGCCCGATCTCGCGCCGATCAAGCTCCGCCACCGGCTCCAGCCAATTTTCATCAGCCAGAGCGGCGCGGGCCAGCGTGTACCCGTTGGTATGCAGCCCCGATGAAGCCAGACCCAGGATCACATCTCCTGTTTCGATTTGGGAGCCATCGATCAATTTCGGCTCGTCAACAACGCCGACGATGGTGCCCACCACATCAATTTCTTCATCGGCATACACCCCCGGCATCTCGGCCGTTTCACCCCCCAAAATGGCGCACCCGGCCGCCCGGCAGGCGTCGGCCATCCCTTTGACGATCAAGGCGGTTTGCTGAGGATCAAGTTTGGAGGAGGCGATGTAGTCGAGAAAAAAAAGGGGTTGGGCCCCCTGAACCAAGATGTCGTTGATACAGTGGTTAACTAGGTCGTGACCGATCGATTCCCATCGATTGAGGCGGGCGGCCACGCGCGTTTTGGTGCCTACGCCATCCGTCGAAGCGACGAGAATCGGATGGTTCATATTTTTGAAGGCGGCCGCTGAATACAACCCGCCAAACGATCCTAATCCCGCCAACACTTGAGGGGTATAAGTTGACTGAACCGCATCTTTCATCAATTTGGTGGCGGTCTGACCGGCATCAATGTCAACACCGGCGCGGGAGTATGCGCTGTTACTGCTCATATTTTTAACGGATTTGTGTCTAATGGTTTAATAGTTTATTGATATATTGGTGTATTGATGGGTAAGAATGGCGCGATGATCATTCGACTATTAAACCAATAAACCTATACACAACATTTAAACCAATAAATAGTTACGCCCTATATTCCCCAATATCCTTCCGAAAGTGAACCCCATCAAAATGGATTTTGGATACGCCTTTGTAGGCATTTTGCAGGGCTGTGGTCAAATCATGGCCGTGACCGCTGACGGCCAGCACCCGACCACCGCTGGTGATTAGCTGCTCGTTTTCCAAGGTTGTTCCAGCGTGAAAAACCGACACACCCGATAAACCGGCGGCTTCATCCACGCCGCTGATCGGCAGCCCCTTCGGATAGCCGGCTGGATACCCGGGTGAGGCCATCACAACAGTTGCACACACGCCTTCTTCAAAAGATAAATCAATCTGATCGAGCTGGCTTCTGGTACAGGCCAGGATAAGGTCTACCAAATCATTTTTTAACAGAGGCAAAATGACCTGGGTTTCTGGATCGCCAAAGCGGCAGTTAAATTCCAGAACCTTGGGTCCATCATCGGTTAACATGAGACCCGCATATAGAACGCCAATGTAAGGCATGCCCATAGAGGCCATGCCGTTAATTGTCGGCTGGAGGATCCGTTCCGTAATTTCCTGCACAAATTTCTCTTCAATTTCCGGAACCGGGGCAAATGCCCCCATCCCGCCGGTGTTGGCTCCTTCATCCCCATCAAAGGCGCGTTTGTGATCGCGGGCGCAAATGAGCGGCCGTACCGTTTTCCCGTCCGAAAGGGCCAGGAGCGAGATCTCGGGACCGGACAGCTTCTCCTCAATGATGATTTCAGCCCCGGCCGCGCCAAAAGCGTTATCTTGCAGCATAAGCGTGACGGCCGTTTGCGCCTGACCCAGTCCGGAACAAACGACCACCCCTTTTCCGGCCGCCAGGCCGCTGGCTTTGACTACGACCTGCCCATTAGGGGCGGTCGCTGCCAGATAAGCCATCGCTTCGTTGTAATCGGTGAAGGGTTCAAATGAGGCGGTAGGAATCCCCATATCGCGCATAAACGTTTTGGAAAACAGCTTTGATGATTCCAGTTGGGCTGCCGCGGCGGTTGGCCCGAAAATGCGCAGGCCGTCCCGATGGAAAAGATCGACGATCCCATCGGCCAGCGGTGCTTCCGGACCTACAATGGTCAAATCAATATGATGATCACGGGCAAATTTGCAAAGCTGTGTTAAATGGCTGACCGGGATGGCCACGTTTTCTGCAGAAGCGCGACCGTTAGCTGCCGGCCAGCTGGTTCCACCGTTGCCTGGAGCAACGTAAATGTAGGAGACGCGGGGAGATTGAGCCACTTTCCAGGCCAGGGCGTGCTCTCGGCCGCCAGATCCTATGATAAGTACTTTCATAAAAAGTCCTGAGTGAGTGAAAAGTAAAGGTGTTTAAACGATGAGAGATTGAGAGACGACCCCAATCGTAAATCGTAAATCCTAAATCGTCAATCGCATCTCTCTAACCCCACATATCTTCAAATTCAAATTTCCCTCGCTCCTCTGAAAAAAGCCAATCGGGTACATCGAGAGGATAATTTCCTGAAAAACAGGCGGTACAGTGACCGGATTTTTCACTTTTAACCCCTTGTTTAACCGCCTTTTCCATACCGGGCAAGCTTAAATAAGCAAGTGAATCCGCCCCGATTTTGCGCCGAATCCCGTTGATGTCCATCCGGTGACCGATGAGCTGATTATAGGTCGCCATGTCAATGCCCATAAAGCACGGGTGGCGAACCGGTGGGGAGGAAACGCGCACGTGCACTTCAATTGCCCCAGCCTCTCGTAAAAGCGAGATAATCGGACCGATGGTGTTCCCACGAACGATCGAATCATCAATTAAAATGACCCGTTTTCCGGCCAGGTTGCTGGGCAGGGGATTGTATTTGAGACGAACGCGCTCTTCGCGCATTTCGTTGGTAGGTTGAATAAAGGTCCGGCCGATGTAGCGATTTTTGGTCAAGCCTTCATTAAATGGAATCCCGGTCGTGCGACTGTAGCCGATCGCTGCCGGGATGGCTGAGTCGGGCACACCCATCACAAAATCGGCCTCTGCCGGTGCTTCGGCCGCCAATTGTTCACCTAAACGCTGCCGCACTTCGTGGATGATTTGCCCCTCGAACATCGAATCCGGCCGAGCGAAATAGACGTATTCAAAGATGCAGAGCGCCTGTTTAGGCGCTTCCGCCCGGGCGATGGTGGTGATCCCGTTTTTGTCCAGGCGAATGATCTCGCCGGGCTCAACGTCGCGCACAATTTTGGCACCCATCGTCAGGATGGCGCACGTTTCTGAAGCCACCACATACCCGTCATCGAGTTCCCCAATCGACAGCGGCCGCAATCCAAGTGGATCCCGCATGGCGTATATCCCCTCAGCGGTGAGCAGCACCAGAGAAAAAGCCCCCTGGGCCACTCGCATAAAGGTAGTGAGGCGCTTTTCCCATACCGAATTTGATTTTTGGCTAAAGCCGTTCATCAATTCAGGGGATGGATTGACTTTTCCGGTAAAATGGCCGCCGCCGTTAAAAACGGTGAGGGGTATGCTCGTTTCTTCTTCAATTTCACTGGCCCAGGCGGAGGACGGGCTGGCCAAGACCTGAGTGATGACCTCGCTGTCGGTCGTTGACGACAACCCCACCCCGCGCTGGAGAAGCTTATGTCGCAAATCCAGAGCGTTGGTTAAATTCCCGTTGTGTCCCAGAGCGAGCGGACCATAAATTGTTTCGATCAGGTGCGGTTGGGCATTGCGCAGATGGGAGGATCCGGTAGTAGAGTAGCGTACGTGGCCTATGGCCATATGGCCGGTCAGTCGCTTGATGTGTTCCTCAGTAAAAATTTGGGGCACCAACCCCATTTCTTTGTGCTGATGGGTTGTCCGGCCGTCGTAGGTGCAAATTCCGGCGCTTTCCTGACCGCGATGCTGCAGGGCATGGAGACCAAAATAGGTCAGGCGCGCCACGTCTTGACCTGGGGCATAGATGCCAAAGATGCCACATTCATCATGAAATTTATCGTCACCCCACCATTCGTTATCATGTTGCTCCTGCTTCATTGATGTTTCTCCTTGGTTAGCCTTTTAGCACGGTGCTCTGCACCTGTCAGCACGCCGCTTTGCGGCTTTCAGCTATCAGCTGCTAAGAGGCGCGGATGCGCCGAGCTGACAGGGCCAACAGCCCGTGCTATCGCGCTAGCTTCAATCTCTCTCTCGCGGCCAAAACGATCTCTCTTGCCGCTCTCACTTCTTCTGTACATACGGTTAAATGCCCCATTTTACGGCCGGGGCGAGCCTCTTTTTTGCCGTACAGGTGAACTTTGACCATCCCGTTCGGTGTGGCTCGATGCCACTTGGGTTCACCCTCAAGCCATAAGTCACCAAGCAAATTTGCCATGGCGGCCGGCCGCTGTTGAGAAGCGTCACCAACAGGCAGCCCGCAAATGGTGCGCAGCTGCTGTTCAAATTGGCTGGTCACGTGCCCTTCGATAGTTAAATGACCGGAATTGTGGGGGCGAGGGGCGATTTCGTTGACCAAAAGTTGACCATTTGACGCTATAAAAAATTCTACACAAATAACCCCAATCAGGTCTAGCGATGTGGCGATGGTATGGGCATTTATTAACGCCATTTTTGTGATGTTTGGATCCACCTCGGCCGGACACAGCGACAGGTCAAGAATATGGTTGACGTGGTTGTTTTCGATAGGGCCATAGGTCACCATATTTCCCTGCACATCCCGTCCAATAATGACCGAGATCTCTTTTTCGAGATCGATAAACGATTCCAAAACAGCCGATTGCCGGCCGATCGCCTCCCAGGCTGAGGCGGCCGCGCCATGCTCTCTAATTACAACCTGTCCCTTGCCGTCATAACCGGATTCGGCGGTTTTGAGGACGGCCGGTAAAGGCCAATCAAACGGGGCAAAATCAGATTCGCTGTTAATGATGCGGAACGGGGAAACCGGCAGCCCATTTTCCTGCAAAAAAGATTTTTCTCGCTGACGATTTTGGGCTACTTGCAGGGCGGTTATCCCCGGCCGGAGGGGGCAAATTTCGCTGACCGCTTCGGCCGTGAGCAGCGGAATATTTTCAAATTCATAGGTAACGACGTCAACCGCTTGGGCAAACGCCCGTACCTGTTCCAGATCTTCGTAGGGGGAGGTCCAGGAAACATCGGCCAGCTGACCGGCAGGGGAATCCGGTCCGGGGCCATAAACGTGAACCCGATATCCCATCCGACGGGCAACGCTGGCCAACATCCGACCCAGCTGACCGCTGCCCAGAATACCGATTGTGGAGGGAGGAAGAATGGACATGTGAAGTACGAAATACGAAATATGAAATACGATTTACGATTTTAGATTGAAGTGTCTCTTGTTTGATGTCTGTGGTCTGAAGTCTGAAGTCTATTCCAATATGCTTTTTTCAACTTCCTGCGCCCGACTAGCCCGAAAATCAGCCAGCTTTTGCCGCAGGTTATCGTCGTTGAGAGCCAGGATGCCAACAGCGGTCAGGGCCGCATTAATCGCTCCGGCCCGGCCGATGGCCATCGTTGCTACCGGCACGCCGGCCGGCATCTGCACAATCGATAACAGGGAATCCAGGCCGTTGAGCGCCCGACTTTGAATCGGGACCCCGATGACCGGTAGGAGAGTATGACCGGCCGTCATGCCCGGCAAATGGGCAGCGCCCCCTGCCCCGGCAATGATCACTTTTAAACCCCGACCGGCCGCTTTTTCCGCATAGTCAACCATCAAGGTTGGGGTACGATGGGCCGAGACCACCTTCTTCTCAAAAGGAACCCCAAATTTGATTAACGTTTCGCACGCGTGCCGCATCGTTTCCCAGTCTGAGGTGCTGCCCATGATGACTCCGACGTGAGGTTGATCCGCCATTTTGTCTCCTTCAACATTCATGGTTATTTCGCCACCATTTTGATTTGCTTTAATATCAGCCAGTTTTCATTCCCTTCATGGGTCAGGGGGGAACCCGTTTGGGGATCGATTACGCGCACAACCAGCTTGTAAACCCCGGCCGGGATCTCCGGATTGACCACAATATCAAAATCCCACCGCACAATTTCACCCGGCTGCCATGATTGAGGTGGATAAAAACGACGGAGGTCATTTTCCCGCTCGATGATGCCGCCCCAAACGTTGCCCTGCTCATCTTCGAGCATCACGGTGGGCATGAATCCGGCCGGCAAAGGGGAGTCTACCGACCAATAAAGGGTGACCGGAATCCAGGTGCTAGGCGGATGAAGAAAGTGATCGGCGGTCATAAAAGAATCCTGAGCCAGGCGATATCCTTCCAGGTTAACGCTGTTTGGATAAGAGACGCGAAGTGGGGTGGCCGAGAGGGGGAGATCGGAAAATTGATATTGCAGCGCGTACGCTTTGACGTCAACCCCGGCCGGAAAAACCTCGGTGACCAGCGGAAACCGTTCTCCCAACCAGTTTTGCACGATTCTTCTTTGATCACCCAGGTAATTTGGCAAGCCGTTTCCGGGTGCGTCGGTACCCGCCTGAACGAGCCACAATACGTCAGAGTCAAAATAGGGAGTCAACCCTTCTGCAATCTCCTCCTCAGTTTCAACGTTATTTGACAGCGGGGTTTCAAACGGCTGCTTAAAATAGTGGCCAAAAATCATTTGATACCAGTTGAGGTGAATGACCACCGTATCGCTATCTGTTTTTTGCCGTTCCACAAACTCGGCCGCCGCCCGAAAATTTTCCTGCTGTTTAATCGGCTGTCGCATCTCCTGCTGACCCGCGAACATAAATAGAAAAATCGCGCCGATAAAAACACCCTGAAACCAGTTAATCTTCCCGTTTTTGCCCAGTATGGCCGTCGAAAGGATAAAAGAGAGGGGAATGATGGCAAACGAAAAGGGTTTAGTGGTGAAAAACTGGACGGAAACAATGACGTATACGATCAGGCCAAAGGAGGTCAGCAGCCACAGCGTCCAGGCGTAGGACGAGGCCCAGTCGCGAAAATTGGCTATCGCCACCGCCAAAACCAGAAGAAGCAGGAGCAGGCCCTCGTTCCCTGAAAAATTTAAAAGCGATTGAAAATCGAGAAGGGTTTTGGCTGCCCCCAAAAAAGTGGGATAAAGATTTCCAATACCGAGATCGCCCCCGCCCTGGGTCCCGGTGGTAAAAATGTTGTAGAAGTATGGCAGAATGGCCAGCCCGACCAGCGAAAGGGGGACTAATCCAAACAGAGCCTCGGCCGGCCGGCGCGGTGCCCGCCAAAGAAGCAGCAAAGCGATGACGGGGATAGCGGTGACGGCCAAGACGTGCATGTAAACCGCTGCGGTGAGGGTCACAAAGATAATCGCCAGGCGAACCCACAGCGGCCGCGTTTTTTGATAATCGATGGTCAGGGCCGCCCATACGGCCGTGGCGGTCAAAAATAAGACCGGGGAGTACATGCGCACATCCTGATGTTGATAAACGATCAGGGGATTTAGGGCGAACAACAGGGTTGCTACGGCCGCGCGCGGGTGCCCCATCTCTTTTTTGCCGATCTGGTAGACGATCGCTACCGTTAACATGCCGAGTAAGGCGGGGAGGGTTCTGAGCGCTAAATCGGTATCGCCCGTCAGCTGACGCCACGGTTTGATAAAGGCGAAGAAAAATAGCGGATGGCGATTCAGGGTTAAATCCGCCATATGTGTAAACAAGGTGCTGTACGGCAGGTCAGAAAAATGCAGGCTGGCCCCTTCATCGCCACCTAGACTTCGCCAGGTGAGTTGGGGCAGACGCGTCAGGGCGGAAATTAGCAAAATGCCAAGATAGGTGAGCGTGCGAGAAGCCTGGCTAGATAATTTTAGCGAGGTCATTTTTCTCTCGACTATGAAATCTGACAGCGTCATAAAAAAGAAAATTATCCTTCAAGAAGGGCGATCTGACGTCGGATGCGCGGTTCGGCCGGAATCTCGGCCGGCTCAAATGTCCGGCCGGTCAATTTTTCATAGGCGGCGATATACCTTTCGGCCACCGCGACCCGGAAATCATCCGGCATCTGGGGTGGCTCGCCATCACCACGATAACCCTGTTTGGCATACCATTTGCGCAAAAATTCCTTGTCGAAGTTTTCCGGTTCACGGCCGTGTCCCCAGCTGTCAGCGATCCAAAAGCGGCTTGAGTCCGGCGTGTGAATCTCATCGATCAGGGCTAGACGGCCGTTGATTATCCCCATTTCGTATTTGGTATCCACCAAAATCAAGCCCGCCGCGGCCGCCAGCTTCTGACCGCGTTTGAAAACCGCGATCGCCGCTGCCTTAATTTCTTGCCACATCTCCGGTGAGACAATCTGCCGGGCTAATATTTCTTCTTCAGTAATGCGCTCGTCGTGTTCCCCCTGAGCGGCCTTTGTGGTCGGGGTGATGATCGGCTCCGGCAGCCGGTCGTATTTTTGCAGCCCATCCGGCAGTTCAATTCCGTAGGGGTGCCGGTCACCCTGCTCGTATAAATACCACAGGGAGGTTTTGGTGACGCCGGTGATATAGCCGCGGACCACCACTTCTATGGGGATCGGTTCCGCCTCGTGAGCCACAGTCACGTTGGGATCGGGCGAGCTGATGACGTGATTATCGACCAGATCGGCCGTCTGCTCAAACCACCACAGGGCCAGCTGATTGAGAACCTGCCCTTTATACGGGATCAATCCCAAAATTCGGTCAAAGGCGCTTACTCGATCGGTGGTGACCAGTACTCGCCGGCCGTTTTGCAAATAAACGTCGCGCACTTTCCCCGCATATTTTGGCCCCAATTCATCCAAATGGGTTTCGGATAAGCAGTGGGGGAGCGAGTTGTGAAGTTGGGCTGTCGGAATCATGAGGGCTGAGTCCTGAGTCCTAAGTTCTGAGTCCTGAGTGCGAATTGAGCGTACTATCTTAGCACTTTCAACTCAGGACTTTGCACTTCTTTTTAGGACTTCTCACTTAATTTTTCTAAAATATCGGCAATCGTCATCTCTTCTAATGAATTCAATATCAAATCCGCCTGACTAAAATCAAGCTGTTTGGTGACGGCATTGGGCACGGCAACCGCTTTCATCCCGGCTTCTTGGGCGGCGATCACCCCGTGGAGCGAATCTTCCAGCGCCACCGCCCGCGAGGGATCAACCTTTACGGCCGCGCAGGCGGCCAGATATACGGCCGGATCCGGCTTGGTGCGATTATCAACATCTGTTGAGGTGCGAACCGCGTCAAACTCAAACATCAGACCCAGCCGAGGCAAATGATAATTGAGCCAGCGAGCCGGTGAGCTGGAGGCGATGGCCATCTTTAAGCCGAGAGTTTTGGCCTCTGCCAGCCGATCAAGTACGCCGGCCATTGGCCCTCGTTGGGCGATAATTTCCTGATCCCGCTGTCGAACCGATTGATATACTTCTTCTCGGTTAACCGGCCGGTCAAGGTGTGATTCTAAATATGCCAGCGCGTCAAACGTGTCCATCGAACCGACATTTTCAAGCCAGCGATCCACCGGGAATTCCAGATCAAACTCGCGGTATATTTCCGACCACGCTTCAACCGAAGAAGACTCGGTGTCTAGAATGAGGCCATCGAAGTCGAAAATTACTGCATCAAACATAAATAATGGTTGGTTGTTGGTTTATTGGTTATTAGTTTATTGGTTTAATTGTTTATTGGTCTACTATTTCACAGCTACATAAATACACCAATAACCAATACACTATTACACCATTAGACTGATACACCAATAACCCGCTACCTAATTGCTTTGATTCCATTAACAAACAGCGCCAGCCCCAAATTGCCGGCCTGGCCGTGATGATAACCGGGATGCTGCCAGGGGAATACGTGATCTTCCGGATGGGGCATCAACCCCATCACGTTGCCGGCCTCGTTACAGATCGCGGCCACCTGACCAACCGAGCCGTTGGGGTTGTATGGATAAACTGCCTGACCGTAGGTTAGGGTAATCCGATTTTCTCGCTCCAGCTGGGCCAGAATCGACTCATTGGCCACGGCAAATCGCCCTTCTCCATGGGCGACCGGGCAGTAGATCGGTTCTGTTAACCGTTCGGTAAAGAGGCAGTGGCTGTGTAAATTGGGTTCTAAAACCACCCAGCGACATTCAAAGCGGCTGTCCTGATTGTAAGTTAAGGTAAACGGCCGCTCATGCGCAGATTTTAATCCACCTGACAGCAGACCGGATTTTACGAGAGCCTGGAAGCCGTTGCAGATGCCCAAAACCGGCCGGCCGCTGGCGACAAAATCCGCCAGGTGCTCGCTCAAAAAATGGCGCAAATCCGCCGACCAAACAACGCCTGCCCCCAAATCATCACCATAAGAAAAACCACCCGGAACCACCAGCATATGATAATCGGCCAGAGATTTATCACCGGCAAGGAGCTGATTCATGTGGATGATTTCTGGCGCGCCACCGGCCAGCTGACACGCCAGAGCGGCATCGCGATCGCGATTGGTGCCGTTGGCGTGCAAAATTAACACTTTTGGCGCAGATTTTAACGCCGGGGTTGTGGGTTGCGGGCTGCCGTTTGTTGAAGGAGAAATATCGATGGCGGACGGGGCGCTGCTGATCGTGTGACCGCGAAATGCCTGGTCTAATTCGGCCGCTGTAGAGCGAATCACCCCTCGACCATCAACGGTGACCGTCAACATATCCGAAGCGGTGACGTCACCGATTTTCGCCAGGGTTAACCCTTCAAAAAGCGCCTCAAATTTTTCCTGTTTGGCTTTCGGCACTGTAACCACCAGCCGGCCTAATGACTCAGAAAAAAGAACCTGAGCTTCAGTTAACGGTTGATCGGTTGGCACCTGATAGAGATTGATTTGAGCGCCCAATCCACTGGCCAGAACCATTTCAGCCAGGGTGACGGCCAGGCCCCCTTCTGAACAGTCGTGTGCGGCTGAAACCAGTCCGGCTTGAATTGCCTGATAGAGGGTCCGATAAACCGCTAAGCTCTCTTCACTCGGTTGAGGGCAAGTCGAGAGAGACGGATCGATATTCATGATCTCGGCATAGTGGCTGCCCCCGATTTCATCTCGGGTGAGGCCCAGGAGATAAATCCCTTGACCGGCCGCTTTAAACGGCATGGTAATCGATTTGGCGACATCCGGCACGATACCCATCGCTGAAATCAGAAGGGTGCCGGGAATGGCGTGTTTCTGCCCATCCGCTCCGGTGTACTCGTTATTAAGGCTGTCTTTGCCGGAAATATACGGGGTGCCGTAAGCAACGGCCGCATCGTAGCACCCCTGGGCGCAGCGCACCAGGGCCCCTAATCGGTCGGGTAAATTGGGATTGCCCCAGCAAAAGTTATCTAAAATAGCGATTTGATCCGGGTCAGCGCCAACAGCTACTGCGTTGCGGATCGCCTCGTCGATAGCCGCCCAGGCCATCGCATAGGGGTCGATTGCTGAAAATTGAGGACACAGACCATTTGCCAGGGCGACCGCTTTGACCGGGCCTCCATTTTGGCTGAACTGCGTATCCAGCGGCACGAGCACGGCCGCATCACTTGGACCATGCTGGGCGCGGCCGACCAGCGGCTTGACGGCGGTGCTGCCCTGCACTTCATGATCGTATTGGCGAATCGTATCTTCTTTGCTGCGAATGTTGGGATGAGCCAGAAGTTTGAGCAGCGCCCACTGCGGCGGCTTGGGTGGAGCCGGGGGAATTAAATCCAGCGGTGCGGCCGGTGACCATTTGGCGGTCATCCGTCGCTGAGGCAGCCCATCGTGTAAAAATGCTTCGCTTAAATCACCGACCAGTCGATCCCCGTAAAAAATCTGGAGGCGGGCATCCCCGGAAAATGAACCCAGCACGGTTGCTTCGACATCCTGCCGGGCACAAATCTCTTCCAAACGGGCCAAATTTTCGGCCGGGACCGCCAGAACCATCCGCTCCTGAGCTTCACTAAGCCACAATTCCCACGGCTGCAGACCGGGGTATTTGACCGGAATATTTTTAAGTTGAACGGTGGCCCCCAATTCTTCGCTCATTTCGCCAACGGCCGAGGAGAACCCCCCGGCGCCACAGTCGGTAATGGCGGTATATAAATTTTCATCGCGAGCGCGCAGAATCACCTCTAGGGTTTGTTTTTCCATGATCGGGTGGCCGATTTGCACGGCCGTACCGGCAATCTCGGTGGTCGAGGTGTCCATCTCCATGCTGGAGAAGGTCGCTCCCCGCAGGCCGTCGCGGCCGGTTCGGCCGCCAACCGCCACGATCAGGTCGCCCACGTTGGGCGTGGTGGGGTGCGAGCCAACCGGTAAGATGCCCAGCGAGCCGCAGTAGACGAGCGGGTTGGCCGTATAGCCCACGTCGTAGATGATCGCCCCGTTGACGGTGGGAATGCCCATTTTGTTGCCGTAATCTTCGATCCCGGCAATGACGCCGGTTTGCACCCGCTGTGGATGGAGAACGCCTTCAGGCAGGCGGTCGGCCGGGAAATTTTGCGGTCCAAAACAGAGCACGTCGGTGTTGGCGATCGGCCGGGCGCTCACGCCGATGATGTCGCGGATGACGCCTCCGATACCGGTGTTCGCCCCACCAAACGGTTCGAGGGCTGAGGGATGATTGTGGGTTTCAACTTTAAACGCCAGATCAAATTGATCGGTAAACGCCACAATACCGGCATTATCCACAAAGGCGGATTTAACCCACGGTTTGGCTACTTCTTCAGTGGCGGCCCGCAAATAGGTGTTGAGAATTCCGGGAACGGTTTCGCGCTCTCCATCAGGGCCTTCATAATCGATTAAGGCGCGAAAGGTTTTGTGCACGCAATGTTCCGACCACGTTTGGGCCAGCATTTCCAGCTCGATATCGGTTGGTTCTCGTCCTTCCTGCTGAAAGTAGGTGCGGATCGCCTGCATTTCGGCCAGATTCATCGACAGACGGCGCTCTTTGCTGATCGCTTCCAAAGCGGCGTCATCGACCTCGGTCACCGGAACCGTTTCCACCAGCCCGGATGCTTCGTGATATTCGATAAACGGCGGGGCAATCGGGG
>JAAUYD010122761.1_pt1 | contig 16887 bp, 20 predicted proteins | sample 7278101 | NCBI WGS metagenome assembly JAAUYD01 (sample SAMN14350128, study PRJNA611818) | marine sediment metagenome | isolation source: surface marine sediment (0.6m) | place: French Polynesia: Moorea | collected 2018-08 | reverse complement strand
GGGAATTCCGACAACCAGTGAAAACAGGGCGGCGATCAAACTTAATTCGAGGGTGGCCGGCAGCCGTTCGGCAAACAAATCGTTGACGGGACGGCCAAGGCGGTACGAGATGCCAAATTTTCCCTGGAGCGTGTTCCAGGCAAACCGGGCAAATTGGACAATGACCGGGTCATTCAAACCCAGTTCTTCACGCATCCGTTCCATGTCGGCAATGCTGGTATCCTGGCCGACCATCTGGGAAACTGGATCACCCACATAGCGAAACAGGGTAAAAGCCACCAACGCGACTGCGAGCATGACAATAAAGGACTGGAATATGCGACGAATAATTAAGGCAATCATACCTGTGTGCGGCCATTTAGCTGATTGGTTGAATGGTTAATTAATTGGTTGAAGGTAGGAGCCTTTAGTAAATATCGATGCTTCCTGATACCGATTCAACCAATTCGCGACTTAACCAAATATCAAGTAAAAAAACCCGGAACCGGGCTCAAACGGACCGGATTCCGGGTATGCTGAATCATGCTTTGCTACTCGATAACGACGTGACGCCATTTAAACTCATTGTCGGGACGCTGTTTGAGCTGCACTTTGTTGTTGACCCCCCAGGCCAAGGCCTGTTGATGCAGGGGAACATACGCAACGTCATCGATGGTCATGGCCCAGGCTTGTTCAATCATGGCATCGCGTTTGGCCTGATCGGTTTCGCTATTGATTTTTACAGTCAGCTTATCCACTTCGGGATTGCAGTAGCCACCGATATTAAACTTGCCTTCTCCAGTATCTTTGGGGCAATGGTGCAAAAAATTAAGTGGATTATATGAATCGAAGCTGCCCGGTGTCCAGCCCAGCAGGTAGAAACTGGTATCACGTTTGGGTGCTAGAATCTTTCCGAAATATTTTGCTTTGGGTTGGGCCAGCAGATTTACTTTAACTCCAACTTTGGCCAGCATGGATACTGCGGCCAGACAAATTTGTTCGTCATTGACATAACGATTATTGGGACAGTCCATGCTGACTTCAAAACCATCCGGATAACCGGCTTCGGCTAAAAGTTTTTTGGAGGCTTCCGGATCATAGGGAAGTCGTTTGAATTTCGGATTTCCACCACCATGCACGCCAGGTGCGACCATCATTGCAGACGGTTCAGACAACCCACGCATGACTTTCTTTTTAATCGCTTCCGTATCGATAGCCTGGTAGAAGGCCTGGCGGACTCTCTTATCTTTGAACGGATTTTTGCCTTTGATATTGGAATACAGTAACTCATCACGGTATTGATCCATTCCCAGAAAGATCGTGCGCAATTCCGGCCCCACCAGCATGCGGGTGGCGGCATTGCCATCGACGCGCTTCATATCCTGTACGGGGATGGGATAGGCCATGTCGACCTGGCCGGATAGCAGGGCCGCAACCCGGGTGGCGTCATTGCCGATCGGGGTGAAGATAACTTCCGTAACGTTGTGGATTTTGCTGTCGTTGCCCCACCAGTTAGGATTGACTTTGCAAACGGTTTTTACACCAGGTTCCTGGCTGACGAGTATAAAAGGTCCGGTACCGTTGGCATGGCGGGTGGCATAATTTTCTTTATCCGAGTTTGCCAATTGTGGGGTGACTGCGTTGTTCTTTTCCGTCCAGCTTTTGGACATGATGTACCAGGTGGCCCATTCCACATGTAGAATAGGATTGGGTGCCTTGGTGATAAAATCTACCGTATGGTCATCCACTTTGACAACCTTGGTGTCGGCCGAAAGCCTGACCCTTAAGTCGGAATCAGGATGGCGCACCCGGGTGGCGGAAAACACGACGTCATCGGCGGTAAACGGGGTACCGTCGTGGAACTTGACGCCTTTACGCAAGTAAAAACGCCAACGGGTCGGCTCCATCACTTCCCAGCGTTCAGCCAGCGACGGTTCGATTTCAAGATTGGGCCCGCGTCGGATCAATCCCTCATAAATGTTGCCCTGGAATCCGAGATGGAATGTTTCGTTCAAGTTGTAAGGATCAAGTGAATCAAGACTACCTTGAAAAGCGAATTTAAGTGTTTTGGCTCCGGCTGGCAATACCAATGCCATCGACAGTATTAGCACTAAAAACAATGTTTTCTTACCCATAGAATTCCCTCCTTTTAGGTTTAAATTTACTGCTTTTCACCTCCTATAGATGAGTTTTTATATGGGATCAACCAGATTAAGATTCTAAGAAGCACACAAAACACGTCTCCCTGCGATTGTTCCCATATAATTTCGGATTCAGCGATCCATCGAGGCCATTGGTGGCTGGGCCAAAAACGGCCGCAGACCGAACCATTGATCGAAACCCGCTGTTTATCCCAGATTAAATAAAGAAATTACCCTGGTGTGTCAAGTGAAATAAAGACCCCGGCCAGGGAGAACGCATTTGGAAACAAATGATCCGGGGGATAAAAGCATTTTCTTCCTGACGATATCAATTAATATGTTTATAGTGTGATCCCATATGGATGATGGTTTTCGATAGAGCTAAAACACGATAAGAATCGAGTTTCCATCATCCATAAGGGATCACGGAGTATGTTGGGTGGAATCGATGGTGATATCGTCATCCAGAAAATGCTTTCATCCCTCTGTAAATTGCAAATGCGTTGACCCTGCGACCCCGGCTCAGCCCAAGTAGACTTTCTTTTCCCATCGCCGAGATTCGTGGTCCAAGCCACTTGCCAGTTCAGGACGGATGTGCCTGTCGCAGCAGAGCCTCGGTCGCCGTTGCCAGCGTTCGGCAACCCCTGACAATGTCTTCTTCAGCTGTGTCCTCCGCAATATCATGGCTGATGCCGCCGATGCTCGGGATGAACAGCATGCCGGTGGGGATACGTTGGGCGAGAATCTGGGCATCATGGCCGGCACCGCTGGGCATATAAATCCACTGACCGGGAGCATGGATCTCGGCTGCTGCAGCCAGGCTTTCCTGGACGGTCTTGTCCATGGCGGCGGGTTCTATTCGTGGAAACACAGCTTCCAGGTTGACAGCCACCGGTCCCTGTTCATGGGCTTTTCGAACGATCGCTTCGGTTTTGGCTGTCAAAACATCAAGAATTTTCTCGTCGGTATCGCGAAACTGGAGGAGCATTTCCGCCCGTCCTGGAACCACGCTGGGCGAACCCGGCTCCAACCGTATATGCCCGATGGTCCACACCGTCCGGGGACCGGCCTGGGTGGGAAACTCACGTTCTATTATCCGTGCAAGCTTTATCAGGGCGACACCGGCGTCTTTGCGGTAATCCATGGGGGTAGTACCGGCGTGGTTTTGCTGTCCATTGAAGGTTAGCCTGAAAGTCCGAATTCCCACAATGGCGCTGACCACTCCCAAATGTTTCCCTTGCGCATCCAGGTGGGGGCCTTGCTCGATATGGGCCTCCAAATAGGCAATATGCTTGTGAGTATCCAGCTGAATAGGTGGAATTCCAGCGAGTCCCGCCTGTTCGATCGCGGTCGAGAGGTATTGGCCGGTCCGATGGTCTTGCGCTTTTTGCATGTCTTGCCGCTCAAGAATATTGCAAAAGGAGCGGCTGCCCAGCATGCCCATGTAAGTGCCCTCTTCATCACTCCATGATACGACGTCCACCGCAAAATGCGTTGTAAGCCGGTCTGCCGAAAATGTCCGGGCAATTTCCAAACCGTAAATGACGCCAAGGGATCCGTCGAGCCAGCCCCCCTGGGGTTGGGTGTCCGTGTGGGAGCCGATAAGGACACCTCTGCCTGAATGGGGTGACCGACCGAACACATTGCCCACACCGTCAATTGTCGCCTTGAGGCCGGCTTCCTCCATTCGATCAAGAAGCCATTGACGCGCTTCCAGATCTTTTTCAGAAAAGGCCGGACGTACGACACCGGTGCCATATTTTCCGATGGTCCTGAGCTGTCTTAAGTCATTTATTAAACGTTGGGGATTGATTTCAGGCATGGGTTTCATTTCTCCTTTTTAGAGTGCGCTCAACTCACTGCTGATCGGCAAAACGCAAACAGGGACTGCTGTATCGCAGCTGCCGCATAACCACTAACATGTTTTCATGGTCGATGCAAAAGGAGAGGTATCATTGAAGGTCGTGGACTGCGGTTTACGGCCAAACGAGATGATTCCGATCAACTATCAAGGCCGTCAACCGGATATGCAGTTCTGTCAACTTTCTTTGCGTTTTAGGATTGTTCGGCAGATGCCAGCCCACCGTGGGGAAAACGGATAGTATTAAAATAAACATAAATATTAGAATATTATATGGAGATCCTCTGGCCATTTCCGAGAGACTTGAATTTGGCACTAAACTTGCGATCCAATTTTTAACTAACCCAATCGAAAGATATTGTATCTTCCTATTCCGATGAAATCTATGCTGATCGAAAAAACGATTGTTTTTTTATCCTAACACCGTGCAATGGTCCAATTTAAAAATGAAAGGGGTTCATTATGAAAACTAATCGATCAAAATCGGAGCGCAGAGCATACAAACGCTATCCAGTTCAAAAAAATGCGTTTGTGATTCTCAGGAATGGGTCCCTAAATGCGGGGCAGATCACGGAAATCAGCCTGGGTGGTATGGTCTTTCAAAATATTTGTAAAAATGGGAGTCCACCCGGCGCTTCTGAAATCGATATCATGCTGGCTGATTTCACCGATGCTTTTGTAATCAGGAATTTACATGTTAAATCGGTAGCCGACCGTGGGATTTCCAAAAAGCCTTCTTTTGACTCAACACAGTTGAGAAAACAGGCAGTTCGTTTTGGGAATCTATCACCGAGCCAAGCCTCCCGGTTGAAATACTTCATTCAGTTTTATACTTCGAGCCTATGATTGAATCATACCCAAGGAGGGCGCTATGAGAATACCTTTCTGTAATTTGAAATCGTCTGTTGACCAGCCCCGGGAAAGTAATCGGCTGCGATCCAATATTAGTTATCTGGAGCTTTACACGGCGGTTCATAACTGTAGAGGTTTAAAGGAAGAACAGGTATTGGAGTTGCAATGGCTGTTGGCGGAAAAACTCGAAGCCAAACGACAATCTAAAACGTATTCATCTACGGTTGATTGAGGTGAAGGAGGCCAACATACGCTTGCGGGGTCTTCGGCACAATTTTGATATTGAGGAAAAAAAATATCGGTCGATGCTGCTATAGCGGTTGTCATAAATAGGTTTCGTTTGGTCTTGGCTGCTACCATTTGAAAATGAATCTGCATAACGGTATAAACCGAATCAAATTGATGACACCCGCTATAGCATCTTTTGAGCGTTTGGAATAAACCGGCTGGGGTGTTATTCCTATTTAACGTAGCATTGCAAAACTTTCGATAACAGAACGTTATTCTGCCAAACGCTTTAGATGACTTCATCTCCTTAGATACGGGTAAAAGGAACTTTACACGGTATTGGTTCCGTGCTAATCAAACAGCAAATTTACATCAATGCGGCCCTAACCCACAAGGAGATGTAGTTATGAAGCTGGAAGAAATTCACCAAATTGCGGTCATCGGCGCGGGGCTTATGGGGCATGGAATTGCCCAAACTTTTATCGTCGGCGGATATCCGGTGATGCTTTATGACATCCAGGAATCCATTCTGAGCAGCGCCAAAGCTCATATTAAAACTAGCTTGGAGAGGTTTTGCATAGCCGCACTTATCGACAAAAAGGATATACGCCCGGCGCTTGATCGCCTGACCTGTACGATGGATCTGAAGCAGGCCGTGGAAGACGCTGATTTCATTACTGAAGCCGTTCCTGAAAAACCGGCGCTCAAACAGGATATTTTCCAAAGCATCGAGGCGCTTTGCAAGCCCGAGACCATCCTTGCAAGTAATACATCGTCTCTGACCCTGCAGGATATTGGATCAAAAGTCCAGAACAAGCAACGCTTGGTGACCACCCACTGGTTCAATCCCCCGCAGCTTGTTCCGACCGTTGAGGTCGTCAGAGGTGAAGAGACTACCGATGATACGGTTAACGTCGCCTATGACCTGCTGACAAAGATCCGCAAAGAGCCGGTTAAAATTAACCGGGAACTTCCCGGATTTTTGGTGAATCGGATCCAAATAGCTCTGGTACGCGAGGTACTTGATCTTTTTGAAAAAAGGATTGCCAGCGCAGAGGATATTGATCGGGCGATCAAAGGCAGTGTTGGATTTCGCTTGGCCAGCATTGGACCGCTGCTTACCATGGATCTGGGTGGTCTGCAGCTATGGCTGAATGTCATGGAGAATTTGCTGCCTCAAATCCAAAGCTCGACAGAGCCCTCTGAAACCCTAAAAAATTTTGTTTCCCAAGGAAATGATGGAATTAAGAGCGGTAAAGGTTTCTACGATTACAGTGCCGACTGGTCTGAAGGAGAGGTCGAGGAGACGATTCAAAAACGCGATCAGGAATTTCTACAACGCCTCAAACATCTTTACCGTTAATGCATGTATCCTGTTTCATCATCCTACCTTATCTTTCAGATTTAGAGCCAAACAAACCAAAAGAAACTGTCCCCTATTGCCAATGATCGATACTTTCAATCGACAGGCGTTCTCCTCAGTTGCCTGGCGATGAAAAAGGACCGGCGCAGCCTGTGCAACAGCGACCCATGTCTTCGAGTTGCCTATCATCACGGTTGTCCCATTTTGTGTGTTTTTGCTAGCATAAATGATTTGCAATCGTGCCTTGAGTAGCTTAATATGCTTTAGCCTAAAAGGCGGTTGTAGCAAAGCATAAATCCCGAATTGCCGCAGAAATGACTTTTTATAGGTCTAATCTGGTTTCAGGCGAGATAAAAATATCGGACCCAAAAGGCATCCGGCAGCCATTGTCAGGAAAGCCATCGCCCACGCCAATTGGCTGCCACCAAAGAAATCAAGCACGACACCGATGGTTAGTGGGCCAAGAAATGCCGCACCGAAACCGATCGTGGAGTGAACAGCCAGGGTTGTCCCCCTGAATTCTGGCGGTGCTGCAGCCACCACACCGGCCGTCAACGATGCTGAATCACCGGTGACGGTTATACCGTATAAAAAAGCCAAAGTGGCTACTAGAAGATAGGGAAGGGATGCAGACAGCCCTAAAATAGCTCCAAGGGCCGCCGACATGATCATTACCATCGTTACCACTTTGCGGCGGCCGAGTATGCGAGACAATTCGTTGCCGCCGATGCTGGCCGGCAGCCCAACTAGATTGATTAAAAATGCGATCTGGGTTGGGCTCCAGGTAAACGCACCCTGTGGCTGCAACTGGATGCTGAATGCCAGGAATGCGACAATCCATGAACGCATTGAAAAAAGCTCCCACATATGGGCGGCGTAACCGAGGACATAAGCCATTGAATTGCGGGACTTGAAGACGAGTTTGAAGTCCGTGAGCAACGCCTGTCCCTGGGAAGAGCGAATTTTTCCCGGGGGAACGTACAACCATATGATGACCAGCGCGATTGCAGCTCCCGCCGCCGCCGCGGTAAAAGCCCAATGCCAACCGGCCAAACGGTTGACTTCTCCGGCTAGTAGATAGGAGAGGCTGGCACCGATGCTGAAACTGGCTGTGTAAAACGAAATAAAACGGGATTGCAGTACACCTTCGGTGTGGTCGCTAACCACCTTGAGACCGGGCATGTAAATTCCGGCCAGACTGATTCCTGAGAGAAACCGCAGCACCAGTGCCGACCAAAAGCCGCGAGCCAGCAGTGCGAAAGCGATGGCCGTCAGGGCGCCTAACAATGCGCCCATTGCCATGATTTTGCGGGCGTCTATTCTGTCGGTGATGCCGGCCAGCACTGGCACTAAAACCATGTAGCCGGCATAATATGCGGCACTGATCCAGCCCGCCGCGGTATGGCTCAGACGCCATTCGGTCAGAAAAGTCGGTAATAGGGCGGGAAATACCGCAATGGCCGCCAAACCAAATATTTCCGCCAGACAGACGAGCAGCGTCAATTGGTAAGCATTGGTTTTTTTCATGGTATCTATTTACACGAGGTGCCTTGGTTTGGCAATACGACGCCGATTGCATTGACAGGTGCTTAGTAGAATAAGAGTGTTAGCCAAAGGGCTGGTAATTACAAAACTTAACCGCTAGATGGGGTGAAACATGACTGCCAGACAATTAACCGTATTAACAGGCAATTCAGCTTTTCATCTGAGAGAGGTAATATCTCTTTTAAGCAATGAGGATGTTGATATTCGTGCGCACTGCCTGGTGGATAACGGCGACGGATATTGCAAATTAAGGATGGTCGTTTCCGATCCGGATAAAGCGATTGCGCTTTTGCAGAACAACGAATATGCCGTGGTTGTCAACGATGTCGTGATTGTTGAAACCGATGACAAACCGGGAGGATTAAACCTAATGCTTAAAATGTTGGAAGGAGATGATATTCAGATAGAATATTCGTATACCGCCGCCAATGTATCGCCCGGAATCGCGGAAATGGTTTTTCGTTTTTCTGATAATACCAAAGCAGTTGGCGTACTGAAGAGAAACGGCCTAAAGTGATCGGTTACAAATGTATTGTTACTGATTTCTTTTCTATAATTTATTTTGTAGATGTGCTCGCCAGGAATTGATTGGTAAAATTCTGGTTGTCTTCTGTGTTTATTTCATCCGGAAGTCTTTTCATTGCCAAAGATATGGCCGCGTCCACCAACTCTGATTTAAACGCACTTTTGGCGTCATGAAGCTGGCTTTCAATTTTTTTCATGGTACTCTCAAGCAGAATTTTGCTTTCCTGCTGCGCATCTTCAATGAGCTTTTGTTTGATGGTTTCGCCCTCTTGAATGATTCGCTCTTTTACTCGGGCAAACCGAACTTCGCTTTCATCAAGCATTTTAGCGGCCTCTTGAATTTTTTTGTTGGCCGCTTCTTTTTTTTCCTCGACAATTTCAATTTCCCGGGCCACTTCTTCCCGGCGGCTAAGCAAGAAATCCTTTATCGGTGTTCTGGCATATTTTACCAGAATAAAGACGATAATTCCAAAATTCAACCAACGCATCACCAAATCAAATACCGGTCGCCAGTCGCCAGAATTATCAGCGGCTGAAGCCTCAGTGCCCAGCAAATGAATACCGATAACCACGGCCAAAGTAAAACCGCAAATTTCAGCTAATTTTTTGATCGCCTTCAACGGTTCAGCCTCCGATTCAGTACCTTTTCCATAACAGATAGCGCCAGGGTTTCAGATTCTTCTCTAATATGCTTTTTAGCTTCAAAAATCTGAGCATCAACCTCTTTTTGGGCTTTAGCCCTTGCCGCTTCGATTTCTTTCCGGGTGGCGTTAAAAATTTCATCAGCGCGGCGACCGCCGGCTTCTTCAAGCAATGCTTTTTGGGCAAAGGCCTCAGATTTAACTGCGGATTCCTGGGCTCTGATCTGGTCTGCAAGAGCGTCAAGTTTATTATCAGCCGTAACTATATCATGCTGGATACTCTTTATGTGGTTTTCCCGATCGGTCATAATACTTCGCAACGGTTTAAACATAATCCGATTCATGATGTACAGAAAAATCAGAAAAGAGATGATCTGAACAATAAAAGTCTCATTTATACTGATAAGCGCAATGTTACTGATAATCTGCATGGGTCGTATTCTATCCTGATCTGGTTGAACAGAAAAATGGTTGATACGTGAATTAATTTTTCAATAGAAAAGTAAATGTCGGCAACTAACTAACAACTAGAGAATTCTATTCAGCTGTTGGCCAGTTATCCGACGACAAACAATAAGAGTAATGCGATTACCAGTGAATATATTCCTGTGGATTCCGAAACTGCCTGTCCAACGAGCATGGTTCGAGTCAAAAGGCCGGCCTCTTTGGGATTCTTGCCGATTGCTTCGCAAGCCTTAGCTGCGACCATGCCCTCGCCCACTCCCGGGCCAATGGCACCGAGTCCCATGGATATTCCGGCTCCGATAAACGCTGCTGCTTTTACGATTTCCGCACCTTCAATTGCCATTTTATTACCTCCTTGTGGAATAACTAATGTTGATTGGCGAATGACGAATTAATGATAGAATTCCTTAAATCGTCAATCTTCAATCGTCATTCCTAATTTAGACTACAAATATTAATACCAAACTTACGACCATAGCATAAATCGCCGTGGATTGCGATACCGCCTGACCTACCAACATGATACGCATTAAATCGCCGGCGTGTTCTACATTTCGTGCTACCCACTTCACGGCACCTTCGGCGGTCATGCCGTTGCCCAGCCCCGGTCCAATACCGCCAAAACCTGTGCAGATTCCAGCCCCCAACAGCGCCATTGAAGCACTCAGGGCCGAGGACTCGGGAAATGTTTTAAACATCAGTATAAAACTTACCAATAGTCCAAAAATGGAAGGCGTCTGAGACACAGCCTGCCCGACCAGCATGATGGTCGTCACGTTTGCAGCAGTTTTGGGTTGTCTGGCGATGCCTTCACAGCTTGCCCCGGCTGCCAGACCGCCACCGTATCCTGAACCGATGGCTGCCAGACCCATACTGATGCCGGCGCCTAGATAAGCGGCCCAAGTCGGGAAGAGCGGGGCATTTCCAAAATTTATGAACATCAGCATAAGGGCCACCACCATGGAAAATATGGCGGGGGTCTGGCAGACGGCCGAGCCAATGAGCATATTGGTTGTCAATTGGGAAGCTATGGCCGGCTGCCTCGCGATTCCGGCACAGGCTTTGCCGCCCGGATATCCTGATCCGATGCCCGACCCGATGGCCCCAAAACCCATACTGATGCCAGCCCCAAATAGGGCGGCAGCCTTTAGGAGGGTTGGAACGGATACGTCCAAAAACAGCAGCAGAATGGCGATGACCAAGGCAAAAATAGAGGCCGATTCGGCCACGGCCTGCCCCACCAGCATATTCTTAAAAATTTCGCCGGAATTTTTTGGATCCCGCGAGACGGCCACATTGGCCTGGGCGGCCGTATAGCCTTCCCCGATCGCCGCTCCGATAGCACCGAGCCCCATTGCCAGACCGCCTCCGATATAGGCGGCTAAACTAACGATAGTTTCAACATTCAATGCCATATTATTTCAACCATGAAAATTTGGATATTCCGGAGAAATGAGCGAATCCGCCGAGTGAACGGTGGACAAGAATGATCTAGAATTTAAATTTCCTAAAATGGCAGGATCGCTTCGCTCTATCATTTTAGTCATTACACAACCCATTATATTATCTCAGTTAGAAGAAATTTTTACCATTCCGATACGCAACAACCTCTGATGCGCCAGTCTACTTCACCTGTACCGATATATATACAACCGTAAGCATGGTAAACACAAATGCCTGGATGGTACCCACAAAGAGTCCGAAAAAAGCATACAGAAAGGGCGGAAGGATAATACTGTAAGTTAAATATGAAACCACCAGTATGATGATGGAACCGCCCATAATGTTACCGAATAAGCGAAAGGAGATGGAAACGATTTTTGCAAGTTCACCAATTACGTTTAATGGCATCATGAAAAATATCGGCTGGAAATATTCTTTTAAATAAGCCTTAATCCCCTTGGATTTTATACCGGCATAGTGGGCGATTACAAATCCCATAATTCCCAGGCCCAATGTTGTATTGAGGTCCTTGGTCGGCTCTTCCAGGTGGGGGATGATTCCCAACCAGTTGGAAAAAAGCAGAAACATGAACAATGCACAGATGAGGGGCGCATAGGTTTTGGCCAAATCCTTTCCTAGAGCATCTTCGGTAAGCTCATACAGCAGGCTGACAATCAACTCCCCCAGTGCCTGGATCGGTCTGGGCAGGATGCTTTTTTTCTTGCTGGCACTCAGGCCAATGATGATCAGCAAGGCAAAAACAATCCAGGTCATTAGGATAACTTCAAGGTTTATTGTTATATTGTGCCCCAAAAAAGGTATGATCAGCTGATGCACTTTGCCCAGTTCATCCATAATTATGCCTCTTTATTCCGGATTGAGATAATCAGCTTTAAGAAATGATCGGCCAGAATAACATACTGGATCATAAAAAGGCCGATTATTGCAGCTACCAGATCGAACTGATCAAATTTAACCGCCACCACAATCGGAATCGCCATCAGAGCGTATCTGAAAAATATTGACCCCAGGGAAAGAAAAAAGGTTTTTCTTTTGGATCTGCCTAAGCGCAGTGGCAGGGTTTGGCCGATGAGTATAAAATTGACAATACTGAAAATGGCACTCAGAATGAGCCCTTTGCCGACAGGTTTTTGTCCGGCCAGAAAAAAACAAACTCCGATAATAATGGCCATCCAGATCGCCCGGGAACAGTATTTTTTCTGTGTCTGTTTAACGGACTCCATCGTCCCGATTTTTTCGTTCGTTGCTGTTGTCTTCAATAACCTCCAGGATCTGACGATACACTGTAATACCGCCGCCGATAACACCCAAAATCGTAAATATCGTCACAAATATTCCCTTAGTCCCCAGCCATTTGTCAAGATATAGTCCGAGGAAAAAACAAAAGACGATACACCCGGCCATCGTCAGGCCGATTTGCATAACAATCGTCAGGTTCTCGGCCCAAACCCGGTTTTTTTTATAATTGAAGAACATATCGATGATATTAAGTTGGGTCCCGGACCATTCCCCTGGAATCAAAAATCTACTCTCTACCAACTAATTATCTGATGTGTCAAGAGTGAATTCCAGGTGATCTAGATATTCATAAACAAAAAAACAGAAAAGCGGAATTTTGCCCAAGAAGGCCCTGCGTATTACTGGAAAAGAAATTTTGCTGGCCACGAAACCCACGAAAAAAAATGGAAAAAAATACTAAAACCCGGGGGTATCTATCAGCGCTCAAATATGCTTTTTAGCGTATTGAGATTGCATTTTCTAAGCTAAAGGCGGTGAATATTAACCGAATGATGACATACCATCACCTTGATCACCATAGAATTTAGTTAGAAATTGGACATTAATTCGTCTTCTTTCAATTGTGTAAGAATGTCATCTTCTTCAGTTCCGGTTTTATTCTCGAAGAAAATAACAGGTCCCTGCTTAACGCGGCAACGATTAGGATGAAAGCGATTCCCAAAGAAATGTTGAAGAAATCGAATTTTCCGGGAAAAAGCACTCAAAAAAGAACATGATCAAGAATGTCAACGTAAAGGGTGCTACAGCAAAGCGGTTTCTGGCGGGGTTATGCGACAAATTGAGCATTTATTAAAAAATTCCCAGTTTCAAATTCGTCAATCCAATCTTAATGATCAATAAGACGAAATCCACCGAAACCTGATGTAGAAATGCATTGACCCGATGACCACGCTCTTCTTACCATAATTTAATTTCACCGCAAGTCACAAAGGACGCAAAGATAAATTTTCATTTCATTTGCCTTTGATAGGCCTTGCTGAGGCGGGATGCCAGCAAAGGCAAATGAAAAACAATCGGCCTTCTCCGGCAGAATATACTCAGGGGAATAGCAATATTAGGCTTTACACTCAATTCATAGCCATCTGAAATTGAGCAATGCAAAGATCAGCCTAAAGTTTTGCCCGCAGGGCTTAAGTCATTTTATCTGCCGGCCTGTCAGCGGCAAAAAAATAATTACTCTCAGCGCCCTCTGCGTCTCGGCGGTGAAAAATATTACTGAAATACGTCACCGCATTTAGGAATAAGAGCACTTAGGGTGTTGGTCAAAAAGGATCAGTGGGAGACCACTCGATAGCTTGCTGATTTATATCCTTTTATTTTTTGGATATGAAATGTGAGAATTCGGCTTTCATAATTTTCAACGAATTCCTTTAGTTTCTGTTTTGCCTTTTGGAACTTATCGCTTTGTAAATTGTATATGAGGTTGGGGAGATCATTTGCTCTGCCTTCGCATATAATACTGGGGCCATCTCCGATTAAGACTTCCCATTCCCTGGCGACGGAAATACCAATTTCTTCGAGAAGCGGGTAAAATTCATCGATGACATAGCGGCCATATGCCTTTTTATCACCAGTTAGATCCCACATCTGATTAAATTTAACCGTATCTTCGCGAATATCGGTGGAATATGTATCCTTTTTACCGGTTTTAACCAGAATTTTGGTTTTATATTTTTTTACATAATTGAGCAGATCGCTTTTTAATTCCTTATATTTTTTGTTCTTCAATGCCTTTTCAATGAGATCTAGATCATTGGCCACGCTTTCAAACATTATTTCGCTATAAGCGCCCACTAGTACCGACCACACAGCCACGGTATGCAAACCCAATTGATTGACTCCCGGAATAAACTTTTTTAAGATAAATTTGTTATATTCTTCGCTTTTGCTCGGAATAACTGTCCAATATTGATTAAGTTTGACTCTCATCGCTTAACCCTCCCCATGGTGTTCGAAACTTGATTCCTAAATTCTCAACTCAGTTGATACGGGCTATGATGAATTGCAATAACAAACTGCAACGACAGTAGCATATTCGTATCGTCGTACGCAACTAGTATTTGTTCGGATCAACGAGTTTGCATATCAGTTGAAGGGCCAGTTCCAGGCTGACTCGGCTCATATTCAAAACCAAATGGTAGAGCTCGGGTTTATCGTAATCCGACTTGCCTAACTTGCGGTAAAGATTCATGCGGCGTTTGTCTTCATTTTTCACTACCTGGGCGGCACGACTCTGAGACAGTTCATAATTCTTCTGCATGAACTTCACCCTGTTTTCGAAGGTGTCAATCAACAATACATGGTGTGCATCCGGATGGTCGTTCAAGATGTATTGGCTGCCGCGACCCAGGATGACCACATTTCCGTCGTCAGCCATTTGAGCGATTATAAGCACGAGATAATCCAGATATATTTCTTCGTCGATATAGCCACGCTCCTCTTTTAATATACGGCCCACCAGGGGTTTTGAGACCGTTTTAGAAATAAATTTCGAAAATTTGCCGCCGGCTTCTTTTTCAATCGTTGTGACAAAATTGGTGGAGACATTGGCCATTTCTGCGACCATTTTGATAATTTCCGTATCGGCAAAGGTATATCCGAATTTTTGCGCGATCATTTTCCCGAGGGTGAGCCCACCGGCTCCGAATTGTCTTGAGATGGTGATTACGGCCATCAAATCCTCCATAGGTAAGGTTATTCGTTAATGGGTATTGGGTTTGATTGAAAACAATTTTTTTGGCTGATTACGATAACCTTTTGAAAAAAAAATTGATTATCCTTTTCCAATAACAACTAACGAATAACCAGCAACTGCAAATTGGTTAAACTCACATTGGGTCGATATGGGAACGCTGTCTGTCAGCCCTCCGTATCGCTTTTTTTATTCTTTTTCAAAAGGAATCAACAAAGTGGGGTAAACTGATTCTTCAGCTATCGATTGGGGTGTGCTCCCAAGCCACCTTTCGACCCAGGCCGTCTTTCCCGAAGAACCTAGCACAATCATCGATGCCTGATGTTCTCGTGCCGCGCGTTCGATCTCCCGATCAGGGTCGCCGATATAAACATGCGCATCTGCCTTGATGCCGTCATCTTCAAACACATCACAAATTTTTTCAAGATTCTTTCTTGTTTTTTTCCGGAGGCCCTGTACTTCCATGGCCGAAGTGCCCTTCAACTCCTTTTGGCTGACCACATGAATTATATGGATTTCGCCGATAACCCCTTTGAGGACTTTTAAATATTCCACCGTTCTCATGCTGGCGGGAGACCAATCGATTGCCAGCAGGGGCTTTTCAAATGGTTTTTCGATGGATATGGCCGTTTCCGACAGCTGTTTGTATACCAGCACGGGAGTTGCCGTCCGACGCAGTAGCTCGGTGACATCCGAGCCCGAATAAAAATGCTCGAGCACTCCCTTATGTGAGCGTCCGATGACAATTAGATCGGCTTCTTCTTTCCGAGCGGCTTTAATGACTTCGGAGACCATGCTTCCGACCACAATATAGACGCCGACTTCCATCCCCTGCTCGAAAAGATCTTCGGCCCAATCGATGAATCGGATATTGGCCGTCTCCCGCAGGCGAATCTCTTCTTCTTTCAAATACCCTGCTCCCCGGTGCATGGCAACGCGGTCTCGTTCAATGACGTTCACAAAAACCACATGGCTCAGAGATGCCTTTCGCAAGCTCAGAAGTGATTGTAATGCGTCAAAGCCCAGCTCTTCAAATTTTGTCACAAAAAGCAGTTTTTTTATGTCCATGATCCTCGTCACTTTACACTTAAGCGTTTAGCTGAAATCGTATTGAATCACCCCAGATATTGCTTGATGACGTCTGCAAGTTCGTCTGGTTCTACGGGCTTTTCCAAATAAATATCGGGTTCCGGCACCTCCTTGCCGCCAAATTCCGTGAGCGCTTTCTGGGATCTCAGAAACGTCTTTTTGGCTATACCGGAGAGAATAATAACCTTGGTGTTTTTCAAAGCTTTGTCTGTTTTCAAATCGCGGTATAACCTGATTCCGCTCTGCCGCGGCATCAGAACATCGAGTATGATCAAGTCGGGCTTCTGTTCTTTGATCATCTTGAGTCCCTCTTCGCCGTTAGCTGCTTCCAGGGGTGTATACCCGTGTTCCTCCAGAACCGTTACACTGAACAATCTGACATCCGGATCATCGTCTACAACCAGCACTTTTTTGCCCATGACAAATTCCTCCTTGGGAACATATTAATTTTCTAAAAAAACCCCAAAAATCAGCGACCACCAGCAGAGTATGACAGCAACCACTGACTTTTTAAATGAGTTCAGTAAAAGAACATGGCCAACGCCATTTAAATTCATAGTAAATTGTCGCCGGCCGCCCTACCGACTCGTGCAAAATGCAGGTTATAAACTGTCAGCTATTTTCTGTAGGGAAGCCTGACGGTAAAGACGGTGCCTTTGCCCAGCTGTGAATTTACATCGATGGTCCCATCGTGTTCTTCAATCAGCTTGCGGGTGACCATTAGGCCAAGCCCCGTGCCGCGG
>JAAUYD010005317.1_pt1 | contig 16888 bp, 13 predicted proteins | sample 7278101 | NCBI WGS metagenome assembly JAAUYD01 (sample SAMN14350128, study PRJNA611818) | marine sediment metagenome | isolation source: surface marine sediment (0.6m) | place: French Polynesia: Moorea | collected 2018-08 | reverse complement strand
GAAAAATTACGATCGCAGATAAAATATATCTCTGGAATAGACGACACTTTCATTTAGCAAGCTACGAATATAGCCCCTGTGTTGAAATACTTACTGTCTATCGAGATGGCAATAAACAATCTCCGCTCAGGCTTTTTTTTAGAGCAGAAGATTCAATAAAAAATAAAAACTCTCCAGAAGATTTGCATTGGTCTGTAGGATATCCAGAAGCTGGCGTTCTTTGGAAAAAATATCAGGAAGATGACTATGTGAATTTAAATAGACCTGGTGTGGTTGCAGCAATTATTAAATTCGCGCTCGCAAACGGTTGGAATTCAAATAATATAAATAAGCCTTTAGAAATTTACAATGGTTTTGAATGGATCGAAGCGATCGCAAAATGGAAATTTTTAGCAGATCGTGCCAATTAATAAGTAAAACTTCTATTTTTCTCTTTTTAGTTTAAATATTTTAACTTAAAAATTTAAATCCTTATTGAGAATGAAACCCCTGAAACGACCTGCTTGCGTTTTTGGTTATTTTATTATATTGTCTTTGTTATGGTATTGTTACTTATTCTATAACCATTTTTTAAAAAGAGACTTCTCGCTGACCTCAAAACTAGCAATTTCGTTAATTGAATTCGCTCGAGACAGTTTTTTAACGCCGCAAAAAAAACTTCTTATTGACTGAGTATAAATACTTGAATTGACAAAATCGGATTATTAATGTGTAGGGTTCTCTTGGCGATCGGCCGATGTTGATAAAACTTTATAGATCCTCGGCAAAAAACAAGGTAATATAACAATACTTATGTACTAAACGAAACCAATACCGCTTTATTGACTTTTCACTCAATAAGTGCCATCATAGTCAAACAAAGGGATTGGATGAGACCAAGCAAGGTTTAAAATAAAAACGAGAATTTCCGATCTACGCCAGCAATAAATTAGAGAATAGCAGAGGGATTAATGGCTGCAAATACGATTACTAACAACCCAGATAAAGAAAAAGCACTTAACTTAGTATTAAATCAAATCGAGCGGAACTTTGGCAAAGGTTCGATCGTGCGCCTTGGCGATGTTGCTCGGATGAGAATAGAAAGTATTTCTACTGGAGCATTAACTTTAGACGTAGCACTAGGGGGTGGCTTTCCCAAAGGAAGAATTATTGAAATATACGGGCCAGAGAGTTCGGGGAAAACAACTTTAGCCCTTCATGCGATCGCAGAAGTACAAAAAGCTGGGGGAGTTGCAGCCTTTGTCGATGCCGAACACGCCTTAGATCCGACTTATTCTGAAGCATTAGGAGTAGATATTAAAAACCTGCTAGTCAGTCAACCAGATACTGGAGAAACGGGTTTAGAAATCGTCGATCAACTAGTGCGATCGGCTGCTGTAGATATAGTCGTAGTTGACTCGGTTGCTGCCTTAGTCCCCCGCGCTGAAATTGAAGGAGAAATGGGAGACAATCAAGTTGGTTTGCAAGCTCGTTTGATGAGTAAAGCACTGCGTAAAATTGCAGGCAATATCAGTAAATCCGGGTCTACAGTAATTTTTCTTAACCAGTTGCGACAAAAAATCGGCATAACTTACGGCAATCCAGAAGTAACTACCGGAGGAAATGCCCTAAAATTCTATGCTTCAGTAAGATTGGATATTCGCCGCATTCAAACCCTCAAAAAAGGCAGCGAAGGAGAATATGGTAACCGAGTTAAAGTTAAAGTTGCCAAAAATAAAGTCGCTCCTCCATTCCGTATTGCTGAATTTGACATTATCTTTGGTAAAGGAATTTCTAGCCTCGGATGCATGTTAGATCTAGCCGAACAAAATCAAGTAATCGTTCGTAAAGGTGCTTGGTACAGTTACGAAGGAGAGAATATCGCTCAAGGTAGAGATAACGCGGTGCGCTATCTCGAAGAAAACCCAGAACTAGCCAGCAAAATCGAACAACAAGTGCGTTCTAAATTGGCTATCACTAACGGAGCTAATAATTCTGCTGACGATAGCAGCACTGAAGAAGAATAAATTATTTTTTATTTTCTGCTTTTTGTTCCCAACGAAATAAAAAGACCATCAGTGCGACTACACCAATTTGCAAAGCTAGATTGGGCAAAGTCTCAGAAACTGGAGCAGATCCGGCTGCTAACTGTGCTAAAAACACCATACCACCAACGAACCCAGAGGCTCCAAAAGCTATATAAAAAAATTTTCTTAAACCTTTATAGGGGGCCTCTGCTTCTGCTTTGAGTCGGGCGTATTTTTCTTTTGTAAGTTTATTCTTCTGGCGATCTGGCGATCGGGTCATTATTATTTTCCTTAAGATAAGACTATCAATATGGTTACACACTGAATTTAAATAATATATTCAGGAGTGGCAGATTTAGATTCGAGCTAAAATATTTTTTGAAAAATGCCGGAGTGGCTCAACGGTAGAGCGAAGCATTCGTAATGCTTAGGTTGTGGGTTCAAATCCCATCTTCGGCTTGGGGATTAAATTGCTAAATTAGGAGACAAAGAGCAAACCGACACCGCTGGCGTACAATATCAAAATTAAAAAACTTTCAAAACCAATATTGCCCGGGCCTTTCTCTTCTCGTTGCAGCAATCCCAACAACAGGACTCCAATCATCAAAATAGTTAAAGACATGACGAAAATTTGACGGTTGGCGAGCGCATTATAAATCGAACCGTCGCGATATGCCAGATCGGAAAAAGCGAGCAAAAGCAGATCGAAGCAGTTGCCACCAATAACCCCGCCAATGCTCAAAGTTAAAGCACCGCGACGCACCGCAGCTATGGTAGTTACTAACTCGGGTAAAGAAGTGCAAACCGCAGTAAAAAAACCACCGACGAGGGATTCTGAAATTCCAGTCAGAGAAGCGATCGCAATTCCAGATTTGGCGATTCCAAAGCCAGAAATTGCAATTAGAATCGCATAAATCCCAAATCGAAACCAGAGTTGGGGCAGACTGAGATCGCTGTTGTCTGCGATTAATTCTTTGACTTGAGTCAGGGTAGTTTGACGAGGCGACCACATTTGGGTTTTTTCGGCCGTTACGACCAAACGCATCCCAAAAATATAAGCTGCCAACAAGACGATCGTGGCTGGGTGAATGCCGCCAAAACTAATTTGCGGCCCCGACATTGCCAATAAAGGAATTGCCAGTAAAGACATTAATACAGTACCTTGTACCAAATTGGCGATCGAAGCTGCGGCGTGTTCGAGGTTAGCTTTGCGATAAAAAAGATCGGCGATCGCTAAAAATGCTGTTTGGGCTGCAATGCCACCGATCGCATTACTTACAGCTAATTCGGGATGACCTCCAGCAGCAGCCGTAACTGAGGTAACAATGCCGGGTAAAGATGTACTGCCGCCTAAAAATGCTGCCCCAATAATTGCTTCCCCCCAGCCGGTGCGAACGGCTAGCTGGTCTGCTATTTTGGCCATCTTAGTGCCGACAATTGCAACAATAATAGCAGCAAAAATAAATATGCAGATATTGATTTCTAAGGACTGAAAATTCATTCTGATTTGAGGGTAAATAAAGTTAATTCTGGGGGACAAAACAAGCGTATCGGCGCGATACTCATGCCGATTCCCGGGTTAATGTAGAGTTTATTATTAGCTTGACCGTAACCTTTTGCCCAACCGTCAGCATAAACCTCATCTGACTGGGTAAACCGCAACCAAGACCATTGAGGCCTTTCTGGTACGCGCACTTGTCCCCCGTGAGTGTGGCCTGCTAATGCTAGGGGTGCGGAGTCGGAGGGAAATTTTTCAAAGGTTTCTGGGTTGTGCATCATCACGATGCGCGGGCTTTTATCTGGTAGATCTTTCAAAGCTTGTCGAACGTTATCCCGATTTGCCCATAGCGAACCTATTCCAACTAAGTAAATAAATTCTTCACTATCTGGCAGCTCGAGTTTAACTGCTTCATTGTTTAGTACATTAATACCGGCTTTTTCTAATGCTGTTTCTAGGCGATCGGCTAATGCTGTTTTTGGCGGTGCAGTTTTTTTGCTCATGCCGTAATCGTGATTTCCCAACACGGCATAGGTGGGTATTCCAGCTTGAACCAGGGGACTAACTAGATTGACGGCGGTTTTGATTTCCGATTCGGGATTGGGAGTAGAATGATAAATAAAGTCGCCAGTGATTAGGACTGCGATCGGTTTAGCTGCAATTAATTGAGCGACGCTGCGGCGAACGGTAGCCCGATTATCGCCCCACAGTCCGATTTGCAAGTCAGAAATTTGACCGATTTGCTTGCCCTGCCAAGATTCAGGAAGGTTTGGGATTCGGGCAATTTCGTTTTCTGTATTGATAATCTGGGGTTCGATAAAGCTCCAAATTACTAAGCCGGCGATCGCACCCGTCAATCCCCAACCAGCATATTTTAATTTTTTAGATAAATTTTTCATTCATAATTTTTTATTTCCTTAAATCTAAAATATCGGTTAAGTTGCCTTAAAAAATCTGTCTGGAGTTCAATTATTGAGCCGATCCCATTTCTCAAATAATTGACTCGCACGATCGCCTTTTTCCGCAGACAGTTTCGAGCGTTATTCTTGTTTACTTAAATGCTTTATCTTAATTTAAACTCGATCTGCCCATATCTAAATGTATTTTTGGATATATTAAAGATTGATTGCTTGTATTTTTTTAATAAATAGTTTTAAATGGATCGAATTATAGCCGATCGCTACCAAATAATAAAACCTCTGGGTAAAAAGCCAGGCAGAAAAACCTATTTAGCCAAAGAGCTAAAAACATCAAAATTAGTAGTTATTAAGTTACTGATTTTTGATGAGGATCTCGATTGGCAAGATTTTAAATTGTTCGAGCGAGAAGCAAATACTTTAAAAAATCTTTCTCATCCTTCAATTCCGAGTTATTTAGATTCTTTTGAATTAGAATTACCCGAAGGCAAAAGTTTTGCGATCGTTCAAAGTTATATTGATGCTCTATCTTTGGAAGAATATGTAACAGAAAAAAGGACTTTTAGCGAGATAGAAACTATCGAACTGGCCCGCTCGCTTTTAGAAATTTTAGTTTATCTCCACTCCCGACAACCACCAGTAATTCATCGAGATATTAAACCCAGTAATATTTTATTAAAACCGCGACCGGGCTACGGTATGGGTCGAGTTTATTTAGTCGATTTTGGCTCGGTACAAACTATTGCTGCAACTACTGGCGGAACTATTACTATTGTTGGAACTTACGGTTATATGCCCCCCGAACAGTTTGGCGGCAAAGCATTTGTTAATTCAGATTTGTACAGTTTGGGGGCAACTTTAATTTATTTAATGGCGGGGAAACATCCGGCAGATCTACCTCAAGAAAAGTTAAGAATAAAATTTGAATCTATATTAGAAAACGAGATTTCACCTAGTTTCAGATCTTGGTTAAAACGAATGACTGAACCAAGTTTAGAAAAGCGATTTAAAAGTGCTAGCGAAGCAAGGGATTCTTTAGATCGAGTTTTAGAAATTAGCGAATTAACTAGCGATCGCTCGGTGAAGAAAAGCGTTTCTATTTCTAGAGACGAGCGCGCGATCGATATTTTAATTTCTGGCAGAGAAAACAATGGCAAACAAATCTTAGATCTGGGTTATTTTTGGTTTTTTTCTGCTTCTCTTGCGGGGGTTTGTTTTCTAAGTTCTGCTAGTTTGGGAACTGGTGCGGTTATTGCCGGAATTATTTGGATTTTAATAGCGAGTTTATCTTTGGGATATGTATTTAAATTGTTATATCTCAGTTCGGTGCGGGTTAAAATTAAGATAGATCGGGATTATTTTAGAGTAACTAAAAAGTTATTTGGTTTAACATTTTATCGCCGTCGTTTATTTACAAATGCGATTAGTAAATTGGTGATGACGAAAGCAGAGCCAAAAAATTTGGAATCTCAATTTAGTAAAAAAGTTTTAAAAATGCCCAAAACTAGAGCTAAAGAAATGCTAAAAATTTGGGTAGGAAAATATACTTTTGAATTGAATACAAAAATGTATTTACGGGATAATATCAAACCGAAAAACATTTTATTTTCTAATCTCGATCGCTCCGAATTAAATTGGTTAACATATGAGTTAAGCGATTGGCTCGATCTGCCGATTACTCGCAAATAAATCAAAATAAAAAAATGCTCGAAAAAATTATTAAAAATCGCTATAAAATAATCGATTTGCTCAGTAAAAAATCGGGGAGAAAAACGTTTTTAGCAGAAGATTTAGAACGGCAGCAAAAAGTAATTTTAAAATTGCTGACTTTTAACAGCGATTTAAATTGGGAACAATATAAACTGTTCGATCGCGAAGCAAAAATATTACAAGCGATCGACAATCCGGCTATTCCCCATTATCTAGATTTTTTTGAATTAGATTTGCCGCAAAAAAAAGGGTTTGTTTTAGTGCAAACTTATATCGATGCGATCTCTTTAGAAGATCATATTAAATTAGGGAGGAATTTTTCTCAAATAGAAGTAGAAGAAATCGCTAAATCGATTTTAGAAATACTGATTTATTTGCACGAAAAAGAACCGCCGATCGTACACAGGGATATTAAACCCAGTAATATTTTATTAGGATCGCGATCGGGACACAGTGCGGGTAAAATATATTTAATCGATTTTGGTTCGGTACAAAATATTGCTGTCAATCATAGCGGTACGATAACTATAGTCGGGACTTACGGTTACATGGCCCCCGAACAATTTGGCGATCGCGCCACACCAGCATCGGACTTGTATAGTTTGGGTGCAACTCTAATTTATCTTATTACTGGAAGACACCCATCGGAATTGCCAAATAAAGACCTGCAAATTCAATTTGAAGCAGTTACAACCGTATCTCCTCAGTTTAGTCTCTGGCTGCGAAAAATGACAGATCCGGCTCGAGATAGTCGCTTTAATTCCGCAAAAGAAGCAAAAGAAGCTTTACAACAACCTCAGTTAATTAAGAATATTCCGACTGTTATTAAAAAGCCAGTTGGCAGCCAAGTTTCTTTAAATAAAAAAAGTAATAAAATAGGCATAGTTTTTCCTGCCGTTGAATATTCAAAAGAGACTTATCTAGCTTTAACATATTATTTAATGTCAGCTTCGATCTGCGGTTTAATGGCTTTGCCTTGTACCGTGCCAACAATCTTTCTTTTCACGAATATTATTGCTAATTTAGCTAATTTTAATCCTTTGATTATTATTAGTTTGATAATTCTTTTAGCTTTAGGTAAAATTTCCTTGCGACTGTGGGGTTTCGTACTGCTCAATTTAAGATCTTTTTTATACCTTCTATTTGGTAAAAAGATTTTGCAAATCGATCGCAATAATACGGCGATCGCCTCTTTTTATCGCTTATTTGGATTTACTTATAATAAATCCTTACAAAATCTCGGCAATGAAATTAAAAAAATTGAAGTAATTGAAGCTTCAGCAAGTGAAAGCGAAGTTGATTTTGCCAAAATAATTATTTGGGCCGCGAATAATAAATATCAAATTAATGGCAAATATCAAATCAATGGTAAAGAATTCTTTAATAATGAAATCGAATACAAATATAATTTAACCGAACCGGAAATAGATTGGTTGGCTAGGGAATTAAGCGATTGGTTTGGGGTTGGTATTGAATATAAGTAAAAGGGAAGTAGATAGTAGGGAGACGAGGAGAAAAAATATTAAACTCGATCTAGAAATTTGAAATCACTCAATTAGTTATCAACTAACCCACTAACCCACTAACCAATCTCTGAGTTGCTACTTCTGTCTCGTTCTAACAAATTCTTGGCAAGCGATCGCCGATCAACATATCGACAATTCTTTCCGTACCGAAAATAGTTTTTAAAGTTACCGTTCCTGAAGAAGTATCTGTAACTTCACCGATAATACTACTATTTTTTCCTGCTGGATGGGATCTCATTGCGGCTAAAACTGTTTCGGAATGAGATCGGGGTACGACTGCAACTAATTTGCCCTCATTAGCCAAATACATCGGATCTAAACCGAGTATTTCGCAAACTCCTTTAACTGCTTCATCGACGGGAATAGACTCCTCAAACAGGCGAATACCTACGTTAGAAGCATTGGCAAATTCATTAACTACTGTTGCCAAACCACCCCTAGTAGCATCTCGCATCGCTCGCACTTGAGGACAAACATCGAGGATAATATCTATTAAACCATTTAAAGCCTGACAATCGCTTTCGATTTCCCCACTGAGAGCTAATTCTTCCCTAGTGACTAAGATAGCAGCTCCGTGATTGCCGATACTACCGTTTACAATTATGGTATCTCCGGGCTGTAAATTGGCAGCAGAGACGTTAACACCGCGACGAATCACACCAATACCAGCAGTATTAATAAACAGTTTATCGGCCGCACCGCGATCGACTACTTTAGTATCCCCGGTGACTATTTGCACTCCCGCTAAGTTGGCTGCTATTTTCATGCTAGTTGCAACCTGGCGTAAAGTTGCGATCGGCAAACCTTCTTCAATAATTACACTACAACTAAGATAAAGGGGTTTTGCACCGCCAACGGCAAGATCGTTAACAGTACCGTTAACGGCTAGTTTACCAATATCGCTGCCCGGAAAAAAGAGCGGATCGACGACATAAGAGTCGGTGGTAAATGCGAGGCGATCGCCGCTACTAACAATATTAGCTAAATCCAGACTGGCCCGATCTTCTAATTGTCCGAGGATCGGGTTATCAAAATTACTAACAAAAACATCGTTTATTAAATCTTGCATTACTTTTCCCCCGTTACCGTGAGAAAGAGTAATATTTTTCTGTCTAATTTGGGTATTTGTCATTATTTTATCTTTTGGCTTTATTTGGGTTGAACAACCCCACTAAAATGATTAATTTAGTGGCACAATTTTTGTTAATAGTTAGAGTTTCCAACTAAAATTTCCTATTACCTATTACCTATTTGCCTATTTACCTATTGCCTATTACCTATTACCTATTGCTATTTACTAATATTTTTGGATTGTTTTTTCCGTATTGATAATAAGCAGCACAAGCACCTTCACTAGATACCATACAAGCCCCGATCGGAGTTTCTGGAGTGCAAGCAGTACCGAATACTTTGCACTGCCAAGGTTTTAATACTCCTTTGAGAATTTCGCCGCACTGACAAGCTTTATTGTCTGCGACTTTCTTGTTAGATAAACTAAATTTAAATTCAGCATCAAATTGTTTGTATTCCGGGCTTATTTCTAAACCAGAATCTGGAATTTCTCCCAACCCGCGCCACTCAAAAAGCGATCGCACTGTAAATACTTTTTTAATTGCATTTAATCCGGGATTATTTCCTTTTTCTGTAACCAAACGAGTGTATTGATTTTCTACTTCGCAGCGTCCTTCGGAAAATTGTTTTAATACCATCCAAATTGACTGGAGAATATCTAAAGGTTCAAATCCAGAAATTACGATCGGTTTGCGATATTTTTCGGCAATAATTTGATAGGGATTGGTGCCAATTACCGTGCTGACGTGACCCGGCCCGACAAAACCATCTAATTGCAGATCGGGGCTGCTCAATAATGCTTGAAGTGCGGGCATTACTAATACGTGATTGGTAAACAAACTAAAATTTTTAATGCCTTCTCGTTCTGCTTGTAAGACAGTTAAAGCCGTACTTGGTGCGGTAGTTTCAAAGCCGATCGCGAAGAAAACAACTTCTTTATCGGGGTTATCTTTAGCTATTTTTAAAGCATCTAAAGGAGAATATACCATTCTAATATCCGCGCCTTCTGCTTTAGCTTGCATCAAGCTTTTTTTCGAGCCAGGTACTCGCATTGTGTCGCCAAAGGTAACAAAAATAACCTGAGAATTTCCGGCTAATTCGATCGCTTCGTCTATTTTTCCTCTCGGCATAATACAGACTGGACAACCGGGGCCGTGAATCAATTCTACAGTTGGCGGCAAGATTTCTTCGATGCCGTACTTAAATATTGCATGGGTATGTCCGCCGCATACTTCCATGATTTTTATTTTCTCTTTTTTCTTGCCGTTAGATAGATAATTAATTGCACTTTCGCTGACTTTATTTATCTCTTTGATTAGTGCTTTTGCTTTATCTGGTTCTCTAAATTCGTCTACATATTTCATTTTCTTAAACTCTCAAGTTTCTAATTTAGATCGTTCTTATTCTTAAATTCCTAGTTCGATTTTTTGACTTAGGATATTTGGATTCAATCCCCATCTTCTATTTGTAAAGATTATAAAAAGTCTATATTTAAAAGTATTCTAAATCCACTTTTAAAATCACCTTTCTGACTATTGCCTATTGCCTATTTTCTATTTCCTATTCCCTTCTTCAAATCGTAGTTGCAATTTACTATTTATTGCCTGCTTGCGTTCAATTTGCTGCTGATATTTCTTGAAGCAAATCTAATGTTTTTTGTGCTTCTGCTTCATCCATTCTATTTAAAGCAAAGCCGACGTGGACTAACACCCAATCGCCCAAACATGATGCTGCAGAATGCTCTTCATCGACAATACAAGCAATGTTAATTTGTCTTTTAATACCGCCAATATCAACTATCGCTAAAAAGCGATCGCCGTCGGTTATTTCGACTATTTTTCCAGGTATTCCCAAACACATATTTTTTACTCTTTTTCTCGCTACTCTACATATTTCTTGCTGCTGCGATCGCTGCTTGTCCTAAAGATAAACTGCCATCGTTTGCGGGAGTTTTGCTATGAGTTAAAACGATTATTTCTGCTTTTTCTAAATCCGCAGTTACTTGCTGCAATAAAATACGATTTTGAAAAACACCACCAGTTAAAGCTACTTTTTGGTTATCGATGTGATGTTCGGAAAATAGTTTATTAATTACCGCGACAATAGCTTTAGCTAAACCCAGATGAAATTTAGCTGATATTATTTCTTGGGAAAGATTTTGTTGCAGATCTTTTAGCAAATCTTTCCACATCGATCGCGGATCGATACATAAAATATTTCCTTCCTGCAGCTTATCAATAGTAAAAGAATAAGGCTGAATTTCTTCTGAATTATTTAATGCCAATGTTTCGATTTCTATAGCAGCTTGACCTTCATAACTGCACTGAGATCTACAAATGCCAATTGCCGCAGCAACAGCATCAAATAAACGTCCGCAAGATGAAGCATATGGTGAATTTATTCCTTTTTCAATTAAGCGATCTAAAATAGCAAGAGGTTGTTTTTCAAGGAACTGAATTATTGCTAAATCTTTGTATTTCTCTTGTATTTCTTCCCAATTAAAAGCAGCTGTTAAATGGGCATAAGTATTGCGCCACGGTTGATAGATTGCTTTTTCGCCCCCTATCATCGGCACTGGTTTGAATGTTGCTAATCTCTGATAATTACAATAATCTGCTAGTAGAAACTCTCCGCCCCAAATTTGACCGTTTTCACCCAATCCCAGCCCATCTAATGCTACTCCTAAAATAGGAGCAGAATCGCGAGAAATCTGATTTTCGATCGCACAAGCTGCAATATGAGCGTGATGGTGTTGAATTGTTTCTAATTTTAATTTTTTTGTCTCTGCTATTTCTTGACCGAACCTGCTAGATAAATATTCTGAATGCCTGTCGATCGCAATTACTTCCGGCTGGCGATCGAACAAATTTAAATACAATTTCAGCGTCTTTTTATAGGCATCCATCGCCGCAATATTTTCGAGATCTCCTAAATGTTGCGATAGAATTGCTTTTCCTTCTTTCAGCAAACAAAAAGTGTTTTTTAATTGGCTGCCCGCTGCTAAAATATCGGGAGCAGAATCGAATCCTGGGGGTAATTTAAAAGTTTCTGGTGCGTATCCCCTCGCCCTTCGCAGAGTTTGAACTTTTCCTGCCACTACTCGCACCACCGAATCGTCCAACCTATTGACAATTTCACGGTTATGTAGTAATAAATAATCTGCAATGGAGTTTAATTTATTTCTTGCTTCCTCGTTATCGATGCATTGAGGCTCGTCAGAAATATTAGCACTGGTGAGGACGATCGGACGATCTAGCTGTTTTAAAATGAGGTGGTGTAAAGGGGTATAAGGTAACATAAACCCCAAACTATCTAAATTTGGCGATACTTGTGTTGCTATTTCAGATCTGACTTTTTTCTGTAATAAGACGATCGGCGCGGCAGTAGAATTAAGTAAGACGATTTCACCCTCGCTAACTTCACAATATTCGCCAATAACCCCTATATCCCGAGCCATTAAAGCAAAAGGTTTATCGTAGCGTTTTTTGCCCTGTCTGAGGCGATTTACAGCTCCTTCGTTAGTCGCATCGCAAGCTAAGTGTATCCCACCTAAGCCTTTAATAGCGATAATCTTTCCTTCTAAAATTAAATTGACAGCTAAATCTATTGCTTCTTTCTGACCCTTGACCTCTGACCCTTCTAACCATACAACCGGGCCGCAATTCGGACAAGCGATCGGCTGTGCGTGAAAGCGACGGTTTTCAACGTCTTGATATTCGCGATCGCATTCAGGACACATTTTAAAACTAGCCATGCTAGTATTAGTGCGATCGTAGGGAATCGCTTTAACAATACTCAAACGAGGGCCGCAATGGGTGCAGTTAGTAAAAGGATAGTTATACCAACGACTTAAAGGGTTTAAGGTTTCTTGCAAACATTGGGGACAAGTTGCCGCATCTGGAGCTATTTCGGTTTTAATATTGTTATTGAGACTTTTTACTATTTGAAAATCCCGAAAAATTCTGTTGCTACTAACAGTATTGCGGGCGATCGAATCTATTTTTGCTAAAGGTGGTTTTTCTGTTTTTAACCTTTTGACAAACTCTGCGATCGACGCTTCTTTTCCTTTTGCTAAAATCCAGACACCTTGACCGTCATTGCCAACTTCTCCCCTAATACCGCAAGCTTTAGCAATTCGATATACCGTCGGTCTAAATCCTACACCTTGTACTGTCCCGCAAACTCTGATTTTTTCCAGTTTCATCTTAGATTTATTATTGCTTCGCTACGACTAAATCGATCTTTATTTAATCCTTTGGAAAATTAACTTTTATTAAGGCAAGTATTTGATGATAATTAAGAATATTTGAAATAGTTTAAAAATAAAGCTTTTCTTTTTCAATCCTCGCGGTCTAAGTCTTTGGATTGCTTCAGCTTTACCAGTATTTTAATTAAATGCGATCGCAAAATACTGTTAACTAATCGTTAAGTAAACAAGAAAGAATCATAAAAGAACAATCGAGATCGAAAGGAAAGGGAGAAGATGATATAAGATCGAAATCTTTAATCAAAAATGGCAAAAAAATAATTAAATAACTCCTCTCCAATAGGGAAAGGGGACAATAGGGTGATGTTTAGATCCCTCGATTTTCCTTTGCCAATTATTACAAATAAAAATCAAAAAGGTTAAAGAAAAAAATTCGATCGCAACATAAAGATGCAGGCAACTTCTGCTCGATCCGAAGCGAGAACAATTAAGTAGCTCTTTAAGGAAAGATCTAAATGCAATCCGTTGTAGCCCCGACAAAAAATCCAGATCGAGATAAGCGTTTCAAAGTATTAGATGTGACGATGAAACGCAATCAATATCGTCAAGATGCGCTGATAGAAGTATTGCATAAAGCTCAAGAAATCTTTGGTTATTTAGAAGAAAACGTCTTAACTTACATCGCCAAAGAATTAAAACTCCCCCTCAGCCGAGTTTATGGCGTAGCAACATTTTATCACCTCTTTCAACTCAAGCCCAAAGGCGATCGCACCTTTGTAGTTTGCTTGGGAACTGCTTGTTACGTAAAAGGGGCCAAAGAACTCTTAGAAGCATTAGAAAATAACGTTCAACTTCGCCCCGGAGAAACAACTCCAGACGGTGAAGTTTCCTTGATGACAGCCAGATGTATCGGGGCTTGCGGCATTGCCCCAGCAGCAGTTTTTGACGGTAGAGTTTGCGGCAAACAATTACCTTCAGAAGTCGTAGCAACAATTAAAAATTGCTTGCCCGAATAGGAAAAAATCGGTACGTTAAAATTTCTATTGCAAGAAAAAAATGGAATTAAAAGAATTAATAAATATTGCCGAACAACAACGCAATAATGCTAAAAAAATTCGCATTCGTTGTTGTAGTGCTGCAGGTTGCATTTCTTCCGATTCTCCAGCAGTAAAAAAAGGCTTAGAAAATGCAGTAAAAGCAGCAGGCCTAGAAGATAGCATCGAAGTTGCCAGCGTTGGCTGCATGAAATTTTGCGGACGCGGGCCTTTAGTCCAAATCGATCCGATCGGCACTATTTACGAACAAGTAAAACCAGAAGATACCGCTTCGATCGTCGCCGCATTAAATGACCAAGAAGCTGAAGTAACCGCAACAGTAGGGGATGAAAATCATCCTTTCTTCAGCCACCAAAAAACGATCGTCCTCGAAAATAGCGGTCACATCGATCCTCAAAAAATCGAAGAATATATCGCTGCTGGAGGCTACCAACAACTATATCGAGTTATTTACGAAAAAACTCCCGAAGCAGTAATAGACGAAATCACCCGAAGCGGTTTGCGCGGTAGGGGCGGGGCTGGTTACCCAACTGGCTTAAAATGGGCCACAGTAGCTAAAATGGACAGCCAGCAAAAATACGTCATCTGTAACGCAGACGAAGGCGATCCTGGCGCGTTTATGGATCGGGCCGTCTTAGAAAGCGATCCCCATAAAGTATTAGAAGGGATGGCGATCGCAGCTTATGCGATCGGGGCAAATGCTGGTTATATTTACATTCGCGCTGAATATCCCCTGGCGATCGATCGCCTGCAAAAAGCGATCAAACAAGCGAAAAAATTAGGCATCCTCGGCAGTCAGATCTTCGATTCCGCTTTTGACTTTAAAATTGAAATTAGAGTCGGTGCGGGGGCTTACGTCTGCGGCGAAGAAACAGCTTTAATCGCTTCGATTGAAGGCAAACGAGGCAATCCCCGTCCTCGCCCTCCCTATCCCGCACAATCGGGTTTGTGGGGCTATCCGACCCTAATCAACAACGTCGAAAGCTTCGCCAATATCGCCCCGATCGTCCGCGAAGGTGCAGAATGGTACAGCAGCATCGGAACGGAAAAAAGTAAAGGCACGAAAGTATTTGCCCTGACCGGAAAAGTCAAAAACACCGGCTTAATTGAAGTGCCGATGGGAACTACATTACGGGAAATCGTCTATGAAATGGGTGGCGGAATTCCCGATGGTGGAGTAGTCAAAGCGGTGCAAACTGGCGGCCCTTCAGGAGGTTGCATTCCCGCATCTGAAATCGATACTCCAGTAGACTACGAAAACTTGAGAAAATTAGGCACGATCGTCGGATCTGGCGGCATTATCGTGATCGACAACCAGACTAATATGGTCGATGTCGCTAAATTTTATATGGAATTTTCCGAACAAGAATCTTGCGGAAAATGCGTTCCCTGTCGCGCTGGAACGGTACAAATGCACGAATTATTAACTAAAATTTTCGATAGAAAGGCAACTTTAGCCGATCTCGATAAACTAGAAGCACTTTGTCGCATGGTTAAAGATATGAGTTTGTGCGGTTTAGGACAAACAGCACCAAATCCAGTCTTGAGTACCTTACGCTTTTTCCGCGAGGAATATTTAGAATTAATCGGCGACAATCAAGAATTAAGATTCAATCCGACTATTGTCAGCAAGCATCTTTCGGGAGTAAGCCATCGTTAACCTAAAAGAGATGTTTGAGATCGGATCTTGAAAGATGAAAGTAGCTGTTTTTAGTACCAAACCATACGATCGCCGGTTTTTAGAAGCCGCAAATCAGGATAAGACTCATCAATTGCATTTTTTTGAAGTGCAAATGAACGAGGATACGGCAATTTTAGCCTCGGACTATCCAGCAATATGCGTCTTTGTTAACGATAATCTCGATCGCCCGACCATTGCCAAGCTAGCAGCGGGAGGAACTAAATTAATCGCCTTACGCTGTGCCGGTTTCAATAACGTCGATCTTAAAGCAGCCAAAGAATTGGGGTTAACCGTAGTCCGAGTACCAGCCTATTCTCCCTACGCTGTGACCGAATATACGATCGCCCTGATTCTTACTTTAAACCGCAAAATCCATCGCGCTTACAACCGAGTTAGAGAAGGTAATTTTGCGATCGACGGCTTGGTCGGCTTTGACCTGAACTGCAAAACAGTCGGCATTATCGGCACTGGTAAAATCGGCTTTCTGGTCGCAGAAGCTTTGATGAAAGGATTTGGTTGCAAAATCTTGGCATACGATCCCTATCCCAATCCAGATTTAGCAGCAATGGGGGCAAAATACGTCGATTTAGACGAACTCGCCAGGCGATCGGATATTATTACCCTCCACTGTCCTTTGACTCCAGAAACCCATTACATCATCAACGAAAAATTAATCTCAGAAATGAAAAAAGGGGTCATGCTGGTAAATACCGGAAGAGGAAAATTAATCGATACTAAAGCAGTCATAGAAGGACTCAAAAACAAGAAAATTGGCTATATTGCCCTCGATGTTTACGAACAAGAAGAAAATTTCTTTTTTGAAGATCTATCTAATGAAATCATCGAAGATGACGTACTGCAACGTCTCGTAACTTTCCCCAATGCGATCGTCACCAGTCATCAAGCTTTCTTTACCGAAACAGCCCTCAATAACATCTCCGAAACTACTTTAGGCAATATCACAGACGTTGAAACAGGCAAAGATTGTCCCAATCAAATTGCGATCGAATAGCAAGTAGTGAGGCAAAGAGGCAATAGGCAAATAGGCAACAGGCAAAGAGGCAACAGGCAAAGAGGCAAATAGGCAAAGAGGCAACAGGCAAAGAGGCAAATAGGCAAAGAGGCAAATAGGCAAAGAGGCAACAGGCAACAGGTAAAAGAATAAATTGAGCAATTAGTACCCCTGACCCCTGACCCCTGACCTCTGACCCCTGAAT
>JAAUYD010248705.1_pt1 | contig 16893 bp, 17 predicted proteins | sample 7278101 | NCBI WGS metagenome assembly JAAUYD01 (sample SAMN14350128, study PRJNA611818) | marine sediment metagenome | isolation source: surface marine sediment (0.6m) | place: French Polynesia: Moorea | collected 2018-08 | reverse complement strand
AGCCGCCATAGCTGCCCCCCACAACCCCCATTTGACTTTCATCGACGTAGGGCAAGGCGGCCAGATAATCGGTAAACGCCATCAAATCATCATAATCAACCGTGTTCCACTTCCCGTAAATCGCTTTGGCATGCCCTTCCCCATACCCCTGACCGCCACGCGGGTTGGAATACCCCACAACGTATCCTTGGGCGGCCAGAAAATAAAATTCATGCATAAACGTCCGGCCGTATTGGGTTTGCGGTCCCCCGTGAATGTACAGCAAGGTTGGGTATTTCTGGCTTGAGTCATAATCAGGGGGCGTTAAAACCCAGCTGTGGATCTGGTACCCATCTTTCCCTTCAATCCAAACCTCTTCGGTGCGACCCAATTTTATTTCTGAGAGGAGATCTTGGTTGATGGCGGTTAGCTGCCGGGTTTCCCCACTTTTAAAATCGTGAAGGAGAAGCTGCCCGGGGTCGGTTAGCGTGCCCTCAAAATAAAGGCATTTCTCCTGAGAGTGGTCAAAATCGACCATGCCAATCACGGTTGGCTCGCCGTCAAAAACGGGGGTCATCTTGTCGGTAGCAACCTCGAACTTGAGCAGCGGGTTGGCCCCGTGACGGGTGGCTGTCGAGTAGATAAAACGCCCGTCAGCGGACCAGATCGGTGGCGATTGGGGCGGTGGTGAACCAAAATCTCCCAGCGTACTGGAACCCACATCATAATCATGAATGGACGTCACATCACGAGGCTCGGCCGCATCAAGCGGCACCACAAAAATCACCTCGTTTTGATACCAGTGACCGGGGGTGAGCCGGCGGCCGCGATACGCAAACGAACGGCCGTCCGGGGCGAAGGCGGCCGCCCCTTTTCCGCCCGCCGGTGAACGGACCAGCTGTGGCTCGCCACCAGAGGCCGAAATCCGAAAAAACTCCTCGGTATCTAGTTCAAGGTCCCAATTTGGATTTTCAGAGGCCACATAGAGGATCGATTGGCCATCCGGCGCCCAGATTGGATTGGCTTCCCCACTTTCGCCCGAGGTAATTTGAGTGGCGTCGCCGCTGTTCACATCGACCGTCCAAATATGCCAATCCTCTTCCGGCTCATAGCTGGCCCCGTCGACGCGGTTAAACACCCGCGTGATCACCCGCTCTACGACGCCCAGCTTTTTCTTTTGTTCGTCTTGTTCCCGCTCTTTGTCCGCCTTATCTTTTTGCCGAAACATCAGGGCCATCTGGGTTCCATCTGGAGACCACTGAAATGATCCGATTTGACCTTCCAAATCGGTGACCTGTCGCGCCTCCCCCCCGCCGACCGGTATCACGTAAATTTGACTTTGCTTCTCGTCTTTTCGGTTTGACAAAAAGGCGATTTGCCGGCCGTCCGGTGACCAGGCCGGAGCGCTGTCTACGTGATCCCCATACGTAAACTGGTGAGGATCACCTTCCTGAGTTTCTACCAGCCATAAATTGGTGAACTTCTTCTCGGTGGTCCGATCAGCCCGCTGCACAGCATAAACAGCATTCTGACCGTCAGGGCTTAATTTAGCGGCCGTAATTTGCTGTAGGCTGTAAAGGTCTTCTGCAGTTATATTTTTCATATGGATCTCCATTTTGTAATTTCCCAGAAAATATCCAGGTGAATCTCACCTATTTATTTTCCGTGAAATGAGGCGAAATTTTATCCCACCGCAGCTGTTCCAGCACGTCCGGTTGATGAGAAAATAACTCTTCCAGATAAGGCTCAATCTCCATTTGCCAAATTTGGGGGAGCAAGATTTCCAAATCTTCAACAAGAAAATAGGAAATACCCAGATAAAAGTGCGGGTCACCGATCAGCCGGTTTATTTTTTGCAGCTGGGCAACCAGTTCCGCCCCGTTTACGGCCGGCTGGAGAGCAATTTTACGCTCTAACAGGTCATAATTGGGTGGTAGATGGATAAAAGCGAATCGACGGCGCAGGGCGTGATCGATCAGGGCAATCGAGCGATCCGCCGTATTCATGGTGCCCAGAATAAAAAGCTGAGGAGGAATGGCAAACGAGCGGCCGCTGGCCAGTTCAATCGTATCTTCCCGATATTCAAGAAGATACATACACTCACCCAGCACCTGAGCTAAATTGGCCCGGTTTATCTCATCAATAATCAACACGCTGGGTCCTGATCGTTCTGCAGCCTGCTGGCAAAACGTCGTAAAAACGCCCTGGCGGTTGCGATACGTAAGCCGGCCGTCCGGGGCGGTTTCAGGGCGAATCCCTTCTATAAAATCAGTGTAATCATAAGCCGGATGAAACTGCACCGTCTTGATCAAACCATCACCACCGGATACGAGATAACGAGCAAGCTGCGCCGCCACAAATGTTTTGCCCGTGCCGGGTGGACCGTAAAAAATCGCTTGTTTCTTGCGCTTTACCGCCTTCACCCACTCTTCAGTCGCATCCTCTGACCAGCCGATCTGTTCAGCTACATCTTTGAGAGTCATTTCTGGATTCTCTACTTCCACTTTCGGGGGGTCCGCCCCCTGGACCGTATACAGCGGCCGCTCTTCGCGCAGGGCCAGCGGCCGATCCAGCTCGATTTGAGCCTCTAACTTAAGCCCGCCTACGCGCGTTTTACTTACTTGATAAGCGGTGGTAATCAGGCCGTGAATATCGATCATGTCCTGAGCGCCCATGGGTTTGAGCTCGGCCAGCAAACCGTGACAGGTTTTTTTGTACCGCTCATACATACGGGCTGTCGGTTTTGGCGTATAAATCTCCCCCAACCCCATAAACTGCAAAAACCAGCGGGCCACACGCGGTTTAATCAGGATTTCCGCATGAGGGCGCAGCAGCGTCATGTAAAATGTGGCAAAAGCCCATTTATTGGTCAGATTATTTTCCTCACAATAATCGGAAAAACTTTGCAGACGATCTGGAGAAGGACGTTTTTCATAGACCAGGGCTCGCAGCTGTTCCAGCAGCGTCCACATACTCCCTCTCTCACGAACCTCATATAGAATTGCCAAATCACTGTTGGCCTGATGACCGGTCCACATGTGTGAAGATTGACGGCCGAGCTGCTCCAATCTGTTCCACAGCTGTTCATAATCGGCCGCGGCCAACAAATCGCGAAAATCAGCTTTGCGCAGCGTCTGGCGCGCTTTGTCGGAAATACGCCGCAGCGGAGCCACCGCTTCAGCCACAAAAAGCGAATCTTGAAAAGAGTCCCATTCCGGATACTTCTCTTTTATGAGGTCCAACAGTTCTTGGATAGAATAAGCGGCAATCATGAATACTCGTTATTGTCACGTGAACCCGACAAGTGTGCAAACAATCAGCGAACAATCTGTCCTCTGGTATAATAAGATCAATTATCTGTTTGGTTTCACCATCATACCCAACGATCAAATTTGCTGAAACCTGAAGCGATGAGGAGACGTATGAAACCAACCATTGCCGTTCGATTTACTTTATACACTATCCTTATTTTAGGGTTCACAACCGCCTGCGGATTTATCGGGGGATCGCAAAGTCGCGTCCTTGGTTCTGATTCCCCTGCGCCGCTCACCGGTGATGGTTGGTTAACGTGCAGCCAGGCGTGTCGCGATCGGGCACAATGTGGGCTGGCTCAAAACTTTGAGGCGGATGTCGTTTTACTGCGCACAGATATTCCCGATACGGTGGGGCACAACATGATCATCGGTGCCGGTGAGCCTATATTAATTGTAGGATCAACCGATATCGAAGTGGCGCGAATAAGTGATCCAAACAGCCGCTACATGGCTCGTTTTTATCAGGTGCAGGTTCCGGATCGAGCCCCGGCGTGGGTAGCGGGTTGGTGCGTAGAGCAATAAACTTTGAGGAGCTGAATTATGGAAACGAGAAGATCACGCGAAATTAAAGCCAGTCAGGGGGTAGTAAAACGGGGCATCTTTCAATTTATTCGGATGATCGTGTTTTTGGGAATCGCCTTCTGGATAGCGCAGTGGTTGTTTAATAACGAATACATAGAACCGGCAATCTTTTACCGATCGGGCATTCCCGGCAGCGTTCCGGTGATCGCTTTACAGCTGGGTGTGGCCTTACTTCTCGTCATGGTATTTCAGTTACTTTTCTTCATACTTTACGTTTGGTTTAGCCCCAAAGGACGTCGTCGCGCCGGTCATGCCCACGTCGATGAAAGCGAAAAAGATAATTATTCCGGTTGGGATTCTTAATTTTTTTAACTGAAAGAAGTAAAGCAAATGAAAAAATTATCAAAAACGTTGTTCTGGCTTGGTTTGGGGTTCGGGATCGGATTAGCGGTTCACCGCCTTTTTTTGCAGGATAAATCACTATTGCAGTTCCTGGGACCACACGTTTTGGGGTGGTTAGATCGGGACAAGAGCAGTCAAGATCTTATCGAGGAGCTTGACGCGTCCGGCTTGCGAATTCGACGCAAGTTGATGGATACGCATCCCTCTAAGAAAAATTATAAGGTCCTGAACCACATTATCGGGATTGAACGATGGGGTCAGCGCCGTTTAGCGGTTGCTTTAGGTGAGCGAATGGTCAATGATGAGTATGACACCTATCGTCCCCCTCCCGGGTTGAGCTGGAACGAACTGCAGGATCAATTTGTAAAAACTCGTCATGAAACGGTTGACCTGGCAAAACAACTCCAGGCGGCCCCTGCGGCCAATGAAAAAATTAATCACAACAGCTATGGCGATTTGACCCCAACCATGTGGCTCACCTATCTACGCCATCATGCGGAAGGTGAACTCTTAAAAATGGGTTGATTGCTGACCTGATTTGATTATTAAGGGGTGATACGCAAGGACGTTGAACGCAGCAGGGCATCATGCTCCAAACGAAGCGGCGTGAGTAAAGCTGTGGCTTCCGGGACAATCTCGCCGCGATCCATTGTCAGGGTTAAACCGGACGCCGGCCACAGAATAACCAGCGTTTCCTGAGTGCCTCCCTGGGTACACCGATCACAAACTAGCTGGATCGATTGCTCAACCAGTTGATCGGTTGACTCAAAACCGTTTAGCGCAGCCTGCAGCACCAGGGGAGTTGACCGCTCGATCGGGGAACTTTCAATCTGATTTTCGTTCACTCGGGTGAAGTAATATTCGCTAGGCGACACAATTAAGGTGGAGAGGCCGGTGGGGGAAGAAAGTTGATGAATGACCACAATTTCCTGCTCGCTTTCCTCAATGATGCGCATCATAGTCGCATCTTCAGTGATGGTTGACGTATCTACCCAACCGGCACTGGCTACTCTGGTAGGCGCCACTTTCAACCCTTTACCTGGGGCAAAAGGGCTGCCGGGATCCTCTTCAAAACCGGTTGCTTCCGGGTCAAGCCCTCCATCATCCAGAGCTTCCTCTGCTTCTTCAGCCTCCTCCACTTCTTCGAAGGCTTGCTCCGCTTCTGGGGCGGGTTCTTCGGCAGTTGTCTCCGTACTTTCTTCTGCCGCTTCGGGAGCAGCCTCTTCTTGACTACCTCCACAAGAAACCAAAAACACACCGCCCAGCATCAGCAAAACCATCAATCCGATCGATATATATTTATTTGTTTTTTTCATCGATAATCTACCTCACCTAAACGAAACGCTCGCACGGTCGCCTGTTGTCTAATTTGATTGTGATTTTGACGCAGCAGGCTCAATAATGAGCTGATGGCTTCGACATCTTCTCCCTGATCAATTGTCATGGTTATGCCGGAAGAGGGCCATAAAATTACCACCGTTTCCCCTGCCCCACCCGTTACACAGCGATCACACTGCAGCTGGACAGAAAGTTCCGCTAGAGATTCGGTGGGAACCGTATTAATCAGGGCCGTGGTTAAATCGGCCGGGGTGGCCGATTCAGTGGCTGGGATCGTGGGCAGCCCGGCGGCGGACTCCACAAAAATTAGCCGATCCCCGGCTACGAGTAGCGTTGATCGGCCAAATGAGGTGTTGTATTGATGAACCACCACAACTTCTTCTTGACTTTCTTCGATTAAACGCATCATTTCCTCATTTTCAGTGACGGTATCCATATCAACCCAACCGGCCGTGGCCACGCGGGTGGGCGCAACCTTGACAATTTGCCCGGCCGTGGGGATAAACGGGCTACCCCCGTCCTCTTCACTGCCGGTGGCTTCGATTTCTCCGCGGCCGTCTTCTATAGCTTCAACCGGTTCCTCTTCGACAGTTTCAGTTTCAGTCACCACTCGGGTCACCTCGACCTCAACCACCTGCGGTTGGCACGCTGACAAAATCAGCAATAGCAAAATGCCAAATGCTCCCCCGTAGAAAATCAGGCTATATTTTTTCATCCATCACCTTCTACATTTTGTACCGACGTGACCTATCTTAACTAAAACAATTGATGTGGGGTTGGGTCTGTAAAAATAAACGACTCATCAGATGAGAAAGTTCCTCCCCATCGGTTTCCAAAAAAATATGGTAAAATGATCGCCCTATGAATTCCCCAAAACGAGCAACCATACAGCAGCAAGCCTGGCTGTGGATCACGGCTGTCGTGGCGATTTTTATCGATCAACTCACCAAGTTCAGGGTCGAAAGTCTATACGAAATCGGCGAATCATTTTACCCGCTCCCGGAGTTGACCGATTTTTTTCGCCTGATCCACGTCACCAATACGGGCGCCGCCTGGGGCACATTCGAAGGGTATGGATGGGTCTTCTCAATCGTGGCGTTCCTCGTTGCCGGCTATATGCTCTATATGAATACCACAATTATTGGTAATTACATCTTTTTTCGCGTCATTCTGGGGCTGATCGCCGGGGGTGCCTTGGGCAATGCCATCGACCGCATTCGGCTCGGGCACGTGACCGATTTTGTCGATGTAAATTTCCGGCCGCTGTTTACGGGGACCTTTTTAGATCGACAATTTCTCGACATCGCCATTTTTAATTGGGCGGACGTTTTTATTATTGGAGGCGTACTTGTTCTCGGGGTATTGATGTGGACCGACTTTCTACCGCCGGATATTACCCAGGATGAAGTACCATCCCCTCCTGCACCACCACCCCCTTTTGCCACCCAAACCTCATTTGAAGGGTACGAGCCACCCATTTCGGCGCCACAACCGGAGGCCGCAGAGCTGCCCGCCTGGCAGCAGGCACGATCTCTCGTTTGGGTCGTCACCCTGATCGTGGTATCTTTGGGCATCGGGTTTGTTTACTGGAGAATTTCATCTCAAGCAAACCGTCGCAAACAAGAACGATTGTCAAAAAGATTATCCATTCAATCCAATCGTTGATTGCAGCCTCGTGCAGGAGCGTTTGTAAAACTGGGAGGGCATATGAACAATCAGCGGGAAATTCCCGAAGAATTTTTCAATGAAGATGAGTACAACGACAGTGAAATATTCGATCGGGAAGCGGTAAAAAAGATTGTTCTGACAATTCCAAATATTATCGCCGGTATGCGCTTAGATAAAGCGCTGCGTGATATTCACCCCAAATTATCCCGTGCTCAATGGCAGCGGCTGATTCGCCAGGGGAATGTATATCTCCGCGATGAAATCGTGCGAGCCAACTACAAAGTCTCCGGTGGAGAAGAAATCGTGGCCCTGCTGCCTCCGCCTACACCAAGCGATTTGATTCCCGAAAATATTCCGCTTGACGTCATTTATGAAGATCAGGATATGCTGGCCATTAACAAAGCGGCGGGAATCGTCATGCATCCCGCTGTGGGGCATGAAAGTGGGACCGTTGCCAATGCTATTGTCTATCACTATCCTCACGTCCTGGATGTAGGGGGAGAGCGTCGTCCGGGGCTCGTTCATCGGCTCGACAAAAATACGTCAGGGGTGGTTTTAATTGCCAAGCACGACCGGGCTCTCAATCACCTCGTCGGTCAATTTAAAGACCGCACCATCAAAAAGGTATACCTGGCGCTTGTTGATGGCCGGATCAAACCGGAGAAGGCGCTCATCGATGCTCCGATCGGCCGCAATCCCGCCGATCGCAAACGCATGACCGTTATTGAACCGGGAACCCACTACGCCTCACAACCGTCAAAAACCCGGTATGAAGCCCGCGAATTTTTTGCCAATCATACGCTTGTCACCTGTTACCCAATCACCGGCCGCACCCACCAGATTCGGGTCCACCTATCATTTATCAATTATCCCATCGTGGGGGATCACATATACGGCCGCCGTAAACCGACCGTCAATCTGTGGCGGCAGTTTCTGCACGCCCATGAAATCCACTTTCGCCGCCCCAGTGACAACAAACCGGTCGAATTAAAAGTTCCCCTTCCCACAGAACTGGAGCAGGTTCTTTCCCAACTCAGAAAATAATTGAGACCAGAGATAGAGACAAGAGACCAGAGAGGGTATCAATCTCCAGTCTCTGGTTTCCTGTCTCTCGTCTCCTGTCTCTCGTCTCTGGTCTTTTCTCTTTGGTCGAAAAGTTCCCTTAATTCACGAAGCAGTTGGGCCCGGCGCTGACGATACGCACCCCGCGGTAAATTTTCTCGGGCATACGCTTCATCAAGGGCTGCAACCCGCATGAGTAACTCTTCTTTATCGTTGACCATTGGGGTTGCCTGAGTCCAGCGATAAGACACATAGCCGCAAACTGCAGCCACGATTAACAGGGCCAGCCCTCCTACAAAAAGCTCTTGGGTCTCCTGACGATTAACGATTAAATTGCCGTTGCTGTCAACCACTCTGGTCGGCCAGCCAGTCAGGGGAAAATTAACCGCTGCAGCCGCTTCGGGAGCCGAGTAGGTGAAGCGAGATCGGGCAAGGCCATCCCCAATAATGCCGTCGCCAAACGATTGCGGGGCTGACCATCCCGACTCCGGCCGCACCGTGACCCCGGTTTCTGGCAAAATCATTTCGATTTGGGCCGCATCATAACGCAAGTCGCGCGCAAAATCGGACTCGACCACGCTGCTAAAAGGCACCTCGTAACGCAGCACCAGTTCGAGTGTCCCTGGGCCGGGGCCGATCGGTACGGGTGCACCAAGATCGCCATTATCGGCCACAATCCCTTCAAGCGGGATGAGGTTCGTTCCGCCGTTGATCGCTCGCAACAAAACCGGATTGGTGCTTTCAGGCGGTAAAGTCACATAAACTGTGCCGGCCGAAGGATCACCGGAGCGGCCGGTGTAAACGGTTAGGTCCTGATTGTCAAAAGTATAAAACTCGGCGATCTGCACCTGATCATTAATAAATTCAACCAAAAAGGCGAGACGAGATAAGCGGATGTTGTCGTCCGAGGTTGTCGTTTCAAACAGGGTGATCGGCAAATCGGCCGTGGGAGCTAGAGGATCAAAAGTGACCACCGGGCTGGTAAAATCAACCTGTTGATAGTTCACAGAGGTTCGGTAAAACCAGGTCGGAGGGATTTGCTGTAAATCAAAACGATAGCTGCCGTCTGGATCGATCGTTGTCTCCAACGTCAGCGCCTCGCCGGCCGATTCATCAAATGCCTGCAGACTCACGGTCAGGTCTGGCGGAAGTTCACGCGCTTCAGCATGATCTATTCGGCCGATAATCACCGCCTCCGAAATCGGCTGGTTTAAAATCTGCAGCTGCCCTAAACCGGCGATAATATCCCATATATCACGATTAGAGAGCGGATCGCTGTTGTTTCCCACCCCAAATCCCGGCATTCCGGCTGCAATGTTGCCATTTTGGATTACCTGAAACATTTGCTGAGGATCAGCGGTGGCGAGATAAGCCTCACTGCCGATCGCGGCAGGGGCGTTGGGCAAATTCTCAGCCAGTTCGCCATCCCCCATGCCCTGCGGTCCGTGGCAGTTGGCACATCGCTGCTGATACAAACGCACACCATTTGCGGGATCGGCATCATCTGGCGGTTGTTCCTGAGCCACAGCAGCCCTGGACCCAACCAACAAGTAGACTCCTAGAAGCAAAATTTGTAACCAGCGGTGGTTCACGTCAGCTTTCTCCCGCAATTGGCGCAGAAGTGATCTCCCTCATCAACCGGTGTTCCACAGTTGGGGCAAAAAGCTGAACCGCCTTCTTTTGCACTGAGCTCCTGCCGCAGTTGAGCAACCATTCTTTCTATGGCCTCATCAATTTTATCGTCTTCGTGGGCGTCTAGCTGGGTGGTGATGGCAGCCGCTGATTGCAGCAACTGCTGCCGTTCGATCTGATACGCCTGATCGTCTTGTTTTTCGGTTTGGGCATCAAAATCGAGGGCGCGAATGCGGGCCAAAAGGGCCTCTTTTTCGGCCTGGAGCGCTTCGCGCTCTGATAATCGGGGCTGGCGGCTGGCCGGTAGTAAAAACGGCCGAGCCACAAAAAGTGCAGCTAACAAGAATAGGGCGATAGCCAATAAAACAGATCCGGTGGTCATAGCCGGTAAGGATAGCACAATCAACTTGGCAGGGCACCGGCAAGTGGCTCCACCAAAGGTTGATTTTCTCCGTGTGCTGGCACTCGCACACGAACGGTTGTTCCTTCTCCCAAAACGCTGGTTACGGAAATTTGGGCGTTTAAACGGAACAAAATCTGGCGGATATTGTAAAGCCCCAACCCCACACCCCGAATCGCTTGACTATTTCTCCCGCGGAAAAATGGTTTAAAGATATTGTCTAAATCTTCCTCAGCAATTCCAATCCCGTGATCCTGAATGACAAACTCAAATGAATCAGCGGCCGAAATGAGCTCAACGTTAATCAATCCACCCTCCGGGGAAAATTTCACGCTGTTTTCGAGCAGTTGAGAAAAGATTTTGATAAAGCTGTTGACGCTAATTTCATAGTAGAAATCAGTCACAGGCTGCTGGAAATTAATTTTAACCGGCTCGTCTGTGTTGGCTCGAAAAAGTTGAATTTGATGATCAATCAGTTCAGTGGGATTAGCCCATTTAAGAAAGTCGGGTTTTCTGGGCATGTCACCCGTACCGGCCTCAGATACTTCATCGAGCAGATGAAGTAAATATCCGCTCTGCTTTTTTAGGTTTGCGGCGTAATTTCGTCGTTTTTCCTCAGAAAGGCGATCGTGATAGTTGGCCAGCAAATTGCTGGAAATTTGGATTGAGGTCAGCGGCGTTCGAAATTCATGGGAGATCGTATCAATGATATCGGATCGAAAATGATTGACTTCCCGCTCCTTTTGCAGCGCCAGATTGAGCTGATCCGCTTCTCTCTCAGCGGCCGCAATCCGCTCACGCTGGGTTACATCATGCAGCGTCAGAAGGCAGGCTGTGCCAAAAAACCAGGGAATTGGGCTCACTTTCAAATCCATAAGATGGATATTTCCATCCGCGTCAGAGATCGGCTGCGCCAAATGCATCTGGGTGACAGGCTTCCCATCGTGACACTCTTCAATCGGGCACTCCCCTTCTGCGGCCGCATAAAGCATCACCCACGGTTGATCGATGACCTGATCGGGGAGATAACCAAGCTGCGTCATGATCGCCCGATTCACTTCCAGAATACGGCCGTTCTGCGGGTTAACCACCACGATCACATCCTGGGTGTGATCAAAAATCGCCTGGAGCTTGGCCTGAATTAAATGCTGTTCCCGCTTGAGCTGTCGCTGGTTAATCGCCTGTTTAATCGCTACGTTCAGGCGGAGGAGCCGGTCGATCAACAAATAATCATCAACCCCCTGTTTAATGAGTTTAACCGCTATTTCGTCTCCCAGGCCGTCTGAAATAACGATAAAGGGGATATCGCGGCCGGCTTGCCGCACAATGTCCAAGGCTTCAGCTGCCGTAAAGGCCTTTAAAGCATACGCAGACAATATGACATCCCATTGATTGTCCCGGACGGCCTCAAACAATTCAGTGCGGCTCTGAATAATCGTTAAGGCAAAGCTGGATCCCTGCCGGTCCAATGCTTTTTTAATGGCCAAAGTTGTGCGGGATGCTCCTTCGATACATAGAATTTGGATTCGTGAATCACTCGCCACCATGATAATTTTACCGCTTGCAGCACCGATTAAAGTTTAAGAAACAAAAGGTTTGGGGTAGGAAAATATTACCACACACGCCGTTCAAGACGATTAGTCGTTTAGTACTATTTCGAGCGTGTGACTGCTCACACTAGCGATATCCCCAACCGGCAGCCAGTCATCCATATTGCCGTAATCACGCTTATCGATGGGAAAGGGTTCCACCGACTCGATCGCTTCTACCTCGATCAATACGATGTATCTTTTCCCGGCCCATCGTTTAAACTGCCGGGGAGTGAGCTGCAGTTTATCCTGATTCTCCTCGACCAGCGCTTTCGATGCATCTTTTGACAATTTTTCCGAATTCATCACGCTGCTGACACGCCCTTTTCCCCTGATGACCCCTTCTGCGTTGTTGTTGATAAAAAACAAAACATCTCCCTCATGTACCCGACCGTAAGGCATCTTGCGACCGGCCGCCCCGCGAATAATCATCGTTTTTTTGCCGGACAGCAAATTCTCCATTTCACCGGCTTTGGCATCCAGGTAAACAACGTGATCCATTTCAGACCTCCTAACATTATTTGAGTAGAATACTGTTAAAAAACAGCCGCGGATTTCTCGGATTAACGCAGATTTTCTCTTCTAATCTGTGAAAATCCGTGTTAATCCGTGGCTTTTTTTTAACAATTCTTCTTGTAAACTACTTAAGCATCCGCTGAGCGCACAGCTGATCGAGCGCGTGAGAATCACCTTCACCAGACGCCTGGAACCAGACGATAAGGGACTTCGGTCGCATACTCTCGATACCCCACCAGCTTTTCCTGTAAGGTTTGATCTTCAAGCCTGGTCCGCAAAACAATAACCACCGTGACAAAAATAGTGCCGAAAAACGCCCAGAATGAATCGAGAAAAAACGGGGTAGCCACATACAACAGCAGCGCACCCGCATATCCGGGGTGGCGCATCCAGCGATAAGGGCCATCGGAAACAACGTGATGGCCGCGCTCCTGCTGAATGCGCACAACTCCGGAGAAAAAGCGGTTTTCGAGCATGGCGTAGGTGCCTATGGCATAGCCAACGATGATGATTAAAAGAGCCAAAATTTTGACCGAGACATTAAAAGTCGGAGACCAGCCAAAACGCATGTCAAGTCCGGCAATGAGAGGGATTAATCCTCCGCCAAGACCAAGCAGAGGGGCCAGTATCTGATCCCATGTTTCGATATTCCCTTTTTGCAAAGAGTTGGCTCGTTCAGCAAGCAGGTCCGGGTGACGCTGATTAACCAACAGGCGGCTGCCGACAAAGCCCAGCGTGGTGAGCAGGCCATAGACCCATGCTTCCCACCAGTTCCACCGCCAGGAAAGCAGCAGCGGCAAAAAAGGAATTACGATTACGACCACAATTAACTGAAAAACTACTCCGGGCTTAAACAGGCGCGCTTTTTTCTGAGTGTTCATATTACACCTCAGCCCATATTTTTTGCCCAAATCACCAGCGACCAATGTAAAATTCCACTTATGGTTGGAACGTGTTCAAGAGAACAATCGTGATCACGAGGGCGGTCACGCCAGCTACAAATGTCGTCCACAAAAATCCGCGAAGGACGGGGCTCACCTGACGATCGCGCACATAAAGAGACATCGACGTAGAAAGCAGCGTCGCCACGATCGCAACCAGGATAATATAAATCGCTGTGTTCATGATACTTTCCTTTTGATAGGTCTCAGCTGTTGAGCGTCAACAACGCCTCTTCAGACCCTTCGACCTTGTCAACGGGCTCTTTTTTCTTGACGGTAAAAAACAGATAAAAAGCATCCCGATATGGATCTCTATACCCGGGTGGATAATATTCGTGCACCGCCCCAGCCTGTTCATAATTTACATCCGGGAGGAATTGATTGTGAAAGTAATGCCAGACCGCACGATAAGTTCTCATCGTGCAGGCAACTTTGGCAAACGTTGTCTCCGGCACCTCCCACAGAGTCCAACCTTCCGGTGCTTGGGTTTCGACCGGTGCTTCCCAGCCGGCCAAATATTTTCCTTCATCCCCCCAGCGAGCGAATGGTTCATCAACGGCGCTCATTAAGCCCCAGCACTCTTCGGAAATCAGATTTTTAACCTCATTAATGCGCCCTCGGGCAATCCCCCACAGCGGTTTGATCCAGCTGGGTCCTTTTTCGGCCGGTCCCCGCCCCTCAATCCCCAGCACGGCAAATGCGGGTTTGTGAATAATTGTGATATTCATGGGTGTTAACCTCCTTCATTAAGCGGTTATGATGCGTTCACATCAAAAGTTAAAGTCATCGTTTCGCCGTTATTCAACTCCCCGTTTTTCACCTGCTCACACACCAGCTTCAACGCCTCAAGCTCTTCTTGCATTTGAGACAAAATACTTTTTTTGAAGCGGGGACCCCAAAAAAGTGAAATCAGCCGCAAAAATCCCTTAAAATGCACGGCCGCTGTTTGCGTCAATCGGGTAAATGTTCCCATTTGCTGAAGGACAAACTCTACCTGAACGGTATTAAAATCACCTTCCAGAAAAAATCCGAGGCGTTTATTTTGAGAAAAATCGGTGATTACCCCGCGCAGCTCTGTACTCCGGCCGTTTTCGGTCACGGTCTCACGAAAAGTGGTTCCAATTCGGTTTGAGGTTCTGTGGAAAATTTCAGTTTGGGTTACGCTGGTCATCCACTGCACCGCCCGATCGGGATCTTCCAGCCAGAAAAACACCTGGGCGGGGGTGGCGAATATATCAATGGTATGGGAGAGCTTCATGATCCCTCCACGGCTGCCAAATGGCAAAAATGGCATGGTACAAAGCGAGTGAAAACAAATGAGGAGAGACGCAGATTCGCAAGGCAAAACACGGCAGGCGTCTCGCCTAACTTGAGCTTAATGGGGCAGCAGGAGCGGGAGCAAGTGCAAAAGGTCACGTGTTTTTCGTGTCACCTGACCAAATCGAAGGTACAATTTCTTCACCGCAGATTTACCCAAATTATCATGATATCTGAGAGAAAGTTTGATGAGTAAAATTTGCCTGGTGACCGGATCGAATAACGGTATCGGCTTTGAAACGGCCAAGGGGTTGGCCGCCCGAGGGTATCAAATCGTCATGTTGTGTCGCAGTCGTCAGCGGGGTGAAGCCGCCCGGCAAAAAATCGCGGCCGCCACCGGTCACACCCCTGACCTGCTGCTGGCTGATCTTTCTAGCCAGCGGGAAATTAAGCGGGCAGCGGCCGAGTATCGCGAGCGGTATGATCGGCTCGACGTGCTGGTTAACGTGGCCGGCTACAGCTGGCCGGATCGCCAGGAAACCGATGAGGGATTTGAACGCACCTTTGCCCTCAACTATCTCGGTTACTTCACGCTGACGCTGGAACTGCTCGATTTGCTCATCCAATCAGCCCCGGCACGCATTGTAAACATAGCCTCGGAAGCACATCGCTGGCAGGATATTTCCTTTGACAATTTGCAGGGGGAGAAATCATTTCCCACGCAGCGAATGCCCCCGCTGCCGATCATGTATGGATGGACCAACATGATGCGCATCATGTTTACGTACGAGCTGGCCAACCGGCTGCAAAATGCCGGCGTCACCGCTAACGTGCTCTGCCCCGGTTTTGTGCCGGTGCGCCGCTCGGCCGCCTCCCCGCTCATGAACGCCATGTCGTGGGTGATGAGCAAAATGCCCAACACCCGCACCCCGGCACAGGCCGCCGAAACGATCATCTGGCTGGCCAGCGCACCGGAAGCAGTCGAGAAAAACGGAGCCTATTATTCAAGTGGAGAAGAAAAACAATCGGCCGCACAGTCATATGATGAAGCGGTCCGGCGGCAGCTGTGGAAAACCACGCTTGATCTCGTTGGTTATGAGCGTGATCCGCTGCCCTTGTGAGGGGTCACTCTCAAAAAAGCGGTGAATTAACATAGGCGGCCGAATTTATTGAGCAATAGCTTGTTCTCTAATGGTAACAAACCACAAACACGGCATACTTGTCATTCTGATCGCAGCGAAGAATCTCGTCAACTGACATGAAGTTGATAGTTGCCAGAACAGGGCTTTCTCCATTTTAATCCGACCTCTTTTGACCAGCACTTGGCGGGATTCTTCACTTCGCTGCGCTCCGTTCAGAATGACAGGAGGGGCGCGGCCGGTTCTTTCCTACTGGATTCCCGCTTTCGCGGGAATGACAATGCGATGTCGGTATCTATTTGTCAAAACTCAATATTCATCGGAAAGGTAAGGTAGCAGCTTGAGTTAACATTTAAAATTTTCCGGGAAGTCAATAATTTTCGTAAAATAAGCTGTTGGTGGACAGCAGGTGACCACATCTGTGGTAATCTGTGACTATAAACTTTTGAGCAGGCCAAATAAAAACGGAAGATTCTCGATGGCTTTTACAATTCCCTTTTCACAACTCAATAAAAATGATATCTCTCTGGCTGGGGGGAAAGGGGCCAATCTCGGTGAAATGACCACGGCCGACCTTCCCATCCCGCCCGGATTTGTGCTGACCACAGCAGCCTACGACGCTTTTGTACAGGAAAATGGGCTGCAGCCGCAGATCGTCGAGCTGGCCTCAAACGCATCGGTCGCTGATCCCCAGTCAAGTCAGAAAGTCTCAAAAGCCATTAACAAGCTCTTTCTCCAGGCCAACATGCCGGAGTCCGTGCGAGGTGATTTGCTGGCGGCTTACGCGGAGCTGGTCAAAGGCGGTGAGTTGCCCGTGGCTGTGCGCTCATCCGCCACGGCTGAAGATTTGCCTACGGCCAGCTTTGCCGGGCAGCAGGACACTTTTCTCAACGTGCGGGGCGAGGAAGCATTGCTCGAAGCGGTGATCCACTGCTGGGCCAGCTTGTGGACCGCCCGGGCGATCTCGTATCGGCTGCGTCAGCAGATCGACCCGTCAACGATTAGCCTGGCCGTTGTCGTGCAGCAGCTCATACCGGCCGATTCAGCCGGGGTCCTGTTTACGGCCAATCCGGTTGATGGGGAACGCGAGCAAATTTTAATCACCGCCTCCTGGGGACTGGGCGAAGCGATCGT
>JAAUYD010095639.1_pt1 | contig 16906 bp, 14 predicted proteins | sample 7278101 | NCBI WGS metagenome assembly JAAUYD01 (sample SAMN14350128, study PRJNA611818) | marine sediment metagenome | isolation source: surface marine sediment (0.6m) | place: French Polynesia: Moorea | collected 2018-08 | reverse complement strand
GCCCGTGCCGGTACGCATGAAGGCGCCCCGTACGTAGTCGACGACGGTCGCGATCTGCTCGTCGCTCAACTGCGTGGCGAAGCCCGGCATCGCCGTATTGGCCTTGCCGTGGGCGACGGTACGCAACATGTAGTCGCGGTCGAGCTGCTCGGCCACCTCGGGCAGCGTGAAGTTCTTCGGTGGCGGCTGCATGTTGCGCAGCGTCCAGCGTGCACCGCGACCGTCGTCACCGTGGCAGACGGAGCAGTTTTCGGCATACAGGCGGCGCGCCTCCTCGGCGGTCTCGGTGGCGATCGGCAGCATCAAGACCTGGCGGATGTAGTCGACGACCTCGGCCACCTGCTGCTGGTCGAGTTGGTCGGCCCAGGGCGCCATCGCCGTGCCCGGGCGCCCGTTGACGACGGCATCGATCATGCGCTCGCGATTCAGTTCGACCGCGGCGGCCGGGGTTGTGAAGTCACGCGGTGGCGGGACCATGCTGCCCCGGGCGCGGCTGCGACCGTCGCCGCGCTCGCCATGGCAGACGGAACAGTAATCGTGATAGAGCGTAGCGCCGTTGCTCGCGAAGCCCAGCGGCGAGCCGAGTACGACCGCGGCGATCAGCAGGGGACCGATGGACTTCGATAGGGGAGACTGCATGGGTGTATTTCCTCAGCACGGGTGATGGGTTGGGCCGGTCGAAATGGTACCGCGAACGCTTTCGCAAGAATCACGCCATTCGCATCGTGATGCACGGCCATTGCCGGCACCGCAGGCCGGGCCTCGCCGGTCTGGTGGGTGTACCATTCCGGCGGCTGCGGCGAGCGACAAAATTTCCCGGAAACGAGAATTTATTCCTGGAAATGAATAAGGTATTTGTCCTAGTCTTTCGCTAGGAAATTTAGCTCAATTCACTGATAAGAAGCAGGTTTTCTCCATACGGCGTGAACTGGCCCCGAACTTGCGTAGTGGTGTCCTGAGTTTAAGTAGCGCCGCGTCCATCGGCGCCAAAACGGGTATCTACGACGTCAGCCGGGAATCACGGCGTATAGGGGAGAAAACGAATTATGAATCTCAAGCATCTGATCACGGGCACTGCAGCGGTGATCGCCCTTGGAACATCGGGCCTCGCCGCAGCGGCGATCGACAACAGCCCGCACGATCTGGGCGGCACCGTTGCCGCCGACAACGGCGAGATCTGTGTCTACTGTCATACGCCGCACGGTGCCGCCACCGGTGCCACCGAATCGGCACCACTGTGGAACAAGGCACTGCCGACCTCGACGTACACGCGTTACTCGACGCTCGGCAGCGCGACGCTCGACGGCGAAGAGACGGCCGACGTCGGTTCGGTATCGCTGGCCTGCCTGTCGTGCCACGACGGCTCCCAGGCGCGTGACGTCGTCATCAACGCACCGGGTCCGTTCGGCTACGCCGCGGCCGGCGCGGGTCTCGGCGGCGGCGGCATTCTGAGCCCCGCGCCGATCCGTAACCTGCAGGCCGACCTGACCGACGACCACCCGATCGGCATCGAGTACGCCGGCGGGGCCTGTACCAACACGGTGCTGGGCGCGGGCGTGACGACCTGTACGCCGTCCGTCACCAACGGCGACCCGGATTTCCAGCCGGCCAAGGGCGCGGTCCTCAACGGTGCTGACCAGTTCTGGGTCGACGTGGCCGGCGTCACGGGCAACGATGGCGGCGCGGTTGCCGGTACCGTCGACGTCCGCGAGAAGACCGACATGATCCTTTACACCCGTTCCTTCCCGAGCGGTGGCAGCGGTCCTTCGGTCGAGTGCGGTAGCTGCCATGACCCGCACGAAGGTGAGCGTAACGGCGGTGACGTCAGCTTCCTGCGTATCTCCAACACCAACAGCCAGGTGTGCCTGGCCTGCCACATCAAGTGAGTGCGTTCACCTGAAATCGAACGCGTCGTAACCATTCGCGCCTGGCACTCTGTGCCAGGCGGTTTTTTTTTGCGTGCCGAGAAACCATGCAGAGCGTAGATGTATAAGAGGTACAAGACCCATGCAAAGCAGCCACGCCATCAGAACCGTCGCGTTGACTCTCGCCATCGGTCTGGGAGGGGCCGCGCAGGGATTCGCAACAGCGGAATCGTCGGATAAGGCCGAGGCCGTCTTCGCCACGGTAAACGGCGAGCCGATACTGAAGTCCTCCTACCTGACGGCACTGCGGGTGTTCGGCAGACAGCGCTTCTATCACGGCAAGCCCCCGGAGGAGACGTTGGAGGCGTTCCGTCAAGAGGTCGCCGAGCGCCTGGTCGTCGAAAAGGTCATGCACCAGGAGGCGGTCCGGCGCGGTCTCGAGCCGGATCCGGCATGGATCGACGCCGAGTTCGCAAAGATCGCGCAGCGCTATTCGGTCAGCCCGGAGTGGGAACAGTCCGGCGACGAGTTGAAGCTGCAGATCCGCGAAGGCCTCGCCGAGCGCAATCTGATCGACCAGGTCGACCAGAACTACAAGTCGGTCGCGGATCCGGGCAGGGACGAGGTGCGCGCCTACTACGAAACGCATCCCGACAAGTTCACGTCGCCGGAAAGGATCCGGGTGACGACGATCCTGCTCAACGTCGATCCCTGGGAGCCGCGCGAAGTCTGGTTGGAGACGGGGCAGCGGGCGGAGACGATCCTCGCGGATATCAAGAATGGCGCGGATTTCGACGGCTACGCTGCCGAGTACCCGCTGAAGAAGCAGGAACTGCTCGGCGAAATGCACCGCGGCATGCTCGGCGACGCGGCGCAGGCGGCGATCGATGGCATCCAGCCCGGGCAGACCACCGGGGTCGTGCGACTGCTCGAGGGCATGGCGATATTCCGCCTCGACGAGCGCAAGCCGGCTGTGCTGAATCCGCTCGACAAAGTCTACGAACGGGCGTCGGCCCTGCTCGCGCGCGAGCAGAGCGAGGCCGCCTACAAGCAGCGGATGGAGCAACTGCGCGCGGGCGCCGAGGTCGTGTTCACCGACCCCGATTACTTCCGCGTGACACCCGTCGTGACACTGCAGGATGAGAACCATCGTCAGCCGTCGGCGGTCAAGAACGAGTGAGAGGTTCCTGATGTTTGGGAGCGAGCGTGGGTTTAACTCTTCGCTATTGCATCCTGGTCGCGGGTCTCTTGATCGTGCAACCTAGGATTGCGCATGCACTGCCCCCAGTGCACACCTTCGGCAAGCTCGAGTCGACCTTCCGGGCGACCCGGCCGTCGGAGGGCGCGGATTCGGATAGCTTCATCAATACTGTAGAATTCGGCGGTACCAGCTACATCTGGCAGCCCTGGTTCGGGACCTGGAGCGCAGTCGGCGCTTTCACCCGCTCCGACACCGATTCGGATACCGATTCGAGCGCGGAGCTGTTTACTGGCGACGTTCAGGTCAACCTGTTTCACCGCAGCAATTTTCCGCTTACCGCTTTCGCCTCGCTGCGGGATTCCCGGCTCGAGATCGACAACCTGTCGAATACGACAAGCGATCTTCGCACGCTCCGCCTCGGTATCAGCCAGCAGTATCGGGACATCGCGAACTCGGCGTATTACCGCGGTTCGTACGAGCGTGATGTACAGGATGACCTGACCAACGACGAGACGGTGGTAAATCAGCGCCTGTTGTTCGACGCGCAGAAGACCGGCCGGCGCCATCGTGTGAACGCGGTTGGCTCGTTGAACAACACGACGAACACGTTTGGCAACAGCGAGTTCACGACGACACAGGGAAACCTGTCCCACGTGTACACCCCGAACGCACGGTTGACGGTCTCGAACAATGCGAATGCAACGCTGCTGGATGGCGATTCGGACGCCGCGGACGTGACGGCGGCGCTGTTGCAGGCAACGTCTTTGACCGACTGGCGGCCGAGTGAGGAGTGGCGCCTGCGTGGCGAGGTGCGCGTTGCGCAAGACCGGACGGAAACCGAACTTGGCGGAACCAGTACCACGCAGCGCTTCGAGGCGCGCGCGCTGGCGCGCTACGAGATCACCGAACAGGCGAGCGTGACCGCCGAACTCGATTACGATCGCGAATTGTCCGACGAAAGTTCGACAACCCGGACCCTGCAACGTCTGTCCGCGGTTTATAATTCGGATCCGATACCGTGGCGCGAGTTCAGCTACGCGTGGAACGCAAACGCCGGCGTCGATCACGAAACCGACAGTAGCGACGACAATGTCTTTGGCCAGGATCTGGGCCTTGGCCACTCGATAACCCGCGTGTACACGCCGATGCTGCGCGGGGCCCCGCTGCCGATCGTGTTCAGCGCCGCGCAAGACGGCCGGGTGCGCAACGAGTCTGACGATGGTGCGGAGTTCGAGATCACCCATCGGGCTACGGCCAACGCGAGCTACGCCAGCGAAGGCGGTGTTACCACCGGATACCTGAGCGCTTTCGATACGCGCAGGTTCGGGCGAAACGACGTTGGAACCGTGTCGGTGATCGCGGGTCTAACCCACAGTCGTGCGTTCACACGCTTCCGGTCTTTCGACGTCACGTCGAACTACAGTTTCACCACAACGCGATCGGATGACGCGACGTCGGAGAACGACGTCCTGACTGTCGAGCTGAACTACCGCGATGCGCGGCTGTTCGGCGTCAGCCGGCTGACCTTCGACAGCCGTCTGCGTGGCACTGATCGCGACTTGCTCGCCACGAGTACCAGCGGAACGGGGAGACAGATCGAGTGGGAGAACGAAGTCGAATACCAGATTGGCCTGCTCGAGATCAACAGCCGTCTGACCCTGACCGCAAACGAACAACGGGACACCTGGGTGTTCTTTCTTAGTGCCATCCGCCGATTTTGAGGCGATATAACGATGTATGAATCCTTGCCAACAATAACCGCCACCCGGACTGATGCGACTGTGCGCACAGCCAACCGCCGCGGATCGGCGTGGCTGCTCGCCATGCTGTTGATCCCGGCGATATTCTTCAGCGCCGCCAACGCGGAATACGGCGACGTCGTGATCAACGAGGTGTCGGAGGAGGCCGGCATGCGTCCGGTCGTCTTTCCGCACTGGTTCCACCGCATCCGCTTTCGCTGCAAGGTGTGTCACGCGGATCTCGGCTTCAAGTTCGAGGCAGGCGGCAACGACATCACGATGCTGAAGATCATCGACGGCGAATACTGCGGCGCGTGCCATAACGGCAACATCGCCTGGTCGGTCGAGAACTGCAATCTGTGTCACTCCGGCAAACCGGGCACCAAGACACAGGTGCACGAAAGCACGCTGCAGAAACTGGTTTCACCGGTCAAGCGCTAGCAGGAGAGATGATCATGAGAAGCACGCAACTGAGTATCTCCTGCCTTTCTCTGACGCTGCTCTTGGCGTGGGCTGCGCCCGCGCTCGCCGAAAGCGGTGCCGAGACCTACCGAACCAAGTGCATCCAGTGCCACGGCACCGGTGTCCTGAATGCGCCGAAGCTTGGCGTGGCAGCCGACTGGGTTGAACGCACGAAAAAGGGCAAAGCGGTCCTGACCCGCAATGCCATCAACGGGATCAACCAGATGCCCCCGAAGGGCGGCAGCCTGCAATTGAGCGGCGCTGAAATCGAAGCGGTCGTAGTGTACATGCTTGCGCAATTGCCCGGCGACGGCGCCGCAGCCAAGGCCAAGCCGGTATCGACTGCGGCCAAGACCGCGAAGGCAGACAGCGCCGCGGCAGCGCCGAAGCGCGTTGCCGAGGTGGCAAAACCGAAGCCGAAGCCGAGCGCGAAGAAACCCAAGCCGCGTGGCAAGCCAGTCAATACCTTCAACCGGCTGATGCGTCCGCCGTCGCAACGCAATCTCCCGCCGACGCGTGACGGTATCCACGATGCGTCGAGCGTGGAAACGGCTGCGCTGCAGCATCCGAAGGAAGCGTTCGGCCCGATGCCCAAGTCCAATTCGGGCAATCGTGTCGACTGGGTGGCGGCGCTGTCGAAAGGCATTATCGATCCGCGATTCGATCTCGAAGACGACACCAAGAAGCCGATCGTGCTCGATCTGAACATTGTTCGCGAGGTCAAGGGGTCGATGCCGGATGTGGTCTATCCGCACAAGCAGCATACTGAATGGCTCGACTGTTCGAACTGCCATCCGTCGATATTCATTCCCAAGAAGGGGGCAAACAACATCAGCATGGCGTCGATCCTGTTGGGGCAGCAGTGCGGCGTATGCCACGGAAGGGTGGCGTTTCCCGTCTCGGAATGCCGCAAGTGCCACTCGAAGAACAAATCGAAGGTCGCCAAGAAATGACCGACACGGGTCCGGTCAAGCGCCGCGTCCCTACGCTGCAGACGATGCTTCTGCTGGTGCTTGCCCAGACGGCGAATGCCGCGGCCCCCGACGACCCGGCCCGACACGTGCAGATAGCGGAGCACCGTCTGACGCTGGCCAGTCGAATGATCGAGAAGATGGAGGGCGCAGACCGGGACCCGCTGGCAAAGGAACTCGAGGTCCTGCAGACCCGCTTCCTGGAGAACGTCGACGAACAGCTGGCGATCGATTCCACGGCGTTCTTCAACCGCGTCATGCTGCAGTACAGAACGCGCCAGGTGGACCGCTCCAAGACAGAAAAGGCGCGGCACCGCGCCCGCTATGACAAGAAGATGTCCGAGGTCGAGACGTTTCGCCGCGCGTACGAGCGCCTGTGCGCCGAGCGGGGCGATATTGCGCGTGCGGCGCTGGACACCGCGGTGTTCGACAAGCGCGTTGACCGTGCTCAGCAGCTGGCGGGTGCCGGAGAGTACGATGATGCCTATGTCTTTGCAGACGGTGCCTATCACCAGTTGATCGAGGCCGTCATGCAGATTCGCGACAAAGAGACCGTGGAATACCGGCTCGAATTCGCGTCTCCCGCCGAAGAGTACGAGTACGAAGTCCGCCGCTTCCGCAGCCAGAAGATGTTGCTCGACATGATGGTTGCCGAACGCGAGCCCGGTCCCGACTCGGTCGAAACGATAAATAACTATGTTGACAACGCATTGGCAATTGCCGCGCAGGCGGAGCAGGAGGCGAAGGGTGGCGGTTACGCGGAAGCGCTGACCAAACAGGAAGCCGCCGTCCAGGAGCTGACCAAGGCGATGCGGATTGTCGGAATCTTTTTTTAGGCGGAACGAGATATGCGTTTGCACGTTGACTACTTGAGAATCCCCGTCGCGGTCATTGGCCTGGCGATGTTTTGGTTTGCCGCTGCCGCGTTAGCAGAAACGAAGACCCCCGCGTTTTCGTCGACCCCGGCGGCAGTGAAGAGCCGTCTGGACAATGTCCGGCGCCTGGTGTCGACGTCATCGGGTGCGCAGCGTATCGCCGACGGCAACAACGCCAGTGCGAAATCCGGACAGGCGACAGCGCGCGCGCACCTCGACAAAGCCGAAGCGGCCTATGAAGCCGGCGACATGGCGACGGCGCAGCGTGAACTCCAACTCGCTACCGAGGCCATGTTCGGCGCCATTCGCGAGATGGGTACCGGCAAGGCCGGCATCGAGAAGAAGCACCGGGAGTTCGACAGCAAGGCGGAGAGCGTGGACACGCTGCTGAATGCCGTCGAGCGGGTTGCCAAAGAGAAGGGTGGACTGAAGAAAGTCGAAGCGCGCGCCGCCGAGATTCGCCAGAAAGCGGCACGAGCCCAGCGTCTGGAGCGGTCCGGCAAGGCCGACCCGGCGCGCGATATGCTAGATGCTGCATACGAGGAGGCGAAGGTCGAACTCGAGAAACTGCGCGAGGGCGAGACCCTGGTCCGGTCGCTCAACTTCGCCAGTGCCGAAGAGGAGTACCACTACGAACTGGACCGCAACGACACCCATCAGATGCTGCTGAAGGTGCTCCTCGAAGACAAAGCCAAGCAGGCCGGGGCCAAGAAGATGATCGACGGCTTCGTCGACAAATCGAGCGAGTTCCGCGCCAAGGCCGAGCGCGAGGCCGCCGGTGGCAACCACAAGAGCGCGGTCAAGAACCTCGAAGAGGCGACGAGGTACCTGCAGCGCGCGATCCGCTCGGCCGGCGTCTACATACCGGGGTAGGTACTTGCGATGTGGCGCTGCACGCAAATGTTCCTCGCGCTTGCCGTCACTTTCCTAGCCGTCGAAGCCAGGAGTGCCGCATGGAAGCCGTTGGCGCACAACGGTTTGCATGATCCGGGCAATCCGGCACTGGACCTGTTGCAGGAGCCTGCCGAGGCGCTGTCGCGACTGCCGGCCAACACGGCCGGCAACATGGTCGACTGGGTCGAGGCGCTGCGCGAGGGCTATATCGATCCGCGCACCAACATCAACCCGGAGACCGAGGTCAACATTCGCGAGACGGACGTGATCATGAAGAACACGGGATCCGCAAACTTCGTGCGCTTCCCGCACAAGGCACATACGGAGTGGCTGGATTGCGACAATTGCCATGACCATCTCTTCGCGCGCGAGGTTGGCAAGACACCCATGACTATGTTGTTGATCCTGTCGGGCGAATACTGTGGCCGTTGCCACGGTGCCGTCGCGTTTCCGCTTACCGAATGCAACCGCTGCCACAGCGTGGCACCGTTTGCCGCCGATCAATGAAGGTAGGGAGGGCGAGTAACCGTGTCGCATGTCGTAATTTTGGTGCTGGCCGTGCTGCTGTCCCCGACCGCACAGTCCGAATATGGCGACGTGATTCTGAATCGCCACTCGGAAGAGGCCGGCATGCGGCCGGTGATCTTTTCACACTGGTTTCACCGTATTCGCTTTCGCTGCAAAGTGTGTCATCACGAACTGGGATTCGAGATGCGGGCCGGAGCCAATAACGTGACCATGGACGACATCATCGACGGCAAGTACTGCGGAATGTGCCACAACGGCGACGTGGCCTGGTCGGTCGAGAACTGCGATCTCTGCCACAGCGGGCTTGCCGGCCTCAAGAGCCGGATCGTTGGGGGGCATCAGACAGGTGGACCGGGACGTTGGTAATCGATGAAACTGCAAGCATTCATTGCCTGCTGTGCTGTAACGCTCACGCTGCTCGGATGCGCTGAGCCGACGAGCGTCTTCCGTATCTCGGAGCTGCCGGATCGCCGTGACGGCGATTGGCCGGTCTGGCCGAAGGGCGCGCAGGTGCCGCGCTTCGTCTACGTCGGCGATCTGACCGGCGAGCAGAACTTCGTTGCAGACAACGACAGTGGTCGCGCCCAGCGCTTTCTGTCGTGGCTGGTCGGCCTCGGCCGCGAACGCCGCGAGCCTGTCGTGTTGCGGCGGCCGCAGGGCGTGGCCGAAGGCAAGGACGGGCGGATCTGGGTCGCCGATGTCAGCCGGCAGGCGGTGTTCCAGTTCGACACCGTGGCCGGCACGCTGCAGGTCTTCGATCAGGTCGATCAGACGCGGCGATTCGTCGCCCCGGTGGGCGTGGTGCCGCTGCCCGATGGCGGTGCGGTCGTATCCGATGCCGAACTCGGCATCCTGGTGTTTCTGACCGCCGCCGGCGAGCCGCGCAAGATCGTCGGCAAGGGCGTCTTCGAGCGGCCGACCGGCCTCGCGATCGATGCCGCCAACGATCGGATCTACGTCGCCGACACGCGCGCCAATGCGGTCAAGGTGATCGATCGCGACGGCGAGCTGTTGCGCAGTATCGGCGAGGAGGGCGTCGGCGCAGGGCAGCTCAACAGCCCGACTTACATCGCGTTGTCCGACGATCGCCTGTATGTCACGGACACGCTGAATGCGCGCATTCAGGTGTACGACAAAGACGGTCGCTTCGTCTCCAGTTTCGGCGAGCGCGGGCTCTACATCGGTAACCTGACCCGGCCCAAGGGGGTCGCCGTATCCGACGACGGCCTGGTCTACGTCATCGAGTCCTATTACGACCACCTGCTGGTATTCGACCGCGACGGCCGGCTGCTGCTGCCGATCGGTGGCACCGGCCACCGGCCGGGCCAGTTCTACCTGCCGAGCGGCGTTTGGGCGGGCGACAGCGGCCGCGTCTACGTCTCTGACATGTTCAACGGGCGCGTGGCAGTATTGCAGTTCCTCGGAGAAGACCTGTGAACGGCATAAGATTCCTATGGCTGTGGATCGCAGTAGGCCTGGCGCCGGCGATGGCCGCGCCGGTGTCGGACGTGCGCAACACCAAGCACAACCTCTCGGTGACCGGACCGGGGCCGGTCAAGGCAGTCTCGGAGACCCAGGTGTGCGTGTTCTGCCATACGCCGCACGGCGCCGAGAACATCCCGGCGGCGCCGCTGTGGAACCGCCAGCTGTCCGGTGCGACCTACACGCCGTACACGTCGAACTCGATCGATGCCACCGACATCGCGGCGACGCCGGGTGGCAGTTCCAAGCTGTGCCTGTCGTGCCATGACGGCACGCTGGCGATCGGACAGGTGAATGTGGCCAACGGCCAGCTCAATCCGGTCATCGCGATGACCGGGACGGAACTGGATGGCAGCATCCCCGCCGGTGAGGGCGAGCTGACCGGCTTCACCCGCCGGCTCGGTGTCAACCTGACCAACGACCACCCGATCTCGTTCACCTATGACACCAGCCTGGCGCTGGCCGACGGCGAGTTGCGCGACCCGCAGGCGTCGCCGCATATCCTGACCCGCGAACCCGGTGTCAGGCCTGTGGTGCCGCTCGAAAACGGGCAGCTGGAATGCACCAGCTGCCACGATCCGCATATCCGCGACGAGGATCCGACCAAGTCGATAAAGTTCCTGCGGCTGAACCGCTTCCAGACTGTGAGCCCGACCGGTGGTCCGTTCAACGAGGCGACCGACATCGTCTGCGTGGCCTGCCATGACAAGCTCGGCACGGCCTGGTCGCGCTCCGCCCATGCCGACTCCACGATCGCCGACGAGCAGTACAAGAGCGGGCCGAACAGCCCGGCCGAATTGCGCGAGTTCCCGGACGGCATCCGCGTCTGGGAGGCCTCGTGCCTGAATTGCCACGACACGCACACCGTGCAGGGCGCGCGCCGGCTGCTGCGCGAGGGCACCGACGCGGTCGGCTCGCCGACCGTCCCGCGCAGCGGCGGCGGTGCCGCGATCGAGAGCACCTGCTACCAGTGCCACACGACGGCGGCGGAATCGATTCTGGTGGCCAACACCCAGGTGCCGAACATCGAGAGCGATTTCAACCTGCCGCGGCACATGCCGATCGAGAGCATCGACCAGCCGGCCGGTAGCGAGGTCCACGACGTCGTCGATTCGGACCTGACCGAGACCCGGGCCAATCTCGGCTTCGGCGATCTGAACAACCGACACGCCGAGTGCACCGACTGCCACAACCCCCACCGGGTGCAACGCAACCGGCTGTTCAACGGTGGTGGGGCGACGGTCGCCGGGACCCATGACCACGATGCCGCCGAGCACAGCAATATCGCGTCGGGCGTGCTACGCGGTGCCTGGGGGGTCGAACCGAACTACGGCAGCACCAGCTTCCAGGACCTGCCGGTCAGCTACACGGTCAAGCAGGGCGATGGCGGCGACGGCGCGAGCACCGCGGTGACCAGCACCTGGGTCACCCGCGAGTACCAGATCTGTCTCAAGTGCCACTCCGACTTCGGTTACCTGGACAACAACGTCTATCCAACCGGCAACCGCCCCAACCTCGGTGATTCCTCGGGTGGCACGCCGTCGGGCACCAACGGACTGACCCAGTACACGAACCAGGCCAAGGAATTCCAGGCGCCGGTGACCCACCAGGGGGTCGGGACCAAGCCGAACTCCGGCGCCGCCGCGGCCTACGCGACGAACAATCACCGCTCGTGGCATCCGGTCATGGGCCCGACCGGACGGACGCTGGGGCTGCGCAACGCCGCCGCCGCCCTGTGGGAGTCACCGTTCGACCGGGCGGTCGGTACGCAGACGATGTACTGCAGCGACTGCCACGGTTCGGCGACCGCGCAAGGCACGGTGGTACCGACCGGCGGCGAGAACGGCAACCCGTGGGGCCCGCACGGCTCGACCAACAACTTCATCCTCAAAGGCGTGTGGGACAGCGAGACCGGTACCGGCGGACAAAACGACCTGTGCTTCAAATGCCACGACTACACGCTTTACTCCACTGACAACAACGATCAGGTCGCGAGCGGCTTTTTCAGTTCCAACAGGGACAACCTGCACGCGTTCCATTTCAAGCGTATCGGACGCGTCGAGTGCACCTGGTGTCATGTCGCGGTGCCGCACGGCTTCAAGAACCGCAGCCTGCTGGTCAACCTCAACGACGTCGGCCCCGAGGCGGGACTGGCACCGGGCACCGAGGTGCCGATCGGCTCGAGTGGCCAGGCCTATACCCAGGAGCCTTACTATCTCGAGGCCAAACTGAAGATCCGCACCTTCGCGTCGCCGGGTGACTGGAACGAGAACAACTGCGGGTCACAGAGCGGCAATCCGTCGACGGGTGCCGACTGGATGAAAGACGTGTGCGAGAATCCGCCATGATGACCCTGTTGCGCACCGTCGCGTCGCTGCGCCTGACGCTGGTCGGCCTGGTGCTGCTGGCGGCGGCGTTGCTCGCCTATCACAACCTGGGGCTGCCCGGGGCCTGGACCATCACGCCGGCGCTCGCGCTGCTGGGCGTCAATCTGGCCGCGGCGATGGTGGTGGACCCGCGTTTCCGCCGGCGCCCGGCGCTGTTCGCGTTTCACCTCTGCCTGCTGCTGCTGGCCGGCCTGGCCGGCTACGGCCAGCTCGCGGCCTACCAGGCGCGCCTGTCGCTGGTCGAGGGCCAGGACTACGCCGGTGAGCTGCTCGAGCGCCTGAACGCCGGGCCGCTGGCGCCGCCACTGCTGGCCGACGGCGCGTTTCGCCAGGTCTCGGTCGAGGTCGACTACACGTCCGGCCTGCGCCGCGGGTCGACGCGCAGCCGGGTCGACGTCGCGCAGCGCGGCAGGCTGGAGGTCGGCGACGACGTGCCGCTGATCGTCGACGGCCACCGTTTCTACACGACATCCAACAAGGGCTTCGCCGCGCTGCTGTTGTGGCGGCCGGAAGTGGGAGACGCGCAGCTCGGTGCCGTGCGCTTCCCGTCGTACCCGATCAGCGAGCTCGGTCAGCTCGCCAGCTGGCGGACACCGGCCGGGCAGGAGCTGGAGCTGGCGCTGGCACTGCCGCCGTCGCCGTACAACGAAACCTGGACGCTGCGCACCGCGATCGCCGGGGACGCCGAGATCCGTCTGAAACTCGACGGGCGCCGCCTGACCTTGCGGCCGGGCGAGTCCGTGGCACTGGACGGCGGTCGGCTCGACTACCAGCGGCTGGGGATGTGGATCGGCTACGAGGTTCGCTACAACCCGACGTTGTCGTGGCTGTTCAGCCTGGCCGCGCTCGCGGTGATCTTCATGGCCGTGCATTTCGCGTCGCGGATACTGCAGCCGGCACGAGCCGGCGCCGTCGACGGTAGGGGACAGCCGGCGTGAGCGGCGCCGAAGGCATGCTGTTGGCGGCGGGCAGCGGCTGTTACGTCGTCGGGGCCGGGTTGGCGTGGCGCCGGCGCTGGCGCAACGTCGGTCGATGGATACTGCTCGGCGCCCTGGTGTTCGCGGCGGCCATCGCGGTGCGCTGGATCGCCGTCGGGCAGGGCCCGTTCCTGACCATGTTCGAGATCCTGGTCAGCAGCCTGTTCAGTCTCGGGCTGGTCTACGGCATCGCCTGCGTGCGTTTCCCCGAGGCCTGCCGGGGCGCGCCGGTGGCGACCGCGATACTGTTGCTGATGGCCGGCTGGATGATCGTCGCCGATCCCGAGAGCAAGCCGTTGCCCGCCACCTACGGCAATCCCTGGCTGTGGGTGCACGTGGTCACCGGCAAACTGTTCCTCGGCTGCTGCCTGGTGGCGAGCAGCCTCGCCGCGACGGCCCTGCTGGGACTGGGTGGCAGTTCGCTGAGCGGTCCGCAGATGGACCAGGTCGCGTGGCGCTGGCTGATGCTGGCCTTCGTGTTCCACAGCGCCATGCTGATTGCCGGTGCGGTCTGGGCGCAGGACGCCTGGGGGCGTTACTGGGACTGGGACCCGCTGGAGACCTGGGCATTCGCCACCTGGCTGGCGATGGTCTTTGCGTTCCATGTGCGTGTCAGTTACCGCACGCCGGCGACCGTCGACCGGCTGATGTTGGTGGGGGTATTCGTGCTCGCGTTCCTGACCTTCTTCGGCGTGCCGTTCCTCAGCATTGCGCCGCACAAGGGGGCCGTATGAAGACCGACAGGCGCTGGCAGATCGTGACGCTCGTCGTCCTGGCTTCGGTCACCGGGGGCGTGTTGGTCTATCTGATCCCGGAGCGTGCACGGACGGTGAACCCGCCAGAGGTGGCAACGCTGGCGGCACCGGCGGCGGCAACCGTAGCCGCGCCGCCGCAGGCTGCGCCGCGCACCGCTCCACACGCCCACTCGCACGCCACACCGGTCGCCAGGGCCCACGGCGGCGAACTGCACGAGCGCTTCCATCAGGCGGCGGCCATGCTGCACATCGGTGAACACCTGTATGCGCTCGATGCGCTGGAGCGGGTCCTCGAGCTGGCGCCGGAGATGCCCGAGGCGCGGGTCAATGCCGGCTTCGCGCTGATCGGACTGGATCGACCGCTGGAGGCCCGGGAACAGTTCGAGCGTGCGATTGCGCTGCGACCTGGTCAGGTCAACGCGTATTACGGTCTGGCACTGGCATTCGAGGCGCTCGACGACATCGAGGCCGCGCTGGGGGCGATGCGCACCTATGTGCACCTGGCGGACGACGGCGACGCGCACGTCAGGCGCGCGCGATCGGCGATCTGGGAATGGCAGAGCGCCCGGGAACGCGAGCCGGCCCATGCTGATCGAAGCGATCCTGACGAAGCTGCCGATGACGACGGTTTCAAGGGCTGAGCATGTTTCCTTCGCTACGCCATTTCATGTTGATCAGCATCGCCGGTATGAGTCTGGTGCTCGTGTCGCTGCTGTTCTTTCACGTCAAGCTGAGTGACGCGTACCTGCAGGACCACTTGAGCACGCACAATCGCAACCTTGCAATCGTGTTGCACAATTCCCTGTTGAGCGACGGCCTGGAGACGGCGCTGCGCTTCAGTCCACACGCTTTCTCCGAAGTCGAAAGACAGCGGATCGAGGACCGCTTGAAGGAGGAGCTGCAGTGGGTGCCTGTCGTCAAGGTCAAGGTCTATGGCACCGATGCCACCGTATTGTTCTCGACCAAACAGGACGAGATCGGCCGCGACGCGAGCGGCAACCAGGGCGTGATCAGTGCACTGGCGGGCAAGTCGGTCTCGGATCTGGTCAGACGTGATCGCGAAAACGTCTTGGATGGCTCCGTGGATACGGTCGATCTGCATCAGCAGTACATCCCGATAGAGGATTCGGACACCGGGCGCATTCTCGGCGTCTTCGAGATCTATGCGGACGTGTCGAAGATCCTCGAGCAGGTCGGTGCACGGCAGCAGGTCGTGTTCTGGTCGATCGCCGGGATCCTCGGTGTCTTCTACGCGATGCTGGCGATGTTGTTCATGCGCACTCACCGCTCCCTGCAGAGCGAAAGGCAACAGCGGGAGGCGCATCTCGCGGAGTTGCAGAAGATACGTGGCGAACTCGAAATCCGCGTCGAGCAGCGAACCGCCGAGCTGGATAAATCGAAGACGTTTCTGCAGTCGATAATCGACGGCATCGGTACCCCGTTGTTCGTCATCCGACCGGATTACACGATCCCGCTGATGAACAAGGCGGCGCGGCAATTGATACCCAGCGGCAGCGATCCCGACGATTTCCTTCATTGCTATCAGGTGTCGCACCGCCGCGACGAACCCTGCCAGGGCGATGACCACCCGTGCTCGTTGGCCCAGGTGATGAAACACGGCCGCACGTCGCGGGTCAGGCATACCCATTACGACGAAAACAATCAGCCGATCATCGTGGATCTGCTGACGACGCCGCTGTACTCGCCGGATGGCGAATTCGAAGGCGTGATCGAAGTGGAACACGATGTCACGCAGCTGGCGCGCGTGCAGGCCGGACTGGTCGCGAGCGAGGCGCGCCTGCAGGCGATCATGGACAACGTACCGGACGCGATCCTGACCTGCGATGCCGAGTGCATGATCCAGAGCGTGAATTCGTCGGCGTTGCGATTGTTTGGCGGCAGGGAGTCCAATCTGATCGGCCGCGAGATGACGAGTTTCATCGCGGAAGACAAGGCGGTAGAGCTGCGCCAGCCCGACGTGAACGTGCAGAAGGAGGTGCTGCTGCGACGCGTGGACGGCAGCGAGTTCCCGGCGGACATCTGGATCGGCCCGGTCGAACTCGGCGCCGACACCAGCTATATCGCCGTCGTCCGCGATATCTCGGCGAAGCGCGAGGCCCAGGATGAGCTCGAGAAGACGCGCCAGCAGTACTTTCATCACGAGAAGATGGCCGCCATCGGCCAGCTGGCGGCCGGTATCCTGCACGAGGTCGGCAACCCGATCGCGGCAATCGCAGGAGCGGCGTCGGAGCTCAAGACGGTCGATGTCTGCGGCGGCCGCCCACCGGGGGAATGTCCGTACGACGATGCGGTGGCGCGCAATATCGACCTGATCGACGAGCAGACGACACGCCTGGGCCGCATCACCCGAGAGATCGCGGACTTCGCTTCTCCGAGGCCGCGCGAGCGCGAACTGCTCGACCTGAACAGTCTGTTGCGCAGTACGGCGCGCCTGCTGTCCTACGATCGGCGGTTCCGCCACGTCAAGCTCGATCTGCAGCTCGACAAGGACCTGCCGGCGATCGTCGGCGTCGCCGACCAGTTGACCCAGGTGTTCATGAATCTATTGATCAACGCGATGGACGCCTGCTCGGCCGCGCATTCGGGGGACGAGTCGTGCATCGTATTGACGAGCGAATACGACGGCGAACGTGTCCATGTCACGGTACGCGATAACGGATGCGGGATGTCAGAGGATACCCTGTCGCATGTCATGGAACCTTTCTACACGACCAAGCCGGTCGGTAAGGGCACCGGTCTCGGCCTGTCG
>JAAUYD010043212.1_pt1 | contig 16914 bp, 12 predicted proteins | sample 7278101 | NCBI WGS metagenome assembly JAAUYD01 (sample SAMN14350128, study PRJNA611818) | marine sediment metagenome | isolation source: surface marine sediment (0.6m) | place: French Polynesia: Moorea | collected 2018-08 | reverse complement strand
TTCTATTTAACAATTAAAAATCGAGGATGGCTTGTCCTTGAAAGCCTGTGGAGGGATAACTGCTCCCATGCTCCCGATCAAACAGGAAGTAAGAGTTGTAAGAGTCAACCGCAAGGGTTGTCCATACTTTACAAAGCAGGAATAAGGAATTAACGGTCGAACCAATTACCAATTACCAATTACCAATTACCAATTACCGATTTATGGCTAATTGGAAGGATGAGCGACAGAAAAACCACGACGTATAGATCTGACAGTGGCAGATTGGACTTGAAAAGTTAATTTATCCTTATTTTCGCCACTTCTGGCTTCTAAAGTCCATTTACCGGGATGTAAAGTCCAAAACAACGAATTGGAGGGAGTAGTAGCTAACTTTTCACCATTTAGCCACCATTCTACAGACTGGGGGTTTGTACCAGCTAGCTTAAATTCCAATTTTTGCTGTCCTTTGTTACCTGGATACAGCAAGAATAAATCACCATTTTGGGGAGAAACTATCTTCAAATTACTGACACCAAAACTAGATTTTTCTTGCCTTGCTAACCACTCATCATATTCTGAGGGTAACTGAAAATCTTGCTGGCTTTCGTATTTGCTGATGTCTTGGGGGTAAAAATATTCCTGTACCACAGAGGTACAATTTGCTGTTGGTTTTAACCCAGAAACTGCACAGATGGGTAACTTTACCATACCCGTTGGAGATGAAAAAGCTGCTGCTTCTCCTGATGGATGCAGGTGTAACATAATCCGGTTCCACAAGGGTGCAGCACCCATAACTCCAGATACTTCCCGCATGGGATCACCATCGAAATTACCTACCCAGGTAGCGACGGTGTAATCCGTAGTAAAGCCTACTGTCCAAGTGTCGCGGAAATTGGAGGAAGTGCCAGTTTTCACAGCAGTGGTGAAAGGTAAACTTAGTACTGAGTCTACACCAAAAGCAGTGGCACGGGCATGGCGATCGCTCAACATGTCGGTGATTAATTGCCATGTGGTGGGATTGTAGAGACGTGACATGTGGCGTCTTTGAGGAAGGGAAGAATCAGAAAATGTGGTTACTAATGGTATCTTCTCTCCCTGGCGTGCCATAGTAACGTAAGCCCTTGCTAGTTCCCAAAGACTCACTTCCCCACTACCGAGGGTTAATCCTAGTCCATAATATTCTGGGGTTTGGGTGAGGTGTGTAAATCCCAATTCATGCAGACGATGCAAAAAGGTTGGTACACCCAGCTTTTCTAATACCCTGACAGCTGGTATGTTTAGGGAGTTCGCCAAGGCTAAGCGTACCCGCACCGGACCTGTGAAAGTTTCGCTATAATCTGTAGGGCTATAAAGTTTTGCTCCGGGAATGGCATAGTAAGCGGGTACATCTGCCAAAATCGTGTTTGGACGAATGACACCTTTTTCTAGGGCTAATTCATACACAAAAGGCTTTAAGGTAGAACCTGGTTGACGTAATGCCTGTACCCCATCATTGCGTCCTAATTTTGCTTCATTGAAATAGTCAGGGGAACCCACATAAGCTAGAACTTCCCCAGTGTGGTTATCAATTACTAAAGCCGCTGCATGATGGGCATTATTTGCGGTGAGGGAGGAAAGTACCTGTTTTACCTGTGCTTGTACAAATTGTTGTAAAGGGAGATCGATGGTGGTACGAATGGGAGAGGTGTTTTCTGTTGGTGTGGGTGCATCTTGGTGACTTGCTAACCAAAACAGAAAGTGCGCTGCTGCGATAATTCCCCGTTGACGGGACTGAAATACAACTTTTTCGGCATATATTGTTTGTGCTTGGGGAGGGGTAATATAACCATCCTCTACCATACGACGCAGAACATATTTCTGGCGTTTTTTCAGCCTCTCCCAGTGGTCAAAAGGGTCAAAATATGTGGGATTATTGGGAAGAGCTGCAAGAAGGGTTGCTTGTGCTAGATTTAATTCACTGGCTGGCATGGAGAAATAAGTCCTAGCTGCGGCTTCTACACCATAGATATTTCCCCCCATGGGTAAACGGTTGATATATGCAGCCAGAATTTCATCTTTATTCATTCCCGCTACTAATCGCCAAGATAACCAAATTTCCTGGACTTTTCCCCAGAGGTTGCGGGGATTTGGTTCTAACATCCGCGCTAGTTGCATGGTAATGGTGGAAGCACCGGAAACTATGCGTCGGGTGTGAATTGCGTCTCTGATAGCCCTTGCAGTGGCTTGCAAATCTAATGCACCATGATGGTAAAAGTCCCCATCTTCAGCGGCTAAAATGGCATGGATAAATTGGGGAGAGACTTGGTTTAGGGGGACTACCGATGTATGCTCTTGGTTGCGGGTAAGTAGGGTTCCTAAGGGTAGTCCATTGCGATCGCTAAATTCCAATGCTAGTTGTGTTTGGGCAATATCTGTGGCGTAAATGGGTGCAAAATAAGGTAATAAGCGCACTGTTACGCACATCAGCAGTAAAGCTAAGACGACTTTGCAACTTTTGCGATTCAGCATCCGAATTAGTCTCATCCGCGAATCTTCACCCCCCAAGAGTATTTATTTTAATTTTGACGCGGTGAATCTAGTGACATCGGGAAATGTTGCAAAGTTTTAACTTCTTTAGCGGAATTCCCCATCTGCATTTAGAAGCCCCCGGATTTATGATACTGTTGGCGAATTAATGAATGGTCTAGCCCCTCATTTCTCGTTTCTCGTTCCTTGCCTCTGGCAAGGAATGCAGCGATTGAGACTCCCGCCTCAAATCCTGGCGGTCGCCGGGAGCCTCTTGTGAGTGCATTTCCAGGCGGTCGCCTGGAAACGAGAGAGACACTCAAAGTTGGAGGTGAAACCCATCACTAATTGACCGAAGGTCTTTGACCTTCAAGGAAGAAGGAAGAAGGAAGAAGTGCTAAAATATACCTAATTACTTCAAACATCGCCCAATGGTGTAGGACGAACTAGCAAGAATGAAGGAACAATAGACATCTCCGAAAACAACCGAAGTCCTACTATAACTACCTTTAGAATTGCGATCGCCGAATCGCAAAGGTAGTCACTTTGTACACAAGAATAGGTATTTGAGATATTTAATGTTAATAAATAGCAGGAAAATAGTATCTATTTAAACCATTTTTTCTTGCCACATTGGCGCTTATTTAATTGCTATAAAATAACTGTCCCTATTCTCAATCGAACAAGTCCACAAATAGTCATAATTATCTGCTCATATTTACTTGAGTTCAATCTAAATCTTTCTTGAGCTACTCGGAATATTTTTACCAAACGAATTAAATGTTCAACAAAAATTCGTTCTGAAGCTAACTCTTTATTTCTTTCTTTTTGTTCTGGAGTTAATTCTTGTTTTTTAGGCTTTTTATGAGGAGTTTTAATTGATTCTTCTCCGACCTAGGCTTTATCTCCATTAAATTTTTGATTTGGGTCAAACCCTTTTTGGGATTCACGAAATAATTTTATGTCACTTTTAGATCCTGGTTTACCTGCTACAACGTCAACAATATCTTTACCAGATGGTAAAACAATTAATTGATTTTTTTTAGTATGTTTTTTCTTTTTACCAGAGTAATATTTTTTTTGTTCTTGATATTCTCCAGGTCTTTCTATAGGCTGTTCACAGCTATCAACTATTAACTCAAATTCCGTTAAAAGTTCTTTAACAACCTCGTATTCAGATTCGTTTTTTTTACCTGTTCAATTAGGCTTGATGGTAGCATTTCTCCTAAAAGTGGGAACCAATAATTAAATGTATCATTTGCTGTTGTCTCACTTACTCCAAACTGGATACCAAGTAATTGAAATGTGGTTAATTGTCGCAAATATATTAGAGTCAGTAATATTTGTTCTTCAAAAGATAATTTTGTCTTACGACCACCTCCTTTTTTGATAATTCTTGTTTTTCTTAATTCCGCTTCCGACTGCCCTTGCATATGTAGGGTGATCGCCTGCTTTATTAGTTGTTTTAATTGGTCGTAATTGAGACCTATTAATCGCTGCGCTTCTTGGGGATGTTTCTCGATATACCCTGATAATGAATCCATATTCTTAACCTTTACAAAGGTTGATTGAATCTTCTTTTACCAGATTTTATTTATATTTCGGAGATGTCTAATGAGTATTTTCGTTTTCTTCAAATAGCTTTAGGCAGCTTCAGAGAACTTGATACACAACGCTCTAATTGTACGCATGAGTTGGTTTAGAAGCGTGAACCTCAACTATTTTCGCTCAGCAATGAATGAAGTTGATCAAATGCAAAGAATAATAGACCTCTTTGAAAATTAAATATGGGTCAGCTACAACCCTTGTTCCAGACGTAAAATTTTACGTCTGGAACATTCTTTTCCACCAGATGTCTAATGGTTTGTGTGCCCAATAAATTGAACAAATCTTCTAACAACTCAATTGGATACAGGTTAAGCGTCCTAAAAGACGGGTAAAGTTTGGTAGGAGTGCAAGCTTCAACACAAGCATAAAATCGCTCAAACCCTCTTTTGCTCAAACCCTCTTCCTTTCCTTTGACCGCATTCAGGACAAGTTTTGCTTGTCTTCAATTTTGAATTGTTACGAACCCTTGCGTAAGTCCTAAATTTAAAGATTTGGGATGCTCCTGTGCATATTTTCACGCTATCAGAGCTAATAGCTAATTGCAAGAAGACCTATTGTTTTCTTGCCAACATTAACAAATGTAAAGAATTTTCATGATTTGCGTAATATCAATGCAGATGAATGTTCTATGTATTATACCCCTGTATTCAATCTGAAAGCTACAAAACAAGCTAGCTAGAGGGTTTTATCTAAACTGTCAAAAAATCACTTTGAAGTGAAGCAGAACTTATCCGTAACCAGACGATTTTCTACCACCAGTACAGGAGGGTCATAGTAAATATGAGTATTTTACGGTCATGTTCAACAATAAGCCTGAAAACTGTACCAAACAAGCCAAAATTAATCAGAGTAATTATTTAACACCGTTCCAACGCAAACTGCTACAAAAAAACCTACAAGAAGATTTATCTGAGTCCTACCATCAGCGGATTCAAATTATGTTGTTGGCAGATGAGGGCAAATCTCAAACGGAAATTTGTCATACCTTGGGGTGTTGTCCAGCAACAGCAAGACATTGGATGCATATAGCTCGTAGTGGAATGGCACATCAATGGCAGGATTGTCCAATTGGTCGTCCTAAGGCAGTCAATGAGGAGTATTTAGAACGTTTAAAAGAACTTATTGACCAAAGTCCGCGAGATTATGGTTATTCTTTTCGCCGTTGGACAGCGAATTGGTTAAAGAAACATCTAGCGAAAGAATTTGGGATTGAAATTAGCGATCGCCACTTGAAGCGATTGCTCAAACAGATGGGATTGTCTACTAGACCAAAACCTGCACAGGTGAAATCAGCTAGCAATGGGGAAAAAGATGGTCAGAACATCTTAATTCATGACCTGAAATCCGCTGCTGGGTCTGAGTCTAATGGTTTTTGGTTATTTAATCCCAGCAACATGGAGTGAGATTATGGTTCGAGATACATTTAATCCATTGATTTCCTCTGAGCAGTTGACCAATATTCTCGGGTATCCTGTTTGCGAACCAGAATTATCACGTTGCCTCAAACAAATAAAATATCTAGAGCCAAAGGTCGGTCAATTTTGGCAGGTAGTTGATGCTGAGGCTGGGGTCTATATTGTGATTAAAGGAAAGGTCAGACTGATTAATAGTGCCGGTGAGTTGATTACTAACTTAGAAGCGGGAGCTTCATTTGGGGAATGTACTTTTTTCCCAGAGGATTCTTTTGAAGCTTACTCAGCTAGAGCCTCACTTAAAACAAAGCTCTGTTATCTAACTCCCGAACTCTTATTTCCCTTAATTAGCAAATATCCGCAAATCCGCGAGCATTTTTATCGTCAGGCACAAGCACGGAATTCGCTGCTGATATCGTCGGAGAGTCCCTTGGGAGAGGGTGAGAAACAGAGAGTGGGGGAGGAAGGGGAGAAGAAAGAAATCCCTGCCTTAGAAGAATTAAAGCCTGGGAGGAAGCTGAACAAAGCTTACTTTCCTAGTCCCACTCAGCAAGTTGGTCATCTGTGGCAGCGAGTTATTCGACGCTATCCGTTTTTTGCTCAACAAAGTGCTTCTGACTGCGGTGCTGCTTGTTTGGTAATGATAGCTCGTTATTGGGGAAAACGATTTAGTGTGAACCGACTGCGAGATATTTCCAATGTAGATCGTAATGGAACCTCATTGCGGGGACTGTCAGCTGCAGCGGAAAGTATTGGGTTTTCTACCCGACCCGTAAAAGCCAGTCTGGATCAATTAGCAAAACAACAACTACCTGCTATTGTCCACTGGGAAGGAAAACACTTTGTTGTCGTGTATGAAGTTACTCGAAAGCATGTGGTAATTGCTGACCCAGCTATTGGTCAGAAAACTGTCAGTCACAAGGAATTTAGAATAAATTGGACTGGTTATGCACTCCTACTGCAACCTACAGCACTATTAAAGGATACCAAAGAGAGTAAGACTTACTTCTGGCAATTTTTTGAATTAGTCAAGCCTCACGGTTTGGTGTTAATGGAGGTGTTTATTGCTTCCCTGCTTATCCAGGTATTTGGTCTAATTACACCGATATTTACGCAGATAATTTTAGACCGAGTTGTGGTACAAAGCAGTGCCCTTACCCTGACAGCAGTGGGCTTAGGGTTGCTGATGTTTAGCCTATTCCGGGTTGCCATAACAGGGTTGCGGCAATATTTGCTCGACCACACCGCGAATAAGGTAGACCTAGCATTAATTGTCGGATTTATCCGCCATACCTTGGGATTACCTTTAAGTTTCTTTGAATCTCGTTATGTCGGCGATATTACCTCCCGCATCCAGGAAAACCGCAAGATTCAGCACTTTCTTACAGGTGAGGCTTTATCTATCCTGCTAGATGTACTAACAGTTTTTATCTATGTGGGATTGATGTTCTGGTACAGTTGGAAGATGGCACTGCTAATGTTAGTAATTGTACCGCCATTTTTCCTGTTGGCGTGGATTTCTACACCCTTTTTAAAACGAATTTCTCGGGAAGTCTTTAATGCGATCGCCACTGAAAGTAGTTATCTGATCGAAGCTCTTTCTGGTATTCGCACTATCAAGTCTACAGCAGTTGAGCAAACGGTGCGCTGGCATTGGGAAGAGTTATTAAATAAAGAGGTTAAAACTAACTTTTCTGGACAGGTTATTGGCAATCGACTGCAAATTTTCAGCAATACTATCGAGGCATTAGCTACTACTGCACTGCTTTGGTTTGGGGCTTGGTTGGTGATTAAAAATCAGCTCAGTATTGGGCAATTGGTAGCTTTTAATATGTTGCTAGGCAGTGTTATTACCCCTTTCCAACGGCTGACAGTGCTGTGGAATGAATTGCAGGAAGTGGTGATTGCAATGGAACGCATCAATGATGTCCTAGACTACGAACCAGAAGAAGATTTGCAGCATCAAGGACGCCAATCATTACTTGAGTTGGACGGTTACATTCGCTTTGATAACGTCACCTTCCGCTATCACCCAGAAAGTGATATCAACGTCCTGGAAAATCTGAGTTTTGAAGTCAAACCAGGGCAAATGGTAGCGCTAGTGGGACGCAGCGGTTCCGGGAAAACTACCATTTCCAAGCTGATTTTGGGGCTATATCCCCCTACAGATGGTCAGGTGTTGATTGATGGACAGGATATCACCAGTCTTGCTTTAGCATCATTGCGCCAGCAAATTGGTGTCGTTGACCAAGATACCTTTCTCTTTGGGGGAACCATTCGGGAAAATATCAGCCTTGGTCATCCAGATGCAAGTTTATCAGAGATTATGGCAGCGGCAAAACTGGCGGGTGCAGATGAATTTATTCAAAAACTGCCCATGGGGTATGAAACCCAGATTGGGGAGGGAGGAGGAACCTTGTCTGGGGGACAGCGACAGCGTTTGGCGATCGCCCGTGCTTTGTTAGGCAATTCCCGCTTGTTGATTCTAGATGAAGCCACCTCTCACCTGGATGCGGAATCAGAGCGAATTATTCAGACCAATCTCAATACCATTCTCAAAAACCGCACCACCTTGGTAATTGCTCATCGTCTTTCTACTGTACGTCAGGCTGACCTCATTTTAGTGCTGGATAGGGGTGTGTTGATTGAAAGCGGAACTCACCAAGAATTAATGGCGAAGCGGGGACATTATTTCTATCTCAATCAGCAGCAGTTAACTGTTGCGGAATGAACTGGCTTGAAAATAGGGGTTGGGGGTTAGGGAAGAACTCTATTTTCATACCCTCCTTCCCGGGAATTATTCCCCGTGGTGAACTAGCTTGTAATCGCGCTGAATTGGAACTATGAATCAGGGTTAATCTACGGTAAGTTTTTTCATCCTTTAGCCAACAATCTAAAATTCAAAATATTGCTATGCCTGAAAATCATACATTTAATGGACATATTCCCATTCAAACTATCCCAGATGACCATCGCTATGACAATTTACTTACCCAACAAGATGCTTCTAAATCTAACAATAATAAATCACCTCATACTAATGATTGGTCTTATGCTACTAAGGAACTTCTTGATAGCTTGCCCCAGGTTTGGACACGGGGATTGCTTTATTTTTTGGTAGTATTTATAGGTATTGCTTTACCTTGGGCAATGTTCTCTCAGGTGGATGAAACGGGTACAGCAAGGGGACGATTGGAACCAAAAGGGAAAACCCTTAGACTCGATGCTCCAGTAGAAGGAACTGTAGCGGCAATTAAGGTAAAAGAAGGTGAATTTGTAAAAGCTGGGCAGAAGTTATTAGAACTGAAATCAGAGTTAGTTAACGCTGAACTTCAGCAACAAAGACAGAAATTGGAAGGTCAACAAAATCGTTTGCATCAGCAAAACTTGCTGAAAAATCAATTGATACTAGCACTGCATACCCAGCAGCAACAAAACCAAGCTCAACAGTTAGAAAAACAAGCGCAAATAGAGCAAGCACAGCAGAATATTGAAACTCTCAAGTCCGTCCACAGTTTACAAAAAGAAGAACTATTTGCACAAATAGAGCAGGCAAAGCAGGCTATTGAATCTAGTAAAGTTGTTTATGAATTAGAAAAAATTCGTTTAAAAACGGCTGAAGACAAAATTCCTCGTTACAAAAAAGCTTATGAGCAGGGTGCTTTATCTCAAGATCGCTTTTTGGAAGTGCAACAGTTGGCAAAAGAGGCTGAAAAAAACATGATGAAAGCTGCATCGGAAATAAAACAAGCTCAGTCTCGTCTCAAAGAACAACAAGGTAGTTATGAAAAGAAGATTCATCAAGCATCTTCGGACATTAAACAAGCTCAACTCCGTTGGCAAGAACAACAACGCAGCTATAAAAGTTTAGTTCATTCTGGAAAATTAGCTGTACTCAAAAGTGAAGAACAGTTAAATAATTTAGATGCAGAAATGACGACTGTTAAAGCAGAAATTTCTCAAAGCAAAACCCAGATTAAATCGTTAGAGTTTCAGTTAAGTCAAAGGGTGTTAAAAGCACCTATAGATGGGGTAATTTTTCAGTTACCAATTAAAGGTGAAGGTACCGTCGTGCAACCTGGAAAAATGATTGTAGAAATAGCACCACAAGGAACATCATTGGTACTCTGGGCACAGATGGCGACAAGAGAAAGTGGTTCTTTAGAAAAAGGAATGCCAGTGAAAATTAAGTTTGATGCTTATCCATTTCAAGATTATGGAGTAGTAAAAGGAAAATTAATTGATATTTCTCCTACTACCTCAGAATTAGATACACCTAAGGGTAAGGTAGCAGTTTATAACTTAGAAATTGTCCCCAATCAGAATTGTATTGTCATAACTAATAATTGTATTCCTTTCCGTCCTGGGGATACGGTAACTGCTGAAGTAGTTGTCCGTCAACGTCGAATTATTGATTACATTATCGACCCGTTTAAAAAATTGCAGCAGGGGTGAAGTACTATATAAAGTTTCAGAGAATTAAGATGATTTAGGAGGAATATAATGCTCAAAACTATTGTCATTACTAGTAAAGATATTATAGGTGAAGTTAAAAAAACTGGCAAAATGCCTGAAATCATTCAAGGAATTGTTAGTTGCAATGTTATTAAAAATAATGTGGCAGAAATGGGTATTAAAGTAGAGAGCGAAGAACTGCAAGCAGCAGCAGACGGATTACGATTAATCAAACAAATTCCTAGTGCTGATGCTACCTGGGAATGGCTGAAACAAAATGCTATGTGTCTAGATGATTTTGAAGAATTAGTCTATATGAATTTGATAACTGATAAGTTAGCTCAACATTTATTAACAGATAAAATTGAGCCTTATTTCTTTGAACACCAATTAGACTATACAGGTGTAGTTTTATATGAGATTGTCTTGGATGATGAAGACTTGGCTTTGGAACTTTTTTACGGAATTAAGGAAGGTGAAATCAGTTTTTATGATGTTGCTCACGAATACATCGACGACATAGAATTACGTCGCAAAGGAGGATATAGGGGGATAGTGCAACGCAAAGATTTAAAGCCAGAAATTTCTGCTGCTATTTTTGCTGCTAATCCTCCCCAACTTCTCAAACCTATTGTTACTGCTAAGGGAGTACACTTAATTTTAGTGGAAGAAATTATTCAACCACAATTAGATAGTGAGCTTTCTCGCAAAATTGCTTCAGATTTGTTTGATGAATGGTTGCAGGAACAAATGACTCAAGTTGAAATTGTTAAATCTTTAGACGATAGTAGTTTATATTCTAATTGTGAAGAAAACGAGTCGCAACAAATACCCAATTAAATATTTATGAGTTAGGCAAAAATATTAATCCCTCTTGTGTTAATTCTCCTAAAGTCACAATAGAGGGATTATTTAATAATTTAATAATATATATGTCACTTTAAGCTAATGGTGTATAAATATCCTCAGAGTTGGGATTGAGGTAGGGATGTTCTATGTCTATTCCGAGATTGTCGAAATGTTGGAGTATATATTTCATGCGAGATTCTGGAGAATCATCACCATTCATATAAGCTTCTACTAAAGCATTAGCAACAATTTGGCAGCGGTTAATTCCAAAACTTTCTTTATATGCAAATAAGAGTTGAGAATAAGGGTGTTCTGCCAATCCAATCCCAGGGGCAATTACTTTAGTGAATATAGGAACCTGAGGTTGAAAATGGGATTCAAGTTCTGAGTAAATAGTTTGTAATATTTGTCTCAACAATTGATAGTTACTCCGGTGGAATTGGAGCATACCTGAGTCATAACGCTGATAATTTAAGGGATTGTGTAATACTTTGAAGACGAAGGGGAGCTTAATTTCATTCAATTTTGTTGTCAGATACTTCATGAGGATAATTGCTGCTTCAGGATCGAAGTTGAAATAAGCCAATAGTACTGGATTGGAAGGATCTTTCCAAACACTGTTATCAATTTCTCCCTCTCCTGCTGCTGTATATAACTCCCTCTCAATACCACCAGCAGGTGTCCATACTGAAACCAAATCATTTACAGAAGCAGATTGTTCTTCTAATTTAAGATAAATCTCTGGTCTGATGTGAAAAGTAATACCATCGTATGTTACAGCAAGACTATTATCATCTTCCTGTTTCAAAACAAGATAGTCTGAGTGAAACCAACCTTTACTATGATTATTTTTTTCCAGTTGTTCGTAGAATTCCCAATCTACTTCTGCTGAAGCTATCTGTCTTAAAATTTGCTCATTCGTTTTAATTGGTTGACTGATTTGTTTAACAAATGAACCTTCGTAGTAAATCCTATATATTAACTCCATCAACTTTAAGTTTAAGTAGTCATGTTGAATTTCCTGTGACATTTTCTGAATTTGTACTACCCTAGCAGTAGAAACTTCGACAGGTGGAAAGTCATCATAACTAAGATGAAGAGTGGAATAGTCAAGTCGAACATGACTAGCAATGTCCTGCAATATTTGTAATAATTGCATAATATTTGCTCCTAATAATATTGAACAGAGTGCAACCTTGAGTAAATTTATAATCCTGTAACACCAAAAATATATGTCCAGGATTTTTCTGGTTGGCACAATAGGTTTTTTGCTACTTGAAGCATACAAATGCCTTGATTATTAAAGTCTTTGTGAGATAGAATGTTCTCGACAATTTGATAAATTAAAGCCAGACCAGCAAACTGAATAACTCGCTTGAGAAAATCAGAACTTTCTTCTACAACTTTTGAGAAAGTCTGCATGTAAGTCTGGATCATAGCCACCATTGAAGGACGAATAACTTCCAAGGGAATTGTAGCTAGTTGTAAAGATTGCTCTAGTTTAATGGCAGGATGGACAGCTATACTGTTAAGCCATGCCAGCAAATACCCAGCAATTGCTGTTCCTAAATCGCAAGCTGGATCACCCCAATTGCTCCTTTCCCAGTCAATTAGCTGAACCAAATTCTCATCAGAATACTCAGATAATCGCTTCTGCCACTGTCTAGGTATTAAAATCTTATTTAGCTGAGGATTATTGTGGGTTAAACAACAGCGTTGATGATGATCTACAAGATGTTTTACTGTTTTTCTTAGGTTGTCATCGCGTTGATAAAAATCAAAAAACCTAAATCCCTCTGCCGGGAATTTAAATAAACTTTCATGCCAAACTCGATCTAAAAGATATTCACTATAAGGAAACTGGTATAAAAATTCTTCTTCTTGAACCTCCTTCATAAAATTTTTGTAGGCATTCTGAAAATTGATAGTCTCAAGGTGCATTTTTGCTAAAGAAGTTCCAACTAATTCAGCGACTGATGTTGGAAAAACTTGACCATTTTTGCTATCACTTTCTAAGCTGAGAGTTTCGTAATAATTTTCTAAAGTTATATAATCGGCAGGAGATTTATAAACCAGTATCCAGTTGTCCCGATCAAAATGAATAATTTCTGGTAGCAAGGATGAAATGTTAATCAAATTAGGGTCAGAAGTCACCAATTGATAAATATGTTGCTCATGAGAAATCATATTACTACTATTATAAATACGATGAGCAGGCTCCTGTTTAACAACTAGCTTGCTACCATCTGCAAAATTGAGTAACCAGTGGTCAGTTTTACTATCTTTAATCTGGACTTGAATATCTTCTAACTCGTTTTGTTTACAGATATTAGTATCGATTAAGTAGTTGAAAAAGTTTTGATAATCGAGTTTAATTTTCACAACAAATCTCCTTGTTGATGTAACCGAAAATTAAGATTTTTGTAAATCTCAATTTTTCCTACTAGGGTCTAAAACCATATTCTGATAATTTTCTCTAAGTCTAATTATCATTCATCAAATTTAATCTCAAATATCAGATAATAAATTTAAGAGAAAATGGCTTGGAAATTCCAAGCCATAAAAATCATGGAAAAGTCAATTAATGACTAGAGTTTAATGCAACAGATCCCACTTTTGTTACTGCTGACCTGACTTCTAACTGCTAAACCACCAAAGAGATTGTTCAGTTCATCATCGCTTAATTCCTTGATAAAACTTTCAGAATCAGCAAACAATTCAACTCCAGCAGGTTTGATATCAACAATAGTGATATTAGACATTTGATTTTTCTCCAATGAATGTGTGTGTGTTGTTGAATCAGAATCAATTGGTTTTTTTGATTCCTAATTACATCTTAGTAAGTTTAATCAAAGATGCCAAGCTTTTTTAGAAGGTAAAGATACCATAATAACTACAGTTTATTCCATAAAAAATGTCTTTTTTGTAGGTATTTTCAGGTAAATAATAAAATTTATACGGTAGTTTATATTGAAAAGTGACAAAAATAAATCAGTTATTGATATATCAATTTTGGTTGTTTGTAAAAAACATAAAAAATCAGCCCAATCCTTGGACTGAAAACTAAATATAGGAATCCGGTTTGATTTGTAAAATTACTCGTGATGGTGGGGAACGGGGAACAGGGAATAGGGAACAGAAAGTGTACTGAGATTTTTTAAAAAATCAAATAGTAATCCTATATTAACGATTCTATTAGACATCTGGTGGAAAAGAATGTTCCAGACGTAAAATTTTACGTCTTTACAAGGGTTTTGGCGCTCCGCATATTTAATTTTCACGCTTAAGTCTATTGCTGAATATTTTTCTGAAAAATCGGCTCAAATACTTATATCCAAACTCCTGTAGATATCTTCAGAGTTGGCATTAAGATAAACACGCTGCAAGTCAATTCCCAACATAGAAAATTGCTTAAGGATAGCTCTCATTCTTCCCTCCGTCGAATCATCTCCTTGATACCAAGCTTCTAACAACCCATTCGCCACAATCTGACAGCGATTTATGCCAAAACTTTCCTGTTCGGCAAATTGGAAGTCTGGTTCTTCTGCTAACCCTAAACCTGGTGCAATCTCTAGGGTAAATAAAGGAGTTTCTGACTGAAAATGGGATTGGTGTTGTGCATAAACAGTCTGTAAAACTTCCCCGACAACTTCATAATCACTCTTATCAAAGTACAAAACCCCTGAATCGTGCCGTTCGTAGTCCTTGGGATTGTACAAAACCTTAAAGTGGAAAGGAATTTCTATTTGATTGAGCTTTTGCGTTAAGCTACCCATCACCGCAATTGCACCTTCAGGAGTGAAATTGAAGTAAACTCGTACAGTCACAGACTGATCCTTTTCCAGACGATTTGTTTCTAGATTACTAACTGCCACATAAAAACCATTTTGCACCAAATTCTTAGGCATATGGATTGCTACTGAATCCCCTACAGTGGCAGATTGCTCAGATGTTGCTAGATGCTTATCGCGCTCAATATGCAGCCTCAACCCTCCCTTTATCACAGCCAAACTACCATCACTTTCTTCTCTGACAATAGACCAACCAGAGTCAAAGTAGCCAGTCCCATTATTACTATTGTCCAATCGCTGATAAAACCCCACATCTATTCCCAAGACGGTATTATTCTCTAGGTCTAATATGGGAGCATTAGTATCCTTCTCTAGTGCTAGGGTAGTTCGCATCGAGCCATTGTAATAAATACCGTATAGAAAACTCTGCAGGTTTAGGCTCAAATATTTTTGCTGTATGTCCTCAGGCATACTTTGAAAACGCTCAACAGCCTCAGCGGGAATTTCTAATGGTTTGTAATCTGGATGGCGAATAGAAAAATTAGACTGAATCTCAACCTGATTAACAATATCTTCTAGAACATCCAGTAATCGGCTATTTACCATAGCTTCAAGCTGAGTTTGATTTGTATTGAATAATTGCATAGTTATTGGATTAGAAGGAAATATCTCAAATAGGAATAGTACTCTTTTGAATTAATTGTGCACTAGCAGCACCAAAAATCGTTGGCATAGATTGTTCTGGACGACACAACAATGTCTTCGCCACTTGAAGCATGGCAATCCCTGCATTACCAAATGATTTTTCGTATTCAATCATCGCTTGAATCCGTTGAATTAAACCAAAACCTGCAAATTGCACCACTGACCGCAAGAAATCAGGTCGGTATTCTACAATTTCTGCAAAGGTGTCAAAATAAGCTTTGGTTAGGACAGCAATGGAAGGTTGGATCTGTTCCAAGGGAGTCATGGCTAAACGCAGAGATTCTTCAATACTTAGAGACTTACTGATAACCAAGCTACTCAGCCAAATTTGCAGATAGCTAGCAATCAGAGTTCCTAAATCAAAAGCCGGATCTCCCCAACAACAACGCTCCCAATCAATTAGCCTAACAATGCTGGTACTTTCATGCTCCCAATCAGTGTGCAGAAGGATGTTATTTAGCTTCAGGTCATTGTGCGTCACACAACAGGGAGTAAAAGCACTACCTAGTTGAGCGATCGCCTGCCCTAAACTATCGTATCGTTGATAGAGAGCAAAGAATTTCAGCCCGTCAGCAGGTACCAAACCAAAAATTTCCGGACCAATTCGTTCTAAACCGTGAATCAACGGATGCACTTGGTCAGTAGTTAGATTATCGGTTTCGGTACAGAAGAAATCCTGATAGTCTTGACGATTAAATGTATAGCGATGAATGGTTCCTAGGAGGGTACCAATTGCAGCAGGAATTTCTGTAGGATAGGTATTTTCCTTTGCGTAGAAATCCATTAAATCCCGATAGTCATCTAGATAGCGGAAAACCATAATGGAATTATCGCCATCAAAATGCAGAACCTCCGGTATCCAAGGACGAAGGTTTTCAAGTTCTGGAAATTTATGTAAGAATTCTTGAACTCGCCATTCACTCAAAAACTCACCAGCTGCTTTACCTTCCTGATTATGTCGCTCTTGCTTGACGAGCAGCTTATGACCATCTGCAAAAGTCAGCAACAAATTAAAGTTCTTGGCTTCAAGTGGCTCAATCTTACTGATAGTTTGCTCTGATGGATTGGATAAACCATGAGCAGTTAAATAATCAAAAACATTATGAGAGTTTAATAGAAATGTCATAATTCATGAAAGTAAGAATATATATGTAAATACAAAGTTATCAAGATGTAAGAAAACAAATAACTATAAGTATTGTTGTTCAGAATAATGCTCATCAGTCACATCGATTAATGACCGGTGTGCAGATTAGATAAATGGGCAGTGGAATTGCCTAGATATGATTCAATAATATAGGCAAAATATCTTTTGAAGTTTCATCTTATTCAAGTATTACTAGTCAAAGATAAAACTTTTATGTCCCTAAAAAACTTTAAAAGGGTAAAAAATAAGCTCAAACACATCTAAGAAAGCATAAACACAAATCATCAGTTTCTTGTCACGGAACCCAACTCATATCTTGCACCATTCAAGGGCAAGACTAAAAAAACCAGGTTTCTAAACGAAAAATTAAGGTTTTGAGACTGAGAGATTTGCAAGAAACCTAAAAAAACCGGGTTTCTAAACGAAAAATTAAGGTTTTGAGACTGAGAGATTTGCAAGA
>JAAUYD010098180.1_pt1 | contig 16920 bp, 14 predicted proteins | sample 7278101 | NCBI WGS metagenome assembly JAAUYD01 (sample SAMN14350128, study PRJNA611818) | marine sediment metagenome | isolation source: surface marine sediment (0.6m) | place: French Polynesia: Moorea | collected 2018-08 | reverse complement strand
GTCCAGTAAGATCTTTTCGGCTACCAATGGCCCGATACCCGATAGCTTCCAATCCAACATGCGCTAAAACGACCAACTCCAAACCTAAATACTACCGACGTTTTATTCAGATGGGGTAGCTTGCGGTTCAGATCAAGGCCGCAGGTCAAATGCAACCGCAGGCGTAGCAGCGCTACGTCGAGGATTGCATTTGTTCGAGAACGCCGATATGGACCGCAAGATGCCCCTTCTGGATGAAACGTTTAGCGGTTGGCCTTACGGTACCCCAGCTGATCCAAGGCAATAATCCACTTGCAGATGTTGGCCGACCCCTCCACCATGTAGTACGTCGGCGTATCCCGGTAAATCCGCGCCACCGGATACTCCGTTGAATACCCGTAGGCCCCTAAAATGCGCATGGCGTAATTGGAGGCCTTGTTCACCACCTCCCCGGCAAAATACTTGGCCATGGCCACGTCCAGACCGTTGTTCAAACGTCCCTGGTCCTTGGCCCAGGCCGCCTTGTACACCAGCAGGCGCGCCGCCTCGATCTCCGTGGCCATCTGCGCGATCATGTCCTGGTTCATCTGGTACCGGCCGATGGGCTTGCCGAACTGCTTGCGCGCGTTGCAGTACTTCACCGCCACATCCAGGCAGGCCTGGGCCACCCCCACGGCGCCCGCCGCCGCACTCAGACGGGTCTGATTCAACGAGCCGAACACGATCCTGGCACCGTCTCCGGGCTTGCCCAAGATGTTCTCCTTGGGCACCCGGGTGTTGTCTAAAAACACCTCGCCCGTGGGCGACGAAAACGAGCCCATCTTGTCCAGCCGCGTGGTCTTGATCCCGTTGAAGTTCTTGGGCTCGATCACGAAGGCGCTCAGCCCCTTGGAGCCCGCATCCCGATCGGTGTAGGCGTAATAGATCAGCACGTCGGCCACGTCGGCATTGGATATCCAGGTCTTGGAACCGTTGATCAGCCAGTGGTCCCCATTATCCTCGGCCACCGAGGCCATGGCCATCACATCCGAACCGGCGTCCGGCTCGGTGATGCCGAAGCCCCCGATCAACTCAGCCGTGCACAGCCCGGGGATGTACTTCTTTTTCAACGCCTCGCTGCCGTAGGTGAAAATCGTGTAGGCGCAGCCCAGCACCTGCATGTTCACCTGCACCCGCAGCGAACTCGAGGCCCGTGCAATCTCCTCGGTGACCACCATGGCCGCCAGCCAGCCCATCTCCTCACCATCGTACGCTTCGGGAATCACCGTGCCGAAAAAACCCAGCTCGCCCATGGGCCGGATGGCCTCCTTGTAGGGAAAGTAGTGCTCGGCGTCCCACTGGTCCGCATACGGGGCGATCTTCTTGACGGCAAACTCGCGCACCGCCTTGCGCAGCATCTCCAGTTCCTTGCTCGGCTGAAAATCCATGGGCTCTCCTTCTTGCTCAATCATTCATCATTAATTAGAAACCCTCTCAAAAATAGGATTTCGGTTCAAGATCAAGGCGGGTACAAGTTTCAAACCGTAGGCGCCCCGCAGGAAGTGCCCTTGGGGTGCATATATTGAATATGTCGAGGATTTGAAACTTGGATCCAACGCAGATATTGGGCTGAAAGACATTTTTGAGATACCTCTACTCAACAACCCGGTCGACCAGTGCCTCGGCCGCTTCCAAGATGGCCGCACTGAATCGGGCGGCCAATGCCGCCTTGAGCATCTCCATGGAAATCACCCGACCGCTCTTTGCCAACAGGGCCAGACTGGCCAGGGCCCAATCCTGGGATTTGATTTTACGGGCCTTGAAATCCACCTCCCGGATCGTGGCATCGCTGTCTGGCAAGGTCACCCCGGCGGCCTTGATCACCAGGGTGTCCACATTCAATCGAGACAGCAAACGCTTACGCCGCATCACGCCGTCGTCGGCCAGGGCAATCACCACCTGGGGCCGCTCGATGCCCGTATAGTCCACCGGCTGTGGGGAAAGCACCATCTCGCTGACCGAGTGTCCCCGCAACACGGTGATGGGGTAGTCGTTTTTCAAGGTGGCATGCCAGCCGGCGGTCATCCCTGCCATACAGAAAATCTCACCGGCAGTGACGATGCGTTGACCGGCGCTGCCCAAAATGAGCACTTCCTGGCGGCCGCTGGCCGGCGGCTGAAACTGAGCGTCAAGGCTGACCGGAAGTTTGGGGACTGGCAGTTGGGCGGCTGCGTCGCGGTAGGCGCCGCCGTATTCCGGACGCTGGTTGGCCGCTACCGGCCCCTGAAATCGCGGCAGGCCGGCCAGGTCGGCAGCAATGCTTTTGGGCGTAATGCGGTTGTGCTTGGTGTAGCGGCCCGGACACAGGCCCCACATGTCGACGATTGAAAACCCCTTGTATTCAACGGCCGAAGTCATCTCATCCACCAGGTCCGTGGCGTAGGCCGACGTTCGGGTCACGTAGGCCGCTCCGGCCGAGGCGGCCACCTGACAGATATCCACCGGTTTCTCCAATTGATTGAGAAAACCGGAACCGACGACGGCATCCTGGGGGGTCGTCGAAGAACACTGTCCCCCGGTCATGCCGTAGTTGAAGTTGTTGAGGACCAGCAGGGTCAGATCGATGTTGCGCCGGCAGGTGGAGAGCACGTGGGCGCCGCCGATGCCCAAGCCGCCGTCGCCCATGGTCACGATCACGTTGAGCTCCGGTCTGGCCATTTTCAGGCCTATGGCATAGGTCAGGGCCCGGCCATGCAGGCCATGGAATGCGTGGGTGTTGAAAAAAGTGTCGAAAAGACCCGAGCACCCGATGTCGCTGACGATGACCACCTGGTTGCCATTCAGGCCCATCTTAGACAGGGCCTTGTCCAGGGCGTGGACGATTCGTTCGTGGCTGCATCCCGGACAGAAGACCGGGGGACGGTCGGTGTTGATCAGACTGCTCATTTATAGCACCTCCCTGATCTGCTCCGGTTTGATCAGATTACCGTTCATCTGGCCTAAAAAGTCGATGGTTTTAGTGGGCAGCAAGCGTCGGATCTCGCGCACGTACTGCCCCATGTTCATCTCCACCATGACGATTCGGTCATAGCCGGCGGCGGTCTCGGTGATCAAGTTCTCCGGCACCGGCCAGAGGGTTTTAAGCGTCAACATGGAAACCGGTTTGCCGGCAGTCCGGGCGGCCGTCACGGCCACCCGGGCTGCCCGGGCGGTAACGCCATAGGCGATCAGCAGGGTTGTCGCCTGGGGACCCGCATCCAGATCGTAGAAGGTATACCTATCGACATGTGCGTTGAGTTTCTTCTCCAGTCGATGCTGAAAAGCCTCGATCTCCTGGGGATCGACGGTAATGTATCCATTGGTGCCATGGGTCGACGAGGTCTGTCGGACGGGAATGGGATCGCCGATGGGCAAAAACCCTGGAACCGTATCATCGCCAGAGCTGGCGAAGGGCAGAAAGGGCTGCTGGCGGTCGGCAGCCTGGCGGGTGACGATCGCCGGCATGTCGATGGCATCCAGATCGACACTTTCACGGGTCATGGCGATCTCTTTGTTGGACGCCAGAAACACCGGGCAGCGGTATTGCTCGGCCAGGTTGAAGGCCTCGGCGGTCAGCCGGAAGCAATCGGCCACGTCCACCGGCGCCAGCACGATCACCGGCAGTCCGGAGCTGGATCCCCAGCGCATGAACTGGATATCTCCGTCGGCCCCTTTGGTTGCCGATCCGGTGGAAGGCCCCAGGCGCTGGACGTTGACGATGACCAGCGGAATCTCACTGCCGATGGCGAACGAGATCTGTTCGCTGTATAGACTGATGCCCGGTCCGGACGTGGCCGTGAGCACTTTGTGGCCTGCCATGGATGCCCCCAGGCAGTACCCGATCGAGGCAATCTCATCCTCGCCCTGAAGGCAGACGCCGCCCTGGGGCGGCAGATACTTGAGCATGGCATTGTAGATGGTGGTTGCCGGTGTGATCGGGTAACCTGCAAAGAACCGGCAGCCGGCTGCTATGGCCCCAAGTGCAACGGCCTCGTTTCCCTCAATAAAACACAGCCCCATGTTGGCCCTCCGCTAATATTTTATCAAAAATTTGATCAAATATTGAATCAATCCCTCTCCCCATAGCGAACCCGAAATTGTGTGTCAACGATTTTAAATTCAGGTTGAATCGATGTCTGTCAAATGTTTTTCATTGCACACTGATGCCCGACGCGATAAATTATCAATATCGGTCAATGTGCCTCTGAAATGGCAATACACCCCGCTCCTGTACCTGCATCCTGCTCAACCGCGCCGACCTCCGACGACGGCAATGTGCAAACACCAGCAGAGCTATCGGCATCATTGAATCGATGAATGCCGCAGTATTTCTCTCATGCCCGTTGCGTATTCAAACGACCAGACACCAATGGGATGGACGGCATTTGCAAGCCGATTTGAACAAAGGGTGCACGAAACCCATCCAGGTCACAAGCCGGATGGTCACAGGAGGTTGGAACATGAACGACCAGCAAAACAAAAAGAAGGATCGCCTAAATACACCTAAAACGACCAAGACCATTGACCAGCGAAAAATACAACGGCGCCAGCGCGAATGCGAAGGCTACACGTATATCGAAATGGTGGGCTGGATCGATCGTCGTGAAATGTTGCGGCGGGATGAGGACTGCCTTGGCGATTAATTGGTGTCGACCACAACTTCTCACGATTGGCAATGATTTTGACAATGCGCAATCCGTTGATATCGTTATTATAGGGTAGCGACTAAAGTGTTTTATCTGGGTTTTCACTGAAGAACACCAAGGGAGAGAGAACGGTATGCCGGGAGCAATTCCAACTCGCTATGACATCAATGCAACCAACGATCTGTTCAGCGGCGGACTTTCGGTTTTACAAAACCTGCTCTCCGCTTCGCAAACCTACCTGAACGGAATTACAAACTATACCAACGGATTTTATACCCCGTACCTGCTGGCAACCCAATATTTCCAGAGGGTCGAAGCACTGCGTCTGCTGGAAAATCCGCCGGCGGACAGTGTTGCGGACTACCTGGGCCTGCTCGAGAACAACATCGAACTCATGGCGCGCAGTCTGGACGGCAGCACCCGGATGATGGAGAGCTACGTTCGGAGTGAAAGTGACGGATTCGCCGAAGCCCTGCGACAAAGCCTCTTTGAGCTGAACCCCGACAAGCTGGTCCAATTCACGGCGAGGCAGGCGAAGTTGCTGGATCTGGTGGTCAATGTCTACCCCAAGACAATCGATGCCATTGAGCCCGAGTATGGCTTTCACTTCGAACGCGGCGATCATGCACTGGTGGATGAGACCGATCGCTTTCTCCTCTATCGGGTGGCTCCGTCACTTCCAGGCCACGAAACCAGCATGGATGCCAAACCGGTTCTGATTCTTCCGCCCTATGTCCTGGGCGCAAATATTTTGGGGTTTCTACCCGGTGAGCAACGCAGCTATGCCCACTGTTTTTCCAATCAGGGCAGCCCCACATATATCCGCATTCTTAAAAATATAGACACCACACCTGCCCTGCAAACCATGAGCGGGGAGGATGATGCCCTGGACACGCAGCGCTTTTGCGAAACCATCTATAAGGTCCATGGCAAACGGGTGACCTTGAACGGCTATTGCCAAGGCGGCTTCAATGCCTTGTGCAATCTGCTCAGCGGCAAATTGGACGGACTGGTGGATGCGTTCATCACCTGCGTATCCCCCATGGATGGTACCCGCAGCAAGGGATTGGCCCAATTTCTGAAGCGGCTGCCCGAGCGCTTCAATGATTTGGCCTACGGCACCAAAACCCTGCCCAACGGCAACCAGGTGGCAGACGGCAAACTGATGGGATGGGTCTACAAACTCAAAAGTATCGAACAGGAGATCCCGGCAGCCGCCTTTTATCGTGATTTGATGATGTTCGCCCGCCAGAAAAACGGCGCCCCCCAGATCAGCAAAACCGCCGCAGCGTTGAACTATTGGCTGCAACATGAACGCTACGACCTGCCTTTGGGAATTACGCGCATCAGCTTTGCTTCCTACAACACCCCAATTACTGAAGATGCCACCCTGCCGGTGCGGCTGTTCGGAGGCAAACTGAATCTGAAGCGCCTGAAAGAGAAGCAGATCCCCTGGCTGATCTGTTACGGCACCCATGATGACCTGGTGGAAAAAGAGACGGCTCTGGCCCCCCTTGACCACGTTGACGCTGAAGTCACGCCCTTTCCCAAGGGACATGTGGCCATCGCCACATCCTGGTCGTTTCCACAATCCGCCTGCGCCCTGCACACACGCTTTGGCGAAGGCAACTATCGCGGTCCAGTGCGCTTTCACTTGGACCTGGACACGGCCCTGGATGAAGCCAAACTCAAAGCGGCCAAACCCGCCCGGCCGCGGCCCGCACCATCCGCTTCACCCAAAAAGAGAGCTGCCAAGTCAAAACCAGCCAAAAAGAAGCCCAAACCACGTGCCAAGTCGGCGCCGGTAACAGCCAAAACCACCAACGCGTCCCGTGGCAGGACGAAAAAACCGGCCGGTCAGCGCAGCAAGGGTTAGCCGAATTGGCGGTTGCCCTGCCTCCAGCACCAAGTCCAGACTAGGGGGAGCCGATCGCATGAACGCACCATTTTTCGAATTTTGGGGCAAGTTCCTGATCAATGTCGCCCAGGGGCAGAAACAGCTCGAAGACATGTCGACCTGGATGAAAAAGGGATTTGCCGATGCAGATGACCTGGCGGCCCTGTTTCGTCGCTGCTACGGTTTGGACAAAACAGATGCCGGTAGCCATCAGGGCCTGCCCGCATGGGATGAAGCCGTTGACGGATTTCAAAAGACCTTCGCCCAATTTGCCGCCCAGTGGGGGTGGGTGACCCAGTCGGAGCATCAGCGGCTGCAAAACCGATGCGCCGACCTTGAAAAAGAGGTACACGCGCAGCAAATCACCATCCGGCAGCTGCGGGAGCTGTTGGCCCAGAAAGGACTCGGGTACAACGAACTGCTGCTCCACATGCAAGGGTCCCTAAAAAATCAAAACGAACAGTTTCAGGCGCTGATGGAAAATATTGGCAGCGCTTTCAACGTCAAGCCTTAGATATTTGCAGCGCAGGTTACCGAATTGAAAGCGGAGGATTCAAACGAACATGTCAACTGGCTGGGTGTACGCCGAATTCAAAGATGGAGAAGAGGCACTGCATGAATGAAAAAAACGAAGATCCTTTGGGAATGGCGACGATGGCCACCGCCTGGATGAAAGCCATGGGTAACCTTTGGGCAAACCCATCCATGCCGTGGGGCACCCCACAAGGGCAGCAACAGACCGGTGAAAAGGCGGGTAACCATACCGGCTCCAATGCCCAGGCTGCCATGGCAGCAGCCCTTAAGAACTGGCAAACCATGGCCGCCGCCATGGCGGCACCGGAATCCATGAATGCCCTTTTCAAAGGCAGCGGCGCCATGCCGGAGTTGTTGCTCAAGCTGTCCCAAACCTCCATGAGCAGCATGACCGAACTGCACGAGAAGATGATCAAACGTCTCTCCCGGATTGGCAACTCTGTCGAGGCCTATCAGTTCAAAGACATCGATGAGAACATGTTCCGTGTGTGGACTGACATTTATGAAAAGGAGTTTCAGCAGTTTTTCCAGATCCCGCAGTTGGGCCTGATGCGCACTTATCAGGAAAAGGCCAATCAGGTGGCCGATAAATATAACCTGCTCCAGTCGACCCTCTCGGAATTCACAAGGCTGCTGAGCATGCCCTTCAACCGGAGCATGTTGGTCATGCAGGAAAAATTGAGTGAAATGGCCACCAGCGGTGAGCTCACCGAAGACACGAAGGTGTATTACAACATGTGGGTCAAGGTGCTGGAGGGACACTTCATGACCCTTTTCCAAACACCTGAATATGTAGAAACGCTATCGCGCACCATCACTGCCCTGGCTGATTTCGCGAAAGCCCGGAATGCAGCCATGGAAGATCTGTTGGGCATGTTGCCGGTGGCCAAAAGGAGCGAAATGGACGACATGGCCCGCGAGCTGTATCAATTGAAAAAGCGACTTCGAGAGCTCGAAAAATCGAAAAAATAGAACGTTGCCAGGTGCTGTCACTTACTTTCCCAAACCCGAAGCCGCTGCCTGTTAATTGCCAACGGACCTCAACCCGATAACCCGGCGCCAAGGGGGGTGCACATGTCACAAACCAAAATACCTGTCGATCTGATTTTGTCGAAGCTGGCGGAGGATGCCGAAAAGGCCCAATCCCGGGCCCAGCGGGCATCGGAAGTATTGATGGACGATCTGGACACCGAATTGGCGCAAACCGCCTATGAGGTCGTTTACCAGGAAGACCGGGTCAAATTGAAGCACTACCTGCCCCGCACCAAAATCCGGTACCAGACACCGCTGTTGGTAACCTACGCCTTGATCAACCGAGAGACCATGCTGGACCTGCAGCCCGGTCGCAGCGTGGTCGAACGCTTTCTGGCCGCCGGTATCGATCTGTATATGATCGACTGGGGATATCCAACGCGCAAAGACCGTTTTCTGGGCTTCGACGACCACATCAACGGCTATATGGATAACATCGTCGATTATATCCGCGCCAGACACCAGGTCGAAAAGATCAACCTCATGGGTATATGCATGGGCGGGACGTTCAGCGTCATCTACTCCGCGTTGCACTCAGAAAAAATAAAAAATCTGGTCACCACGGTTACCCCCACCAATTTCGACACCAAAAAAGGATTGCTGCACGTGTGGATGGAACAGCTCGATGTGGACCGCGTGGTGGACACATTTGGCAATCTGCCAGCCGACATGATGAATTTGGGTTTTCTGCTGCTCAACCCCGCCCGCTTGATGATCGATAAGTATGTCGGCTTCACGGAGAACATGGACAACAAACAATTTGTTGAAAATTTCGTGCGCATGGAGAAATGGATTTTTGACAGCCCGGACTTGCCCGGTGAAGTCTTTCGTCAATTCATCAAGGACTGCTATCAGGGCAACAAGCTGATCCAGAGCAAGCTGGAAATTAACGGAAAGCGGGTTGACTTGAAAAAACTGACCATGCCACTGCTCAACATCTATGGCAAATACGATCACTTGGTACCGCCCGAGGCCTGCGAAAAGCTGGTCAAGAGCGTGGGCAGCACGGATACCGAAGACATCTGTCTGGACACCGGGCACATCGGCATTTATGTCAGTTCAAAATTTCAGGAGGCCTTTGCACCCAAAATCGCCAGCTGGCTAAAAGATCGCGATGCCCCGGCCCCCAAAAAACGATCGCCTAAAAAAGCCCCGGCGGCCAAACCGGCCGGTGCATCAAAAAAAGCGTTGCCGGCAAAAAAGAACCCGGCTAAAAGCGTTCGCAAGAGGGCTGTCCCCAAAAAACCCCAAGCCAGTGCGGCGCCTTGATTGATCAACCTAGATTGGACCTGAATCGAGCGATGGGCTGTCATGGACAAACCACACCAGTAGGAGGAACCCGATGACCAGGGAGATGGACTATTTTAAAATCTTTTGTAAAATCAGCAAGGCCTTCGGTACGGCCGCAACCAAACAGGAACTGCTGAGCCTGATTGTCGACAGCGCCATCAAGACCATGGACGGCAAGGCGGCCTGTCTTTTCCTGCAGGATGAGAAGCAGGATGTCTTCGTCCCCGTATCGCAGCAGGGCCTGTCGGATACCTATCTACACGCCAATCCCATCCAGGCCAAGCGGGTCGTCAGCGCACTCGCGGAGGAGGGCCACCTGGCCTTTCCCGATGCCACCTCCGATCCCCGCTTAGAGAACCACGAGGCCAAAAAAGCCGAAGGTATTGCCTCGCTACTGACCGTTCCAGTGATGGTGCAAGACCGCACCATCGGCGTGCTCTCGCTTTACACAGCCACCCGGCGCGAGTTTGGACCCGATGAGATCGAATTCCTGCAGGCCCTGGCCGAGCAGGGGGGAATCGCCATCGAACACAACCGCCTGCATCGACGCATGCAGAAAAACGCCATGCTCTTTCTGGAACTGGCTTCCAACATCAACTCCTCACTGGATATCCAAAAGGTGCTCAGCAACCTGACCGAAAACATCTGCGATGTCCTGGGCATGAAAGGCGCCCTGATCCGTCTATTGGACGAAGACACCGGATCGCTGAAGGTGGTGGCCAGCCACGGCCTCAGCGACGCGTTCCTCGAAATCGGCACCCTGACCACCACCGAAACCGCGGCACGCGCGCTGAAAGGCGAGACCATGGTCATCGACGACGCCACCACGGACGAACGCATTCAATTCCGTGAGGCCATGAAACAAGAGGGCATCGTGTCCATGATTGTCACGCCCATTCTGGCCCGGGACAAGGTCATCGGCGTGATGCGTCTGTACAGCAGTGTGCAGCGGAAATTTCCGGCGGACCTCATGGTCATGGTGGAGGCGCTGGCCCATCAGGGCGGGCTGGCCATTCAGAATGCGTCCATGTACCTCAAACTCCAGGAGGACAAGAAAAGCCTCGAAGAGGATATTTGGAGCCACCGCTCGTGGTTCTGAATCAAATTTAGTTCCGGTCAATACGCGCAGTCGCCCGGTGGGTCTCCCACTGATCCACCAGGCAGACTGCCAAGGAAATGGCGGGTCTGATACGTTTCGCCCCTGCCCCCATCTCTTGAGCGTCCTTCAGCGACCACGCCACCATCCCAGGAAGACTGCCCGCCCGCTTTGACAAATTAACCGTTATCGCTGCCGACACATCCTCGTCAACCGTGCCTCTCCCTGTTGAGAACCTTCCCGCGCATCCGGTTCAGGTTTGCCGTAACCATCACGACGATTGAAGTGGATTGATCCGCATGGGGAATTGTTGGAGCACCGGCGCGAGCCGATCCGGGTCGACATCGACATGCTCAGCCAGTTGCTCGGCGGTAGTGATGCTCTCGGCCAGCAGGGTCTTCCAGCGGGGCATTGACGGGGAGATGGGAGAGGTTACGGTCATGAATGGTGAGAAATTCCCAGACGGTGCTGGCAAACGATCGAGATCAAGGCTTGCGATTCCACGAGGAGCGGGGCGTACCCGTCGTACGCCGCAGCGACGAGGGATTCGCGTAACGCAGATATCGATTCTTTTACGGAATCGTCGTCACACGTTGAAGCGAAAATTGATGATATCCCCATCACACACCACGTATGTCTTACCCTCCAATCGCACGGTCCCCTTCTTGCGGGCCTCGGCATAGCTGCCCGCCGCCATGAGGTCGTCGTAAGCCAGCACCTCGGCACGGATGAAGCCTTTCTTGATGTCCGAGTGGATCACCTCGGCTGCATCCAAGGCCGCCGTGTCGCGGCCGATGGTCCAGGCCCGCACTTCGTCTTCACCGACGGTGAAAAACGAAATCAAGCCCATCAGGTCGTAGGATCGCTGGATGACCCGGTCGGTCGCCGAGGCGGTGATATTGAACTCTGCCAGGAACTCGCGGGCCTCGTCGTCGGACATCTGGGCCAACTCCTGCTCCAGCTTGGCCCGGATCACCATGCATGCCTCTGTTTCGGACAGTTGGTCCGCCGCCGGCAGGCTGTCATCCTCGTCTTCATTGTTGCACAGGATCAGCATGGGCTTGGCCGTAAGAAAAGCGAACCCGCGCAGCAGTTTTGCCGTGGCGATTTCGGGAAATCGGCGCAGGGGAATTTCGTTGTCCAGGTGCTGCTTGCAGCGATCCAGCAGGGCGATCTCCTCGGGATTGGGTTTCTTGCCGCGACGCGCGTCCAGGGCCAGGCGCTCCAGGCGTTTTTCCACCACGACCAGATCGGAGATGATCAGCTCCTGGTCGATAGCCGCCACGTCGGCGCCCGGCTTGGGAGCTTCCATCCCGTAAATGGTGAAGTTGCGCACCGCATGAATCAGGGCATCGCAGTCGCGCACCTGGGTCCAGATGCTCTGGTCCTTTTTGGCACCGGCACCCTGATCGCCCTTGCCGGGCAGAAAATACTCCACCTGAGCATAGATGGTTTTGCGGGGATTGTAGATGCCGCTGAGCCTGTCCACCCGCTCGTCCGGAACGGTGATGGTGCCGATGCGGCTCTCCTGACGATTGCCGTCTGCGGCCACGCTGCGGGTCAAGGCGTCGAAAACGGTAGCCTTGCCCGACTGGGGCAGGCCGATGATGCCGAGTCTCATGGTAGCTGTGCTCCTTGCGCTGGTGCGATCGATTGTTACGGGTTGGCCTTCGCACATACGGCCCCGCCCGTCAAGGCAAATGAAGTGTAATTGTTGAGCTAAGCGGCACACTTGCTCATCCAGCGCAATCAAAGGCTTCGACCCGTTGATGAGTAGTATTGAACCCTGATAGATTATGCTCATCATTCCGCGTAACTGCTGATGGCAAACGCGTCATTGGAACCTTCTCAAAACGGCGACTACCATTACAAATCACAAATAAGGCGATTCTTTTTTGTGTCTCAATGAATCTCAGGTCGATACATTTATGAGATAGTTTCTTTTTTCCGATTAAATCTACACCTAATTGCCAATTCAGCCACCCCCATATGTTGTGGTTATTCGAATTGATCTACGTTTCAGTAGCTTAAAATCATATGGCAAAAAATCTGTAATCCCAGTCAATCCGTTTTTCATGCGATAACCAGAACATACTTGTCCGCCCGATAAAATTCGCTTGCAATGCGAGATCCGTGGGCCTTGGGGCCACCATTGCTGACGGCGGACAGGAGGTCCTTACCGCCCAAATCGTCCGATTTGAACGTATCAAAATGCACCCATAGCACAGTTCCACCAAACGACTCTGAAAACTGCAGGATGAAGATCGCCCCCACACAGTCATGTGTGTTGGATATCTTCACCGAAAAATTCCTACCCTGAGCTTGGACTTGCCCCCAACTATTTTCAAAATTGACAAAATCAGGATTATCAAGATAATTCTATAGATCGTTCGATAAAATTAACATTTTTAACAAGAGGCGGTATGATTAGGCGGATTCATTTATTCATTGGATTTGGTGTGTTTTTCCTCTTACTTTCATGTGCATCACAAAACACGGTTGATAACACGCCGCCACCGAAGTTCAACGGCATCGTGTTGGCAAAAGATGTCGATACCTCCGGAACGGTCGGTGTCCCGGTAGAGTTAACCAGCGATTTTTTCAATAATGACCAACAGGTAGTCGCCTTTCTCTCTCTTGACAACCTGACCGGGTCCCATACGATTCGATGGGAATGGATCGCACCGGATGGCGAAATCTATTTGGTCAGCAGCGATTACTCGATCGTCGTAAACAAGGGGAAATACCTACCCAAGGTGACTGCCTGGCACCGAATGTCCATAAATTACGAACCTGCTGCCAACACATTTGGAGAATGGAAGGTTGTCGTCTATGTCGATGATGAGCTGCTGGATGTAAAACCGTTCACGATCGCTGAACACGCCAATCCTTGATACTACCATCAAATGTGTTTTCAAGGCCCTTTCCGAGATGTTGGGGTATGAAGATCGCCATCGAAAATTATGATCGTCTGCCAATGTCAAGTTTACACGCAAAGATGCACTAAACATCAATCCGTATTTTGTTCGGATACTGGGTGTACCCGTAGAAAATATCATCTCATTGATAGACAGCGAGGCGACCAAGGCCAGAGGCGAAGGATATTCTAAAATATGTCCTTGCCAATTTGGGGATATTCAACTGGATTCCGTCAATGTACAAGAGGGGGTTTTAGGTGTATATAATGGCGAAACCGCATTTATCCCTGATCTGACTGGAGAGGTAAGCGGCATTTTGCATAGAAATCGTGCTAAGGCATTGCTTCGGTATGAAATCCATAAATTCCAAAAAAGGAGTATGTCCATGAGGATTTCAATAAAATTCATCATCGGCTGGATGATACTGTCGATGGTCGCGATCAACTTTTCAATTAATGATCTATGCATAGCAGGTTCGTTATACGCTCAAGCTGATTTGTTGGATATTAAAACCCGGCATCAGCCCGAGGTATTATCCACTCCTGAGCAAGATATACCAGTGAGGCAGGTTGAAAAGACGGAGAAGGAAGGATTAAGTAAGTGGGTCTGGATCGGATTAGGCGTAATAGCCATTGGCGGCGCTGCCTTGGCACTGGGCGGTGGCGGCGGTGGCGGTGGTGGAAGTGATGGTGGTGATGGGACGGGAGATGTTTCAATTGCCTGGTAATTTTAACTTATTATTGACCATATGTGCTCATTGGCGTGGTAGCATGAAATACAAATGGATAGAAAGCTATAATTTTTTGTAGTTTACCGTTGCGACCACAATTATCTTTTTCTACTTTATGGCTGTAGTGGTGAGAATTCCGTCGGCAACTCCCCTTCTGGCTCTGATCCAGTCAGCTTTCTTCTCTTATGTGGAAGTTTATCCAATTCAGGGCCTAAGACATAAATGGCAACCTTTTCCCATAATCGTATAAAATTCTATAACCATCATTTCACGCGGATTAATGTTCAACACATTTACGACGTACATCCCCCCAATATTTTCCTGTTTTGCTAATCGCTTTCGGAAAATTGACCTCTATTCATTCAGTTCAATAGACAAGGCTCCCACATGCTCCGAGGCTTTGTCGCGTTTTGGGCCAATTCACCAAACATCCCATCTTCTGTAAGTGCTTGACGACCATCAATGACAATTGTACAGTTGGGCCGTAAGGATAGAGGCTGTTTCAAAATTGTAGATCATGTTTGAAGGCAAGGCGCGGGCCAACGCAAAAGCCCAGCATATTCAATTATATGTACGCAGGGCAGTGGGGCAGGGGCCCCACTACCCTGCCTTGAAGCGGCTCGCAACACAGCCATTGAGCATTAGATGCAATTTTGAAACAGCCTCTAATGAAGTGGAGCCTGGACGCATACCTTAGGTTCCAATGACCTGCTCATGTTTGGCCTGCAACAGAGAGGGGCTATAGTTGGTAAAACCGCATCAATTAATGGTAATGAATGCCTGAAAGCGAGCCATGTTACCGGAATCGTTTCCGGAAACATCGCAGATCTGACGATTTAATCCGGTATGAAGATCATCGAATCAGATGCCAGCATCGACAGTTCTGCCAGGCCCCTGACCGAAAGACGCACCTGTACGGCATCAACTTTGCCATGCTGCGACGGAAAGACAGGCATCTTCTCAACCATTTCAATAGGTGGTGCGGATGTTAGATGGTAGAACAACTTGTGCCTTCATCAGCGCCGTCTATCTTTAGTGGGGAGTAATAAAAATGCCTGGGATTATCGATTGGCTGAGATTACGCGGGTTTTTCCTATCGTTAATCTTATTGTGTTTAACCCTGCTTTTTTCAAGTTGTGGAGATGACCAGCAGGGCAGTTTATCCGATGGATCTAATGAGACCGTATCGGCCAATCTGGCGATACGCTGGTATGATACACCCGTGGTTCAGAATTTGGCGTCAATACGGGCTGCGTCTTTGGATTGCCAGGCGGGCGGTGTTGAGCAGGTGGTTTGCGAGGTGTACGATGCCGCCGGCAACTGGCTGGTGACCGGCGGGCCGTGGGCATGTGAAGCAGGCAGTGGTAGGGTCGAGGGCATTCCGGTGGGCCAGAACCGAATCTTTGTGGTATTGGGGGAAGATGGCCTGGGCAATATCCGCTACCAGGGGGAGACTACCGGGGTCAGCATCGTAGCCGGCCAAAACACCCAAACCGTGGTCATCGACGCTTATCCTTTTATTCCCACCTTGTCCGTCCCCGAGAACGCCGCCGAAGATGTTGATCTCGAGGCCGTGTCCCTTGAATGGGAAGTTGTCGAAAATGCCGACGAATACCTGGTGGAGGTGGCGAAAGACGACGATTTCGAAACCATCGTCATTGATGAAAAAACCCCCGCCACGGTATACGCAGCCCCACCCCTTGAGCCGCGGACAGAATATTTCTGGAAGATCCGTGCGGTAGATATGCAAGCCAACACTGGTGCCGACTCGGAAGCCAGAAGTTTTGTCACTTCCGATTGCACCAATGCTATATCCCCCACCAGCAAATTGGTTGATAGAGACGGGGATTTTTATGCCGTTACTATTTCAACCACCCAAAGTGGGTGCGAATGGAGCACCTCTGAAAGCAAAAGTTGGATTTCGGTGTCGCCCACCAGCGGCAGCGGCAGCGGTACGGTGCGTGTTACCGTTCTAGCCAACCCCGGAGAAGCCCGATCGGCCACCATCACCATCGCCGGCCAAACCCATACCATCAACCAGGAAGAGGCACGGTGCTCTTATACCATAAAACCCACCAGCCAATCGGTTGATAGCGACGGGGGTTTTTATCCCGTCACTGTTTCAGCCACTCACAGCGGGTGCGAATGGAACACCTCTGACAGCGACGGTTGGTTTTCGGTGTCGCCCACCAGCGGCAGCGGCGACGGTACTGTTCGTGTTATCTATTTAGACAACCGCGGAGCAGCCCGATCGGCCACCATCACCATCGCCGGCCAAACCCACGCTATCAACCAAGAAGGAGACTGATCCCCCCTACGATTTCACCCGCCAGCCGATTGGTTGATAGCAACGGGGATACCCATCTTTAAATAATTAGGATTTGCTGAACAACGATTGTAACAGCACACCATCCGGGATCAGGTTGCCTGACAACTCAGTGTGATGCAAAAATCTCATTTTACCATTCGTTGTCTTGCTCTGTGAAAAACGAAAAAAAGCAAGGTGGCAAGCCACCGCTTCAGGTTGGAACATCTCAAAAAAGTGGATACACCGAACAGCCAAGTTGTATGAGGCTACAGGAGGTGTGCCACCACGGGAAAACGGTTTGACAGAGAGTTTAAAATCGAAGCGGTGCGGCTAGCGTCGGAGCCAGGCAACACCCAGTCTCAAATCGAACGCGATCTTGGCACCAGCCAAGGCATAATCAGCCGGTGGAAACGCGAACTGCGCAAAGACGGCGACCAGGCGTTTCCGGGCAAAGGCCGCCTCAAACCTGACG
>JAAUYD010018264.1_pt1 | contig 16923 bp, 14 predicted proteins | sample 7278101 | NCBI WGS metagenome assembly JAAUYD01 (sample SAMN14350128, study PRJNA611818) | marine sediment metagenome | isolation source: surface marine sediment (0.6m) | place: French Polynesia: Moorea | collected 2018-08 | reverse complement strand
CGTGATTTCGAGAGCCTCCGACAGTTCGTTCACCCCCAGTGGTCCCTTCGATTTTAACAGCTCAATGATCCTGATGCGGTTTTCAACGCCAAGAACCTTGAACATTTCGGCTTGGTCAAGCATCGTCCGCACCCTTTAATTAAGTATACACTGAAATGCTAAAACAAACCATTGCGGCTGTCAACACCTTTTTTTCGATCAAGACCTTGGGTTTCTGTGATTGGAATCTGGGAATCTGGTGACACCTTACTTAATTTTTGACAATATTTATTTTGATGGATTGGCATTTTAGATGGCACGAATAGCAAGAGGCATAGCACCTGGGTCCCGGCACCATTTACCCCAGCGGGGCAATGGGAGGCAGCAGATATTCCTTACCGATGAGGACTACCAAGCTTACTGGGAGTTCCCTCCCCGGAATTCCCGCCGCATTTCACGCGGCAGCTTGATGCCCACGTCTCGAATGGATTATCGGTATCACTATTTTACGTTTATCTTTCGCAGGTCCGGGTACATGGTGAAAAAACGGCTTTCGGCCTCCACGCTGCCGATCAGGATAAGTTCGTTCTTTTCGCTGAAGCGGTAGGAGGGATCCGGATTGACGCACACGACCCCAGGATCGCAGACGGCAACCACGTTGCAGCCGGTCCGTGAACGGATTCGGCTTTCGGCCAATGATTTGTTCTCAATCGATGGGGGGACCACAACACGGAACACATTCAAATCCTCTGCGAGCATCAATAATTCGCCAGGTTTAAGCAGGTTAAATAAGGTGCTGGCTGCCATGGAGGCATATGACATGACGAGGTCGGCACCGGCAGTGTGTAATTTGGATATATTTCTATCGAGATTCGCGCGGCTGATGATCTGTGCATCGGGGGCAAGCCGGCGACAGTAAATTGTCAGGTAAATGTTGGTTGGATCGTCATGGGTGGTAACGAGTATCGATTGGGTCGTTTTGATCCCAGCTTTCTTTAGCGTGTTGATGTCCGCCGCGCTACCGTAGATAAAATGCTCATCTATGATTCGGCTTCTTTTTTTCTCGATAATTCGGTATTCAATATTACGCTCTTTCAAGGCGGCCCCGGCCGCTTTGCCGACCCGGCCGCCGCCCAAAATCAGCGCCGGGGCCCTGTGCTTTTTATCCCTTCCGAATTTAGTGTCAAATGCACTGAATTGATCAGAAGATCCGGCCAACAACAGTACTGTCGTGGGATTTATAATCGTTTCGGGAGTAGGGATGTTGAATTGACCACGTTCCCATACACCCACCACATTGATCCCCAGGGTCTCGCGCACCTGACTTTCCCGAAGTGTTTTACCGACAAGGGGGGTTCGCATGGCCGGGGCTTCTGCGATTAGAAGCGATTCAATTTTACCGATGACGTTGGTTCTGGTAGTGGTGCCAAGGACCCGGCGTGCCAATGATTGGCCCAGCATTTTCATAAACTGAAATACGTGCGTGCTTCCGGCCAATTCGAGAATGTCAACGGAGTCATCAAGGTCGGCATTGGCCACAATCGGTACCGTTTGAGAAATTTCGCGAACGGTATAGGCAATGTTGGTGTTCATCATGTCGTCAGCACCAGCGACGACCAAAGCGGCATTCTCAGTCCGCAATTTTCTATAAACGCCTGGATCATCCAAGTCCCCCACAGCCGTCTTGAAACCAAGATCCTGAAGCTCCAATGCTTTGTTCACATCTTCGACCAGGATGACATAATCGTGCTGATACTGGCCTAATCTTTCCACCAGGTGGGTAGCAACTGAATCATAGCTGGTTAGAATGACATGGTTTTTCGTGCCCGCTGGCAGTTCCCGTGGGGCTTTGGCCCTGGCTTGTGCTTCCAGCCATGGCAGATAAAGAAATTGGATGAAGGTGAAGGGAAGCATCGTGAGGAGAAACACTATCCCCGACATTAGGACGATAATTGAGAACATCTTACCCAGATCGGTGGCAAAGGTGATATCGCCGAAACCGAGCGTGGACATCACTGTCAGCGTCCAGTAGAACCCGGTAATCCAGCTAAACTGCCTGTTTTCAAATACCATAATAAAATGGAACAGGACGCTGTAGATCGTGATCAAAATGATCAATGCGATGAAAAACTTAATGAGAATCCAGGTGTTGCGCTCCTGTTTTTTTGACAATAAATGCACGAACTCGCCGATGAGAAGTTTCATGGGTAACCTAATTGTCAGATGATGAGACCATTAATTGAGAGTAACAGGGTAACACTCCCGGGTATAATACTCAAATATATCGAAAGAAGTGGCATGCGAAATCGGAATTCTAAAAGATAAGTAAGGTGTCCCCAGAATTCCGGGGCTAGTCCTGGTAGTTCTGGTGACACCTCACTTAACTACTGACAATATCATCAGTGGGATGCCTTACTAGGAGGGTTGGAACTGCTGCTTGATCGAAAATTGAAGCCTAAAAAGTCGGACCCAAAACTGAAAGATAAGTAAGGTGTCCCCAGAATACCCAGAATACCAGAATATAAAGTGTCCCCAGAATACACACGTGATGACAGGTCGACCGAATGATCCGGGTGGTATTCGAGCATCTTCTTCGATGTGTGCGCATCCGTCCACAAGTCCGCTGCAGTGTAGAACCGAAAAGGTGCTGGACGGGCGTTGATATCTTCTAAACTGTCAAACATATCGAACTCTTTATGTGATATGAAACCGAAAACGAGATCGTCATCTGCAATCAGACTGTATTGCTCTGCTTGAAGCATGTCTGCTGAATTGCTCGTGATGTGCTCCGATTGCCTCCATCTGGGTCTTGTACCCGCAGAGCTCATGGGCCAGGTTTAGGGCTTGTTGCTCATAGTCTTGTAAGCGTTTCTCCTGGCCTTCCAAAGCACCTTCCTGTATCCATAAACTTGGGCACTGCAGCCAGTGACAGTCATGAACACCGGTGTCACGCATGATGATTTTGCACTTCTCGAAAAGAGCGCTGTACACGCCAGCGGGTGCAGCTTGTGTCTGGATGAGGACGAACTGCTTGTCAGGGGCAAGGCGTCCGTACACAGGATTGTCAAAGTCCTGGTAGAATTCAGGCTTCACATTGCTAAACAGCATCCGGTCGGTGAATAGCTTGAGGACACCGCTCATGTCGTCTACGTATACAGGCGTCGCCCAAACGATTATATCCGCCCAGTAGTGGTCTGCCAGTGCCGGCGCAAAATCATCCTCAACGACGCAGTGTCCTAATACCCAGCACTTCGTGCAGGACTGGCATCCTCGAATATTCCGCATGTCATTGAGGTCGTAGGTGCGTACGTTTGCGCCACTTGCCGCAGCCGTTTTACCAAATACGTTGGCGATGGTAGAGGTGGTGCCCGTTTTCCTCGGACTTCCATTGATGATCAGTACGTTCATTTTGTTTCTCCTTTCTAAATTGCTTCCCAGCAAGTAATAAGATTCCATTGTCACCTATCATTCCAGAAGATATGATCGGTGATACCCCTGCATCCGTGTTTCAACTTGTCATGCCCCGGTTTTCATCTCTTACCCCTACTACCAGTTTGAAGAGGAGCGTTAAAATGATAGCCCCGATGCCATAGATCCCCATAGAAACGAGTAGCTCAAATGCCGTCGGAATGTAATCCACAGCCTGGTGCAGTGGCGTCGGGACGAAACCGCCGGCAACCAGCCCCATCCCTTTGTCGATCCAGGTCCCAATGAAAAGGGCGATGCAGGCTACGATGAGGATGCTGTTGTTGCGGCGGGTTTTGGGATTTAGTAGCAGAATCGCCGCCAGGCCCATCAGGGTCAGGGCCGTCCACATCCATGGCACCAGAAAATCGTGGCCGTCTATCCCGGAATAGAGATATTCAAAATGCGCCATGTGTTCCGGTACGCCGCTGTAAAAGACCACGAATACTTCGCAAAGCAGGAAAAACAGGTTGGCCAGTAGGCCATAGGTAGCAATCCTGGCCAGGGCCTGAATCGGTTCCTGGCCCATATCAAAGGTGCTGACTCTGCGAATAAGGAAACACAAAAGGATCAGGAAGGCTGGGCCGGACGAGAAGGCGGAGGCCAGAAACCGCGGAGCCATCACGGCCGTCAACCAGAACCCCCGGCCGGCGAACCCGCAGTACAGAAATGCGGTGACGGTATGAATGGCAAAGGCCCATGGAATTGAAAGATAGATGAGCGGCTTTACCCAGTATGGCACCTTGGTGCCGTTGCGTTCTGCTTCCAGGACATTCCACCCCACCAGAATATTGAGAAAGAGATAGCCGTTCAGCACCAGCGCATCCCAGAAAACGACGGACCGGGGAGAAGGATATAAAAATACATTCAAAGCCCGCATCGGTTGCCCGATATCCACAAACAGGAACAGGCCGCACATGCAGATGGCGGCTACGGCGGTGAATTCTCCAAGAATAGTAATTTTTCCAAATGCCTTATAGTCGTGCAGGTAATAGGGCAGGATCACCATGACCGCCGAGGCGGCCACGCCCACCAGGAACGTCAGCTGAGCGATATAGAATCCCCAGGAGACATCCCGGCTCAATCCGGTGACCGCCAGGCCAACACCGAATTGCACCATATAAGCGGCAAACCCAGCAGCAATGACGAACAGCAGAAAGCCCAACCACATCCAGTAATAGCGGTTTCCCGTGACGACCAGTTCAAGCATTGACCCCCCTTTCCTGAAAACACCTGGTTCGACCGGCTTTCACAGCGACGGCGTAAAGTTCAACGCCACGGTTGGTATGTTTCCCCAACAACTCCGGAGCGTTCGCCCAACCGGAGGCCCTCAAAAACGGGACTAGCTGGTCAGGTCTTATACTCCAACGCCAAGGCTCTCCAATCTTCGTGAGAAGCCACAAGATCAGTTCTTTACGTGGACCGGCATCTGGCCGACCGTCTTGATGGGTGGGGATGTATGTAAAGGCGAATCTGCTGTCTTCTGCGATTAGGGCACATTGAATGAACAACTCACGCACCGCTTGGGTCGACAGGTATTGCAGCAGTCCCTCGGCGATAATTAATGTTGAAGCGGATTCATCCCAGTTTTGATCGTCGCGCAGAACATCGGTCAGCCTATGCAGGCGCAATTCCTTCGCAATTAGGTGAAGATTCGGGCGCGGTCCCATCTTTTCTATTCCTTTTGCTTTGAGAAGGGCAGTCGCCGGATGGTCGATTTCAAAAAAGGTCACATTGGGGAATTCATACGAAAGACGCCACCCCATTGTGTCGTAGCCGGCACCCAACGTTAGGACTTGGACAACGCCTGCAGTTAAGCTCTCCCGCACCTGGCGATCAAAAAATGCCTTCCGATGGGCAAATGCTTCAAACTGGCCAGGCATCATCCAGTCGAAGGCCTCACATACCCAGACCATCTGGGGGGACCGGTACAAGTTCACAGTCGTCGTACCGGCTGCTCCAGAGGTGACGAGCAGTTTTTCGGTTGCATCGATAATTCCAGGAGGAATGACGCCACTCATCTCAGGTTTTTCCCCCAACGTGAGGATGTTGAGCGCAACCTTTCTGGCGGTTTTGCTTGGGTGCCCGTTATTCATGACATTTTCCTTCAGGCAATAATTCCATAGAGCTTTTTATTGGAGGATCTCGAAAATGGCATCAAATCCCCAATCCTTTGTATTGCTCCTATACATTTTTTCAAGGTGATCCTGCCAAAGACCTATCGCTCGACTTCATTCCATATCGTGTGATGGACCAGACCGACCGACTTAAGCTCTGTGACTATACGCAGCCCCAGAGAACTTCCGCCGGTGTGAGTCTTTTTCCCTCTGTGAAATAAAACAATACAGATATCAGTCTCAAGGTTTTCACGGTGGAATACCCGAATATCATCTCTGCCGGCACCTCTTGCCACATCCGTCATCAGCCCCTTTAGGGTTTTGGTCAGTATCCTAATCTCACTACCAGCCGAACGTACCATGATTACTTCTATCCATTTCATGAAGTTCTTCCCTCAATTACCCCTGACGGTTTGAAAGCTATGACGCTGTTACACTTAGAGAAAAATGAACCAAGCCGGTGAAGTGACTTGTTACCCGGGATGACGCGGGAGCGTCCGAGTTTTGCGAGTCGGGCAGCCCTGACTTGAGCCATGACTTCCGCATGCCGCTGTAGGATGTGAGTTCATAGGAGGTAATCGTTCATTCCATTGTGCCCTTTCGACGAGTGTATTCATTTACCAGCGGTGTTTTTTCAGTTGTCCTCTTTAAACAGCAAAGGGCGAGCCAAAACTAATTATGCAATAATTACAAGTATATGAAGTTTTTTACTGATAATGTGTTGTTATATTTAAAAAGAATTGTTGTGCTATTGAACAAAGTTGGATTAAAATTGTTAATTATCACAAAAGGAATAACTCTCGCGAAATGCTGAAGGCCCCCAATGGTCAACCCAAACGAATTCTTTCGAGAAATCACCCTGAAGTTATGCGGCCATCTTGAGATCGAAGAGGGGCTGCACGCCTGTATCAAATATCTTTCTGCGCACTTACCCGTCGATTACATCTATCTGGAAAAATACGAAGAAGATCTTGGCGCCATGCGATACATCGCCCGTGCGAATTCTGAAAAAGGTGAACGGATGAGCGTCCTGGTGCCAATGTCAACACAGGCCAAGGCCCAGGCAGCAGAGGATCTTGAGGATATCAATGACATCTCAAAATCTGTTTTCATCATCAATAACTCTGAAGAACATCCTATGGCGAGGGATCTGTTAAAAGCGTTAGATCATCCCCCCTCCTCTATTCTGGGCATTATGCTGACTATTGGTGGAGAGTTCGCGGGTGCTGTTATTTTGGCCGCAGAAGGCGTCGGCCGTTTCAATGATCAGCATGCAAAACTCTTTGGTGCTTTGAAGGAACCGTTTTTTGTGGCCATGTCCAACGCCCTCAAGCATCGCGAAGTGCTGAAGCTCAAGGATATGCTGGCGGATGACAATCGGTATCTGCATAGTGAACTACACAGGATGACGGGTGATGAGATCGTGGGGTCGAACTTTGGCCTCAAGCGGGTGATGAACCGGGTGCAGCAAGTTGCCTCCTTGGACAGTCCAGTTCTGATTCTGGGGGAAACAGGCACCGGGAAAGATATGATCGCCCATGCCATCCACAATTCATCTACCCGCAGCAGCGGGCCTTTCGTGAGCATCAATTGCGGCGCCATACCGGATTCACTGATAGACAGCGAACTGTTCGGACATGAAAAAGGTGCCTTCACAGGGGCGTTGTCCCAAAAAAGGGGCCGTTTCGAACGTGCCAACAAGGGGACCATATTCCTCGATGAAATCGGTGAACTGCCGGCTGCCGCCCAAGTGAGGCTTTTGAGGGTTCTTCAGAGCCGTGAAATAGAACGGGTGGGTGGGGTGGAAACAATTTCGTTGGATATACGCGTTATTGCGGCCACCAATCGAAACCTGGAAGAGATGGTTAAAAACAGGAAATTTCGCGAGGATTTGTGGTTTCGACTGAATGTATTCCCCATATTGGTCCCGTCGCTACGCCATCGCAAAAGCGATATTCCTTCCCTCGTCCAGCATTTCATCGATCGCAAAGCAAAAGAACTCAAGATCGCTGTCGCACCGACATTGGGGAGCGGTGCCATCGACTCCTTGATTGCCTACGACTGGCCGGGTAACGTGCGGGAGCTTGAAAATGTCATTGAGCGCGCCATGATAATCCACAGGGACAACCCGCTCCGCTTCGATGATTTGGGGCTTTCCCCGGTTGCGCCGGTGGACACTGCAGCCCTCGACGCCAAGGACGAAATGATGACGCTCGACGCAATGGTCAAAGGGCATATCCAACGAGTACTTACGTTGACCGAGGGTAAGATCCACGGGCCCGGCGGTGCGGGTGAGATTCTCGGGGTGAATCCCGATACACTACGATCTAAAATGAGAAAACTGGGTATCCCATTTCGGAAGAAAAAGAAGAAAGTCTGAAGGTAAAAGATTAAAGCAGGTACGGTGGGAATAGCATCAAATTATCCCTTAATCGTCCACCACCTGGAGAACACTGCCCACGCATCATTGCGCCACTACCTCAACTGCTGATTTCACCGATCTGGCCGAGATGTCGGGATGTGGATTCCTACCGATAAAAATGTGGTGTTGGCTCTAAAAATATTTGATTCGTCCGGTTAAAAATGCAATTGGGGTATTATACCACTTCAGTGGGCCAGATTCATATATTGGCTCAGGACGTTCGCAGCGCGCTCTCTCCCACCTTCAAGCGTTGATTAAGCACCTAACGATCACAGTTTTACCGAATCCTGATACGCCAGCCTAAAGGGGGTCATATGGACCTGAACATTGCTTTTTGGAACCTCGGGAACCTGTTTGACACGATCGATAGTCCCATTTCGCAGGATTTTGAGTTCACACCCGATAAAGGATGGACTGCAGAAACCCAAACCGCAAAAATTGGCAATCTCGCTGCCGTAATCAATCAGATGTTCGACGGCAACGGACCCGACCTTCTTGGGATCTGTGAAGTCGAGAACGAAGCAGTACTTAAAAAGCTTGTAGAGGCTGTGACCGTTAGAAATGATCTTGCAATTTTACAATTCGAAGATGGGCCGGATATCCGTGGTATTGATTGTGCGTTAGTGTACAGCGACCAGAAGTTTGAACCGATCCGATTCACCGACCCAGAGCCACCAGCGCCAAAAGGGCACCTCATCCACAACCGCTACCCCACCCGCGACATTTTCGAAGCACCGCTCAAGGTACTTGATAACGATGCAGAACTCATCGTTTACATAAACCACTGGCCCTCACGCAGCCGCGGTCGCTACAAAACAGAATCCCTTCGGATAGCAGCGGCCTATCACTTGGGACGCCTCATCGATCAAAGGCTCAAGATGACCCGCCAGGAGTTACTAGCATTGCCGGACACGGCTGCATCCATGAACCTGCTGCAAGCACGGTGGAACCGGAACATCCTCGCCATGGGCGACTTTAACGATGAGCCCTTTAACCGCAGCGTAATGGAGGAATTGCGTGCGTCAAGCGGGTTGGACAAACTCGAAGAGCCTGTAGAAAGGTCTGGGACATACGAACACATCCCAGATGTAGTGCCCTACGCCAAACTCCAAGCGTCGCTCTTTAATTGCATGTGGCCGACTGTCGCAACGCCGGACAGAGGCTCCTACTTCTACGGCAGCAGCATTCCCACCATGAACATGTTGGATCAGTTTTTGGTCACCCGCGGACTGTATTACGGATTATCCGGTCTGAAAATGATCAGAGACACTGCTTATGTACCCGCTGTACACCCCGATGAGCCGCCCATTGAAATGGAAGAAGACACCATCTGGACAGATGTTTTTGATTCTGACCTCATGATTACATCAAAAGACAAGCGACGGCCCAAAAAGTTCAAATTCGAAATGAAAGACGGTCACGCAAGGCACAACAATGGTTACAGTGATCACTTTCCCATCGTTACAGCCATGGAGGTGCTGTGACCGGTATATCGTCGTTCCTCTTCAAGGTACGGAAGCGATAAATATATAAGGTTCGGTAGTAAAGAGCTGTTCGTGTTCAGCACGCTAAACCATAAAAGCCATGTTAGAACTCGGATAGGACGCAAAAGTCGTCGCCTAATAGGAGGCATGAAATGGAAGCATCCGGTGGTAAGAAGTTATTTTTTGGAATGTATCTATGCAGTATAATAGCCATTATTGCCTATTGTCTTGTATCGATATGGGATGTTCCTTCTGGGGCATCGGAGAATGTTTGGGAAACGTCTTACCCGTTTATTAGACCAGAACTGATTATTCACCATGAAGTACGATTAATCCTGCTGGTTCTATTGGCAGGTGCAATGGGGAGCTGTATCCATGTAGCAACTTCATTTGCAACATACGTTGGCAACAAGAGTTTGGTAGATAGTTGGTACTGGTGGTACCTATTAAGACCCTTCATTGGAATGGCGCTTGCCCTGGTGTTTTATTTTGCGATCAGAGGAGGCCTTCTTCTCGTAACCGGGGCCAACGACGATTCTTCACTGAATCCTTTCGGAATAGCCGCTTTATCTGGGCTTGTCGGCATGTTCTCAAAACAGGCGACGGATAAGCTCAGCGATGTTTTTTCGACCCTTTTCAAGACAGATCAAGGTGATGAAGAACGGGCCAACAATTTGGCCTCCATGCGCCCAGTGCGAGAGTTAATGCTTGGTATTAACAAAATCTCCGCGTACGAGATGAAAGCAGATGAGGAGGATAATCAAGTAGGGATCAAAGAACTCCACGCAATGCTTCGAGGAGGCGTAACCCGAATTATAATACTCTATCCGGATAGGGCTGTTAAATATGTGATTCACCAAAGCATGCTTTTTAAATTCATCTCAAATAAACTCATCGAAAATACTGGTTCTCCAGTTGATGTGGCGACGCTTAAATTGGACGATTTTTTGCAGTTTGAAGATATGCGTCAATTGGTGGAAGGATCATTGGCATTTGTATCTGAAAGTGCGGCATTGGGGGATGCCAAGAAGGTGATGGAGCAGACAGATTACTGTCAAGATGTATTCGTTACCAAAAACGGAGGAAAGAAGGAGCCTGTCTTGGGATGGTTAACCAACAATGATATTGCGCGCTATTCTAAGGCATAATCATCTCATCACGGCGCTTTTTACCCAACTCAAAGGTTTCCATCGGCCGTCAGCCTTGATTACGATAGCCGCGCTGCGGGCGGTGACGGTCATCGTGTTCCAACCATTCTTTCTGATCCTTTTGAAGTGCCGCCGTTAAAGAAGAAATGGGACCATTTATGAGGAATTCAGTGAACCAGGAAGATGTGATCTACTTCATCGTTACAGATCGCTTCTTTGGGCAAAATAAACGATCGGTGGATCCATCAGACACCAGTATTCATGGCGGTACCTTAGATGGGATCATCGAGAAGCTCGATTACCTCATTGAGCTTGGTGTGACAACCATCTGGGTAACCCCCGTCTATGAAAATATTCCCAACCTTGAGGGCTCAGAACCATACCATTACTACTGGCCACAGTCTTTTGAGCGATTAGACACACGTCTCTTGGATGGTACCCATCTACCCCAATCGACAGATATCAGCACTTTCGGTAGGTTCGTGGAAGCCTGCGAAGCCAAAGGACTGAAGGTCGTTCTGGACATGGTTGTCAATCACGCCGGCTATGGTGCACAAGACAAATTTCCGCCCAATTGGTTCAATGTCGGCGGTTCAGGAGATACCGAAGGGGAGCTAGCGGGGCTTCCGGACTTTGATCACCGGAACCCAGAGGTAACGGACTTTTTCCTCAACAACATCGAGGATTGGATCACCCATGGCAAGGTCACCAATATCCGGATGGATACGGTAAAGCACGTGCACCCACTGTTCTGGCACTATTTTAAAACCCAGATTCGGGGCGAATATTCCGACAGCCAGCTTATCGGGGAAGTGTTGTTCGAGGGGAAGGAGGATATCAAAGCGCTACTAAAATATCAGAACTACCACGACTTTGACTCCATTTTCGACTTTCCGCTCTGTACTGCCTTGAGATCGACGCTTGTTCACGATCAAAGCATCAAGCATTGGCTGGCCAGACCACGGTTGGATGATGACGAACCCAAAGGTGTTCTCGATGATGATAACCCATTTAAAGAGGGGTATCGCAACGCCAACAGGCTGGTGACCCTGCTCGATAACCATGATTTAGAGCGTCGCATCATGAGCCATGCACGATCGAAACACCAAGGGGAAGGGGAGGGGCTGGATTGGGCCATCCGCGTGACAAAGCTTTGCCTGGGAGCCCTGTTCACCGTTCGCGGGATTCCCCAGCTGTATTACGGAACCGAAATCGGTCTCGAAGGATGGAAGGCAGCGGACGACAGAGACCTGAGGCGGGATTTTCCTTGGGACGTTATCGGACCGGACCAACACCCCAAACCCCAGTTTCGCAAGGAACACGAGATCTACGAATGGACGCGGGATCTGATCCAACTGCGTAAAAGCAGCTCGGCTCTGAAATATGGAACCACGATTACCTTGTGGGCCGATGACCTGGTCTATGCTTTTTTACGCATCGCCACAGACGATGTTGCCCTCGTCATCATCAATAACGGCTATCTCTCCATGCCAACACCCATCCAGCTGCCGCTCAATCAGGAAATACTCCCCAATCGCGTAGTGAACATGATTGCAGGTGAACTGCGACATTGGCGCTCAGAACAGCCTTTAGCCGTGCGCAACAACCGTGTCGAGCTATCCGTAGCCGGTAAAACCATTGACATATATCGCCGCCGATCATCGGCATCCATAGTCAATGCGCCAGGTAAAGTAGGATAGGGGGGAGCGCATATAAAAATGGCAGGATCGCGTTAATAACCATACAATCAGCAACCAATGAGAAAATGCTATGATTCCCTGTTCCAGCAGTCCCCCATAAGACAGATGATTGACAGATAGTATGACCTATGGTAGCGAAAAAATACACACCACTCATCATAATGCTTTGCATTTCACGAAGACCCTCATCTGCACTCCAGTTGCGTCCATTAAGGCTGCTCTGAGCACCCGCCTATAAGTCCACACAGCGTTGATCATTTCATGATTGCGCAGTCATGTTCCACCTAAAATCGGTCGATCCGATGCCGCCAACAATCGATTGGCCGTCGGTGACCTTCTATTTTCTAGCGCTAGTCTGCAACCGTCTTTATTGTGGATTTGAGTTAGCCTGCGTCAGCTGGATGCTTGCGGCGCATAAACCAACAACGCAAAGGAGGTAAGAAATGGCCAACAACATTGAACTGCCCTACGAGCTCGTTTTCAAGAAGGATTGGGTTTGGGATCCGCCACCACCGTTCCTGCAAAAGATGGAAATTCAGGATATTGCCCGCATGGCCGTAACGCAGCTCAGAATGCAACATGGGATACTGAAGCTGCAGGAGGAGGCTCTCGAGGAAACGCTCAAAATAGTGAGTCGCTACGCAGACATGCGTTAACTGGACTTGATGGATCCCAATTTTTTCTTGTGCGGATGCAATTGGTTGCGTGACACTTATGCTGCAAGCACACCCTAAAACGGTTTTATTGGTAGGGTACCAAGACCAAGGTAATCTTGGTCTTGGTTACCTTGCTGCAGTCCTGAAAGCCAGTGGTTACGACGCCCTGTTTATCGATTTTAAGCAAGGCCCTGCCGTATTACAGCAGACCATCAGCGCAAAAGCCCCAATTCTGGTGGGCCTCTCACTCATATTTCAACACTTCTTTCATCAGTTCGCTGAATTGGCTCAATATCTTAGGCGTCACGGGTATGGCGGCCACCTGACTATCGGAGGGCACTACTCCAGTCTAAGGTATGAGCGTGTGCTAAGCGACATCCCCGAGTTAGATAGTGCCGTTCTCTTTGAAGGCGAATACACGTTGCTGGAGCTGGTACACCGTCTCGCAAATGGCAATGATTGGCAGGCGATCCAGGGAATAGCCTATCGCACGGGTTCAGAGATTATTTGTAATCCCTTGAGACCCCTAATCGAAGATCTCGATACACTGCCGTTTCCCTTGAGGCCTAACGAACCGGATCAAACCTTGGCGCAGGTAACTGTTCCACTGGCCGCAACGCGCGGCTGTATTCACCGTTGTGCATTTTGTTCGATCCGAGAGTTTTATACGCGCGTACCCGGAAAAAAAGTCAGAAGGCGCTCCCCACAAAATGTAGTGGATGAAATGAAGTCGCTCCATACCCAGCGGCGAGCACGCATATTTCTGTTCCAAGATGATGATTTCCCCGTGGCAGGGAAGGGCGGTCGCGCGTGGGTGAACAAATTCATAAAAGCGTTGAAGGATCAGAATCTCTTTGGCCGCATAATTTGGAAAATTAGCTGCCGTGTAGATGAGATTGATCCGAAGTTATTTGCGCGTATGAAAACCGCCGGGCTTTATTTAGTCTACCTGGGCATCGAATCGGGAAACCCAAATGGGCTCAAAATCTTGGGGAAGGGCGCTGGGGTCGAAGACAGCATGCGGGCTGTATCAACGCTAAAAGAATTGGACCTTCTTTTCGGTTACGGCTTTATGATGTTTGATCCGGGAAGCCGGTTCGAGACAGTACGAGCGAATTCAGCCTTTCTTCGAGAATTGTTGGCCGATGGGTCGGCAGCCGTCAATTATTGTAAGATGCTGCCTTATGCCGGTACGCCCATCGCAAAGGATCTTGCCCTGACTGGCCGTTTGGCTGGCACCGATCACCTGCCCGACTACAGATTCGAGGAGCCCGAGCTGAATACCTGCTACAGCTACCTCCTGAGACTCCTCGACGATTGGGTGCACGATCGCGAAAGCGTGTCCCAACACATTAACCTTTTATGGCACGAATTGGCGGTTATAAAAGCCCTGTTTCCACATCTGGAAGGACAAAGGCGCTACGAAGCCGAGCTTCGTGAAAGCACATACAATTGCAATGATACTATTTTAAGCGCTCTTGAATTGACACTATCGGACTTTGAAAATGGAGACAGGCCAACCCTCGCCGCATCCGATCTCGCATATCAAGCCACTCAGGCAATCAGGCATCTACTCGTCCGTAGAGATCGTTTTATCCATCATAACCAAGAGCGTCTTATGGCCACCATTCAACACAGTGCTTGAGAATTGTCCTTAGTCAAAGAACAATCAGCCTGTTTTGGTGCTACACGCGTATTCCAAATGAGGATGAAGTAACCTCCTGCATCTAAATTTCCGATTTATTGCTAAGATTTTGGTCTATGAATGAAAATTATTGCTTTTTATCATCGTCAAATTAGTCGAATTTGAGTAAATAAATAGGAGGGAAATGATGGACACTGAATTTCACTATTACATAACAGGAATCATCGCCCATGCTACAGGGTTCACTCAAAAAGATGCCGCCTTGATCGCATGGGCAAGTGAGTTTACTGATGAAAACGATGATGTAGTTAAGGTCCAGCATCGCGACACCAACGTATTTTATGAAAACTACATCTCCCAAACCATGAACATTCTGAAACCAAAGCGCAAGTTGATGCGGATCTATCCTGTATTTCATTTCGTTCCAGGTGAGCCGGATTACCCGCTAGCAAATAGAACAGATGGAAAGATGCACATTCTAAATACAACACCAAACGGCGGTCTGGCCCGAGAGTGGTTGGATGAAGCACTCAAAGTGACCTCTGAAACCCGTCTGTATCGCATCGGGATCGCCACTCATGCGTATGCTGATACCTGGGCGCATCAGAACTTCGTAGGTTGGTATGACTATTATAATAATATCTCGCTGGATCCAAAGCCGGATATTGGCCACGCTGATGCAGAACATCACCCCGACTGGGTGGCTCACCGATGGGACGACAGCCGATTAGTAAATGGTGAGCTTAGCAATACCGAGCGATTTCTTGACGCCGCAGAATACATATATAATCGTTATCGACTTCACTTGGAATCCCGGGGAGTTTCGGAACGAAAATCATGGGAAGAACTGCGCCGTGATCTCTACCAGGCGATGGGATACGATTACTCAGGCTGCTTTAAGTGTGATGAGGACAAGCGAATTCAAGCCTATAAAAAATTGGCGCCTTGGCTGAGAAAATTTGATAAAAACAAGTGGAAAAAAAACGCAATGGAAGGTAACCTATTTGAACTATTAAGTGATGGTTGTTGGAACGTGTGGCGAGAAGATATCGACTATCAAAAGACTGATTGGTACCGTTTCCAGGAAGCAGTCAAGGAGCATCAGGCCTTGGCAATGAAACAACTTGAGCCATTGTATAAAAAAATGGATGTCGAGCTGCGAAAATATTGATAGGGCATTTAAGTTAATTGTGAATTAATATCCTATTTACTAAAGGGTCTTGATTTGAGGCTTTTTCTAATGAGCCTTATTGAAACCATACCAAGTAGGCTGTATTCATGACGGTGACTCTGTAGGTATGAGCCAGTCTCTCATAACACGTGACAACATGACATCAATTCCATAAACTGTAGGAATATAAACTACATCAGGTAGTTAAGATTCTATTCTAGAATTGCACCATTTGATAAGCAATTAATATAGAAAAAAAGAAATCATTCGAATCATTGCCGGAAATAGCCGCAACTACGACGCAAGATACCATCGGTTTGCGGAGCTGTTACTCTAAGGAGCAACGAAAAACCCGTGGTTTTCGATAGAGAAGAAATTACCCGGCTACGGCAAAAAAATGCCGTTTTTCAGGCACTGGCCACACTCTTCGAGGACTTCATCCAGTTGGCCGGCACCCCCCATCGACCGGAAGTGATCAATGGCCTGTTACAGAAAGTGGTCGAGGTGAGTACAGAACTCACCGGTGCCGAGCATGGCAGCCTCTTTCTGCTGGATCGATCGGGAATGGTCACCGAAAGTCTGCTGGCGCGGGGACACCTTTCGCCCAAAGAAAAAGCGACCATTGTTGACACGGTTTTGGATAAAGGACTCGCCGGATGGGTGCGGCGCAACCAACAGATCGGTTTGGTGGATGATACCGCCACCGATGAGCGCTGGCTGACCGTTCCCAATCAGCCGTTTACGGCGCGCTCTGCTCTGTCGGTCCCCATCGTAAGCGCCGAACGCCCTTTGGCCATCTTAACGCTGATGCACTCTCAACCGCGCCATTTTACATCGGATGTCGCCGAATTAATGCGCCTAACCGCCAGCCAATTGGCACTGGTATTAGAGAATGCCAACCTTTTTTCGCGCCTGGACCAATCTCTGGCCTCTTTGGCCAAGGCCAAGCATGAGATTGAACTATACTCTAATGCACTCGACAACCAGCTGGAAAAAGGACGCCAGATACAGAAAGATTTCCTACCGTTTCGACTTCCGGCGCTGCAGCAGTGGGAGATCAAGGCCTTTTTTCACCCCGCCTGGCAAGTGGCCGGTGACTTCTACGATGTTTTCACGCTTCCAAGCGGCCACATCGG
>JAAUYD010079753.1_pt1 | contig 16924 bp, 14 predicted proteins | sample 7278101 | NCBI WGS metagenome assembly JAAUYD01 (sample SAMN14350128, study PRJNA611818) | marine sediment metagenome | isolation source: surface marine sediment (0.6m) | place: French Polynesia: Moorea | collected 2018-08 | reverse complement strand
GTGTTGGAAGCGATGCAAGTGCCCATGGCATGGGCCAAAGGCACCGTTCGCTTTTCTGTTGGCCGGATGACCACTGTCGAGGAGGTCGACCGGGCCATTGGAGTTGTTGTCGGGGCTGTGAACCAATTGAGAAATTAGATTATGCTGAAAGCTCGGCAAGATCGGCCTTGAGGGTGCTGACAATATCAACCGGCGCCATTTTGATCATGATACCGCGCTGACCCGCATTGATCATGACCTCTTGATGTGCTTGCAGTGAGGCATCCATGACAACTTTTAACCGCTTCTTGGTTCCGAAGGGGCTGATGCCGCCCACTTGGTAGCCGGTGAGGCGCTGTGCGGTGGCGGTGTCGGCCATTGCCGCCCGTTTGGCATTGCAGGCCTTTGCCACTTTTTTCATTGAGAGTTGGCAGTCACCCGGCGCCAGGACCAAACTGAATCGGTTGCTGTCCAGGGTCACCACCAGGGTCTTAATGGTTTGCGACAAGGGGAAGTCCACAGCCCGAGCGGCAAACTCGGCCCCTTTTGCTTCATGGTCGTACTTGACCATCTGGTGGTCGATACGGTTCTGCTTGAGAAATTGGATACCGCGGGTGGTCATGGTTGGGTTCATCCTAATTTAAGCTTGAAGCGTTTATATATCTCTCGGCAATCACATGAAATGAGCTTAAAATGGTGTAGGAGCGGCTTTTAACCGCGATGGATTTTATTTCGCGGCTAAAAGCCGCTCCTACATTCAAACCGAGAGGTGAGATGTTAAGCGATAGTATATGGATTCTATCGTTTACAATTTATTTCTTTATCAAGACTCCGCAAATAAAAAGAGCGTTATGAACCTTGGATCCAGGTCCGCCTGTTTTACGCTTCCCAGCTCTTTCTCTATTTTTACGAATAATTCTTCCAGTGCAGGTGCCATTCGTTCGGATATCTCAAGTTCTGTTAGACTGCTGCGGTCAGAGAGCCAGCGTAGGAAAATTTCCCTTGCCGTATTGCTGATTTTGCGTGGCGTTGTCTTCGTCTGCCAAAGCTCTTTGAACAGCCGTCTAAATTGCGCCATGGCGAGCGGCCTGGGTGTATTGGGGTTTCCTCCCATGTTCAAATGGTGGTTAGCCCACGAGGTGAGAAGCAGATTTTCATAGGTGAGCAAACCTTCGATTCGCATCTGGCCCAGGTCCATTGACATCATGGAGAGCAGGTCGTCAAAAGCCCTTATGCGGTTGATGCTGTCCTGGGTTGTTTCGATATCCGCCATGCAAGCAAATTCCCGGTAGAGGATGCCCGTAGCATAGTTGTCAAAGTAGAGTGGCTTTTTAATCAACAACCCGCCGAGCACTCCCATGTAGGTTTCTCCCCAGAAACTGATCGGCAGTCCCAAATTGGCTGACCAGCTGGAGCTGTACCATTTTTCTGTTTGCCACTTAAGGGTAAGGGCGCAGCCGTATCCCACCCTGAAGATATCCGACAGAAGATGATTTTGCAGCAGATTTGCTTCGGCATAGGGGACCTCTTGGGTCGATTCCGAGGCCGCCTTTTCCAGGCCGATGGAGATATAGCCGCCGACTTTTCGCACGATCTGGGCCAGAGATTTCTTTTCCCGAATCTGCCTTCTATCTGCGGAGATGACCTGGTTGCAAAGCCCGGCGAACTCGGCTTGAAGTTTGTTTAATGTCGGTTCGTCGTGAATCTGGGCCAGGGTTCGGGTGAAAAGATTGGCGTCTTCAGTATGCGCATCCGGCCCAATGGGCAGAGGGTAAGTGTCGACAATGCGGCCCTTAAAGGTTTGTGTCTTGGGACTGCGGTTGGGCAGGTCCGAGACCTTGAGCGGCTGGTACACGCCAATGGCTTCGTGAAAGGGCAGCAATCCTTTTTCCGCTAACCTTAAATTACGCAATCGGTAGAGCTCCTCCTCGGTTTCGGCAGGGACCAATGAATCGGATGCCAGTAGAAAATTTCGGTATAGGGTATAGTCATAGACGGAGATGCGATTGAGTAGGTCTTTGAGGAAGTGATCGCGCTCCTCCTGCTGCTTCTCCATTTTTTTGGGATATGGCCGCAGGCGGATATAATAGGTCTGGTCTTCGGTATAGTAAGAATCGTCAATTTCTCCCGGATCTTGCTCGTATTCCCGGATGTGCAGTTCGAGATTGCGAAACAGGTATAAATTCATTTCCTCTTGTTTATCGTTGGCGATCCAATGGGTAAACCGATCCGGGTCGGCCTTTCGCAGGCGGTGGAGCCATTGGGTCATGTAATGCGTGTTGATGTGATCCTCTTCCCAAGCTTCCATGTCCAAGAGATACTCCCACTGCTCATTGGAGGCCAGCGCTACGACCGGCAGGGCGTCATCCGGACCAATCTGGTGGACCAGAAAATAGAGGTCCTCCTCAGCCATGGACTGAACCAGCGATACCGGAAATGGATGCTCTGCAATGGTCTCCAGCGCCTTTTCAGGGGGCATTTTCAAGATGGATATACGGTCCTGAGCCAAAGCTTTATCTTGCTCAGTTTTCTGCTTAGTGGGTTTGTCATCATTCATTTTTGGATAATCTCTATATTTCATTAAAGTTGGATGTATTATATATAATGCAAACCCGATGCGAATCAAATTGCATTGATATACTTAAGCGTTCCCTAAGGTTATCCGTTCTGTGGCCATGATCATTTCTCTGTTCTCCATGGTGCGAATTTGAGCAGCAGCAGCATACCGGGTGCGGCGATGAGGGTGCAGAAGACGAAAAACCCGGTCCACCCCAATGCTTCCGCCAGAAAACCCGTTCCAGCTGAAGCGATGACTCTGGGGAATCCCATCAAACTGGTTAAAAGCGCATATTGGGTGGCAGTGAATTTTTTATTGGTGATACTGGCCATAAAGGCGGCATAGGCTGCCGTACCCATGCCGGATGTGAAATTTTCAAACCCGATCACAAAGGCCAGCATGGAGAGATTGTGTCCCATTTGAGCCAGCACCGCGAATCCTGCCGTTGAAACGGCCTGCAGAATTCCGAAGACCCATAAGCACCGGTTTATCCCTAACCTCAGCATCAGTATGCCGCCAAAAAAGCTACCCCCGAGAATGGCCCAGAAACCGATCAATTTCACCAGGGTTCCAACCTCGGTTTTAGAAAATTGAAGATCCACATAAAATGGGGCTGCCATTGAACTCGCCATGGTGTCCCCGATTTTATAGAGCAGAATAAAGGCCAGTATCCATAAGGCATTAGGCCGACTAAAATACTCTACAAAGGGTTTGGTAACGGCTTCGCGCATGGTCTTGGGCGTGCCGTGCGGTGCAGGAGGCTCCGGCGTCAGCAAAGATGTCACTAATCCCGGCAACAAACATAAGGCCATCAGCGCATACACCATCGAAAACGACCAATGATCAGCCAAAATCAGGCCTCCGCCCGATGCCAGAAGCATACCGATGCGATACCCGGCGATATATAACGAGGACCCCAATCCCAGCTCCTCATCCGACAGATCTTCCCTCCTATAAGCATCGATAACGATATCCTGGGAAGCGCTGAACAACGTGACGAAAAAGGCTGCCAATGCGACCAACCAGGGCATCTCACGGGGACTGGTCTGACCCAGGCTGAAAATGGATAGGATCAGGGCCACTTGAAAGATGATCATCCAGCCGCGACGGCGTCCCCAGCGTCCCGGACTGAAGCGATCCAGGATCGGGGCCTGGAGGAACTTCAGCGTATAGGGCAATCCCACGAGTGCGAACAGCCCGATGACGGCTAGGTTCACCCCTTCTTCCCGCATCCATGTTTTGAGCACAAAACTGGTCAGTTCCAGCGGCAACCCTGCCGCATAGCCCATGATCAGCGCTACCACCATTCGGCGGCTGAGGATCACTTTTATGATGGGTATTTTCGGCATGGCATCAACTTAGCGTTTGAGGTGAACGGCTCGGTATAGGTTAATATTTTTTTGGCCAAATAAAACAGGCGCCGGTTTACCACCGGCGCCTGAGAAATTTCACTGACATCACTAAACTAGTTGCCGGCCGCCGCCTCCAGATGGTCCGGGGTGAGGATGGGGCCGAATTTCTCTTTCAAAGCCAAAAGCTCCTCGCGCTGGGTCTTAAGGACCTCAAAAAGTTTGGCCGGCAGATTCTCTTCTTTGCCATAAGCCTCCAGTTGCAGTTCAATGCGGTCCAGAATCTTATCGCAATAGAGGGAAAACTGCTTGTCATAGAGGTCGCGGGTGTATTCTTTAGCGATGATGCCGTTGAATAGTGCTTTTAGATCGTCGTATTTCGGCAGGTACCCGATGGGGGTCTCGATGGCGTCCACTTCGTTATGGGCCCGTCGTTCCAGCCAGGCCAGCCAGGCTTTCACATCGCGTTTTTCTCCCAGCAGTTTATCGCTATCGCCGCCGCGGGCTTTATCGGTGAGAAAATAGTTGAGTCCGGCCATGACCGGTTTTTTATCGGCTGCGATTTTGTCACTGCCGAAAAATTTGAATTGGGCATCCATATAATCCCCTAAGGATCCCGGAATGAAGGGTGCGTTGGCCCAGGGAGCACGCTTGACGCCGGTGGCGCCCACTTCGGTGGCGGTAGCGGCGGACACGATACAGGCGCCGATGACCACCCCCTGATCAGAGTTTTTCGCGGCCCATACCGGCGGCATGGTGTCGCTGTCGCGTCCGGAGTAGGTGATCACCCGTGTCTCTACACCGGCTGGATTTTCAGCTTCATCGGTGTAGTTTCCCAATGCGGAAGAGGCCAGGGTGCAGCGGGCATTGGGATGGGAAAGGGGTACGAGCTTGCCGTTCCCGTCGGTTTTACCTTTGTACCATTCCCCCTGGAAATTGCGTCCCTTTTTGGGCGGTGTCTCGCCGTTGCCAACCCAATGGGGTATTCCGTCGCCATCAACGAGCACATTGGACCAGATTACTTCGGTGCCCGGCTGACGCAGGCATTTCATCAGCAGGGGGTCGCCTTCATTGTTGACGTCTTCCACGATGCCGAAGATCCCTTTTTCCGGGTTGACGGAACGAATGGAACCGTCTTCGGCGATCCACATCTGGGCCAGGTCATCACCCACAAAGTGGTTCCCGGCCATGGCGGTGGTGGTCTTGCCACATCCGCTGGGGGCGGCGCCGGTGACAAATGTAACGCGACCGTTGGGGCCGTCGATGCCGGTGATAAACATATGCTCGGACAATTCAAGCGCCCGTTTTTCATAAACCGATCGGTCGACGGTAAAGCGATGGTTGCCTTTTTTAAGCAACAAGGTGTTGCCCGCGTAAGTACAGTTATAGCTGTAAGTTGTGCGCCAGGCACGGTCCATCAGCACCCTGGCGTTGGGCAAGTCTTCGGGGCGGTTGAGTCCTTCACTATGGATGTTGGTGTAGCAGTGATCGGCGCGCTCCACCTCTTTCTCAAAATCGTCGTAGATATTACGGTAAAGCAGCTCGGCGCTGTGGCCGACATAGGCAGAGCTGGTGATTTCAATGGCCGGATTGGATACCTGGGCGCCCACCGGCCCCCGGGAGTAAAAGCCGACGATCATTATCTGGCCTTTCATGATGCCGACCATTCCCTTTCTCACCGTTTCCAGAGCTTCTTCACGGGACATGCGCAAGCCCAAAGAGCTCACCAGTTCATCGTCGTTGGCGATGTAGTAGGTGCGGTCGATGATGCGCCCTTGCTCCTCTTTTAGATCATAATGCAGGGTGTGCCCTTCCATGGGCAGGGAGGTCTCCTCCCCTTTTTTAAGGGCCAAATCTTTTATGAATTGAATGTCCTCTCCGGATCCTGTGTTGATGTAAACGCTATCCGGTTGGCACATCTCGATGGCGTTGGCGATCACCATCAAAACATGTGGGTTCTTGATTTTGGCAATGCGCCCATAGTGTTCTGAATCCAGTTTGTCCTTCAACAATTGTGTGGCAGCATCGGCGGTGGTAACCTTGCCGATCTCTTCAACGATATGGATCCCTTGTTCAAAATTCATTTACGACTCCTTTAAAAAACCTGGCTTTTGGCTTTAGAAGCTATCCACAATAATTTCATCCACTGCACGTTTGGGAACATGGTGGACCATGTCGGCATCCCTCCAGTAACGGATGTCACCATCTTCCCGTAGCATCTCAACGACGATCTCCTCTTTGGGTTTTCCCAGGGCCAGTACCAACATCACCTTTAAGTGGTCGGCAATATTCAATGCAGAGCAGAGTTTAGGGCGGTTGACGGCAGCGATCATGCAACCGGCCAAACCCATTTCTCTGGCACCCAATAATATACTTTGACTGGCAATGCCATGGTCACAATCCACCGAATCGCAAATGCGGGTATCATGTAATACGACGATATACGCTCCGGGCCGTTCTCCAGGCTCCGGTCCAGGCCAATCTTCCAGGTAGCCCGCCCACTTCAAACAATCGAAAATCTTGGCATTGATAGTTGGGTTTCCTGACAGGACATATTTTAACGGTTGTAAATTGGCCGCCGATGCGGATAACCGGGCCAGTTCAACCAGAGCAATCAGTGTTTGGGTTTGAATCTGCTGCTTCTCGTCGAATCTTCGACAACTGCGATTGGCCTTGATCAGATCAGCAATCATTTTTGCCTCCCATGCAGCCCACGGGTTCTGCCGGTGGCATATGCTGTTTCAGCCATATCAAGACATTATCAAACTCAGCGCGTAGTTCACGCAAAGCAATGCCGCGGTGACTGACCCTGCTCTTTTCCTCCATGGTCATTTCGGCAAAAGTTTTATTGAGTTCGGGGTAAAGGAAAATAGGGTCATAACCAAATCCATTACTCCCTATGGGGGCTTGGGTGATCAAGCCCTCGCTACGGCCTTCATAGGTCAGGGCCGGACCGGTGGGAACGGCCAGGGAGATGACACATTCGAAATGTGCCTTTCGGTTTTCTGCATTTCCAAGCTCTTGGAGCAATTTATGGCAGCGCTGTGCATCGTCGGCATCGTCACCGGCATAGCGTGCCGAGTAGACCCCAGGGGCGCCATCCAGTGCGTCCACCACCAAACCGGAGTCATCCGCCAAGGCCGGGTAGCCGAGATAACGTGCCGTCAAGCCGGCTTTCTTGTAGGCATTGGCCTCGAAGGTTTCGCCATCCTCGACAATGGGCGGAATCGGGCCGAAATCATCCAGATTGCGGATGTCGATGGGATAATCTTTCAATAATCCCCTGATCTCCGCCGTCTTACCCGCATTGCGGGTGGCAAGGACAAGGGTGGTACGAGATGGCATGCCGGCCTCAATATTGTTTACATTTTTAGTATGGTGTCTATTGAAATAAGTCTGAAATTACAGAAACTTTGCCTCTGGCCAGTCAAAAACGAAAAAATACGCTATACAATCAATTTATTCCTACATTGTCAATATGTAGAAGTCTGGATCGTAGCGATGGCTTATAATGGATGGGCCTATGGTTGTAAACCCTTTATTTGAATAATAAAGATGGCAAGAAGGTTAAAAGCTTGGCTTGGGTGAGATACATGTGATGTTTGTGAGGCGCCTTGGGATATAGTCAGCGGTGCAAATTGGATTGGATCTATTTTATACCGTTCATATTATGCGGATATAGGGTATGACAAATTTGGTCCAATTTGACGAGGTATGCAACCAAGGATCAGCGATTTATCCTGCCGCGTTGCTTGTCACACAGTCAGCGCATACGGCTTTCCAATGGGCTAAACTTGCTAAATGTCCCGCTGCTTGCAGATAGTCATAATCAAGGCCTTCAATAGTGCCCTGTGGCGAGTGGATGTCATTACCGGACTTGGCCAATGCATCGGCGATATGGACGATGGTGGTGGGGTGAAGGCCGGTGGCTGAATTACGAGCGGGCGTATGGTGATATGCGGTGGCATGGAGGATACTGTCCGGCAAACCCCATAGCCCCAGAAGATAGGCACCGATGCCGGCATGGGTTGTACCGATAACTTTCATTTCGGCGTCGGCAGTGGACACAGACATTTTTTCCGATAATTTGTTAATCACCCCAAAGCTGTCTGGCAGATGTGCCGCAATTAATAACTTTCCGATATCATGCAGGATACCGGCCATGAAGGCGGTGTCGGAGTCCTGGCGCCCATGTCCCTCTTCTTTGGCGATAATCTTGGCAAAAGCGCCGGTGAGCATGGCATGCGCCCACATCTGTTCCAGTGAGAACCCGGGATATTTCAAATTCTTAAATTTATCGAAGGTACCGGATGATAACACGATGGCCTTGATCAAATCGAGTCCCAGCATGCTTACCGCTTTGGCCGGATTGCTGATCTGCTGTCGTAGGCCGAAAAATGACGAATTGACCAATTTCAAAATTTTCGCCGTAAGTCCGATATCTTTGGAAATAATGTCTCCTATGTTTTCTATGGAAGCATCATGAGACTCGAGCTCTTGGGTTAATTCCACATAGATGGCCGGCAAGGTGGGCAGTGAATCGATTTGAGACACGATTTCCTTAAGAGCTTGGTGGTCCAGCAGCTCTTTCATCATAAAAGCTCGGCCGATGGTAGCCTTAAGAGCTTCGTCCTCGCAAGGTTTGGCCAGGTATTGGTGAGCCAGATCAACTGATTTCAACACCACATCCTGATCTGAATAGCCGGAAAGGATTATACGGACACTGTGGGGGTGGCCTTCGCGAACCACCTTAAGGAAGTCCAATCCGCTTTCGCCCTGAAATACGGTTTCGGTGACAATCACTTCTATGGCTTCATTATTTAATATCTCCAATGCTTCGGACGGACTGGCGGCAAATTGCATTTCCCACTCCTCCCGCATGTTTCGGAAGCTGCGTTTGAGGGCTTTGTGAACGAATTTTTCCTCATCGACGAAAAGAATGGTTTTGGTCATCTTGCTTTACTCTCAGCGGTGCCCGCCGGGTCGCCTTTTTTCCCTACCGGCAGGAATCGGGTCGAAATCAGATGCGACGTGTCGAACTGACGCAACATTGTACGATCATACAAGTAGACTGGAATTTTCGGGAGTCAACACTGCTCTAAGTTATTGTCTAAGCTGCTCAACGGCATCCATCGTTACAATTTCTATGGTCTTGCCTATAATATCGTCACAGGTTAAACATACTTTAGAATTATAACCATCAAAGGGTGAACGTTTTGATTGTTGTTGGATTAACGGGCGGTATTGCATCGGGCAAATCAACGGTATCGGCCATGTTTCACAAAGCTGGGGCCGCAATCATCGATGCGGATGCCATTGCTCGACAGGTGGTGGCGCCTGGATTGCCGGCATGGCAGGAGATCCAATCTATCTTTGGCGAACAGGTAGTGGATGCCCATGGATTCATTGACAGGACTGCTTTAGGGGACTTGGTATTCCAAGATCCGCTCCTGAGAAAACAATTGGAAGGCATCATCCATCCCCGTGTGCGCCGTCAGGTAGATCGCGAAATGAAAAATTTGCAACGCACCCAACCCAATACCGTGGTGATCCAAGACATCCCCTTGCTGTTGGAGGCCGAAATGGCCGACGGTCTGTGTGAAATAATTGTTGTGTATGCACCGGCCCTGGTCCAACTCAATCGGTTGATATCTGAACGGGGCATCCCGGAACATGCCGCCCTAGCAAGAATCAAGGCCCAAATGCCCATGGACGACAAGTGCCGGCGTGCCACCATCGTGATCAATAACAGTGGACCACTTTCCCATACGGAAAAACAGGTTTTACATGTATACGAATTGCTTTCCCAGAAAATTCCCAGTCTTCTTTAAACTCCTCCCCGGTCCAGGTTTACTTCAACTATACCATATAAGCTGTTCGAATAACTAATGGTTGAGGAACTGCTCATGTTCGTGTTATAAAAATTTGACGATATGCTTCATTTACAAATTGACAGCGAACCATGGATTTTCTATAAGGGTGCATCAGTCTTGCCTATATTGGGCTGAAGTGCTCGATTTCAGTTCTATAGTTGATTTGCTCCGACACCTTTGAGAGGAAGCTCCGCATGGCCCTGGCAGCAGAGACGCTGACGGTAAATTCAAGCTGTTTTCATTGTAACGAAACGCGTTCACTAATGCTCATGGCTTCGGCTTTAGGGCTGAAAGACTCTTATACCCACGCACACGCTCACCGTGTAGCAGCCTATTCAAAGCGGCTGGCCATCCGGGCCGGCCTATCGATGCTGGAGGTCATGCAGGTCTCCATGGGCGGCATGCTGCATGATGTGGGCAAGCTTGCCCTTAGCGATCGTATTTTCAGCAATCAAAAAGCCCCGTTATCCGAGGATATGCTCATGGAGGTGCGCAATCATCCCCTTATCGGCGCTGCGCTTCTCAAAAAAGTGGCCTGCGGAAAGGAGATCGCCGATGCCGTGCTTTTTCATCATGAGCGTATGGATGGACATGGTTATCCTTTTGGGATCAAGGGGGATGCCATACCATTGAGTGCTAAAATCGTTAGCATCGCCGACTGTTTTGACGCAATGACCACGGATCGTCCTTACCAGAAGCGTAAGAGTTGCGAGGCGGCTTTTACCTTAATGGAAGAGGCGGCCGGCACCTATTACGCCGATGACCTGATTCCCCTCTTTATAGATGACATCCGTCGTAACGGCATGGTCTCTAACATCGGCGCACTTGACGATTTTTGATAGTCACTATCCCTTGTCTCACACTTGAATTCGTATATTGTCGATCAGCCGGGTACCCCCCAGTTTGATCGCTATGGCGATCAATATGTCCCCATCTAAGGATTTGATATCGGCCAGGGTCGCGGCATCTACAATCTCGATATAATCAATGACCGCATCAGGTACCTTTTCGATGCGGTTTTTTATAGTAATGCGTACGTTGTCGGCTTTACGTTCACCTTGGCTGATCATTTGCTTTGCCGCTTCAAGGGATTCGGAAACGATCACCGCATCGGCTCGGTGCTGGGGTGATAAGTAGCTGTTACGTGAACTCATTGCCAAACCATCAGGTTCACGAACCGTGGGACAAACGACAATTTCCAAATCCATATCCAGATCTTTGACCATTTGCTGAATGACGATCGACTGTTGGGCGTCTTTTGCTCCGAAATAGGCCCGGTCAGGGGTCACCATATTGAAAAGCTTGGTGACAATGGTCGCAACGCCTCGAAAGAACAGAGGCCTCGATCGGCCACACAATCCTTGCGTCAAGCTGCCTTTGACTTCGACATAGGTCGCATATCCATCCGGGTATAGCTGCTCTACGGTTGGGAAAAAAGCGATGTCCACCTTCTCCTTGATCATCAGCTCTTTATCGCGTTCGGTATTTCTGGGGTAAGCCTTTAGATCTTCTTTTGGGCCGAATTGGGCGGGATTCACAAAGACGCTCGCTAGGACTACGTCATTCTCCTGTCTCGCCCGGCGCATCAACGATAGGTGGCCTTCGTGGAGATATCCCATGGTGGGCACAAATCCAATGGATTGATGTGATTGGCGTGCGCTCTTAATAATTTGGCGCAATTTTTCTTTAGTTTCAACTATTTGCATTAAACCCTGCTCCATTTTGGGGATAACCTGGGAGAGTGCTGAATCCAGGTGATATCCTCTGCCCGAGAGACTTTAAAGGTTATCTCAGTTTTTCCAATATCTTTTCATCCATGGTAAAGCCATGCTCTTGTGCGGGAAAGGCCTGGGACCGCACTTCATCAATGTACTGTTTGACAGCGGCTACCGTGTCATCGCCCCCCTGTGAATAAGTTTTTACGAACTTGGGCCGCATTTTGCGGAACATACCCAGCAGATCTTGAATCACCAGTACCTGACCGTCGCATTGGGCACCGGCGCCGATGCCGATGGTTGGTATTTCAATTTTTTCTGTGACAATACGGGCCAACTCGCTGGGAACACACTCCAGAACGATTCCGAATACCCCGGCATCTTGGAGCAGCAAGGCATCATCAATAATTTGACGGGCGGTTTCGATATCTTTACCCTGGAGCTTAAAACCACCCATGGCATTCACCGATTGGGGGGTCAGCCCCAAGTGGCCCAGAACCGGTATCTGGGCTCTGTTGATGGCGTGGATGTGCTCGATTACGTCCTGGCCGCCTTCCAACTTGACCGCCTGGGCCCCGCCTTCCTGAACAAACCGCCCAGCATTACGCACACTCTCTTCAACACTCACATGATAGGAGAGAAAAGGCATGTCTCCGATCAGTAAAGCATTGCTGGTGCCGCGGGCCACCGCTTTGGTGTGGTGGATCATGTCGTCCATTGTTACCTTGAGCGTGTTTTCATAGCCCAGCATTACCATGCCCAGAGAGTCTCCCACCAATATACTATCCACGCCGGCTTCATCCAGGAGCGTGGCCGTGGTGTAATCATAAGCGGTCAGCATTGTAATGCGCTCACCTTTATCTTTGGCGGATTTAAACGATTGGATCGTGAATGGATTGCCGGCCATGATGATTCCTTTCTATTTATCTTCGAGTATTTTTCTCACCGCTGCCGCTTTTCCCCTGTTTTCCAGGATCTCTTTTTGCGCCAATTCGAGAGTTTTCAATCCCATGTAAGTATAGGTCGATTTTATATTCTCCAGCTCCGGTGATTGCAACGCCGTCATGTGCTGTTTGATGGTACCGACGTCTCCCCGGGCGACCGGGCCTGTCAGTGCCTTGGCAGGTCCCATTTTGGCGATATTGCTGATTGTTCCCTCGATGAGGGGGCGCATAGCGGCAAATCCTTCATGGGGGTCGATGCCCGCTTTTTCCAAAGCTTCCATGCCGCTTGACATGAGGGTCACCAAATAATTGGAAACGACGCAAGCCGATAGATGATAGAGGCTTTTGTCATTAGGTGAAAGTTTAAAATACGGATTTCCCATCCGGGAAAGGATATCGATAACGGCCTCGGGACCGGGTTTTTCAGATTCCAAGCTAAAATAGGTGTTCGGCAGATCGGCCAAGGATTTCTCTTCATCGGCAAAGGCCTGCAACGGATGCAGGCTGAAAATGGCGGCCCCCGGTTTTTTGGCTTCGATCAAAATGTGTGAGGAGTGCACACCGCTCATATGCCCCACTGCATGTCGCGGTTCGATGCACTTCTGCTCGCATAGTTGTCGGCAAACATCAGTGATATAATCGTCCTGGGTCGTGATGAGGATAATATCGCTATGGGCAGCCGTCTCTGCTATGCTTTGAAATGTTTGGCTTTGGGTGAGATGGCCGGCATGGGTCATCTTCTCGGGATGCCGGTCAAAGAATCCGCTGACGGCAATACCCCGTTTATGCAAATAGCGACCAAAGGCAGTGGCGACCTTACCGGTACCGATGAATCCAATGCGCATTGTCAGTTCTCCGTTGGATGCTCGACCATGGATTATAAGGTAAACGTTAAGGGTTCTGATGGCCTATGAGCAATCTAAGGATAGGCACGACGGGTCAACCTCGTCAAGTAATAGAAATAATGATCGGTGAAAAAGCGGTGATTTTGTGCATAAGGGATTTATGTTCTTTGTGGTTAAACCAATGCGGTATTGTTTTGGGTGAAGGATTTACCCGCAGCGTTCAGGGATCTCTTGCCAATAAGCCTATTCATCCATTATATTACCGAAAGGTCTTGTTTACCGTTCCCGGTCAAAGCCAAAATCAATAAATCAGCAGCGTGTATTGCGGTTGCCCAATAGAAGAAGAGTTAATTTTGACCACTGACGAATTCAAACTCAGGTTCGATATACCGTCCGGATTTCATATGATCGGAAAAGGCGCAATTGGTGGCAAGGCCAAGGGATTGTCTTTTCTCAACCGGATATTTGATACAGACCCCAGCCTATCCGAAGGGTTCCCTGCAGTAAAGATCAGCGTTCCGAATACCTTGGTGATTGCGGACTCTGCGTTCAAAGTCTTCATAGCAGAAAATAGCTTGGGGCAGTTGCGCAATGGTACGATCACCGATGAAGCTGTGGACGTGGAATTCTTAAATGGACGCATGCCGGCTGCCATTGAGAACTCCCTGTTAGAATATTTAACCGACCATTCATTCCCCCTGGCGGTGCGCTCTTCAGGCATGCTGGAAGATGCGCGTCACCATGCTTATGCCGGTCTCTACCGGACTTACATGCTCTCCAATGATCAGACGGATTTGCACATTCGATTGGCCAACTTGGTGCAGGCCATAAAATTGGTATATGCCTCAACCTTTTATCAGGGGCCTAGAGCTTATGCCAAACGTATCGGACACCGACTGGAATCGGGGCGTATGGCCGTCATTGTTCAGCAGGCGGTTGGAACTCGTCATGGGCAATTTTACTACCCAGCCGTTTCAGGGGTAGCAATGTCTCGAAATTACTACCCCCCGGCAGGGATGAGCCCGGAAGAAGGCGCGGCCACCATTGCCCTGGGATTCGGTAAACAAGTGGTGGCGGGTGAGAGGGCCTTGCGGTTTTGTCCCAAGTACCCCAAACGTTTGTTACAGCGCAGCAGTGTCGAAGATGTGTTGACCTACTCCCAACGTCGTTTTTATGCATTGCAGATGAATGCGGATTGGCCTCCGGATTCTGGCGGCCGGGATCATATCGTCCGGCGTTATGTCAGTGATGCAGCGGAAGAGACACCCGTTAAAATGCTGGCCGGAACCTATGTGCTGGAAGAGCATCGCATCAAGGATACGACGCTCATCAACGGCCCGAGAGTCCTCACATTTGCGGGAATTCTCAAATACAACCAGTTTCCATTATCCCAGCTTCTGATCCGGTTTTTGGCTGCCGGTGAAGCCGCTCTGAACGGCCCGATCGAAATGGAGTTTGCCGTTGACCTGGCAACTACCAATGGCGACGAATCCTATTTCCACCTTCTCCAGATGCGGCCCATGACAGCTTCCAAGGCCAATGTCAAAGTCACCATCAGTTTGGAAGACAAGTCACATGCTGTCTGCTACTCCGGCCATGCCATGGGAAACCAGAATCGGCAACCCATAACCGATATTATATATGTCAAACCGGAAGTGTTTGATCCCGGTAAGACACGTACGATTGCCTCACAGATATCAGAGCTCAATGCTTATGCGGCAAATCGGAATCGACACTACCTCCTGGTAGGACCCGGAAGGTGGGGAACCGCCGATCCGTGGCTGGGGATTCCAGTCCGGTGGGCCGATATTTCAAATGTGGCCGCCATCGTGGAGACCGCATCGGACAAACTTAATGTCGAACCATCCATTGGAGCTCATTTTTTTCACAACTTGGTATCATTGGGCATCAGCTATGTGAGCATTTCGAAGTGGGAACCCGACCGTTTCGATTGGTCCTGGCTGGAGAATCAAAACGTGTCCCGGGAAACAGATTTTACCGCTTATGTTCAGCTGGCCGAACCCATTGCCTTGAAGGTCGACGGCCGGTCTTCTACCGCAGTGATACTGGCCAATGGATAGATTCGGCGCCCGGCTCCGGAAAGCTGTTTTTACAGATCGGTCAGTTTACAATATGCTGTATATGAGATAACAGTAATTATTGTTAAAGGAGTTCGGCGAAAAACTGCGCTGCATACTTGATGTTGTTGCAACCGGGAGCAAAACACCTGGGCTGAAAAAATCCATCGGAATCCGCTTGCAGAAAGGTTTGGGTTAATGACGAAGAACGTGCTTCATGATGCTATTTTACAGTGCCTGAGAAACATCACCATTTTTTCTGACCTCAGCGCCATCGATCTCAATTATTTGGCAGACCATATGCATATCTTGAAAGCGGTCCCCGGTGGCGCCATTTTCAACGAAAATGATTCAGGTGATTTCGTTTGCTTTGTGGTGGAGGGACGGCTGGAAGTTCTAAAGAAGACTAACGGCACTGAAAAGGCCATTGCCGAACTTACATCCGGGCAATCTATTGGCGAGATGGCGGTCGTGGGTGACTTTTTAAGATCCGCAACAGTTCGCGCCCTATCTGATGCTACGCTGCTCACATTGAGACGTGAACGACTCAATCAAATTTGCGATGAACGCCCTGAAATCGGTGTAAAGGTATTTAAAGCCATTGCACGGATGCTGAGTCACCACCTGAGAAGAACCTCAGAGAATTTGTCTGAACTGATGCCGCCGGATTAAATAAATCCTACCGTTGTCGTAAAAATGTCAAAAAGCCCTGCGGGCCTTGAATTGGCTCCCTTCAAGCTCCCAATTCGAGGAATCAACATGGGTTCCGTTTGTGAGGATCCGGCCTATAATCTGGATCCATTTTTACCCTCCGGTTTTGTTTCAGTTGCGCTGCCTTTCAGCTTTATGGCCTTTTCGGTCAGATCTAAGATGTCATTGAACCGAAATCCTTTGGACAACGATTTCAATGTATTTCCAAGAGACGCATTTAAATCTTGGATATTATCGATACATGTGTTTATTCTCTCGAGATCGAGTTCCAAAGCCTTCTGTCTAAGATTTTTCAGGAGAGAGATCGGTAGCTCGGCAAACTCACCAATGGGGAAACCCGGGACCGTTATTTGCTGTTTGGGTCGGGGCTGAGGCTGTTGGGTTTCTTCGACAATTAGCGTTAAATCCAGATGTGCAGCAATCACTTCAAATAGTTCTTTCTCTACAAGTGGCTTGTGAATAAAAGCATCAAATCCTGCCGCGGTTATTTTACGGCGTTCCTCTTCAAACGCGTGGGCAGTGAGAGCGATTACGGGCGTATCTTTTCCGGATTCGGTGTTTTTGATGATTTTCAACGCACTCAATCCATCCATTACCGGCATCTGGATGTCCATGAAAACAAGATGGGGGTGCCACTCAAAGAAACTCGCTACGGCCTTCTGTCCATTTTCCGCCTCTTTGATGTCAAAACCGACTTCATCTAAAAGCTCCCGGAGCAGTAGCCGGCTTGTGTCATTGTCATCCACCACCAGAATGCGACGCTTCTTTCTAGTAGAATCTATTCCGACTACCCGGTTTGTCGGCTTTGCAAGGGAGAATTGGGTTTCGGCGGCAAGTCCGACCTGGATATTGACGGTGAAGTCGGCACCAGGG
>JAAUYD010131766.1_pt1 | contig 16925 bp, 17 predicted proteins | sample 7278101 | NCBI WGS metagenome assembly JAAUYD01 (sample SAMN14350128, study PRJNA611818) | marine sediment metagenome | isolation source: surface marine sediment (0.6m) | place: French Polynesia: Moorea | collected 2018-08 | reverse complement strand
ATCCATCGTTCGTATTGACTACCAGGAAGACGATAAGGAACACTAGGAACACCAATAGGCATAAGCTTAACTCAAAGTAAAGGTAAACAGTAATTAACCAACAGGACTTAAAGGTTTAGGAAGTTCTTTGGTACTTTCTAAAACGCGATCGATTAACCCGTATTCTTTCGCTTTTTCGGGGGTTAAATAGAAAGTGCGATCGATATCTTTAGCAATTTTGTCAACGGTTTGTCCCGTATTCTGTGAAAAAATTTCTAACATTGTTTGCTTATTATGCAAAACCTCTTTAGCGCGAATTTGAATATCCGTTGCTTGACCTTGCGCTCCAGAACGGCTTTGATTGAGAACAATGGTAGCATGGGGAAGACTGGCACGACAGCCTTTTGTTCCAGCAGATAAGATCATAGCTGCGGTTCCCATGGCCTGACCAATACAAATAGTATGAATGGGAGGCTTAACATAGTTCATGGTATCGCAAATAGCAAAGGCTTCCGTTTCAAAGCCGATCGCATCTCCTGTGTACCAAGATGTCCCTGTGGAGTTGATGTAGAAATAAATCGGTTTCTCAGGGTTATCGAACTGTAAATAGAGCAATTGAGCAATAATCAGTTGAGTAACGTCAATACCAACTTGTTGCTTGATTTCATCAGAAGAAAACAGAGGTAACCCTAAATAGATAATACGCTCTTTGAGTAGTAAGGATTCTAAATCTGGTGGGGGAGTACGAAAATTAGTATCTCCATAATAACCAGCTTGAACAGCTTTAATCTCCATTGGTCGGTTGTTTTGTCTAGATGGGTGATGAGCAATAATTGCTCTGACTTTGATTTTAACGAATTATTGTGGTCATTCCCCAAAAAAAGCTGCTCAATGATCTTTTTTTGTGATCATGAGCAGACATTAAGAGACGGAAAATCTTGATTTTTAAGGATCTAAGAGGGAGAAAGATTCAATATGACTTGATGTGTAAGGTTATGGGGGAACTTAACTGTTGAATTCTCAAGTTAAGCATTCTATTGCCTTTGCTGTTATCTTTATTCTCACTGATTTGACTTGATGACGCAATAATAAGCATCACTGACTAGATGTGATAGGTCTCACCTTATGGTTTTAAAAAGAATTGGGGGAGGTGCTTCTGGTAAAGGTTCCTCCCCTCAACGCTTGAACAGGTGCCGAGTTACAATGACTCTAAACATTTTGCCTTTGTTCCCAACTTAGTCACCTAATAGTGGTTTCCAATTGGGTGTATTAAGATTTTAGTTAGTTGAGGGTGGGGAGTGTGGGAAGTGTGGGAAGTGTGGGGGTAATGTTGATTTTCTTGGTTAGTCTATTGATATGAAAATTGTTATAATATTAAATCGATGAATATTTGCTGTGAAAGATGGCAAAGGAATAGGGACAAAAAACGTTACTCTACTAAATTAAACTTCTTGATCAAAATGAACTCGTTTATATAACTCCTCTAAACTTATTTCAAAATCAACTGAGTTTAATGGTAAATTAGCTTCTTTTGTTTCATATTCCGTTAACATCCATTGATGATCAGATGTTTTAACAAAATGTTCAACTAAAACACTATATTGATCGATTAAAACATATTCTTTAAATTCAGGAATCGATCGATAAAAACGAAACTTATCTCCTCTATCCCTTGCTTGAGTTGACTTAGATAAAACTTCTACAATAATAGTAGGATTAGTAATAGTCGTTGTTCCTGGGGGTTGATAAACGGGCTGTCCTTGAACGACCATAATATCAGGATAAGTATACTCACGATAATTAGGAATCCATAAACGAACATCTCCTACAAATACCTCCACATTTTGTTCCCTTAAAGCAAAATTTAAGTATGTACAAAAATCAAGAACAAGACGATTATGATTAGTCGTTCCTCCAGTCATGAGGACAATCTCTCCGTTACGATATTCATGTTTTTCAAGTGATTCTTCTTCTAGTTGTAAATATTCTTCTGGGGTATAAATTTGTTGTTCTGATGCAAGTGTCATGATATTTTTCCTTAATTTTTGAAATATTTATAATTTTAGTTGAACAATTATTATTATTTGGGAATGGTAAAAATTAAAGCAGGTGGGCATTGCCCACCCTACTAATTAACTAGCAGAAACTTTTAAGGCTTTTAGGTCAGTTAAATCACCTTCTAAAGCCAAACCACGCCCATTAGCTGCCAGATGACGGACAATTTTATAAACAGATTCTACTTCATCAGGAGAACCTGCTTTTGCTGCTAAGGTTGCCATATCTAACGCCTCAGAGGTTTCTTGAATCACTTTTTGTACCTTGGTTTGTAAGTCCAAAATAGAGGCAGCCATTTTTTTACCCGCTTCCACCCCAGGTTGATGATAAGCATTAATATTCACCAAAGAAGCATAAAAACTAACCGCCCTTTCATACAAGGCAATTAAAGCCCCAACTGTGCGAGGATTAACCTGGGGGATGGTAATGGTAATAGAGTCTCTACCATTCTCAAATAATGCTTGTCTAGTCCCTTGTAAAAACCCTGATAAAAAGTCACCAGAAGTTACTCCAGGTTCTAACTCAAAAGGCGTATCTCTACCATCTTCTAATACTTCAATAAAGGTGACAAAAAAGTTAGGAACTCCTTCCCTTAATTGCTGGACATAAGCGTGTTGATCTGTTGATCCTTTGTTACCATAAACAGCAATTCCTTGATAAACTGTATTGCCATCAAGATCCTTTTCTTTACCCAAAGATTCCATCACTAACTGTTGTAAATAACGACTAAACAACAGCAAACTATCTTTATAAGGAAGAACCACCATATCCTTTTCTCCCTTGCCATTGCCTGAATAATACCAAGCCAACGCTAATAAAGCAGCCGGGTTATTTTTGAGATCTTTAACCCTGGTTGCTTGATCCATTTCCTTGGCCCCGATCAACATTCCATCAATATTGATCCCCTGTAATGCAGCCGGCAATAAACCCACAGCAGATAGTTCTGATGTCCTTCCTCCCACCCAGTCTTGCATGGGAAACCTAGCTAACCAGTTATCATTGACGGCAATTTGATCCATTTTACTGCCTGGCATGGTAATAGCTACAGCATGGGGTTCAAAAGCTAAGCCTTTGCTTTCGTAGGCGTGTTTAACTTCTAACATCCCGTTGCGGGTTTCGGGGGTTCCTCCTGACTTGCTGGTGATCAGGACTAGGGTACTTTTGAGGCGATCGCCGATGCTATCTAATGTACTATCGATCCCTGCTGGATCGGTGTTATCGATAAAATGGATGGTCATGGGAGGATCATCAGAGGGTAATGCTTCGGCCACAAACTGTGGACCTAAAGCCGATCCCCCAATACCCACAGAGAGGATATCCGTAAACTTGTCTGCTGTAGGAGGTTTAATGGTTCCTTGGTGAATTTTTTGGACAAATTGGGCAATATTTGCTAAAGGTTCAGTGATTTCTTTTTTTATCTCCTCATTAGGGGCTAATTCTGGATCCCGTAACCAATAATGTCCCACCATCCGACCTTCATCAGGGTTAGCGATCGCCCCACTCTCTAAGGCTTCCATATCCGCAAAGGCTTTGTCAAATTTAGGGGTCAATTCTTTAACCAAGTCATCATCGAAGCGCATTCGGCTAATATCAACATAAACCCCTAATCCTTCGTGATAATAAAGCCAGTCTTGATAACGTTGCCACAGTTGTTGTTTATCCATACAAAATATCGCACAAGTTCTTTACCAATGGGGAATTTTTTTACACTCCCTCAATTCATCATAGATATGTCTGCTAAGAAAATGGGGTTAAGATTTCGTTATTTTTTTGGGAAACGATTATATTCTTTCATTCTTTTTTATCTTAATTAGACAGTTTTATTTTTAGTTTAAAACCAATATCGTTGCTAACTTTTTTGTTAACAATTCATAATAACAACATAACAACCATCTTCCTTGATTTCATTCGCCTTGCTTATCATAAAAAACACAAATTTTTATAATTTATAAGGTTTTTTTAACAATTAACCGCAAAATTTGCCTTGTATCATAACCTTGAAAAAAAAGATAGATTCTTGTAAAGTTTATTAAAAATACGCTAGATTTAGAATTTAATATTTGCATTACCCCATTTTCAATGAATTTATTAGATCAAACAAAACCTATCTTAAGACGAAAGCAGAGGGATCTTTATTGTCAGGAATATCAATCATTAGTAAGTCTTTATCTGAAAATTGCGGGAAAAACGATTTATTCTGGTTTATATAGCTGTTTAGACCAAGTTTGTCTTATCTGGGGAGTGATTGTAACTGCTATCTTCTTAACGGCTCAATTTGCTCCTATTAGCTGGACCACTCAAGCCATCGCTTGGTCAATTTTAACTTTTGCTGGGACTGTTGCCATGATGATTCTAACTCATTTTTGGGTCAAGCAACGACACCTTCATTGGATCTTGTACACTTGGGTTATTTTAATGGTTGGGGGTGTCATTCTGACTGACTGCGGTATTTTTTTAGGGTGGGGTACTATTCTCACCAACCTATCTCACCTGTGGTTAGGGTTATGCAGTCTTGGGTATATTATTACAGGGTTAGGATTACACTCCCGTGCTTTGTTGTTGGTAGGATTAGGCCATTTAACGGGTATTTTCATTTTACCCCATGTCATGGGTTGGCAATTTCTAGCCACAGCAGTCATTATGGGGGTGAGTTTACTGGTACTAGCAGAGACGCAATGGGATATCAACGTTTCGAGGACAAGCAAAGATTCCCAACAGAATTAAGTGGATAAAGAAAGTTGATTCAATAAAGATTCTGTTCCTGGAATTTTACCAAAAATCTTGTCTGAATAATGCCAAAGTTGTTTATTTTCAAAAATGCTAACAAAGCGAGGATCTTGTTGAAAATGTTGCCATCTTTGTAATACTTTCATTTGACTAGCTTTACCCGATAAATTCTTTCCATCAAAAGAACTGCCTCCCCCTTGACCTTTTACTTTTTCTAATCCTACATCAGAAAATTGAACATCAAGCTGTTGTGAAATATTTTTCCGATACGCTTGATCGCAAAACCACTGATTATAATTAATAAAAACTTTTTTTTGAGTTAAATAATCCGTTTCTCCTAAAAATTCTTTAGCATAGGTAATCCATAAATCCACACTATACTGTCCAATCAATCTTTTTATCATTTTCTCCTGTAATTCCCTATCTATCATTTGTTTGTCACTTAATTGATTACCCATTCCTTTTAGTCCGTCTAATTTTTCATCCATCATTTTTAGGCGACTAGCAAACAAATTAAACGGATCTCGAAGAATCAAAATATCATAGCGTTGAGAACTTTTCCCTAAATAGAGATCATGTTTTTTTTCAAAATTTGCATCACAAATTAGCTCTAAAGGCCAATCTTCATAGGAATAAAATAATAAATCTTTTTTAGAGAATTGACCAAAAGCATCTTTACTAAAACGATTATTGGGAAAATTATTATAATACAAGCGATAAGGATTATACTTAGGTTTAACCGCGTTCAAATAAGCAAGATTAATGTCACCATATTGTTTAATTATCCAATTAGTAATACCATGATTACCTGTTCTTTTTAGTCCAATTAATCGGATCTCAGATTCATTAATTATACTTTGGGGACGAAACCACAACAGAAGACTATTAAACCCATCATACAGACTGTAGCCTAGTTCTCTTTTAATTTCTCGTAGTTTGTTGATGGAGTAAAAGGGTTGGTTCATAGATTTATAAAATTTTAATATTTTTTTGAAGTCCTTTGTCTTTCAATAAGTTAGAGTCAAAAATAGGAAAGCTCTAACCTAGTAAAAAATGTTACAACATGATGTGGTCATTGTGGGCGGTGGTTTAGCGGGATCTCGCGCTGCCCTAGAAATTAAACGCCTCAACCCTAGTATTGATGTGGCTGTTGTTGCTAAAACCCATCCCATTCGATCGCACTCCGTAGCGGCCCAAGGAGGGATCGCTGCTAGTTTGAAAAATGTTGATTCTGAGGACAGTTGGGAGTCCCATGCGTTTGATACGGTCAAAGGATCGGACTATTTAGCCGATCAAGATGCAGTGGCGTTACTCACTCAACAGGCCCCTGATATTATTATCGATCTCGAACATTTGGGGGTACTATTCTCCCGTTTAGACAATGGGAAAATTGCTCAACGGGCCTTTGGTGGCCATACCCATAACCGCGCTTGTTACGCAGCGGATAAAACCGGCCATGCTATTCTTCATGAGTTGGTCAATAATTTACGACGTAACGGGGTCAAAATTTATGATGAATGGTACGTGATGCGCCTTATCTTCGAAGATGGAGAAGCCAAAGGCATTGTTATGTATCATATCGAAGACGGAACCCTAGAAATTATCCATAGTAAGGTGGTAATGTTCGCTACAGGGGGTTACGGACGCGTGTTTAACACCACTTCCAATGATTTTGCCTCAACAGGGGATGGGTTAGCCATGTCAGCGATCGCAGGGGTTCCTCTGGAAGATATGGAGTTTGTGCAGTTTCATCCCACTGGTTTATATCCTGTGGGTGTGTTAATTTCTGAAGCAGTTAGAGGGGAAGGGGCTTATCTTATTAATAGCGAAGGACGGCGGTTTATGGAAGATTATGCCCCCTCAAGGATGGAACTTGCCCCCCGTGACATTACGTCTCGCGCCATTACCCTAGAAATACGTGCCGGCCGAGGTGTGCATCCTGATGGTAGTCCAGGAGGACCTTTTGTCTATTTAGACTTGCGACATATGGGAGAAGAAAAGATCATGAGTCGGGTTCCCTTTTGTTGGGAGGAAGCACACCGTTTAGTGGGAGTAGATGCGGTTTATGAACCCATGCCAGTGCGTCCTACCGCTCATTATTGCATGGGCGGGATACCTGTCAATACCCAAGGGAGAGTGAAATTAAGTGGCGATCGCCTTACAGAAGGCTTTTTTGCGGCGGGGGAATGTGCTTGTGTTTCGGTACACGGGGCCAACCGTTTAGGTAGTAACTCTTTATTAGAATGTGTGGTTTACGGCAAAATTACAGGGGAAAATATCGCTCATTATGTACAAGATCGGAAGTTTTCTGAGTTTGATGCTGAGGCTTATTTAAAGGAGGCAAAAGACCGTATTTCTAACCTGTTAAATAAAGAAGGAACTCTTCGTCTTGGGTCATTACGTCAACAGTTTCAAGATTCTATGGCCGAACATTGTGGGGTATTTCGGACTGAAGAATTAATGCAGGAAGGCATTGACAAAATTCAACAATTTAAAGCGAACTATGACAACATTTATCTTGATGATAAGGACAATTGTTGGAATACAGAGTTAATTGAAGCAATGGAATTACGTAATATTATGGTTGTGGGTGAAATGATTTTAACCTCTGCTTTAAACCGTAAAGAAAGTCGTGGGGCCCATTCACGGGAAGATTATACAAAGCGAGATGATCATAACTTTTTGAAGCATACGTTAGCCTATTATTCTGCTGCCGGTTTAGACATTCAATATATGGACGTAGTAATTAATATGTTTGAACCGAAAGAACGAAAATATTAATGAATGAGGGAAAATGAATAATTGTTTATTGATTATTCATTTTCCTTTTTTTTACGAATGTGGCGTAAACAGATTTAACATAGTGACATTACCTCAATTTTCAAAAGAAGAAAAAGAGAAGAATCAGAGCTTAGTGATAGTGATAAAATATGGTTAGTTTCAAGTAGACTCTGTAAAATTGCTTTAAGTTACGAAGAGAAGCGATCGGTTCTAATAAAAATTTCCCCGATTTCCCGAATGTTCAACTTCCGAGGTTAAGTCCCTAATCCATCGATCACTAAATTGACTAAATCATCGACAAATTGGTCAGTTAAAGGTTGATGTTTGAGTAACAATCGATAAAACAGGGGACTATATAAAGCATCAATCGCAATTTCAGCATCAATATCGCTTCTCAACTCTCCTCGTTCTACCCCCCGTTGAAATATTCGTTTGGCATCATCTCTTCTGGGAGTCAGCCATTTATCTCGATAAACACTGAGCAATTCTCCCTCAGCTTGTCCGCATCCAATTACATTGGCCAAAACTTCCCCTCTCGAACTATTCATTAGTTTAACAATTTTGTGCATTTGCTCTTTAAAGTCATCTTTAATCGAACCCGTATCGGGAAAGGTAATCTCAGGGGCGACGGCTTCTAAAAAAGCATCCATCGCTAATGCTGTTTTACTCTTCCAACGACGATAAATAGTTGGTTTTCCGACTTCGGCACGAGCAGCTACTCCTTCAATGGTTAAATCCATAAACCCGACTTCATTAAGCATTTCATAGGCCACTTTGAGAATTTTTTCCCGGGTTTCAGGGGATCGGGGTCTGCCTCTTCCCGACTTGGCAGGGGTTTGGCGTTTTTGTGTTCTAGAACTTGACATATCTATTTTGTTTTTGTTAGATTAAATTACGTAGCGTAACGTAAATTATTTTAACTCAAATCATATCACATGACTACCTATGCTCAAAAGCGATCATTAACTAAATTCTCTTCATCTAACAAGTCTCCACCGCGCTTGACTTACTAGATCATGCCAAGGTTTATGAAACTATTTCGTAACTGGCTAATTTAAAAACAACACCCCCCTCAGAATGCACTATCGCTGCTTTTTTTTAATAAAGATGAAAAACTTGAAAACTTTCTTGACTACAGCCGCCCTCTCTACTGTATTGGTTTTAGAACTGAAGCAGTTAGAGTCGAGAGAACCGATATCAACAGTAGCCGTCAAAGAAGGTCCTTACGCCACTGTGATGATCGAGGGAATAACGATTAGAGTTAAAAACAACCAACAAACAAGGCTTTTGGAAGAGAATAATTTGAATAAGAATCTTGGAACAGTTCCTAAAATACCTGAGTTTAAACTAGCCTATTTAACGATCAAGAAAGATTCTGTAACAGTAATAAACACTCATCAATTTCAAAGGAATCTACCTTCCAAATTTTCTTCTGTCCTAATCAGAGATCATTGAATGATCTTTTGATTAATTATTTTACTCAACGTAGCGTATTTATTTACCAAAAATCATGAATAACACAACTTTAATTTCTTCTACCTATGCGATCGCAGACGAACTAATCGTTAACCGCTTTGGTTACGGTGCAATGCGTCTTTCAGGACAACCTGGGAACTTCGGTGCGTATCCCGACTGGGAGGGAGGCAAAAAGCTTTTACGACGTGCAGTGGAACTAGGAATTAACTTTATCGATACTGCCGAAGCTTATGGCGCGGGATTTAACGAAAAAATTATTGCCGACGCTTTATATCCCTATCCCGATGATTTAATTATTGCTACTAAAGGGGGAATTAACAAATCCGCACCCGATAAAATACTCGCGGATGCTTCCCCAGAATTTCTCAGACGAGGTGTCGAAGGAAGTTTACAAAGACTCAAACTAGAACAAATCGATCTCTATCAATTACATCGTCCCGATCCCAAAGTTCCCTTTACTGAGTCTATCGGTGCATTAAAAGAACTACGCGATGAAGGAAAAATACGTCACATTGGCATCTCTAATATTTCTCTCGAACAAATTAAAATAGCCAGAGAAATTGTTGAAATCGCCTCGGTGCAGAATAAACTTAGTATTAGCGATCTCACCCATCAAGACATTTTAGATTACTGTACTCGAAACAATATTGCGTTTATCCCCTACGGTTCGTTAGGCGCACATCCCTTAAAACCTGGCGCACCTTTAGCCAATTCAGAAGGAATCCTTGCAGAAGGTGCTCACAAAAAAGGTGTAAAACCCAATCAAATCGCTTTAGCTTGGTTAGTGCATCACGCACCGAATATTATTCTGATTCCAGGAACTACTACTATTGCTCATTTAGAAGAAAATCTTGCTGCTCGTTCTATCTCTTTTACAACCGAGGAAATGAACTTGTTAAATCAAATGTAGTTTAAGTAGTTAATAAGTCTTCGCCAAAAAGTGGTTTATAGTTTCAATAGTGGGTAAAAGATTTTAAATTAAAGAGGAGAAAATATTGTCAGACCAATTTCAAAATGCTGAACCAGATTTAAACTTTGTTTTACAAACAGATTTACTCGAAACACCAGACTTCACAATGAAGATGGTCAAAGAAGCTCCTATTGATGGTATTACCTATCGAGAAAGCTACTCTAATCCTTGTTTAATTATTAACTTTGGAGCGCAATTATCTACTTTTGAAGTTGTAGGAGATGGCCGAAATGGTTATCAAGGTGCAGTAATTCCAGGAGACTTTTCTTTTTTGCCTCCAAGCACGGTGCTAGAGGGCTACTATCAAGGCGATCGCTTGTGTTATGCCTATATAATGTTTCCCCAAAAACGGCTCAATCCTCAGTATGCTGAAAAGATGCTGATCATGCAGAGCGATCCGTTAATACAAAAATTTATTCAAGCCCTTTATTCTCAAAGACATCGCCACGATCCAGATATCGTGCTTTATCGAGAGAGTATGAGTGAAGCTTTGATTCAACATTTGCAACTCGTTCATTTAGATAACCCAGTCTCAGATTTTCATTCAAAACCAAATCTAGATCGCCTGAAAAATTATATCTGGGCAAACCTCAATCGCAAAATAACCGTTACCGAACTAGCCAAGCTAGAAGAAACAACAACACAATCTTTACAAAAAGCAGTGCGAACTGAATACGGTCAATCTGTATACGAATGGGTTACTACTCTACGCTTAGAGCGATCATTAGAACTTTTACGGGGTACTTCTCTAAACTTAGCAACGATTGCTATTGACTGTGGTTTTGCCAATCAATCTCACTGGACTCGTCTGTTTCGTCGTCGCTTTGGCATCACTCCAGGGAAGTTTCGCTCTCAATCGAACCCATTGTACTAAAAATCAGATTGATTGTGATATACATGGTCTTAACAATTTTTATAGAATTTCCACATTTAGCTCGAACCAACAACAAAACATCCTAAACATCATTACTAAAAACGAATCATGAATACTAATAGACGTAAATTCCTTGGAGCAATTGGCGCAACAGGTTTAGTAGGCTCGATCGCTGCTGGACAAGCCAATACTCAAGCTTCCACTCCATCTCAGCCTATTGCTGCTGCCGCCTCAGATTCCCAACGAGAACTAACTGGTAAAGTGGCGATCGTTACGGGAGCGAGAGCCAATCTCGGTCGTGCTTTTTCCGAAACGTTAGCCAAACACGGTGCAGATGTAGTAGTGCATTACCATCGAGAGTCAACGCGAGACCAAGCAGAAGAAACCGCACGCTTAGTAGAAGCTCAAGGCTCACAGGCTGTTTTGGTACAAGGAGATTTAGGTCAAACTGAAACGGTAAAACGAGTATTTGATGCTGCGATCAATAACTTCGGACGGCTAGATATTCTCGTTAACAATGCGGGAGATATCGTTAAAAAACCGATCGCCGAAGTCACCGATGAAGAACTTGATCGCATGATTAATATCAATACTCGCGGTACATATTTATGTACGCGGGAAGCCGCACGCCGTATCTCAGACAACGGACGTATTATCAATATTGGCACGACACTTCTAGGTGCCTCAGCCCCTAACTACACAGCTTACGCTGGCAGCAAAGCCATTATGGAAGAACTGACTCGTATGAGTTCCAAGGAGTTAGGCAGTCGGGGGATCACAATCAATACCATTGCACCAGGACCGTTGGATACTCCTTTCTTTCACGCTCAGGAAACATCCGAATCAACGCAACGATTAGCCAGTCTTTCCGTGGCCAATCGGATTGGCACGATTGAGGATGTCGTCCCTTTGGTAGAGTTCCTTGCTTTACCCAGTTCCCAGTGGATGACGGGACAGACTTTGTGGATTAACGGTGGCTTCCTAACTCGATAAGACAAAATTTTTTGGTAAGTTGGTAAGAGCGATCGCTCTTACCGCAGCATGTTAATTAATTAACTTATTGCTTAATATCCTAAACTTCGGTAGAATTTTCGGCTCACAAAAGAGAAAATAATGATTGTTAACTTCTAACTTATTCTGCGATCACTGTTTGGATTCATGCAGGTTTTTGTTAAGAGTTATCGGCACTAACTTATAAAAAGCGATCGCACAGAACGACTTAAAGTGCATGGTGATTTTAAAGACTATTGAACTATTAAATTTTCTCAAAAGTTATATGACTATTTTAAGAATTATTAGCAAATTCGATATATAATAATTGTAAGCTATATCGGAAAATTCAAAAAGTTTGAGCTGTAAGCCTCCTTTGAAGTAATGTGATTGAGATTAATCGACTATTAACCAATTTATGTTCCCAGAATTTGGCTGAATCAAAGTCCTTCTATACATCTTTATTCGATTTCAGAATCGATTATGACAGTGATTGGTTTGTTCATCTTGTATCAGAAGGTCGAGAGCTTGAGCTTGGACTCATTTCTGAATCTCATGAGGTAGTTCCTGATGAAGTCAGGGGTAAGCCATCTGGAGTTTATCTAACGTTTGTCGTTAAAGATGTTGATAAATTGTATCAAAAGACTGTGAAGTTAGGCTATAAGGTAATACAGTCTCCTGAAATCACTTTTTATGGACAAAAACGGATGTTAATTCTAGCTCCAGAAGGAACAATTTGTGATGTTTCGTCTCCTAGATCACGATAACCGGTTCTGTCACAAAAAGTTTGAAAGAGGGCCATGGGAATTTAGAACTAATCATGATAATAAAACGAAGGGTTTTCAAAATCAACGATAGAATGAATAAGAGAAAAAGTGGCTCTAAGATTTAGTAATCTTAGAGGAAGAGGGGTTATGGAATAATTTACATTTCTTAAGATAGTCCACTTTATTTATGTCTGACTACTTAGTCCTCATTAACTAAATAGGAAAAATGGCAATTGAATCCATTACAACTAAGGAAGTCAGCTAACTCATCTTCACTCGTTTCAAATAGAGAAGAATTGTGATCTGGGATAGTCAGAAAATGCTGCCAAGTCATCCAGAATTCATGTTTACTATCAAACCCTGGATCACTTCTGTAGGTAAGTTAGCTAGTTTCATGGGAAAAACGCCAATAACTTCTGAAATAAGCTAATATACCTGCTCAACGAACTTTAACCCGTCCCGATTGAGTTCCTCTATTTTGATGTCTAAACTGAGTTCCTAAATGTTTTGGTGCTTGATGAGAAGTTTGCTTAATGTATTTGTAGTCTTTGATTGTCTTGTTAGTTTTCATCGCTTTGCCCCCTAATTTCGTGAGGCTACACTTCTATTATGGCACTAATAGCAGTTACAAGGTTTGGGAAATTGGAGATAAATATGAAGCGACGCACAATTCTACGGATTCTGGGTTGAAGTCCCCGTTGTTCCAATAAACGAATGGAATTCTCAAGAGATTTCAGACTCAAGAGGCTTAGTACGATGGAAACAAGATAAATCGATATAACGATGACCATCGGGAGTATGATAAATAACATCTTGAAATTGATGATTCCAAAGAATATCTCGAAAGCCATAGTAAGAACGAGCATACATAGTTTGGGCAATGGATTCATCAATACCAGACAAGGAAGTTAAGAGCATCGCTTTTTTTCTTTCTAATGTGTCGAGATTTACCCCAAACAAGGGGCTATTTTCATCAATGGGGTGCATAACTGTCCAAGTCATAGCTAAAGTGGGATTGTGATCTCTAACTAATTTCAATTCATGAACCCGCCGAAAGAAATCCCCTTCTTTACTAACCTCATCCCACATGAGATATAAACGCATTTTGGCTTCAAGAATATAATTTTTGCGTTGATTAGAGACTCTAAGCATCAGAGTAGGAACATTATCATAAGGAAGAACCACAACCACATTAGAGAATAAAATCTTAGCATTAGATTGAGAAAAACGAGCAAAGGCTAATCCCGTGATCAGAGCAATGCCTAAAATACTAACGAAAGCTTCTAAGGTAACGAGAATATGGGTGTAGAGACTGGTGGGATACATATTCCCATAACCAATAGTGGAAAAGGTATGAACACTAAAAAAGAAGGCATCCCTAAAAGAACCCTCAACAGCATTTTCTATGCCATCTATCCCGAAAAAGTAGGCTAAAGCAAAACTTACATTGAGAAAAAAATAAAAGACGGCCATCAAGACAATAAAATATTTCCAAGGAATATTTAAGAGTAAATGATAAGGTTCTCGCCAGTGATGATACCAAGCACCTAACCCTTCAATCTTAAATTTATGCTGGTCAAACTTAATCCAAAATTTCTTAAAGGAATGAGCAGAAGGCGTATTTTTACGAGAAGACTTCGGTTTATGAAAACGGAGAGGAGGAAGCATTAATAATAACCTATAAAATGATGTCAAATTTAAAAAGTTTTTACCAAGGACTGAGTTTTAGAATATGATATAGCATTTCCTGAACTCATGAGGTACACTTAGTATTCAACTTCTGAACTCTTGAACTCCCGAACTCCTAAAACTAAAAGAGTTTGTACCTCACAAGTATGGGAACTGTTATAGCTCAATTTCCTCTTTATTGTCTGTTATCATGGGTTTGTTTGCTTTTGAGGCTACTCTTTTAATTTTACCTAAACAGAACTTTTTTATTCACGACTCATTTAGAAACGCTATAATTGACCTTCACATTAGGAAATTGGTATTACAATTTAATTTTTTAATAATTCTTAACTTTTTGATAACATAGCTAATGTTATCCATTAAAATGAATTTAGAAGGGGGCTTATACAAAATTCACTTATTTTAGTATAGTAACTTTTTCTGTCCTGCTTCGGTTTAATATTTATATTTAATTGGAGGTAATAATATGAAATACAGCTTAGGACATGAACCCAAAACTTTTGGAGATTGGGCTTATTTAGCCGTTGCTAAACATTATAATAAATTTTTGTCTCATGAATTAGGGGTATTAGAGGATAAAAATCCTGAAGAATTGCATCAAATGCGAGTAGGAATGCGACGTTTAAGAAGTACCATTCATGGATTCTCAGCCGCTTTAGATTTACCTGAAAATGCCCAAGAAAAAAAAATCGGTAAAATTGCTAAAGCATTAGGAAGTTTACGAGATTTAGATGTTTTAGAAGATAGCTTAAAAAATCAATATTATCCCAATTTGCCTAAAGATGAGCAAAAACATTTAAAACAAGGTTTATCTAGTTTAGCTAAACAAAGAAAAAAAGTCTTAAAAAAAGTACGGAAGACTTTAAATAGTCTAGATTATCTTAACCTTAAACAAGCGTTTAATGATTGGTTAAATAGTCCAAAATACCATGATATTGCTCAAGTTCCAATTCAGACAATTTTGGCAGATCTTCTTTTGCCTGAAGTTAGTCAATTGATGTTACATCCAGGATGGGTTGTTGGGGTGAATTTTGAAGCAGGAACCATTAATTTTCCTGAAAGTTTATCCCAAGAAAAAGTAGAATTTTTATTAGATAAACAAGGATTAAGCTTACATGATCTAAGGAAAGCAGCTAAACGAACTCGTTATAATATGGAGTTGTTTACTCAGTTTTATGGAGAAGTCTATGAAACTTACCTAAAAGATGTTAAAGCGATACAAAGTATATTAGGAGATATACAAGATAGCTTTGTTTTAGTTGAGTTTCTTGATGAAGTTTTTGATGATAATATTCTCAATGAAATGCCAAAATTTGCTAAAATTTTGCAAAACAATCGTTATGATAAATGGCAAGACTGGGAAACATTACAGCGTAAATTTCTTAATGACAAAAATCGTAAAGATTTTCATATGACTATTTTACAACCATCCCTTATTCAATCCGAGAGCGAAGATAGTCAAAATAATTCAAAAAAAGTAGTAGAAGTTGTGACAGCTAGTGACATTTCATGTAATGCTTAGAGATGTTACTGTAAGCATTCAGCTATGAGCTTACTTTATTTCCCTATTTCATTATCAAAAAAAGCTATGCTTAATAAGCACCCTTAAAGGATTAACCATTATGACTGAATCTAGTGAACAAAGACTAAAAGAAAAACTGACCGAAGATATTAAACAAGCAATGAAAGCAAAGGATAAAATTCGTTTAGAGACAGTTAGAAGTCTTAAAAAATTTGTCCTAGAAAAAGAAGTCGAAGTACGACCTAAAGGACAAACAGAATTGACTTCAGAACAAGAATTGGAAGTATTAGCACAACAAGCTAAACAACGGCGAGATTCTATTGAACAATATCGTCAAGGAGGTAGAGATGACTTAGCAGATAAAGAAGCTCAAGAATTAGCCATTATTGAAACCTATTTACCGGCTCAACTGTCCACAGAAGAAATTGAAAGCATTATTGACAAAATTATTGGTTCAGTGGGTGCAACCTCCCCCAAAGATATGGGAAAAGTTATGGGGCCAGCGATGAAGGAACTTAAGGGTAAAGCAGACGGTAAACAAGTCCAAGAGATAGTTAAAGCCAAGCTGAACCAATGACAAAGAAATAGGGGTTAGGTGAATGTTATCTAACCCTGATCTTGGTATTGACTGATTCTTAAGATTTACTTTATAAATTAATTATTAACCATAATCCAATACCCTTTAAACCCTTGAATGATGGGATTTATAGCCAGAGTTCCATCCCAATCATCCGAAAAATCTTGGCTAAATTATGAGACAAGATGTGTCAAATTGTAAATTTTTTGCTAATAATAGTCTAAAGATAGCGAAAAGCGCAGTTTCCATCGAACCAGGAAATTAACCGAGGTTTGGGAGAAAACTGTGCTAGTTTAAGAAATGTTAATGATCCCCTAACTCAAACTCTGTAGTTAGTATCTGGATCTAGACATCGCTTACTAAAGTCGCCAACGCAGTCAAACTGATAGGCGTTCTCTAGGTCGCACCCTATATAAGAAAATGGGACAATATGACCTAAACTAGATAACACAAACGTTAAGAAATCTTGCCATTGATTTCAGTTAAGCAAGAGGATTGGATTCTATGACTATTGCAGT
>JAAUYD010090187.1_pt1 | contig 16928 bp, 13 predicted proteins | sample 7278101 | NCBI WGS metagenome assembly JAAUYD01 (sample SAMN14350128, study PRJNA611818) | marine sediment metagenome | isolation source: surface marine sediment (0.6m) | place: French Polynesia: Moorea | collected 2018-08 | reverse complement strand
TACCCAAGTACCCTCTCACAGATTGGTGTCCAGGAATTCATTCAGCTGGGACTTGGACATGGCTCCCAGTTTCTGCGCGTGAACCGCGCCGTCTTTGAACAGCATCAGCGTGGGGATGCTGCGGATGCCGAACTTCTGTGCCGTGTTCGGATTCTCGTCGACGGTGAGTTTTACAACCTCGAGCTTGTCCTCGTACTTGTCCGCCATCTCGTCGAGAAGCGGCGCTATCATCTTGCATGGCCCGCACCACTCAGCCCAGAAGTCGAGCAATACGGCCTTGCCATTCTGTAATACATCGGCATCAAACGTGCCGTCCGAGGTGTGCACAATCTTGTCGCTCACCGGCTACTTCCTCCACATGAAACGATTGGGTTGAAATTGGAATGTACGTCGTCCTGTGTGGAGACTGACGAACATTTCGAAAACGGATGACGCTGCCCTAACTATCAGGCAAACTGTCGCAGCTCTAATGACGTGTACTCTTGGCTTCTATCTGGATCGATGAAAAGTGAAACTGGCGGGGGCGACAGGGGTCGAGTCGAATTAAGGCCAATTTGACCGCTTCGCGAGCCATATTGCAAGTCTTTAGTACATATTTTCTGGTCATTTTCTTATGTCCCAAAACCATCTGAGCGACCTCAGATTCGACACTCTGCCACTGCACGAGAAGGTGCTGGCAGGTATACGCGACGCTGGCTTCGAGTTCTGCACGCCTATCCAGGCGTCCACCTTACCGATCGCATTGGAGCAGCATGACGTCGCCGGTCAGGCTCAAACAGGCACCGGCAAGACGGCTGCTTTCCTGATTGCTGCGTACCAGCGGCTGATGACCCGTGAGACCCAGTCTGAAGGGCCGCGTCAGCCACGCGTCTTCGCACTGGCACCGACGCGCGAACTCGCTGTGCAGATTGCAAATGACGCGGAAGTGCTTGGCAAGCACACGGGCCTGAAGATCGGCCTCGCCTTTGGTGGAACCGACTACGACAAGCAACGCAAGACACTCGAAGATGGTGTCGACCTTTTGATCGGCACGCCGGGTCGCATCATCGACTACTACAAGCAAGGGGTCTTCAAGCTGGACCAGGTCGAGGTGGCGATTCTCGACGAAGCGGATCGCATGTTCGATCTCGGCTTCATCAAGGACATTCGCTACCTGCTCCGGCGCTTGCCAGAACCCGATAAGCGCCTGAACCTGCTGTTCTCCGCAACGCTTTCGCATCGCGTCATGGAGCTTGCGTACGAGCACATGAACGAGCCGGAGCTCGTGCGTATCGAACCTGACAAGGTGACTGCCGATCGTGTGCGCCAGGCGATTTTCTTCCCGTCGAACGAAGACAAGATGCCGTTGCTCATCGGTTTGATTCGCGAGATGGGCGCTGCACGCATCATGATTTTCGTAAACATGAAGCGCGATGCGGAGCGGGTCCAGGATTTTCTGATTGCGAACGACATTAACGCCCAGGCGATCTCGGGCGACGTGCCGCAGAAGAAACGCCTGCGAATGCTGATGGACTTTCAGAGCGGCAACCTGCCGGTCCTGATCGGCACTGATGTCGCTTCGCGCGGACTGCATATCCCGGACGTGCAGTACGTTATCAACTTTGACCTTCCGCAGGATGCCGAGGACTACGTTCACCGCATCGGCCGTACCGCTCGTGCCGGTGCCGCGGGCGATGCACTGAGCTTCGGCTGCGAAACCTACGTCGTGTCGCTACCGGACATCGAGGAATACATCGGCCACAAGCTGCCCGTCGCGAGTTATGCAGCTGACGACCTTCCTGAAATCGTCAAGCCGAAGCCGCGACCACGCAAACCCCGTGGCAGCCCGCGACGCAGGCCCGGTGGCAAGGAACACAACAAGCATCCGAAGGGACGTCGGCGCCGGCGTAGTCGCGGCCCCAAGAACGACTAGGGCAACATATCCCCAACGCCCTCGACGCCACGAAATTCCGAGCCGTGGCGCATCGGCTCGCTCGTGTCAGGACGGTTCACTGTGACGAGCATCCGTATGCCGTATTCCTGCGCGCTGCGTAGGACAGATTGCGAGTCATCGACGAACAGCGTCGTTTCAACGTCGAAGTCGACGTCATCCTGCAACGCATGCCAGAACGCTTGGGACTCTTTGGCATGACCGTAGTTGTGGGAGCTGTAAACGCCGTCGAAGTAGTCGGCGAGACCGGTTACCGCGTCCTTGAGATCCAGCGTGTCGGGATGCGAATTCGTCGCAAGCACAACGCGCGTGTCGCTCGCATGCACGGCGCGAAGGAACTCGAGCGCCCCGGGCAGGTAGCCGATCTTGTGGGTTACGTCATGGTGAATCTTGACGACGTCGATGCCGAGTCGCTCGTTCCAGTGATCGAGGCAATACCACTCCAGGTCACCCTGCGCAGCCTCGTACTTGGCAAACAGTTCGTCGCGCGCCTCTTCGAATGAGATTTTCTTGGCAGCGGCGTAGCGACGCGGCACCAGGTCCTTCCAGACGTAGTTGTCGAACGCGAGGTCGAGAATCGTGCCGTCCATATCGAGCAGCAACGTTTCGCAACGTTCAAGCGCCGATTGTGGACTGATATTCACTGCTATACTGCGCGCCCGTTTACCGTCAGGAAGCCAAATTGGACCCAAAGTCCCTCGTTGAACCGATTGTTGCGCTAGCCGAGGACGCCGGCCGCGCGATCCTCGAAGTCTACGCGACCGATTTCGACGTGCAAAGCAAGGACGATGCATCACCAGTGACGCAGGCAGATCTCGCGTCGCATCGCTGGATCGATGCGGGCCTCAGGTCACTGACGCCGGATATCCCGATCATCTCCGAGGAAGCCGGTCTTGCGGACTTCGAGGAGCGTTCGACGTGGGGGCTCTATTGGATCGTGGATCCGCTCGACGGGACCAGGGAATTCGTCAATCGCAACGACGAGTTCACGGTCAACATCGCGCTTGTCGAGAACGGCACAGTCATCCTCGGCGTAGTGCACGTGCCCGTGTACGAGCGCACCTATGTCGGTTGCCGGGGCCTTGGCGCGCAGCGCCGCGATGAGGCCGGCGAGCCCGTGTCGATAAGGATCGCCGACAGTAGCGCCGCGCCCCCGCGCATCGTCGGCAGTCGGTCACACCGCGGCAAGAGCCTCGATGACTATCTCGCAGCCCTTGGCGACCACGACATGGTGCCAATGGGCAGCTCCCTCAAGTTCTGTGTCATTGCCGAGGGCGGCGCTGACCTCTACCCGAGGCTTGGGCCGACCTCCGAGTGGGACACCGCCGCAGCTCAGGCGGTCGTCGAGCAAGCCGGCGGCAGTGTCGTGACGCTGGACGGCAAGCCCATGAAATACAATACAAAAGCGGACATTCTTAACCCGCATTTCTTCGTCATCGGACCGGCTGACCGCGACTGGTTGGCACTGCTGCCTGACAGCGAGTAGCATGGACCTATGGTCGACAAGGTAGACACAGAATCGTTTGCTCAGCTTGAGCGATTGCGTGAACTCCGGGTCAGCCACAGGGACCTGGACTATCTGATCGACCGCCTCCAGGAAGATCCGATGGTCGACCAGCTGCGCATCCGGCGCCTCAAGAAGCGCAAGCTCCTGCTCAAGGACATGATCGCAACGCTCGAGAGCGAGATGATCCCGGACCTGGATGCCTGAGCGCCGTCGTGGGCGCGGCAATGCCTGGGAGCCAAGAAATGCGGCGGTCGAAATAACGTCGAGGGGACGTCTTAAGAAATGACTGTGCCGAACAGCCCGCCGCCACCGCGCTGGATATCCCTGCTGAATATTGGAATCGTGCTCGCGTGCCTGACAGCGGTCGTGTTGGCTGCCTTTTTTCAGCACAAGGTCGTCATAGGCCATGCACCCCAGGGCCAGTTTTTCGTCGTTCCGTCACTCGTGGGGCTTTTTTTCGGAATCTTGCTCGTCACCGTGCGACGCATGATGGATATCAACAAGTCCTATGGGCGCGTACTGGCCGAGCGGAACGAACGCATCGAGACCCTGAACCGAGAACTTGAAGACCGGGTCGCGGCGAGAACTGAGGAGCTCTCCGTCAAACACGCACAGTTGCTGCAGGCTCAGCGACTGGAGTTGGTCGGTCAGCTCGTTGGCGGAGTCGCCCACGACATTAACAACTTGCTAACGGTAATAAGGGGTAACGTTGACGTCTTAAAGCTTGGCGATGTCGACAATCCATTGCTCAGCGACGTCGTTGACGCTACTGAACGAGGACAGCGCCTTACCAAGAGCCTACTCGCGACCTCCAGAAGAGACCATGCGCCAAAGGACCTTCCGGTACGCGAACTGATCGACGAACTGGTTGGACTGCTGCGTCGAGCGTTCGGAGAGGGCTACACTATCAACGTAGAGCATTGCGAGGGCACAACGGCAACCGTTGACGCGGGTCGATTGGAGCAGATCCTCCTCAACTTGCTGGTTAATTCCCGGGACGCGCAGCCGGGCGGCGGGCGCATGCTCGTGCGAACGTTGAACTGCGGCAGTGACGGCGTCGTGCTCGAGGTCGAGGACGAGGGCCCCGGTGTGCCCGCCGAGTTACAGGACAGGATCTTCGAGACCTTTTTCACCACCAAAGCCGAGGAGAAAGGTTCGGGCCTTGGCTTGTCCACAGTCCGGCTGTTGGCCACAGAGGCAGGCGGCACCGTCGAATTGCGCCCGAGTTCTAACGGAGCGTGCTTTCGGGTCGAACTCCCCGCGATGGCAAGGTCAAATCCGCAATCGGAAACCAGCTGACAACTGGGGCCGATTATCGATGACGTCCGCACGAATCGGCCGTTTCAGGACAGTGTTTTTCGAATCAAACGACACAGCTCGCGGGTTGCTGTCGTCGGAGGCCAAGTCCTGCACCTGACAGTACCTCGGTGCCCGTTCGCTAAAGCCTAACCAAGCTCTTCAAGGGTCTCCATGAGGTCCTTGATCGAATAGGGTTTTCGTATCATGGGTTCCTTTAGGTCGCGGATCGTCTCGTCGGGCACGTATCCGGAGACAAAGAGGATACGAACGTCCGCGGAAATCTCACGAACTGCTGCGGCAACCTCCTGGCCGCTCATCTCGGGCATTACGAGGTCGAGTATCAGAAGGCTTATTTCGTCCCGTCTTTCTTTGTATAGCTCGAGCGCTTCTCTGCCATTGGTGGCGGTGCAGGTTTCATAGCCGACATTGTCCAGTACCTTGCAGGCCAGCTCGAGGAGCTGGACGTTGTCGTCAGCGATGAGCACCAGCCCGCCTTTGCTCGTTTCCCGGGTAGGCGCCTTTGCTGCATCCTCGCTGGCGGCGCCGATCTCACACACCTCGGACGTTGCGACCGGCAGATAGACAGAGAAACAACTACCTTTGCCCGGTACCGATTCGACGGTAATCGTACCGTTGTGGCGCTCCACAATGCTGTAGCTGTTGGCAAGACCGAGGCCAGTGCCGGTTGCCGTCTCCTTGGTCGTAAAAAACGGGTCGAAGATACGCGGCAGGATATCAGCCTCGATACCGTGGCCGTTGTCCTCGACGGTGATGACGACATAGTCGCCGGCGCCAGTCTGCGCGTCGGGCACGATGCCAGACGAATCGAGGCTTTGCAGTATCGCCTGCAGCCGAATCTTGCCTTTGTCTTCAACAGCATCGCGCGCATTGAAGCTCATATTCAGAAGAACCTGTTCGAGCTGCGCGCGGTCGCCATAGACTGACAGGGGCACCTCCGACGGTATCACCTCAAGATCGACAGACGCGGGCATCGTATGGCCGAGCAATTCTTCAAGCTCGCGCAAGAACTCGTTAACATCAAATAACTCGGGGCGCGTCGCATCCTGGCGACTCAGCGTCGCAAGCTTCTTGGTCAAGTTCATTGCGCGCGTGCCAACGTCCCGCACGCTTTCCAACGCGTTTCGAGTCTCGGCGTCGTGCTTATCCTTTAGCAACAGGAATTCAATATTGCCGAGGATTACCTGCAGTAGATTATTGAAGTCATGCGTAATGCCGCCTGCGAGTTCGCCCATGGCGCGCATCTTCTGCGTATGGGCGACACGCTCCTCGAGGCGCTTGATGTCGGTAACGTCACGGCCCACCGCCGTGATACCGATGAGCTTGCCGTCATCGTCGAGCACGGCCCGATTGGACCAAGCGAGCCAGCGCCAGCCGTCTTTCGTAATCGCGCGCTGCTCGTGATAGGCAGTATATGGCGGATAGTGCAGTCGCTCTATGGAGCGCGCCGTAAGCTCCCGATCGTCTTCGTGCACGAGCGGCATGAAGGAACCGCCAAGCAGCTCTGCCTCGGTCTTGCCGAACATGTCGCAGTAGCTTGGGCTGATGTACTGAAACTCGCCATTCATATTGACCTTGACGACAAGGTCCGTCTGGTTCTCGACGAGCAGGCGATATTCGTCCTCGCGCGCCTCGATGTCGCGCTGCTTGATCAAAGCCGAGCGTAGCGCCAGCGTGAGCAATGTGGTCAGCAATACCCCAAGGCCAATCCAGGTCTCGTCGACAATATCGCCAGTCTCTGCGAGGTAGCTTTCGAGGGGTGCGATCGTGAAACGCCACGGTTCGCCCGTCACCTGGATTTGCAGATCGACCTGATATGGGCTGGGCCTGTCCGCCAGGGAGTCAACCTGCTCATAAAACACGGTGTCGCCGTCGATCAGCGCGAACGCAAAGTTCTGCCGCAGCCGGCCTTCGGGCAGGCACGAATCCATCAGTGCCTCGACACGAAAGACGCCATTGACGAAGCCGCCGGCCAATTCGCCGATCGGCTGATAGAGTGCAAACCCTTTGCCGCCCTGCAACAGCTCCACAATATTCGTCCGAGTTATTGAGCCGGACGCGCCGGCCCGCGCCAACGCGTTGACGACGGACTTGTTCGGGTTCTGCCTCAGGTTGGCGTCGAGTGCCGGACGGTTGGGCTCGAGCGGGTAGACAACGCGAATGATCCCTTCCGCGTCAACGTAATTCAGTGCCTGCACACCGGTGTATAACGGCAATAACGCGCTCGCGCGGGTCGGCCAGTCCGCGATTATCTGCTCGGGCGATTGCCATGGGTACCCGGCGAGCGTGCGAACCAAGCCGGCTCGTGCGTCGAAGCACGACTCGAGCCGCAACTTCAGCTGTTCGGCGGTAATCCGGGTCTCGAGGCCGATGCGTTCAGCGTCACTTTTCTTGCCGGCGATGCCCAGCTGCAACACGAGCAGCAGGCCGAATAGCAGGAACACCAGCGGAATCCAGTTATGTCTTAGCGTCAGTGTGGGCACGGGCAGGATCGAATCGCCGATTGTTGATGTCTGATAAGAGGTTAGCGGTAGCTCGCCGCCTGGCTTGAGAGCAAGTTCGCCGTTATTCTAGCTTGAAAGAACCGCCTCGACAGCAAAGGCATGGAGTCGATCACCGTCAATCCATAGCGGTCAGTCGCTTTTTCTGCCACAAGAGGAAAAGTGCCGGTATCACGGCAAGAGTCAGCAGGGTCGCGCTGACCATGCCCCCAACCATTGGAGCCGCTATTCGTCGCATGACCTCCGAACCGGTACCGGCTCCGAACATGATAGGCAGCAGACCGCCAATGGTCGCCGCCACCGTCATGATCACAGGCCGAATGCGCAACAACGCACCTTCAATGATCGCGTCACGGACATCGTTCGCAGAACGGATTTCCCGTCGTTGTATTGCCTGATTGAGATAGACGAGCATGACGACGCCGATCTCGACGGCTACACCGGCCAACGCAATGAAGCCCACGCCAACTGCAACGGAAAACTCGTAGCCGAGCAGGTACATCAACCAGAAGCCGCCTACCAGAGCCAGCGGCAACGTACCGAGTATGATGCCAACCTCGGGCAGCCTGCCAAAGCTGATGAACAGCAACAGCACGATGATCGCGAGCGTGATTGGTCCGACGACCGCAAGACGATTCTGTGCTCGCACCATGTACTCGTACTGGCCGGACCAGGCCAGTGAGTAACCGGCAGGCAGGCTAATAGAGTCTGCGACGATGCGCTGCGCCTCAGCAACGTAGGTGCCGAGATCCCTGTCGACGATATCGACATACGTCCAGCCGTTCGGCCGGGCGTTCTCGCTTTTGATGACAGGAGGGCCGTCAACGACCTTGACGTCAGCGACATCCGCTAACGCGATACGCGCGCCATCGGGTGTCACGATCGGCAGCAGACGCAAGCGCTGCACGGAATCCCTGTATCGCTGCGGGTAACGGACGTTGACCGGATAGCGTTCAAGACCTTCGACAGTTTGTGTGACGTTCATTCCGCCGACCGCTGAACGAATAATGTCGTGTACATCGTCGATATTCAGCCCGAACCGTGATGCCCGCTCACGATCAATTTCCACGTCGACGTAGCGCCCGCCAGCCACACGCTCCGAGTAGACAGATGCTGTGCCGGGCACTGTGTCAAGCACCTGCTCGAGCTGCCGGCCGATACCCTCGATGACGTTGAGATCCGGGCCTGCAACCTTGATACCAACCGGTGTCTTGATACCGGTTGCCAGCATGTCGATGCGTGTCTTGATCGGCATTACCCACGCATTGGTCAGTCCTGTGTATTGCACGACCCTGTCCAACTCGGCGCGCAGCAACTCAGGAGTCATCCCGACGCGCCATTCCTCGCGCGGCTTGAACTGGATCACGGTCTCGATCATCGTCAACGGCGCGGGGTCGGTGGCCGTGTCCGCGCGACCAATCTTGCCGAACACACGTTTCACCTCGGGCACCGTCATGATCATCTTGTCCGTGTGTTGGAGGATTTCGCGCGCCTTGTCGATGGACACTCCGGGATACGTCGTCGGCATATACATGAGGTCGCCCTCATCCAGAGTCGGCATGAACTCTGAACCGATCCGCGTCGTCGGCCACAAGCCGGCTACAAGAATCAGGGATGCCAGGGCAAGCGTCGCCTTCGGTGCACGAATCACGGCATTGATAAGAGGACGGTACGCCGTGATCAAAGCACGGTTGACCGGGTTTTTTCTCTCGCGAATTACCTGGCCCCGGATGAAGTACCCCATCAACACGGGCACGAGCGTTACCGACAAGCAGGCCGCCGCGGCCATCGCATAGGTTTTTGTGAATGCGAGCGGCGCGAACAGACGGCCCTCCTGCGCCTCGAGCGTGAACACGGGCAGGAAACTCAGTGTGATGATCAGCAACGAGAAGAACAGCGGCGGGCCGACCTCACTGGCGGCATCTGCGATAACGCGCCAGCGGTTCTTGTCGGTAAGCGGTTCTTTTTCGATGTGCTTGTGGACGTTCTCGATCATAACGATCGCCGAGTCCACCATGGCACCAACGGCGATTGCGATGCCGCCCAGCGACATGATATTCGCGTTGATGCCCTGGAGACGCATGACGATGAACGCGACCAACACACCTAGCGGCAAGCTCAGCACAATGACGGCGGACGAGCGCAGATGGAACAGGAATAGCGCACACACCAGCGCAACAATGGCGAATTCCTTGATCAGGGTATCGGTTAGCGTTGCGATCGAACGGCGTATCAGGTCAGAACGATCATAGGTGGTAACGATCTCGACACCATTGGGAAGGCTTTTCTGAAGATCGGCGAGCCGCGCTTTCACAGCGTCTATCGTTCTTGATGCATTTTCGCCCCACCGCATCACAACAACACCGCCGACGACCTCTCCTTCGCCATCGAGATCCGCAATACCGCGGCGCATCTGCGGCCCGATCTGGATGTCGGCGACATCGGACAAGACGAGCGGCGTTCCCTGTTCATTGACACCAAGCGGGATCGCGGCGAGATCGTCGACACCCTGCAGATACCCGGTTGCGCGGACCATGTACTCGGCCTCACCCATCTCGATAACCGAGCCACCTGTCTCGGCATTGCCCTGCCGGATGGCCTGCTTGAGCGCCGCCAGCGTGACACCGAATGCGCGCAGCTTGTCCGGGTCCAGCACGACCTGGTACTGGCGAACCATCCCGCCAATCGTGGCGACCTCGGAGACACCGGGCACGGATTTCAGTTCGTACTTCAGGAACCAGTCCTGCAAGCTACGCAGTTGTGCAAGATCGTGTTGTCCTGTGCGATCAACGAGTGCGTACTGGTAGACCCAACCGACGCCTGTCGCATCCGGACCGAGCGACGCTTTCGCCGCGGCTGGCAATGAGCCGGCCACCTGGTTGAGGTATTCGAGTACTCGTGAACGTGCCCAATAGAGGTCCGTGCCATCCTCGAATATCACGTAGACATAGGAATCGCCGAAGAATGAATACCCGCGCACGGTGACGGCCTTCGGCACCGACATCATCGCCTTTGTCAATGGGTAGGTCACCTGGTCCTCGACAACCTGAGGCGCCTGCCCGGGAAACGACGTCTTGATGATGACCTGAACGTCGGAGAGATCGGGCAACGCGTCAACGGGCGTATCACGAACCGCATATATCCCGGAGCCCGTCAGTATCAGCGCCGCGATCACGACAAGAACGCGGTTTGCAACGGACCAGCGAATCAATGCGGCAATCACCGCTGACTCTCCAGGCGCCCGAGCGCGCTGCCGATATTGGATTCGGAATCGATGAGGAACTGTGCAGACACGACGACGCGCTCGCCTTCGTTCAGGCCGCGGCGAATCGCAACCCGGTCGCCGGACTCGATGCCAACCAATACCGTGCGCGATTCAAAGACGCCATCGCCGCGGTCGACGACGACACGGTTTGATGTGCCGCCGCGCACCACCGCCTCTCGCGGCACGTGCACTATGTTGTCGATCGGAGTCCCGTCGATCGTTACCCGGGCGAACATGTTAGGGAGAAGTCGCGCTCCCTCGTTGTCGAAGCGTAGCCGCACCTTGAGGGTGCGCGTCTTCGGGTCGAGTTCCGGGTTGACGTAGTCGACTTCGCCTTCGAGTGTCATGCCGGGCAGAAAATCCAGCTCGACGCGTGCTGACTGTCCCGACGCGACCCACGCTGCCTGGCGCTCGAATACCTCAGCGACGATCCAGACCTTGTCGAGCTGCGCGATCGACATGACCTCGGTAGCCGGTGTAACGAACATGCCTTCACGGACACCGAGGTGCGCAATCACGCCATCGGTTTCGGCGACCACGCGAACACGTTGGCTCGCCTTGCGTTCGCGTTCGAGTCGCTCGATGTCAGTAGTCGTGACACCGAGCGCAAGCAATCGATCGCGCGATGCGCTGCGCAGACCGTCGTTGTTACTCACGAGGGCAGCAAGGTACTCTTGCTGGGCGTTGACGAGCGTCGGCGAATACAGCTCGAACAGCAGCTGGCCCTCTCTGATCGGATCGCCGCTTGCGGTCGCTGCCAGCTTCTCAATCCACCCGTCGACGCGCGTGTGCACATGTTGCAGCGTATCTTCGTCATAGCCGATATAGCCGACCGTATCGATGCGCCGCGCGAGCGTGCCGCGCTCCGCTGCGGCCGTGCGCACGCCGAGGTTGTTAACAAGCGTAGGCTCAATCCTGATCGTTCCCGGCAGATTTGCCGCCTCGTCCGCATAGACGGGGACGAGGTCCATACCCATCGGCGACTTGCCGGGTTCGTCACGCCGAAAGTTAGGGTCCATCGGCGCCACCCAGTAGAGAATCTCGCGCTCGCTCGACTTGGTTCCGGCGGAAGGCGGCGTCATGCCGCGACCGATTAGCAGCCCGGCAACAAGTGCCGCTGCAACGGCGAAGAGAATGAATGCAGTACGTTTCATAGTTGGAATCCTCCCAGGCTGGCGAGTGCCGCATGGCTTTGCGCGCGATCGACCCGCAGGCGAATGTGGTCGAGCCGGGTATTCAGCTCATCGATGTAGCTACGCATGACATCGGCGAAGTCACCGGTATCACTTTGATAGGCAAGCAGTGCTGCGCGGGCTTGTGCTTTGGATTGTTCGAGAATGCGGTCGTCGTAGAGCGCGAGGCGCCGTGACAGTTGCGACAGACGCGCATCTTCAGCCTGCAGCTCGCTCAGGAGTCGGGCCTGCAGCTCAGCCCTTTCGTCCCTGGCCGCACTTCGCTCGCTCAGCGCGGCCGAGAGCCGCCGATCCTGTCGATTGCTGCCGAAAAACGGCATATCGACGGTGACCGCCACGCTCACGAAGTCGGAGCGCGGTTCGCCGCTTGGCAGGAATCCGTCGCGGTAGCCGTAACCGACGTCGAGCGCCCACCCTGGACGCTTGTCTTCCTCTGCCTTGCCGACGGCTGCCTCACGCGCCGCAACGTATGCCTCCGACGCCAGCAGCAAAGGGTGTACGGCAACCGACAGTTGCAGATCACTGGTGGACGGAGGGGCATTCCACGCGGGCAACCCCTGTGCCAGCGGGCGACGGGCATCCTCGCCTAGCCAGCGCGACAAGGCTGCCCTTGCCTCGTCCCGCTTGCGTGTTATGTCGATCAATCGATCGTCGAGCCGGCTAAGTTCCAGTTCCGCGCGCAGTACATCGTGCTGTGATTTGCGACCGACGCCGTACATCGAACGCGTAATCGTCACGAGGTCATCGAAGAAGGGTCGCGACTCATTAACCAGTGTCCAAGCTGTCTGCGTGAAGTAAACCTCGAGCCACGCGCGCCGCACCTCGTAGAGAATCTCGCGGCGACGGGCTTCGGCGCGTTGGAGATAGGCGTCGCCCTCTGCACGCATGGTCTCGCCGGCCAGATCCCGGGCTCGCGACCTGGGAAAAGTCTGGCGAAAGCCGAGCTGTGCTTGTGTCATGCCCTCGGTGCTGAAACTGCCGCCACTGATGGGAAAATTGCCAAGCCCGAAGCGCAAAGTCGGATCGGGTAACTGCTCCGCGGCAACAGCCTCTTCCTGCGCCGCGTCGGAACGCGCCAGTAAAGCGGCAATACCAGGTTCGCTCGCAACCGCGAGGTCCTCTGCCTCGGCAATGGTCAGCGGTATTCGGGCGTCCGCCAATACAGTTGGGGTCCATGACATTGTGGCCATGAACATGAATAAGACGATGTAGACGGGGCGGTGCCCGTAAAGAAGCAACATAGAAACAACTCCTGCGAGTAAGACCGAACGGGTTTACGAAGCAGGAATTGTTATTTCAGGTAGGCGCAGTGTTGTTTGTAGAGAGCAGCCGACGGGCCCGGCGGATCGGGAGGCTCGGTGCTTGGGAGAAAGCGCGTTGGCGAAATTGGAGAGACATGAGCCGGTGCGCTCGCGGCAACGACGTCGAAATCCGGCGTGAAATCGTGCTCAGTCGTCTTACTTCGAGAATCGACGTTGGCGTCGTCGAGTTCACAGCACTCCAGCGCCTCGAGTTTGAGCTCCGGCGGGCAGCAGTCGTGGGCTTCCTCGACGACCTCGATCGCCATGCTGCAAGGAATCAGAGCCAGGTTCAGCAGAACGGCCAACAACACGCCAACCGCGCGCGGTGACGCCCGTCGTGTCCTGCTCTGTCCAAGTACCTGAATCATGGCTTTTTTTTAGACAATCGAACGCCAAATTGCAAGGAATCTCGTCACCAAGACTGGAATTCCCCGAGACTCCCGTCAGGTATTTAAGACCTTGTTTCGCTCCATTTCAATTCGAGGAATTACTTACGCCAGGACAGTCAACGTGGCGCACGCACAATCGTTTTCACGCTGTACCCAGATTGGAGAGCGACAATGAAGACGAAGGCACTAATCACGACGACCGTTGCAGTGGCAATGGCATTGACGTCCGCTGCGGCCCTTGCCCAGGGCAATGGTGGAAGCAAAGGCGGGGACAGGGGCGCAAATGCGCAACAGCGCGCTCAGGTCGAACGCGGCCAGCGCGACTTCGATCGCGATCGCATGAGGGACCGTGATCGTATTGCCGCACCACAGCACGATCGCGACCGCGTTAAGGACCGCACGAAGGCTCCTGAGAACGCCGGTTTCAACGAGAACAACATCTACGGCTACAACCTGATGACAGACGCAGAACGCACGGCGTATCGAGAACGCATCATGAATGCGGAATCACGCCAGGAGCGTGAGCAGATCGAAGCGCAACACCGTCTCGAAATGCAGGTTCGGGCGAAGAACCGCAACATCAAAATTGACGAAGCGGGCAAACCGATCAAGGAGTAGACGATGGATGCGCGGGGAGTGATCAGGTCCACCGTGCTCGGCGTGTTCGGGCTCGCAGTCGCGGTTCCGACCGCTGCACAGGATCTTGAATTGGGCGTATCGACCGGCATCAATATCACAAGCGGTGACTACGGTGGCGATGTGGATATTGCAGAAACGTATGTACCTGTGAGTGTGACAGCTACGTATGGCCAGGTTTCATTTGGCGTGCGCGTACCGTATCTGAGCGTAACGACAGACAGTGAAACCGGGAGTACGACTGAAGATGGATTGGGCGATGTATCTGCGAGCCTGACCGTACTCGACGTGCTTTACAGTGCAGAACACAGACTAGCCGTCGATGTCTCGGGAGTCGTCAAGTTTGGTACAGCCGATGCGGAAACGCAGCTCGGCACCGGCGAGAACGATTTCACGATCTATCTGGACGGCTACAAGTTTTTCGACAAAGTCACGCTGCTTGGCAGTGTCGGCTACCGCTGGCGTGGCGAATCGGCAGATACTGTGCTCGACGATGTTGTCATTGGGTCCGTCGGCGCCGCCTTTTTCACAGACGGTGGCGCGATGTTCGGTGGCATATTTGACTATGGGCAGTCGGCAATCTCCGGCGAAGACGACGTGCGCGAGGCGCGCGCTTTTGTCGCGATGCCGTTGAATCAGAGCTGGGACCTCGAGGTCTACGCGTTTACCGGATTTACCGACAGCAGCCCCGATTGGGGCGGTGGAATGACCGTCGCATGCGATCTGAGTCGATTTGCGCTTAGAGAACGTCGGTAGGACAGATCACGCTTCATTGCTGAGCGTTAGCGACAGAATACTGTGGCGAATTTCCTCGCCAAGCACGAGTCGCGCGTCCGCACCGATCGACTGGATGTCGTCATCGAACTCGATCAGGCCATCGCCATTCCGGCGCAGCACTTTCTGATCCTGCAACATTTTGATGAAATCGTGGAACAGCGTCTTGTTAAAGAAGTCCGGCGAATGCAGCCCGTAGATCATCGACAAACGTTCGGCGCTCTGCTGGCACATCGTTTCGAGCCGAGCGCGTGACAGAGTGCCGGAGCCATTGCCGACCAGGATCGCGATGACAAGATAGAAACGCTGCAACATCGGCACCATTGACTGACCGAGCATTAGAAGCTGGAACGCCATTGCCGAGCCAGCGCGTGGCCGCACGAGTAACTTCCGGCGTTTCCTGGACGTCAAAATGCCGAGGTCGACAAGTGTTTTGATGGCGTCCGATGTAACGTCATCAATATCATCGAACTCCCACTTCAGCGACAGCTCCTTCCTCATAAACGGGTAGATCAGGCGAATCAGACGCTGCAGCTCGGAATGCTGCAGCTCGTTGCCCTGGATGAAACAGCACGCAACCGATGCCGGTACCGAAAGCAGGTGCAGGATGTTGTTGCGGAAATAGGTCATCAACACTGCCGTGCGCTCTTCCATGTGGATGACTTCGCCCATGGGATGCGAACTGCGACTGATTACATCGAGCTTCTCGCCGTGGGCAATGATCTCGTCGGGCGTCCAGTCAGGTATCGTCACGAGGTCCGAGTACTCGAAACGACGCATCAGATCCATGCTGAGTTGCAGCTGACGTCGTAACTCATTGAGACCGATCTTTTGCTTCGGTGTGGCCAGCAACACGTAGGCGAGCAAACTGATCGGCGTGACGGCCGCGGCCGAGTTGATGTTCTGCATGATACGGACGCCAACTTCATTGACGACCGGGGGCAACCAGGAAGGACGATCGCCGTTTTCGGGCTCGTAGTCACGCCAGTCCGGGTTTACGCGATCCAGGATCGGGTCCAGTTCAATTGGCTCACCGATGTTTACGGCGACTTTGCCGAAATGATCGCGCAGCGACTTCACCGAACGAATCAGCCCACCGAGCGTCTCTTTTTCCTTTGCTGCCCCGCCCAGCTCGCTGATGAACGCGCTGCCTTCGATCAGTTTTTCGTAGCCGAAATAGATCGGCACGAATACAACCGGACGGCGCGGAATATTGATGTACGCATTGACGGTCATCGCGATCATGCCGCCCTTGGGCTGCAGCAGGCGACCCGTGCGGCTACGCCCGCCTTCGATGAAGTACTCCATCGAGTAGCCGCGACCAATGACCTGCTGCACGTAGGAGTCGAACACGGCCGCGTACAGGCGGTTGCCCTTGAAGCTGCGGCGCAGGAAAAACGCTCCACCGCGCCGCAGGAAGCCACCGACGATCGGCATGTTCAGGTTGATGCCGGCCGCGATGTGCGGCATTGGCAATCCTTCGACGTAGGTGACGTAGCCCAGCAACAGGTAGTCGAAGTGACTCCGATGACACGGCGCGTAGATGATCTCCTTGTCTTTCGCGACTTCGTGGAGCTTCTCCATGTGATTGAGCTCAATACCGTCATAGATACGGTTCCAGAGCCAACGCAGGATGCGCAGCGCTACGCGGATCGTTGGATAGGATATATCGGCCGCGATTTCGAGCGCGTATTTCTCGGCCTTACGCCGTGCAAGTTCCTGTTTGCGGAATTCGTCGCCACCCTCCGCAAGAATTGCGCGGCGAACGGGCGGCGAGCGCAATACCTGATTGATGAGCGTGCGCTTGTGAGAAAGGTCCGGGCCAACGGTCGCGACGCGTCTTTTGCGGAAATGGACACGCAGAATCCGCGACACCTTGCGGTAAGCGATTTCCGGTGATTCCTCATCCGCGTCGATCGACCCCAGCGGCAGCGCATGGCTAAAGCGCAGTAGCGTGTTGCGGCCCTGGAAAAGCGCCTTGAATAACATAGCCATAACAACAATACCCACCCCCATATCCGGGAACAACAGAAGCAGTAATGAACCTAACAAAACCGGACAAACACCAAAAAAAATAGCTACCCGGAAAAAACCCAGAAAACCATCCACCACAAT
>JAAUYD010275384.1_pt1 | contig 16935 bp, 14 predicted proteins | sample 7278101 | NCBI WGS metagenome assembly JAAUYD01 (sample SAMN14350128, study PRJNA611818) | marine sediment metagenome | isolation source: surface marine sediment (0.6m) | place: French Polynesia: Moorea | collected 2018-08 | reverse complement strand
CGATGAACGTCGAGTTGAACGCGACGCCCAGGCTCTGCGTGACCCCAGCGATGTCGCCCTGGACCGCCTTGTCCGCCTGGGCAAGGGCTTCACCGATGCCACGCACGGTGCCGATGAAGCCGATCGACGGAATCGCCCACGAAATATAACGAATCATTGCCAGCTCGGACTCGAGGCGCTCGGCCTCCGACTCGCAAATGGTATGCGTGCTGCTAGACACGTCCTGAATGCTGCGCGTCGATGAAAAACGCCGCAGCGCATTCAGCAGCGCCCGCGGCAACAGCATTTGCTGCCGGTCGTCGGGCAACGCCTGGACCTGGCGCGCGAATTCACGCGTGTCTTCCGGGAGTATTCGCATGCCTTCGGGTACCTGCACGAGATCCACGTCGAGCAACTTGCGCTCGGACATCATCTTGCGCGCCTTGTAGCCCATGATGGCAAGTGCCCAGAACATGAGAATGAAGCAGGCCTCCTGCTCGAGATCCTTGACCAGCACCCAGACACTGCGTTCACGGACGTAATCGGGGTCCGCCGCCGCCAGCATGTTTTGCTCTTCGATGACTTCGGCGGCATTGGGCCGGACCACCGACACGTAGAACGCGTGTACGACGATGATGGCGATAATCAGGGCGAACAGCTGGTAGACAAACTCGACCGGGATGTTCTTTTTGTCCATTAATCAGAACTCGATGTGACTTGATTCAAATGTCGACAGGAAACGCGATGTTTTGTTCGAAACGCACTTCTTCGGACGGATTGAAATCGTCGTCTTCGGCGTCCGACCAATCCTCGTCGAGACCGAGCAGTTCCTCGATCTCCTCGTCAGTTCCTTCGTCGGTATCCTCGTCGGTCGCGGGCGCTTCTTCGGCCACGGGTGTCTCCGTGCCGGTGTCATCCGCATCTTCGTCCTCCTGAGCCCAGACCGCTGCCGCGAGCAGCAGGACCGTCAACATCGTCAGATATCGTCGCAACACGCACCAATCTCCTGCAAAGCGATAAGGTCTTGGACCTCGACGAGGGACAATTGTCTCACGTTTTTCAATCGGCGAACCGCGCGACCCGGAAACCGACATCCGACCGCGCATCGTTGCCGAAATCACGGTAGCTGAGACGTAGCTCGCCGACGCCTGCATGCCGCCAGCTCGAGCCGCGAATGACGTGGCTCGTTCCACGCTCGGGGCCGACCGGATCGACAACTGGCGTCGTCATGCCGGGTGTCGGCACCGTGTAGTAGTCGTTGACCCATTCCGCCGCATTGCCGGCGCCGTCGAAAATACCGAGCGCGTTTGGCTTGAAACTGCCGACTGGCGCTGTCGAGGCGAAGCCGTCATCGTAGGCGGGCAAAATCGAGGGCACGAGTTCGATCGCCGAGCGATCCGCAAAGTTTCCGCTTTCCTTCGGCGGCGGCCAAGCCGATCCCCATGAAAACTTGCGTGCCACTGATTGCCCCGAGTAGCGAATCGCGAGGGTCCACTCCGCTTCCGTCGGCAGGCGGTAACCGTCCGTCAGCGGATAGACGGGCACCCATTTGCCGAACTCGCTCTTGTACGCCGGCGTGCGCCCCTCTTTCTGGCTCAGCCAGTTGCAGTACTGCACTGCATCTTCCCAGGTCACGTTGGTAACCGGATTATTGTCGGCCGATAGCGAAACATGCACGCTGCTGCCCGAATCGTGATTGGCGCGAAACTCGGCAAATTCCTTGTTGGTCACTTCGTTGACGCTAATCAGGAACGGACGCGTCAGCGTAGCGGGCACGATAACCTCGTTGGCCCGGCGACCCACCTCGGCACGCGACGTCCCCATGGAAAACGTCGCCGGCTCGACGCGCCGCATCGTCTGTCCGGCCGGTGACTCGAGCGTCTTCGCGATACGTGCGTCCGCGACCGACTGTTCGGTGACCAGTCGCGCCGTCAGCGTCTGCGGATAGCCAGGCCGTGGCGTAACGGTTCGCGACCAGCTCACGTATCCCTGCCGCCGGACCTCGACGCGGTGCGGCGCCGAACTGAGGCGCACCGTCGTCTTGCCCTGTCCGCGTGCCCGGCCGTCGACGTACACCGTCGCGTCGGCAGGCTGCACTTCGACGGTCACGGTACCAAGGCGCGCAGAGAGATCGACCGTAATCGACTCCGAGGCATTCGACTCGAGCCGCAGGTTGCGGCGCGTGACACCATAGCCGGCCTTCGAGAAACCGATCTGGTAATCCACGTCGGGCGTCAGCGAGAGCGTTAACGGAGACTGGCCACGATAGCGGCCGTTCACGGTGACGTTTGCGCCCCTCGGAATGGTGTTGACAACGAGGCGCGCATCGGCAGGCTGCAGGCGAATGACCGGCAGTGACTGCGCAATATTCGGTTCGGCGACAACCGTTCCGTCCCAGGCACTGAAGCCGTCCTTCGACACCGTGATTTCGTGGGAACCCTCGAGCAGTTCGATCGTCGTTGGCGTCACGCCGACCTGGTCACTGCCGGCAAATACCATTGCGCCCGTCGGCTCGGATTCGACCGTCACGTTCGCCCAGCGCGGCACGAGCTGCACGTGATAGTTCTCGAGCCGGTCCAGCCCCTCCATGTTGATGACGCCGTAGTACGGCAAAAAGCGCTCGGACTCGACCCGCACCGAGTGCTCGCCGGGCTCGAGCTCGAGTGGGCCATAGGGAGCCTTGCCGACCTGCCCTTCGTCGACCGTAACGACCGCATCCACCGCCGGATCGACCTGCACCAGCAGGCGGCCTGGTTTCTTGCGCATGCGCAGATTCAGTGTCATCGACTGTTCGTCGCCCACGACGAAGCTCTGCTTGACGTCGTAGTAGCCCTGCTTCTGCACGCTGACCGTGTAATTGCCCTTGCGCAGCAGGACGCGGTCGCCGATTGGCAGGCGGAACCAGCCGCCCTGGATATCGAACCCATCCGGTCCGGCAGGTTCTATCTCGAACTGAACCGATTTGGCGCTGAACAGCAGATAGGACGCCAGTAGCAGGAATGCAAGTCCGCCGCCGACAATGATCCGCAATGGACTCGTACGCTTCTTCTCCGTGCGCGCCGCCGTATCAACGGCACGCTTGAACGCGGTCGGTGCTATTGCCTCCTCGTCGGGAACTTCCTCGTCGTCACTGATATCGGGCGGGCGCGTCACATAAGCGCTGTCTTCGAGACGTACGGTGAGTGACAGACGCCCGTCGGCACTGCTGACGACAACGCGACTGCCATAGAACTGCAGCTCATCCCCATCCTGCAGACGATGACTCGTCTCCAGCGTCTCGCCGTTCAGCGCCAGAGAAGCACCACGACCGACTGGCTGCACGAACGGCATCCCGTCGAGCAGATCGATGAGCGCCACGGCCTCGCCGCCCGGTCCGGGTACGCGGATTTCGCAGTCACTGCTCGTACCGACTCGCACCGGCATCTCGCTCGCCGCAACGCGTCGCTCACCCTCCACGTCCCTTATGAACAAGTGGTCGAAATTCAAATCGGCTCCTCGCAGCGGATGATCACGGGTTGCATGTCGATTTCAGGCGCGACCCGAAATTCCTGGCGCACGTCGCGAAATCCCGGCCGGCTGCCGACAGCCACGTAGGTACCGGGACGCAGCTCGAGCGCCGTCGTGCCGAAAAGCCCCAGCACGCCGACTTTGTATATCGTCACCGAAGTCTGATTGTCCGAGACCAGTTCCACACGAACCGGCGTTGCCGCACGCTTGAGCAACCGGGACAGCTCATCGCGCTGGCCGGCAAGGCGCGGCCCGATGTCAGGCATGCGCGTCACGTCGACGACTAGCGTGGTTGCCTGCTGCATGACCGTCGGTACCGACAGGCGGTCCGGATCCTTGATGAAGTCATCGAGTCGCTGGTGCAAGGCGCTCATGCGCTGCGACCGGGCAAGTCCGTCAATGGCAAACGACAGATTCGCGTCGACTTCGAGGATACCCTCGTAGGTCGTTGCGGCAGCGTCCCAGTGTTCCGACTGCTCCAGGGAGATCGCTTCCTGTTCAAGCGTCGCTATGTTCGACAAGCGCAGGCCCTGGTCCACCTGCATCAACCCGTCGGCGGGCTCGGGCGATCCCGGCATCAACTGCTCTGCCATGCGAAAAGCCGCGCGCGCGGACAGGTAGTCGCCCGCGGCCAACGCTTCGAAGCCCTCGGTCATACGGGAATCGAACTGCAATTGCGTGCGCGTCGCACGCACGCGCTCGAGACCTTCGGTCGCAGGCAACCAGGCAGGGTCCAGATCGAGAGCCTGGGCGAAACTGGCTTCGGCGGCATCGAGTTCCAGCTCTTCTTCGTAGTCGAGACCCTGATCGACGAGTTGCAGGACCGTGTCGAGATTTCTCGCGCGTTCGAATCCGGCACGCGCCTCCGGATGATTGGGCGTGATGGCGACGGCAAGTTCGAAGAGTCGCAGTGCCTCGGGACGGTCGCCGGCATCGAACGCGGCCTGCGCACCGGCCAACGCTTTTTCGAATGCCGGTTCTACCTGGTCGAACAGCGGCTCGAGCACCGTCAGCGCATCGAGGTAGTGCACCTCCGCCGCAGCATAGTCGCGCCGCAGGTAGGCATCATCCCCAGACTGGTAGAATTCCTGCGCGCGCCGGTAGGGTACCGGCGCCCAGCGCTGCACACTGCGTTTTTCGAGCGTCTCGAAATCCGAGAGCAGCTCGCCGAGAATCATCTCGACGTTGTAGCGCAGCTTGCCCTGTTCGTCGAGACCGCTGTAGTCGGCGTCATTCTCGTTGAACTCGATCGTCTCGCCTTCCAACGCCCTGTTTTCGGGCACGAATTCGCGCGTGACCCGATTGCCGCCTGTCGACTCATCGTCGACCGTGTCCGCCGCTACGGGATCCTCGCTCAACCCGGTCGGCGTCTCCGTCTGATTCACGTCGGTACGCTCTGCAGGCGAGGGAGGCTCCCGATCCACCGCGTCGGGCAGCAGGAACACGACCCCGAGCAAAACGGCGACGAGGACAGTCAGGCCGACACCGACAAGCTTCGGATTCAATCCACCTGATGGCGAGGCGGCCGGCGGCAGGACGGCGTCCGGGTCCGTGGATCGGCGAACCGCCGCAATGGACTCGATGCGCTCATCTGCGGCAGCGGGCCGCGCTGTCTTCACGTTGCGTGCCGGCCCCGGCGGAAAACCTGCGGCGCGCAAGGCGTCCGCGATACCGTCGATCGGTGGGCGCTGCCCGGCATCGAAATCGAGCATCTTCTCGACGAGCGACTGAACTTCGGCCGGGACCGGTTCACCGGACGCGGCTCGAAGCGGCGCCGGGACGCGCGTATGAATATCGTCTGCCGTCGCTTCCGGAGGCCAGGGCGGCCGACCTGCAATCAGCTCATAGGTCAGGCAGCCAAGCGCGAAGACGTCGTCCGCGGGACTCGCCGGCCCGCCGGCCAGTTGCTGTGGGCTCGAACTGACCGTCGAACCACCCGCTGCAGGGCTGCCGGTCGTTGCCGCAACGCCGAAATCCGCGAGGTAGGGAGCACCGTTGTGGTCAATCAGGACATTGCTGGCTTTCAGATCGCGATGGACAATGCCCTTGCCGTGCGCATAGCGCAGCGCGTCCGCAATGAGCCCGATGGGTGGCAAGACATTGCCAGGGCTTCCACCGCTCAGTGCGCCGAGGGCCGGACCGTCGATATGCTGCATGCTGTAGAACGCGAAGTCCCCGTCTTCGTGAAACTCGAAGACGCGCACGATGTGCGCATGCATCAGGCGCAGATTCGCTTGCCATTCGCTGCGCAGACGGTCGGTGGTTCGAGCCGAAGCGGTGACGATCTTGAGCGCCACCCTAGCGCTCGTCATGCGATCGCGCGCCAGCCAGATTTCCGCTTCGCCGCCCTCGCCCAGGCGCCGTTCCAGTGTGTACCGCTCGGCGAGCCGGGTCCCTTTGCTGAGGTCTGGCATGACGTACAACTAGTTGGCGGACGCGCTCTCGGTCGTGCGTGTCGGTGCACCCACTTCGATCGTCTGCGTGAATCCCGTTTCCGCCTGGTAGATCTCTTTGAGCAGACGACGCCAGCCCTCGTACTGGGCCTCCGCGGTGCCGGTCAAGCGGCGCTCTTGCCCTTCTACGGTCACGGTCATCGGCGCGGCTTGTGCACCGAACGACTGCGACAGCTCGGCGATGGAGTTGAGATGCTCGTCCGCACCGTCGGCACGCCGGATTCCCGCGATGATGCGGTTGAGCCCCTCGTTGATGCCGATGTTCTGCAGCGCACGATTGGTTCGACGTGTGCGACTGCTGCTCGAATTATTGGTGTCGACGGCCAGGGAACCGGCGAGGACCACCACGCCAACCAGTGTTTGCATGCGCGCCGAGCGCTTGACCTGGCGGTAATTGACGGATTCCTCACGCGACGTCTTGCGCCAGTTGCGGTACGGAATCGCGATGCCGTAGTAGAAATTGGCGTAGTGCTCGTTCAGCGTATCGACGACGAGACGATCGCGCTCCCGAATCTGGCGCAGGCGCGCCACGGTGGGGTCGTTCTCGGCCGGGAGCCGTACGATGCTGACGATGCCATCTTCGCCTTCTGCCAGGTGCTGGCCGTAGGCCAGAGGCGACATATCGGCAAAAAACTTGAGCTCGGAGATCTGCCGGGTCTGCTGCAGGTCCCGCGGCGGCATCTGTCCTGCAAACGCGTGCAGGTCATTGGCGATGTCGTTGAAGATCTTCTGGTACGGGTCCATACGGCGATCGCGACGCTCTGAATACGAGGTGATGCCGGTCTGCGTCTCGTAGGTCTTGTCATACCAATGCCGTCCGGACGCATCATTGATGCTCACGTCGACTTCGATGAACTCTCCGTCAGAGCGTCGGATAGCGCCGGAGATCACGATGTCGGTGAAGGCTTCCCGTGACGGGATGACACGCACGGCACCCCAGTGCCCCGTGCCCTGGAGCGTGGTTTTCAGATGGTATGCGAGATACTTGGTCTCGGCGAGACGGATCTCCTCGAAAACGCCCGTCTTGCGCGGATCGTTGTCCTCACGCATGCCATGCGCAAACGCCACGATACCAATATCCAGCAGCGCGGCCTCGTCGACCTGGGTGCGGGCGACGACCAGCTCCGTCTCCTCGGCCACGATGACCTCGTTGACCGTACAGCCCGTGCCCAGCAGACACAGTGCCAGGAGTAGCAGCGAAAACCTCAGCATGGTGCGGAACAGATCTCCTTACATTCCCTTGTACTTGCGATATTCCTCCCAGAGGCGTTCGCGCAATTCGGGGTCTTCCTCGGCCAGCGCGGCTTCGCGCAGCTGTTTGGCAACGATGTCATCGTCGATGATTGCCTCGATATCGTCCGGCGTGCGCGCCGCAACCTCCTGCGCGTCCATTCCGCCAAGGGGATCACGCGCACCGACACCGCCGGCCGAATCGCCGCCACCGCCACCGCCGCCTGTGCTGTTACCTACAGAACTGCCCATGGCCCCGGCAGCTTGTTCGCCCAGGCTGATCGAACCACCGCGCGTGCCACCGGACCCGGTGTCGAAGCCTTCGGTATTGCGCGTGGTCGATGAAATTTCACGCTGTTCCTCGCCGAGCGCCTCGTCAAACTCGCCCAAGGATTTGTCCAGTTCCTTGCCGAGTTCGTCGGCCCGACCCGGATCACCGCCCGGGAATTCACCGACTCCGCCGGCGCCGCCAGCGCCGCTGGCATCACCGTCACACCCACCGAGACCGCCGCCGAAGCCGCCGCCTGAAATACCGCCGTCGTTGCAGTCGCTGCCACCGGTCTGAACGCTGCCCATGCCGGAGGTGCCTCCCATTGCGCCGCCCCCGGACGAACCGCCGCCCGACGAGCCGCCCATGGAACCACCACTGGATCCACCTGAAGAACCGCCCATGGAGCCGCCTGAAGAACCGCCCATCGAACCGCCGGATGAGCCTCCCGGCATGCCGCCACCGGAGGAGCCGCCCGGCATACCGCCGCCGGAGGAACCACCTGGCATACCGCCGCCGGAAGAACCGCCCGGCATACCGCCACCGGAGGAACCGCCTGGCATACCGCCACCGGAGGAGCCACCGCCTGGCAACTGGACGCCGCCGCCAATACCGCCACCGCCACTGCTGCCGCCGCCAACGCCTACCGATGCGCAACCCGCCACGACCAGGCCGGTGCAGGCTATTGCGAGACAGGTCCGTATCGCGCTGGCCAATCTGGGATTCTTGCGGGTACCCTGGGTCATCGTTTCTCTCCCGAATCCTTACCTTGGAACCCTGTCAGGGCGCCAAGTTCCCGCCTTTCGGCACTGCCCCAACAATACCACGTGGGCGGTCCGGTTTGCGGAACAGGATGAGCGACAAATCATCCGGTTTGCTCGGCAAACCGGCGCTTTGGCGGGCCATCCGACGGCTCGCGAGGTCCATGAGCCGGGTCGCGCCGTCGGCGAGCGGCCCTTTGCGGATGCAGTCGATGATCTCGTCGAGATGCACGTTGTCCGTGAGTCCGTCGCTGGCAACCAGCACCGTATCGCGCGGGCGCAACTCGATCCCGGCACCGACATCGATGCGCATATCGCTTGTGCCGAGGAAGTTCGATACGAGATGGCGTTCCGCATGATGCAGCGCCTCGCGCTCATCCAGGAACCCGGCCTCGACCGCGAATCCGGTCGGAGAATGCGCGGTCGTCTGCAGTTTGACCGCGCCGCGCTGGCCGACGACCAGCGCCTCGGAATCGCCAATCTGGTACGACCGTGCGACGAGCCCCTCGACCGTAATGACCGTCAGGGTCGTCGCCGAGCCGTTGCCGAGAGCCATGACGGCTTCGTTGGCGGCCTCGATACCGTTGAGTATCGCCGTACGCAGCAGCATCGTCTTGTCCATCGCCGCCTGTAGCGACGCGGCAAGTGTCGTCACTGCCGTCAGCGAGGCCCGCTTTCCCGCCGGCAGGCCTCCGGCGCCGTCGGCGACGACGAGGACAGCGGCACCAGGCCCGTAAGGAATCAGCGCCGTCGTGTCCTCATTATCTGTCGTCTTGCCGGGATCCCGGCAGGTGCAGGCAACGGCCACGCCGCCCGCGATGTCGATTTCGATCCGGTCCGGCTCTACCGCACCATCGAGGATTAGACGGTCGGACTGTTCGGTTGGATCGTCACCAGTCATGCGCGCCTCACAGGTTCCCGGCACCAGGCACAGTAGTTCCAGAATTCGCGGGCTATCCCCCAGTTGCAGGCGTTGCAGCTATGGCGGCTACCGACGAGTTTCCAGGGCCGCCGCACCTTCATCCGGCAATGGGGACAGTAGCGCATGAACGGCATCAGCGGTCCGCGGCAGCGCTTGTTCGCGCACTTCGCGGTATAGCGTTTGTCCGGATAACGTCGTGTCGTCTCTTCGACGAAGCCCGGACCATAGCACCACGCACAATAGTCCCAATCGTTCTTGACGCCGCGTTCGCAGCGAGGGCAATGCGCCGGCATGTGCGTATCGCAGCCGCGCGCAGGCGTGTCGAAGCCACACCACGGACAGGCCTGCATGCTCTCGGCCACCGGACCCTCACAGTTCCTGCACTGGTGGCGACAGTCGAGTTGCCTGCCGAACTGGCGCTTGAATTCCCGCCATTGCATCTGGCGCCACGAATTGCCCGGCCGGGTGCCGTTCTTCTTCGCCCGCGGGCGCTTCTGCTGACGCGCGTGGCTGTTGATGCGCTCGAAATCGGCCTGCATTTGCACCGCGTCCCGATAGCGCCTGGCCGGGTCGAGCTGAATTGCCTTGCGCAGGATGTCGATCACTTCGGGTCGCACGCGTGCCCGCAGCTTCTCGTGACCGGCCATTGGCCATTCGAACGGCCACTCCGGCAACGTCCCCGAGAACATCCTGTACAGGACGAGCCCCATCGAAAAGACGTCCGACTGGAATTTCGGCCGCCCCATCGCCTGCTCCGGGGCGATGTAGTCGATGGTTCCGGAGCCTGACGCTTTCAAGGTGCGCAAACAGCGCTTTGCAAACCCGAAGTCGGCCAGCTTGAGCCGATTGCCCGGGAACAGGATGAAGTTCTCGGGCTTGATGTCGCAGTGAATGATCTTGTGATCGTGCGCGTGCGCGAGCGCGGCGAGTCCCTGTCCCGCAAGGTCGAGTTTGATTGCCGTCGAGGTGCGACGTTCGATGCGATCGGCCAGCGATTCCTCGCCGAGCTCCATCGCGATGACGAAATGATCGTCGATGTAGCTCGCGTTCAGCACCGAGAGGATATTTGCATGCCGCAGCCTCGTTGCGACGCGGACTTCGTGCAGGAATTCTTCCTCGCCGCTGTGCGCGTCGGACTTGGGTATCTTGAGCGCTACCTTGATGTTCTGGATCGTGTCCTGCGCTCGATACACATCCGCAAGCGGGCCTCTCGCGATGCGACCGAGAATGCGGTATTTGCCGATCTTCTGACGGGCTCGCAACACTGTCCGACTACCTATTCAACAGGCTGCTAACCGGCCCGCACTCGCCTTACGGCATCGGTCCAACCATCGAGCAGGCGCTCACGTCGCGCCGCATCCATCGCCGGCTCGAACAGCGCGTCGCGCTGCCACAGTTTGCCGAGGTTCTCGAGCGAGTCGACGACACCGGCCTGAAAACCCGCGAGGTAGGCTGCACCGAGAACCGTCGATTCAACATTGTCCGGACGTTCGACCGGGATACCCAGCACATCGGCGAGAAATTGCAGAAACCAGTCGTTCGCGACCATGCCGCCATCGACGCGGATAACGCTCGGCCGCATGCCGTCGTCGGCCATCGAGTTGACGAGGTCGCAGGTCTGGAACGCGACCGACTGCAGTGTCGCAGTCACGATGTCGTCACGGCCGCTGCCGCGCGTCAGGCCGAGAATCGCGCCGCGCGCATCCGGATCCCAGTAAGGGGCGCCGAGGCCGGCAAATGCCGGTACTACATACACGTCCTCGACAATGCCGGTGCGCGCTGCAATCGCCTCCGACTCCGGCGCCGATTCGATGATGCGCAACTCATCGCGCAACCACTGCATCGCGGATCCGGCGACGAAAACGCTGCCCTCGAGCGCGTAGGTCACTTCACCCGCAATACGCATGCCAACCGTTGTCAGCAACTGATTGTGTGACGGCAATGCCTGGTTGCCGGTATTGGCGACGACGAAGCAGCCCGTGCCATAGGTGCTCTTGGTCATGCCGGAGTCGAAGCCTGCCTGACCGATCAACGCAGACTGCTGGTCGCCCGCAATGCCAAATACCGGCACTTCCCCGCCAAGGCACTCATGCCCGGCGACGCCATAGTCCGCCGCACAGTCGCGGACATCCGGCAGCAGCGCGCGGGGCACGTCGAACATTGCGAGCAGCTCGTCGTCCCAATCCTGGGTATGGATGTTGAAAAGCAGCGTGCGTGACGCATTCGTGGCATCGGTCGCATGCACCCTGCCACCGGTGAGACGCCACAACAGGAAACTATCGATGGTGCCGAAAGCGAGCTTGCCCGCTTCGGCGCGCGCGCGGACACCATCGACGCTGTCGAGGAGCCATGCCACCTTGGTGCCCGAAAAATACGGGTCGAGTTTCAGGCCGGTCTTGCGTGCGACCGTTGCCTCGAGTCCCTCGCCTTTTTTCGCCTGGCAATAATCGGCCGTCCGGCGATCCTGCCAGACGATGGCGTTGTAAACGGGTTTGCCGGTCTCCCTGTCCCAGATGACCGTCGTCTCGCGCTGATTGGTTATGCCGATCGCCGATACGTCCGCAGCTTCGGCTTGCGCTTTTTGCATCGCGCCCCGGGTCACCGCTGTCACGCAATTCCAGATATCTTCCGGATCGTGCTCGACCCAGCCCGGCTGCGGATAGATCTGCGGAAATTCCTGCTGATCGCTCGCGACGACATTCGCGTCATGATCGTAAATCACGGCGCGGCTGCTGCTCGTACCCTGATCGATGGCAAGCAGGTATTTTCCTTTCATGACGACTCTTTATCTCACACTGAAAAGCGGTTGTTTGACATGCATTGTCTTCCCCGCTTCTGCGGGCCAGGGCTGCGTCCCCTGATTGTCCGCGAACTCGGCAATGCGTGCACGGATTTCTTCGGGCCACGGAGCGACCCGACGGATACGCTTGTCGAAGTGCAGATTCATCCACTCGCAGGTCGCAGCGAGAAAACCCTCACTTGCATGATACATACGCTGGAACTGATGAATGCGTTTGTCGTCGTACGCGAGAATCTGCGACGTAATGATGTACGGCGCACCCTCGACGATCTCGCGTTGCCAGGTAACGTGTGACTCGACCGCAATCGTCGAGCTGTCGTGGGTCCGGATATAGTCGTCGGTCAGTCCGAACGTGTGCCACAACGCATCGACTGCCTGGTCGAATGCCAGCAGGTAGTACGCCACGTTCATATGGTCGTTGATATCGATCCACTCGGGCAGCACGCTGCCGCGCGCTACTTCGGTTCCTTGCAAAGTCACGGTCTCTGCCATCCTCAGTCGGTCGCCAGTTCCGCGATATCGGTGAAGTGTGCCAGCGCCTCGGGGTTTGCCAGTGCCTCCGTGTTCCTGACCGGCTCGCCGTGCACAACCGAGCGGACGGCGAGTTCGACGATCTTGCCGCTCTTGGTACGGGGAATCGCAGGGACCGCGACGATCTTCGCCGGTACGTGGCGCGGCGTCGTGTTCTCGCGGATCATTCTGCGTATTCGCGCTTGCAGCGCGTCATCCAGTTGCAGGTCGTCCCGCAGGATGACGAACAGGACGACCCGAACATCGTCGTTCCACTGCTGCCCGATCGCGATGCTCTCGATGACCTCGTCGAGCTTTTCGACCTGTCGGTAGATCTCTGCGGTACCGATACGCACGCCACCGGGATTCAGCACGGCGTCCGAGCGCCCATGGATGATCAACCCGCCATCTGGCGTGAGTTCCGCGAAGTCGCCGTGTGCCCATACACCCGGAAATCGCTCGAAATACGCCGCGCGATAACGTGCGCCTTCGGCGTCGTTCCAGAAACCGACCGGGGCCGACGGAAACGGTCGCGTGCAGACGAGTTCACCGTGCTCGCCAACGACTGGCTTACCCGCTTCGTTCCAGACCTCGACAGCCATACCCAGTCCTCGGCACTGCAGCTCACCGCGCCGGACCGGCAACATCGGGTTGCCCAGCGCGAAACAACTCAGGATATCGGTACCACCGGAAATCGATGCGAGCAGCAGATCGTCGCCAATGGCGTCATAGACATGGTCGAAGCTTTCGGGGGCCAGCGGCGAACCTGTCGACAGCACGGTACGCAGAGCAGACAGGTCGTAGTCATCCCGCGGCCGGATACCGGCCTTCTCGAGCGCCGCGATGTATTTGGCACTCGTGCCGAATACCGTCACGCGCTCCGTTTCGGCCATTCGCCAGAGCACGTGACCTTCGTCGAAGAACGGCGAACCATCGAAAAGCACGAGCGTTGCGCCGGTCGCAAGCCCGCTCACGAGCCAGTTCCACATCATCCAGCCGCAGGTTGTGAAATAGAACAGCCTGTCGCTGGCGTCGATGTCGGTATGCAGCACATGTTCCTTGAGATGCTGCAGCAGCGATCCGCCGTGGCCGTGAACGATACACTTGGGCACGCCTGTCGTGCCCGAGGAATACATGACGTATAGCGGGTGATCGAATGCGACGGACGTAAACGTCAATTCGCTGTCCGCGATCGAGAAGGCATCCCAGGAGACGGCCGAGTCGAGCCCGACATCGGTCGAGAGCTCGGCCGCGAACGGCACGACGACGGTGCGCCGAATTGCGGGTATCGCCTCGACGACCTGGCGTATGATCGCGCGCGAGTCGCAGAGCTTGCCATTGTAGTAATAGCCATTCGCGGCAAACAGCACGGTCGGCTCGATCTGGCCGAAACGGTCCACGACGCCGTTCACGCCGAAGTCGGGAGAACAGGACGACCAGATCGCGCCGATGCTCGTCGTCGCCAGCATGGCGACGACCGCTTCGGCACAGTTGGGCAGGAATCCCGCAACGCGGTCGCCGCGCACAACGCCCGCTGCACGTAACCCGGCCGCGACGGCGGCGACGTCGCGACGCAGCTCGTTGCGACTGAGTTCACGCCGGCGGCCGTTCTCGCCGACAAATACGAGTGCGGCCTGCGCGCCATCATGTCGCAACAGGTGGGCTGCGTAGTTCAGGCGAGCACCGCGAAACCACCCTGCGGACATGATGTTGTCGGGATTCGACAGAACCTCATCGGGCGATCGGTCGAAACGCACGTCGCAGTAGACGGCGAGTGTCGACCAGAATGCAGCGGTGTCCGTGACGGACCATCGATACAGCGAGTCGTAGTCGGAGAACCCGGCCTGCTGCATGAAATCATGCATTGCCGTGCGCAGTATACGGGTCGAATCGGGCTGCCAGACGATCGGGTTGCGGGGCATGGTGCACGCCAGTATCCACATATAGCGCCTTGTGTCCATGCCGTGCGCGGAGTACAAAGACACCATGTCATCAACCACCATCGTCGTCGCGGTCGCCGTAGTATCGGCTGCGTTGATAGCCTGGTACTGGATCAGGCACCGTGGCCTGCGCGCGATGCCGCCGCAACTGAAGCCGGGTTCGCCGCTGCCCGATTTTCGTGCCGCCGACGAACACGGCAATCCGCTGCGTTCGACCGAGCTGCACGGGTCACCGGCCGTTATTCTGTTCGTACGTGGCAACTGGTGTCCGTTTTGCAGCCGTCAGGTCAGCAATCTGACGCAGCACTACCGCGACATCATCGACCTGGGCGCGCGCCTGGTCCTGGTTACGCCAAAGCCGCTGGAAACGACACGTCGCGTCGCGGAGTTTTTCAATGTCGAATTCGATTTCTGGCTCGATGACGGGCTCAGCGTAACGCGGCAGCTCGGGCTGTTGCAGCGCGGCGGCGTACCGCGGGATTACGACAAAGAGTACGGGCGGGACACGATCTGGCCGACCGCGCTCGTCATCGATGCGGCCGGCATCATTCGCTATACCGAGCTATCGAAACACATTTCGGATCGCCCCGATCCGACGGTCCTGCTGCGCGAAATCCGCAATACGCTCAAAACCTGACGCCGACCGCGCTGCAGAGAAACCGCATCAACGGTTCCGCCGCTTGAAACGACGTTTCGACCGAGCGTTGAAACTGCGGCTTCAGGCACGCCTCAACGTCGAACTCCCGTACCGCGATAAAACTCTTGCGCTTGATGTCCTCGATACACGGGTGATCCTTGTCGAAGCCGCGCGGCGGACGGGTCAGCGTTTCTCCGCCAAGGTCGAATTGCCGCTTGAATGACGCACCGTCAAGCGCGCGGCGCCATTCCGCGGATCGCGCCACGATACGCTGACGTATAGCCTTGAGGGAGTCGCTGTCCGGTCGCCACATGCCGACGCCGACAAAAACCTGGTCCGGGTCGATGTGCAGGTAGTAACCGGGCGAGTGCACGTCTTTCGCCCGTTCGTGGCGAAACTGGATGCCGATGTTCGTCTTGTACGGCAGTTTGTTCCGCGAGAAACGCGTGTCGCGATAGACACGCATCAGCGATCCACCGATGCGCGTAGGCACTGCCGTGAAATGCGGCGCGATCTCGGCGAGCGGGTCCTGCATCGAGATGATGAAACGCAGGGCAACATCGAGTACGTCGTCTTCGTAGCGAGGCTTGTGTTCCTTGAACCACTCACGGTTGTTATTCGCCTGCAATTCCTCGAGGAAGCGTAAGGTACGTGGCTCGAATGTCGCGTAACGCCCCATGCTCAGCAGCTCGTTTCGCCAGCCTGGGGATGCGGATACATATCCGACTCGTCTTCATCCTCACGGCCGGTCAGACACACGAAGTCCTTCTCCACGAGAATCTGCAGCTTGCCCCCGTCGTCGAGCAGCTGCTCACCCTGCATCGAAACCTGCTCGGAATTCGCCCATGCCAGCACAACAGTCTCGGGCAGCCGAACCGAAATCTCGTTCTCGGAGAAAAAGGCAGCCGGGTTGACGCTGGCAGGACTGCTCTCGACACAGTAGCGAAAGGTCCGGCCGCCCGGGAATCCGGTCGCGGCGGATACCAGTCCGTCATCGCGCAGTGCGTCGACCTCTCCCCGCATCAGGCGCAGGCGAATCGAATTATCACGAATTCTGAGTTTCACGGCGTTTTTTCGGTCATTATTATGCGTCTCTCGATTAAAACAGAATTGGTCAAATTTGCCCACCGATCCCTGGTTCTATGCGGCTGCTGTTCCGGCTGTCCTGATCTTCGGCATCGCCAAAGGCGGCTTCGGCGGCAGCCTCGGCGTGCTCGGCGTACCGATCATGTCGCTCGTCATGTCGCCGGTTCAGGCCGCCGCGATTCTGCTGCCGATTCTGTGTGTGATGGATTTGCTCGGGCTTGCCGCCTACCGGGGCAAATGGGTGATGTCCGATGTCCGCGTGTTGATTCCGGCCGCACTGCTCGGCATAGGCATAGGTGCGATCCTCTACGGCGTGCTCACCGTGGAACACGTCAAACTCATTGTCGGCCTCACGGCACTGGTGTTTTCGCTGCACTACTGGCTCTTCGATCGCCGCCGCTCCCTCGACGATCGCGCGGACGCATCGTTTGCCGGCGCAGTGGCCAGTGGACTCGGCGCCGGCTTCACGAGTTTCGTGGCACACGCCGGAGGACCGCCGCTCAATATGTACATGCTCAGGCGCAAGCTGGATCGCACGGCCTATGTCGCGACCACCGTGATTTTCTTCACCGCCGTGAACTACGCCAAGCTGCTGCCATACGGTTGGCTCGGCCAGCTTTCGACCGACAATCTCATCGCCTCGCTGGTATTGGCACCACTGGCGCCGGTCGGCATCGCGACCGGCTATTGGTTGCACAAAAGGGTGTCGGACCGGTTTTTCTTCCGGTTCGCTTATTTGTTGTTGTTTCTGGTGTCGCTGAAACTGATCCGCGACGGAATCATCGGCTAGTCGGGCCCGCAGACTCCGCGCTGCAAGGACGATCACTCGGGGATGACGTTAT
>JAAUYD010137745.1_pt1 | contig 16936 bp, 16 predicted proteins | sample 7278101 | NCBI WGS metagenome assembly JAAUYD01 (sample SAMN14350128, study PRJNA611818) | marine sediment metagenome | isolation source: surface marine sediment (0.6m) | place: French Polynesia: Moorea | collected 2018-08 | reverse complement strand
GAGAAATGCGTCTCCAGACATTCAACAGATGACTAAAAATCCCATGTTTTTAAGTATTCTTTGTGAAAATATGCGAGATGGAATTCCTTTTCCTAAGAATACTCATAGTGTGTTTGAAATTTACTTAAATAAGCGATTAACCCGCGATCAAGAACGTCTTAAAAAGCGTTTTAACCTCGAACCCACCGAAGTAAGGGCGATCGCAGAACAGGTTGCTTTTTGTATGACCTCAGATCAAAATTTAGGTCTGAGTCCCACTCGTAAAGCTATTCGTCAGGGAATGAGAAATGCTGAGTTTAGGATTCCTGGTCATTTTGATAAACTTTTGGATGCGTTGGAATATCTAAAATTAACTCGTTCTGAAGAAGAAACGATTGACGAAGATAAAAAATTTACCTTTTCTCACCGTCGTTTTCAGGAATATTTTGCTACTTGTATTGTTCTCAAGGATCTTGAACGTATTAGTCCGAAACAGTTATTAAAAGATGGTCGTTGGAGAGAAACAACTGTTGTTATTTTTCAGACTCAACCATCAGAAACCTTTACCCCTATTTTAACAGAAGCTAATAAAATGTTGACTGAGATGGTGGGAAATGTTTCAGAATTAATTGATGATCCTTTAACCTATGTTCAAGATGAGTCATCAGAGAAATATAGTTCCATTCCTCAACCTTTTTCTTGGCCGAATGGTGTTATCCATCTATTAGAAATTTTGCAAGATGGTTTTAGGAGTCGTCTGGAAGATTTAGAAAATAATATTCAATATCAAGCAGAATGTTTGTTATTATCTGCAACAGTTAAAGGAACCCTTCGCGATCGAAAATGGGGTTTAGAAGTTGCTGGAGTTACCTCTCAACCGATTTTAGTTTGGTTGCTTCGTAATGCGTTTGCAAGTGATAGTCAATGGTTAAAAGAGGTCGCTTATCAACAAACAGCTAGATTAGATAAAATTCCCGATGATATTGCTGCTGGTATTCGTAGAAACCTTTTAAGATTATTTTCTACAGGACGTTTATATAAGGAACGGTTTACAACTGAGACCCATTTATCTCGACTAGATAATTCAGAGCATTATCTCAATGTTTTCAGACTTTTACAATGGATTAAACCAATTGATACTTGTTTATATTTTATGTGTTTTATTTTGATGTTATTCGGCTTTAATATATCTAATTTTAGTATAATTATGATAATTTCTCATATTCGTGAGGTTCATCTATGGTTTTTTGTAATTTATCCAAAACAACCAGTAATGGACTATTTATATCTGTACTTCGGATTATTTACTTTAGATTTTGGCATCGCTTTTATTTTCATATGTTTAGGTCTGATTTTATCTTATCTGACTTTAGAACTGTTGGCTTTTTCACTATCTTCGACGCGGTTTTGGCATAACGATATATCAGGTGTAATGCTTGCAATTAGTCTTCGAGTGTTCTTCCCATTGATATTATTTTGGTCTATTTTTGCTATGTTTGCTGCTGATACAGGACAATTCACTCATCTTTATTGGTGGCCTTTATTACTATCATTTCCAATTTTATACTGTTTTACTAATTATAGAAAAGTATTACAAATATATAAAAATATTTCTTGGTTTTTATATTGGATGTTTTTTGCGTTTTTATTAGTTATAATTCATATGAAAACTGAGTCATGGGTAGATAATTTAGATACTGCCACTTCTGATTACATAGAAAAAATAATCATTCTGGGATCTATATTTACTCTGTTAATTTGCTTTTTAATAATGGCTTATTTTATCTTACCATTATTGATTACAAATTCAATTAAGTGGAGAAAATGGTTAAGAAAAAAACATCGTCCAAATAGTATAATGGCTGAAGATATATTGACTTTAATAAAATCATATGATATGTCAGTATTTTGTAAAAAACTTATTATTTACAGTCGTGAAAAAAATCTAATTATTGCCAATCAAGAATCAGAAAATATTTTAAATGAACTAGCTACGATGATAGAAGATTCATTATTTTTAGAAAAGCAACAAAGTCATCGAAATCAAAGAAGGAATAAAATGATGAGACGTAAAAGACAAAAATTATTAAAAAATAGTTTGCAAAAGCCTAATAATATCATAAAAATTCTGATTAGTACATTTAAACGTTCTCAACGTTCTCAACGTTCTCAACGTCATCCAATAGAAACGATGATAAAAAATTATTCAGGATCAGAATTTTTTACTAATTGGTTAAAAGAATACACTCAAAACAACAAATATCGATTAGTTGGTTTAGGAAGTGAATTTTTAGATGAGCTTTATCTCTTAATTGAACAAATACGCGCTAGACAGAAAACCTCTGAAACTCAAAATAATTATAAATAATTTGGTTTTTTAGTAGGTTGGGTTGAGGAATGAAACCCAACAATAACATTAATAGTCATAGAGTTTAGTGTTGGGTTTCGCCGTTTAAAAAGGTTAGTAATAGATTATCAATCAATAGGGCTTAACCCAACCTACGAAGGATATCTCTACTTATCGTACATTAAGAATAAGTATGGCTCAACCCAACTTATGAAGGCGATCGCCCTATTTTGTTATAAAATAATATTGGTTAGTTGATGGGAATACGTTAATGACAGTACAACGTTGGACCGATGAAATGCTTGATGAGTTGGCCTCTAGTGTCAGTGAGATAAAGGACAGTGTTGATGGTCTAAGGGTAACGACTCAAGCATTATTACAGTTGGCTGCTCAAAGTCAGCGAGATATGGAATTGATTAAGCAACGCCAAGAAGAAAATGATCAGAGGTTTAATGTTTTATTAGAGGAGGTTCGCTATTTAATTCGAGGTAATCAAGATAATTAAAAAGATTAATCCTACATTAAGAATAAGTACGGCTCAACCCAATCTACATCTATTACACTGTCTATTAAATAGATATGAATAAGTGAAATGTTCTCACTAAAATGGTGGATTACGACGGATAGTTATGTTCTTGTTATAACCTAAATTATCCCCGTCTAACCCACCCTACGGTTAACTAAAAAAAACTTAACAAAATCATGCTAAAAACAATCGAAGGAATTTATAAAAACGGACAAATACAACTGAGTGAACTTCCCCAAGATATTAGCGATCACTCACAAGTTCTTGTTACTTTCTTAGATCCTAACACAATTGATTCAACTAAATTAAAACAATTCATAGATTATTTAGAAACTATTGCAGGTATTCAAAAAGGTTTTGAGGAACTAGACGCAGGAAAAACTCGCTCTATTGAGGATTTTATTGAAGAAATGCACAAAAAATATGGCGTTTAAAGTTGAAATTACTCCTATTGCAGAAGGACAAATAGAAAAAGCATATAATTGGTATCGAAAAGTTAATGAAGCATTTGCTGATCAGTGGTTTAAAGGATTAATGAATAAAATTGCAACATTACAAGAAATGCCTCAACGTTGTGCTTTAGCTATAGAAAATGACATTTTTTCCGAAGATGTTAGACAACTACTTTATGGAAAAAATAAAAACATTTATCAAGTTCTTTTTACAATTCGAGAACATACAGTTTACATTCTATATATTCGCCATAGCGCACAAAATCCCTTGACAAAAAATGATTTAGACAATCTTATATAAAAATAAAAATAATGACTAATCAATATTTTGCTACGGTTGCTAGAGGGTTAGAAGAAATTGCTGCTAAAGAATTAGAAAATTTAGGAGCAAAAAACGTTAAACCTGATTTTACAGGTGTTTATTTTGAAGGAGATAAAGCTTTATTATACAAAGTTAATATCTGGTCAAGAATTATTTTTCGGGTGTTAGTTCCTATTAACACCATCAACAGTAAAAATGCAGAAGAATTATATAAAAATGTCAAAAAAATAGATTGGTCTGACTATTTACAAATTGAGCAAACCTTTGCCGTTAATTGTACAGGAAAAAATCAACAATTAAATCACACTCATTTTACTGCTTTACAGATAAAAAATGCTATTGTTGACCAACAAAGAGAGCGTTATAATAGACGATCAAATATTGATGTCAAAAACCCCGATATTTTAATCAATGCTCATATTTATGAAAATCAATGTATTCTGAGTTTAGATAGTTCAGGAGACAGTTTACACAGAAGAGGATATCGTCCAGCAATGGGAGTTGCACCCCTAAAAGAAAGCTTAGCTGCTGCATTATTAGAAATGGCAAATTGGACACCCGATATCCCTTTTTTAGACCCCATGTGTGGGTCAGGAATCTTACCCATTGAAGCTGCTTTAAAAAGCTTAAATATTGCTCCAGGTTTATCTAGAAATAGTTTTAGTTTTGAACAGTGGCCAGACTTTGATGCAGCTTTATGTGATGAAATAATCGATGATGCTATTCAACAACAAAAACATGAACTTGACGCACCTATTTTTGGTAGCGATGAAGATTTTGAAATGGTGAGACAAGCAACTGTAAACGCCAAAAAATGCGATGTTGACCATCATCTTAAATTAAATCAAATGACTTTAGAAAATATTGAAGCACCAACGGATCATGGTATTATTATTTGTAATCCTCCTTATGGTAAACGCTTAGGTAACTCCCAAGAATTAGGGTCGTTATATAAACTATTAGGAGATGTATTTAAACAGCGTTTTAAAGGGTGGACTGCTTACGTTTTAAGTGGGAACAAGGAACTAACCAAAAAGATTGGTTTAAGAACATCAGGACGTACACCTATTTACAATGGTTCTCTTCCTTGCACTTTACTTAAATATGAGTTGTATTAATAAGTGTCTTCCTGTCTCCTGCCTCCTGCCTCCTGCCTTCTGCCTTCTTTAACCCAATTCAAAGAAGAATTTTTGACCGTTTCTTGAAAATTGTCACAAGTTAATTCAACCCCTAACCAACTTGCTAAAACCGCTAAATCTTGATCAAAAATTTCCTTAAGTTTCTCAATATTTTCTGGGTTTAACTCCGGTTTTTCCTTAATTTTCCAGAGACTTCTTACCCAATTCCGAAAGCTTTTAGGAATGAGTAAACGTCGCAATTCTTTTAATCCTGGTGCTTCTACAATAGCATCTCGCCAAGCACTTTTGATCATGCGTTGACTAGAAACATTACTCGCATTTAATTCTTCATTCCATTGGGGTTGTTTTGTATATCCAATAAAGCGACAAATTTTTTCTAATTCTGTTTGAGGACTACTTAACATTCTTTCAAAAAAGATAGGTAAAACTTTATCTTTGCCAAAAGTATCAAAATAGGGTTCTAATTGTTTAGTATACAAACTATATTCTATTAATTCAGGATATTGGGAAATACTATCATTAATTCCGATAGAAATAACCCTTTGACTCCATTCATGAATATATTGAGAGACTAAACGATTAATAGGATGACGCATAACATAAATAAATTTAGCATCAGGAAGATGTTTTTGTAATCGTTCAATGGTATGGGGATAAGTCGGTAATTTAGTGTAATGAGTGCTAGATTCTCCGATTAAATCATCATTATTAGCTGCTTCAAAATGGAATAAATACCAGTCTAAACCCTTATTGTATTCTTCATCGTTACTAAAAAAATTAGGTTCTTTCAGTTCACTCATGAAAATTCCTGGTTGTTGGTTTAATTGTTCATGGAGAGAACTGGTAGCGCATTTCATCGCACCAATAATAATAAAATTAGGCAGTTTTTTCATGACTACTAGCAGGTAAAGTCGGTAATTTTAGGGGATTTTTCCAATTCATCCAAATATCTTGTGCTGCATACTCACAAATATGAGTCGGTCGTTTGATTTCTCTTAATAATGAAATGCTCCTTCCTAACAACCAACAAACATTAGTTATCCACAGGCCAACAATTCCATAAAATTTAGCAAAATAGCGAGAACGAGACGCATAGAGATAGGGACGAGGACGTTTACGGGCCGCCACATCTGATTTTACCGAACCACTTCCTCCTCGTAGATGAACCACCCTCGCATCAGGCCAATGAAGAACCGTCCATCCTGCATTTTTAGCGCGACGACAGTAATCAACATCATCAAAATACATGAAATAGCCTTCATCCATCAAGCCTATTTGCTCAATAACTTCTTGTCGAATTAAAACACAAGCAAAACTGGTCCATTGAGGTTCAAAAGGCGTATCTCTGACGGGTATGGGGACATCATAACCATTGAGTAGCTTGGTAATGGGGCCAGTTGCTGCACCCTCTATAAACTGACTGACGGGGGAATGGTAGCGAAAACAGCTAATTTGTGGCGTTTCATCGGGCCATTCAAGACGAGGACTAATTAAACCAGCTTCAGGATGCTTTTCCAAGGCGGTTTCTAAAGAAGCGATGGCTCCCGACCTAACAATGGTATCACTATTCAAGAGCAAGTAGGCTTTCGCTGTTGCTGCTTTGATACCGATATTATTACCCGCAGAAAATCCACCATTAACGGGAGAAGGAATTAAGGTTACCCAAGATTCCCAATGATAATCCTCAATGGCTTGTTTTAAAATAGGAACGGAGTTGTCCCCAGAGTCATTATCGACTAACATCACCCGATGACGTGAGCTATCTATCTGGGGTTGAAGCGATTGTAAGGAGTCAATCACCAGTTGAGGGGTTCTATAGTTAATAATAACAATGGCTAGATCCATTTTTTTAGTGAATTTGCTAACTTTTCTTAGAGTATCATTAGTCGAAACATTATGGTTAAAATTATTAGTCGTCAGTCTTTAGGAAGGCAAACTGTTTATGATATTGGAGTGAAAAACGATCATAATTTTTTGCTAAAAAATGGCTTAATTGCCTCTAATTGTTTTAATAAATCCCACTCCACAGCTTATGCTTATGTCACCTATCAAACTGCTTATTTAAAGGCTAATTATCCCGTTGAATATATGACGGCTTTGTTAACAGCCAGTAGTGATAGTCAAGATAAAGTAGAAAAATATCGGGAAAACTGCCAAAAAATGGGCATTGATGTTTTACCTCCAGATATCAATCGCTCCAAAAAAGATTTTACCCCTGTTGGTAAACAAATTCTCTTTGGTTTATCGGCGGTTAGAAACTTAGGGGGAGGTGCCATTGATAATATTTTAAAAGCACGGAAAGAAGCAGAGGGACAGTTTGAATCTTTGGCAGATTTTTGTTGTCGTGTTGATTTGCGTTCTGTGAATAAAAGAGCGTTGGAAACGTTAATTTATGCTGGAGCATTTGACCCAATTAATCCGAATCGTAAACAATTAATTAATGATTTAGAATTGGTGGTTCCTTGGGCGCAAAAACGAACCAAAGAAAAAGAAAGCGGACAATTAAATATTTTCGATTTAATGAGTGGTAATAATACAGAAACAACAGAATCAAATGGTGATTTTAAACAGGCTCCGAGTTCTTCTCCTGTCGAAGATTACTCATTGCAAGATAAACTGAAACTAGAAAAAGAACATTTAGGATTTTATGTTTCTGAACATCCTTTAACAGCTATTAAAAAAGCAGCAAAAATATTATCTCCCATTAACTTAAATGAAATGGCTGAGCAGAAAGCTAAAACAAAAGTTAGTGCCGTGATTATGGTCAATGAAGTTAAACAATACACCACTAAAAAAGGAGATGCTATGGCTTTTTTAGTCCTAGAAGACGGCTCAGCACAAGTAGAAGGAGTTTGCTTTCCTGAAAGTTATAAAAGAATTCGAGAGATTTTAATCGAAGATGCTCGCCTCATTGTTTGGGGTAAAATTGATTATAGAGATGATAAAGTTCAGCTAATTGTTAACGATGCTGAACCCGTAGAAACCGTAAGAATGGTGATGGTTAACTTAAGTCTTGAACAAGCAATGAATCAAGTTTCTTATCATAGTTTAAAAGGAATTCTTCAAGAACATTCTGGGGATAAAAATCAGGCAAAAGTTCCGGTAATTGCTATTATTGGCACTGGAGAAAATCGGCAATTAATTCGCTTAGGAGAAGATTACTGGGTACAAAATGATAAATCAGTGGTTGAAGCTCTCAGAAATGCTAAGTTTGATGCTTATCCTACCCCGTTAGTGAGTGATTTATCATCATAAACATTTTATTGTCTCTGATTAAAACTAACTCATGAATTCTTGGTTTTCTCGTCCTCAAAAAATTCTAGTTACTTGGTTACTTATTTTAGTTACAGCTTGGTTAACAGTTAAAACTTTAAGTTATATTGGTGGCTTAATTAGCTTAATTTTAACAGCTTCTTTAATTGCTTTTTTACTAAACTATCCCGTCCGAGGGTTGAAAACTATTTTACCTCGTTCTTTAGCTGCTACATTAGTCTATTTAGGAGCCATTCTAGTTGTCATTTTCTTAGGAATTACTTTACTTCCTCCTGTGGTTAATCAAGGAAAACAATTAATTACGAAATTACCAAGTTTATTAGAAGAAGGACAACAGCAATTAATAACCTTACAAGGAGTCATTAATACTAAAAATTTACCAATTGACCTTGAATTTTTAACTTCGCAAATATTAACTAAAATTCAAGAAAAAACACAAGATATTGCTTCAACTGGGTTTGGTTTAGTTTTGGGAACATTTAATTGGTTTATAGATTTAATTGTTGTTATTGTGATTTCCTTTTATATGTTATTGGATGGGGAAAAAATTTGGAAAGGGGTCATTAGCTTTTTTTCTCCTCAAGTTCGGGGGGTTTTAACCACAACATTAGAAAAGAATTTACAACGATTTTTAACCGGTCAATTAATTTTAGGTTTGTTCATGGCCGTTAGCTTAACCATTGCCTTTCGACTGTTAGGAATTCCCTTTTTTCTTCTCTTTGCTGTGTTCATTGGAGTGATGGAAATTTTACCATTTATTGGGGCAACTTTAGGCATTGGAACTGTTACTATTATTTTAACTTTTATTAATTGGTGGTTGGCAGTACAAGTGTTAGTCATTGCGGTTATTATTCAACAAATCAAAGATAATTTAATTGCTCCAAAAATCATGGGAAATTTAACTGGACTTCCCCCCGTTATCATTTTTATTGCTTTATTACTTGGAGCAAAAATTGGCAGTTTATTAGGGGTAATTCTCGCTATTCCTCTAACGGGAGTCATTAAAGGAATAACAGAAATTATCGGTGATCCCACGTTACCACCCCAAACCGGTAGTCTTTTTTATAACCCTTTTTCTAAACTTTCATCAGAAGAAAAAATGGAATCATAGTAATTCCCATACTTTTGAGGTACAAAGTTTTCTAGTTTTATCCTACATTCCCCACACTCCCATCTCTCAATTTTCAGTTCCTATATTTGACTGGGAGGGAAGGGATAAAGGTATCTTTAAACCCCGATCATAAATAATAATATCCCATTGGCCTGAACGGTTAGATTCAAAAGCAATTAAGCGGCCATTCCCACTAATGGTGGGATGACGAACTTCCCCCAGTAAATTTTTAGTAATATTTTCACCCCGTAAAGTTTGGCGATCATAAACAAAAATATCTTGTTTTCCTTCTTGTTCGGAAACATAAACAATGTAACGTCCGTCAGCACTAATATCGGGTTGATCCTGTACCGTTCCTGGCTGATTTAGTCCAGGTAAGGGTAATAGGCGGCCACGGATTCGATCGTATAGCCAAATGCTACGCTTTCCTTGACGATCAGAAGCAAACACCAGATATCTACCCTCGTAAGAAAAACGGGGATGCTGTTCCGAAGACCGAGTATTTAAGACATTTCCTAATGGTTGAGTTGGAGGTGTTATAAACCCTGAGTCAGTGCAACCAATTAAACTAATCAGAAGACTGTTGCTTAAAAGCTTGATATAACCCCTAATCCATTTAAGATGCAACTTCACCATTGGAGGGAAGAACACAACAATTTACATCATCGAGGCAAACTTTACCCCATTGTAAGCCCCACCGAACCAATTCTACGCGATTTTCTGTTTTTGTTTTGGTCAAAATGTTACTGATATGATTATCAACGGTACGCTTACTAATCTCAAGTTTCTGGGCAATTTCAAGATTAGTCAACCCAGTTGAAACGAGATCCAGAATTTGCATTTCTCGGCCAGATAGAGACACAGGGTTTTGAAACTTGGCACTGGTCATAGGTATTTGTTGTGATGGTACATTTACTTATCTGTTTTCTCTATTGTAGTGGATAGTTGGCAGTTCGGGGAGATAAATTTGCAAAACGCAAATGTATCTCCCAAAATCTGTTTATCCTTGTTGTTGTCAGGAGTCAGAAAGCTCGGTACTTTTGTTCTAGTCTAAACTCCAAAATTATCCTTATCCTGAGAACTAATGACAGCAATAATAACACCAAATAAAATAATAATAGCTCCGATTAATACTAAGATTGAGGGAATTTCTTGAAAGAGAATCAATCCCAAAAAACTAGCACCAATGGGTTCAAATAGAATCGCTAAAGTAACTAAAGTAGGAGACAAAAAACGGACTGACCAATTCAAGGTAGTATGACCAATTAATTGTGAAAAAATAGCCATTAAGAGAACATAAAAATAAACAGGTTTAGGATAATTAGTATAACCAGAACCAAACATAAAAGGTAAAGGGAAAAGAAGGATAGCCGCCGTGGTATAAACAATGACACTATAACTGCTAATTGTTAATCCTTGTTGTTGTGAAAGCTTACCCAAAATTAAATATAAACTAACAAACCAAGCTCCCATCAAAGCTAAGATATTACCTAAGATGGGTTGACTGTATGAGCTATTAGTATCATTACCGCCTAAAGCGATAAAAATTCCCCCTAATAAAGCAATAATTATCCCTAAAATCGTTACTTTTTTTAGTTTTTCTTTAAACCAAAACCAAGATAAAATAGACACCCAAATAGGATTAGTTGTTACTAAAGTAGTAGAAGCAGCAATAGAGGTAAACGATAAAGAAGTAATCCAACAAACAAAATGAAACCCTAAAGAAAACCCGGCACCAATGGCATAATAATAGGCCTTGGGACTACCTTGGTTTTTAACAACAGTTTGCCACGCAGGAAGTAAGACGATTGAAGCAATAATTAAACGAGAAGCTGCTAAAAAAAGACTAAATTCTAGTCCTAATTTTCCTGAAGCTTGTAGCGCAAGACGGATAAAAATTGCTGTTGAAGAAAAGGAAAAAACACCAATGGTTAAAATAAGAGTGACTTGCCAAAGTTTAGGCGATCGCATTGATTTTAAACAGTCATGATAAGTGAACTTGATATTTTGTAACATTGAGACCAACCCCTCCCTCTAAAAATGTTACAATAAATAAGATAAACAAGTTTTAACCCTAGTCAAACGCTACGAAAAATCACTTAGGGGGAAACATAATTTAGGGGAAAAATACCATGAATAGTCGCTTTCGCAATCGTACAGAAGCAGGACAACACTTAGCTGAGAAATTAGAACCCTATAACAATCAAGATAATACGGTAGTATTAGCTTTACCCAGAGGAGGGGTTCCTGTTGCTTATTGTATTGCTAAACAATTAAATCTTCCCCTAGATATTTGTTTAGTTAGGAAATTGGGACTTCCTGATCGTCCAGAACTTGCTATGGGTGCGATCGCTTTAGGAGGGATAAGAATCCTCAATACAGATGTCATTAACTGGTCAAAAATATCACCTCAAATTATAGAACAAGTCACCAGAAAAGAACAACAAGAATTACACCGTCGAGAACAAGTTTATCGCGGGGATCAACCCTTTCCTAAAATTTATAATCAAACGGTTATTTTAGTCGATGATGGTATTGCGACTGGTTCAACGATCAAAGCAGCGATCGCCATTATTAAAAAACAACAGGCCAAAAAAATTATTATTGCTGTTCCCGTTGCACCTCCCTCAGTTTGTCGAGAATTACGTTATGAAGTGGATCAATTAATTTGTTTAAAAAAACCAGAAAACCTTCATTCTATTAGTCTTTGGTACGATGACTTTTCCCAAACTACTGATGAAGAAGTTTGTAGTTTATTATTTCTCTCTCATCAATATTGTTTGACCAATTAATCAGTTACTTTTGGGCAATCACTAACAGTTCGTAATTATCGGGTGATAGGGTATCATCACGACTAAATGCCCCAAGATTCGCTCCAAAAATTTCAATTTTTTTAAAGTTTAGTGTTTGTAATAACCAAGTAATTTCTGAGGGGACATAATATCTTTCATTGCAGTTAATTGTTTTTTTGTTGCCCAGATCATCTTCAATATTAAAAAGGCTAGACTCTCGAAAGGTCATTAAATCAAAAGAATGATTTTCTGTGTTTCCAGAATTGATATTATCATCCATTAAATCTTGAACCGAATGATAGAGGGGATATAAAGCATTTAAAGCCGTAAAAATAAACAGCCCACCAGGTTTTAAAGCCTTAGCTGCACTAGCAAGAATTTGGAAATTCATTTCATCGGTTTCCATCAAACAAAAGCCCCCTTCACACATAATATAGACTAAATCAAATTGCTCAACAAAAGGTAAATTTCTAGCATCATATTGATGAAACTCAAGGGATAAATTTTCCTCGCTCACTTTTTCTTTAGCTCGGTTTAAAAGGGACTCAGATAAATCAATCCCTACCACTTGATAACCTCGTTTTGCCAATTCAATCGAATGTCTGCCCGTTCCACATCCAATATCTAGTATTTTAGTATTTTTATCATAATTGATTTCTTCCTCAATAAAATCACACTCACCAATAGTGCCGTGAGTAAAACCTTCCTGATCATATTTAATAGCGTAATTTTCAAATAATTCTTCGTACCACTGTTTCATTGTTTTGTCTTAAATTTAAGTGAGATTGTTGACGCTCTCCTGGCTAAAGCCGAGGAGATTCATAGTTATTATAGGCGTTATCTAACCGTCTTAGATTTTGTTGTAAAACAGTAGAATCTATTTCTGCGTACCAAGGTCTTGCTTGTTTGAGGTTAGGAAGCTCTGTAATTTGTATATTTACTGGACTTTTTTTCTTACCTTTTTCAGACCAGGGATTTCCTGAAGCAGATCCTATTAAACAAGTTAATGGACTAATAAAAACTTTAGTCCTTAAGTCGCAATAGTCTCCACAAATATATCTTTGATAATAGGTATCTATGCGATCCGCTAAAGACCAATTATAGTTAGCTCTAAGCATATCTATCCATCCGTCAATCTTGTCTGACTGACTTATATTTGGACGAAGCTTATAGCAATACCCTAAAATCACTTGTTTTCCTTTTATTGTGGACTATACTATATTTATCTACACCATTTTAGCATTTCGCAGATATATTGAAGAACAACGGCATCATGATACCACTTAATGCCTTCTCATTAACCGATATTCACGGCATTTAAAAATGCCGGGTCGCGCTTCATCTCCTACTTGAAAGATAGGAGTTTTCGCGCTCCCGTGTTTTGTTATAAACTTTAATTGGTTTTGACACCAGTCACACCGATATGATAACTGATGACTGATGACTGATCACTGATAACTGATCGCCGATAACGGATGACAATTCGATACAATATTGTCAACGAGACATAATCGAGCTAAACTCTCGAACGAACACCACCCGCGATTAAATGGAGTAGCTGGAGAAACAAATACACATGGGCAAAGTAGTCGGCATTGATCTGGGGACCACTAATTCTGTCGTCGCAGTGATGGAAGGCGGAAAGCCAGTCGTGATCGCCAACTCAGAAGGAATGCGTACTACCCCTTCTGTAGTTGGGTTTAATAAAGATGGAGAATTAGTCGTCGGACAAATGGCCAGACGACAAGCGGTGTTAAACCCCCAAAACACCTATTATGGGGTGAAACGATTTATGGGACGAAAATACGCTGAATTAAACCCCGAATCAAAACAAGTTCCCTACACCATTCGTCGGGATGACTATGGCAATATTAAAATCAAATGTCCTCGTCTTAAGAAAGACTTTGCTCCCGAAGAAATTTCTGCGAAAATTCTCCGTAAACTAGCAGAAGAAGCAGAACGCTACTTAGGGGAACCAGTCACCAGCGCAGTCATCACCGTTCCTGCCTATTTTAACGACTCTCAACGGCAAGCCACTAGGGACGCAGGGAGAATTGCCGGATTAGAGGTTTTACGCATTATCAACGAACCAACAGCCGCCTCCCTAGCTTATGGGTTAGATCAACAAACCTCTCAAAAGATATTAGTGTTTGATTTAGGAGGCGGTACCTTTGATGTTTCCGTCTTAGAAGTGGGAGACGGTGTGTTTGAAGTAAAATCCACCAGTGGAGATACGCAACTGGGGGGAGGAGATTTTGATAAACGCATTGTAGACTGGTTAGCCGAACAATTTTTAGAACAAGAAAAAGTAGACCTTCGCAAAGATAGACAAGCCTTACAACGACTCACAGAAGCAGCAGAGAAGGCAAAAATCGAGCTATCAGGGGTCAGTGTCACCGATATTAATCTCCCCTTCATTACTGCCACCGAAGACGGTCCTAAGCACCTAGAAACCCGTCTGACACGCCCTCAATTTGAAGACCTCTGTGGGGACTTAGTCAGTCGTCTAACTCGTCCCATTAAACGAGCGTTAAACGATGCGAGATTAACCCCCGTACAGATCGATGAAGTGGTCTTAGTAGGTGGAGGAACCCGAATGCCGATGGTTAAAGCCTTAGTCCGTAGTTTCATCGATATAGAACCCAACGAAAACGTTAACCCCGATGAAGTGGTAGCGGTGGGGGCGGCCATTCAATCTGGTATTTTAGCCGGGGAAGTCAAAGAAATCTTATTATTAGACGTGACTCCCTTATCCTTGGGACTCGAAACCATTGGTGGTGTCACTAAAAAATTAATCCCCCGTAACACCACCATTCCCGTGCGTCGTTCCGACATCTTTTCTACCGGAGAAAATAATCAAACTATGGTAGAAGTTCATGTGGTGCAAGGAGAAAGGGAAATGGCCAAGGATAATAAATCCTTGGGACGGTTTAAACTCACAGGGATACCCCCGGCACCGAGAGGTATTCCTCAAGTCCAGGTAGCCTTTGATATCGATGCTAACGGCATTTTACAAGTAACCGCCCGCGATCGCACCACCGGCAGAGAACAAAGTGTGGTCATTCAAGGGGCCTCTACCCTCAGCGAAGGGGAAATTAACCGCATGATCCAAGAAGCAGCCGAGTTTGCCGAAGACGATCGACAGAGAAGAGAACGGATCGAAAAACGCAACAAAGCCAAAGCTTTAACGGATCAAGCCTTACGACGGTTAAAAGACGTTACTTTGGACTTCGGAACCCAGTTTACCAGTGGTTATCGTCGTCAAATTGAATCCTTGAATGCAGAAATCCTCGACAGTTTAGACAAAGATGATGAAAGACGCTTGGATCGCGCGCAAGCAGACTTACAAGATGTTTTATACGAACTGAATCGAGAAGTACGATTACAATACGACGATGAAGAAGACGAAGGCATTTTTGAGTCCATTCGTCGTACCCTAACCGGAGACGATGAAGACGACTATCCCTACAGTCCCCGTGGCTCAAATTATGGGACTGATTATGGTACACCCCGTTACCCAGAACGGCGAGACTATGGTTCTCCTCGTTACGATGATCGTCAAACCTATGGTTCTCCTTCTCCTCGTTATGAACGTTACGATGACCAATACGATGAATGGGAAGGCGATCGCCCCAGTCCCCGATCTCGTCGTCCTTCTCCTGAACCTCGTAGATATCCCCCCAGAGACTCCGATAGTTATTATAGCCGCGATCGCTCCCGTCGTATTCCCAGCGAAAATCAATGGGATGAAGAGGATGATGATTGGTTCTAAAGTCCTAAGATCATTAAAAGATAAAAAGCCTGACCCGATTCCCAGTCCCGTTTTATACTGATATATGCAGCAACTTCGTAACTACTATGCCATTTTAGGGGTTTCTCGAGATGCCACCGCCGAGGAGATCAAAAAATCTTTTCGTAAACTCGCTCGGCAGTATCATCCTGATGTCAACCCAGGGGATAAGACAGCAGAAGAAAAATTTAAGAGTATTAACGAAGCTTACGATATTCTCTCCGATGAAGCGAAACGCGCCGATTACGATCGCACCCGTTTCGGCAAAACCAAACGTCGTCCCCCTCGTTCTCAACCTCGACCCCCTCGTAATGGTAACAACAGCAGTAGTTACAGCCGAGATAGCGAGTTTTGGCGGTTCCAAGACTATAGTCCTGGTGGCAGCAAACGGGCAAAAGTGGTTAACCCTTCTCGGACCGCACGGGATGTAGAAGCCAAGTTAAATATTCCCCTAGAAAAAGCCTATCGGGGGGGACGGGAACGTATCCGCCTCGAAGACGGGCGATCACTAGAAGTAGATATGCCATCCGGGATGATCGATGGTCAGAAAATTCGTCTCAAAGGCCAAGGACTCCAAGGGGGGGATCTCTATCTGAAAATTACCATTACCCCTCACGCTTTTTTTGAGCTACGGGGAAGCGATATTGCTTGTCAAGTCCCTGTCACCCCCAGTGAAGCCATTTTAGGGGGTTCGGTAGAGGTTCCCACCATCGACGGTTTAGTTAAGATGACTGTCCCGAAAGGAGTGCGCCCTGGCCAACGGTTACGGTTAGCCAATAAAGGGTATCCCGACGGTTCAGGAAAACGAGGTGATCAACTGGTAGAAATACAAATCGCTATTCCTTCAGAATTAAGTGAAGAAGAAATGGCATTATATCAGCAAATTCGGGAAAAAGAACAGTTTAATCCCCGTCAGCATTGGTTGTAATATTAAAACTTGAAAACTCCAGTTGAAATATGATAGATTATTGACTTAACCCAGTTCTGCGCCACGTTAGCTCAGTTGGTAGAGCACATCACTCGTAATGATGGGGTCATCGGTTCAAGTCCGATACGTGGCTTAATATCTTAAGACTTAACAGAATCTAATGGTTTGTGCAACATTTAACCTTCTCAAACCTACTCATAGCTGAGTAAACTTAAGCTAGGTACATCATCACCGGTAATGGTGAAGGCAGTTGCCTGCAAAGCACGAATCATAATGT
>JAAUYD010098978.1_pt1 | contig 16936 bp, 11 predicted proteins | sample 7278101 | NCBI WGS metagenome assembly JAAUYD01 (sample SAMN14350128, study PRJNA611818) | marine sediment metagenome | isolation source: surface marine sediment (0.6m) | place: French Polynesia: Moorea | collected 2018-08 | reverse complement strand
CGCCTCTTCAAGCTGCTGCAGGCCATGGCGCCGGATCTGCGCGAAGGCGGCCGGATCCTGGTTGCGACCGAGATGGGCGGCCTCTTTGGCCGCACGCTCGAGACGCCCGTCCGCGAAGGGGCGGCCGGGGGCGGTACGGTCGGCATCGTCAAGGCGCTGTCGCTCGAATGGCCGCTCTGCAGCTCAAAGGCAGTCGATCTCGACCGGGCCGAGGATGCGGGCCTGCGGGCAAAGCATCTGACCAAGGAACTCTCTTTCCTCATGGGCCGGCGCGAGGTGGGCTACCCGGAAGGTCAGCGCACCATCTTCCGGACCGAGGCCGAGGCCATGCACCCGCCCGCCGACCCGCGCGAGATGGTGGGTCCAGACTGGGTGGTGGTGGCCACGGGCGGTGCCCGCGGGATCACCGCGGAATGTTTGCGCACGCTTGCGCCTTACGGGCCGACGCTGGTTGTCCTCGGCCGCTCCGCCCCGCCCGCCCCGGAAGAGCCGGGAACCGAAGATCTCGATGTGCCGGGCCTGCGCAAACACTATCTCGACAAGGCCCGCGCGGCCGGAGAGAAGCCGCGGCCGAAAGAGATCGAGGCCCAGGTTCAGCGCCATCTCGGCCAGCGCGACATGCGCCAGAACATGGCCGATTTCGCCGCCATGGGTGCCAAGGTCGACTACCGCGCTGCCGATGTCAGCGACCCGGCCGCGGTCGAGGCGCTGTTTGCAGCACTTTACGAGACCTATGGCCGGATCGACATGCTGGTCCACGGGGCCGGTCTGATCGAGGATGCCTTCCTCGAGAAGAAAACACCCGAAAGCTTTGACCGCGTCTTCGACACCAAGGTCGATGCGGCCTTCACCATGGCCAAATGCCTGCGCCCGGACACGCTGAAAGGCATCTGTTTCTTCACCTCTGTCGCCGGGCGCTACGGCAATCGCGGCCAGACCGATTATGCGGCCGCCAACGAGACGCTGAACCGCTTCGCCTGGGATCTGAAACGGCGCTGGCCGGAGGTCACGGTCAAGGCGATCAACTGGGGTCCCTGGGGCCAGACGACAACCGGCGCCGGTATGGTGACAGAGGATGTGCGCGCCCAGTTCCTGTCCCGCGGCATCGGCATGGTCGAGGCGGTGCCGGGGCGTGATCTCTTCTTCAAGGAAATGTTCTGGGCCGCCCCGGATCAGGTCGAAAGCGTCGGCTGGGTCGCCGATGGCGAGACCATGGAAGAGACGGTCTGCGCGCTTCCGGAGGCCCCGGGTCAGACACCGCTCGGCGACAATGCCATCCTGCTCCGCCAGGGCCGTAAACGCGAGAACGGCAAGCGTGAGGTGATCTGGCGCCTCGACCTCGTCAATGCGCCCTATATGGATCATCACCGCTTCGACGGCGTGCCGGTCCTGCCCTTTGCCGCCGCCATGCAGATGATGAGCGAGGTGCCGGCCGCCTTCGGCATCACCGATCCGGTGGTGGCCTTGGAGGAGATCTCGGTCTTCAAGGGCCTGACGCTCGGCCGGGGCCCGCAGGAGCTGCATCTGGAGCTGGAACCGCAGACGCAGGACGGCGCCTACAAGATCAATATCCGCAGCAGCGAGGATCCGAAGCGGCTGAGCTACAGCGCGAAGCTGCGCACGGCGCCCGATCTGCCGCCCGCCCCGCCCGAGCCGCGCATGCCCGCCCGCGCACCCTGGGCCGGGCCGCAGCTTGACGAGATCTACCGCAAATGGCTGAGCCACGGGCCGCGCTTCCAGACGCTGACTGGCCTTCATGGGATCGACTATCAGGGGCTTGGCGCCACGGTGCTGTCCACGCGGCCTTCCGATTTCGTCCCCGGCGCGCCCGACACGGGCTGGACTTTTGATCCGGGCCTGATCGACGGTCTTCTGCAGACCGTCTGGATCTGGTCGCGGGCCATTCAGGACGCCTCGGCCCTGCCGGCCAAGGCGAGAAGCATCCGCCGCTTTGCCGCCCATCCGCATGACGGGCCGCTCTCGGTGGACATGGTGATGAACAGCGATCCGCAGGATCTGAATGTGGAGGCGTCGTTCTGTGTCTACGACGTCCACGGCGCCCTTTACTACAAGCTTGAGAACTTTCTGGGGCAGGCCTCTCCGCATCTCAACCGTCTGAGCGGGGGCTGGCAGGGGGGCGAGCGCAGCATCAATACGGGACTTAAGGTCGGCGCATGACCCAGACATACGAAGAAGACATTGCCATCGTCGGGATGGCAGGGATTTATCCGCAGGCTGATGATATCGACATCTTCTGGTCGAATATCCTGAACAAGGTCGATGCGGTGACAGATTCGCCCGATGCCTGGCTCGGCGATGGCGATATCTACGACCCCGACACGGCCGAGCTCAGCAAGATCTACACCCGCAAGGGCGGGTTTCTGGGCGATCTTTCGCGCTTCGATGCCAAGTCCTTCGGCACCATGCCGCTTTCGGTCACGGGCGCACAGCCCGACCAGTTCCTGGCGCTGAAACTTTCCCATGATGCGCTGGTCGATGCCGGTCTCACCCCGGGCGAATTCGACGGCAGCCGCACGGGCGTGATCCTCGGTCATGCGGTCCATGCTCACCGGGCCAATACCAATGGCGTGCATCAGGTCTGGCTTCTCAGCCAGACGCGGAACCTCCTGAAGACGCTCTTCCCCGATGTCGCTTCCGACCGGATCGAAGCGGCGATGGATCTGATGCAGAACCAGCTGCCCAAGATCGCCCCCGATGCCGTGCCGGGCCTGGTGCCCAACATCATGACCGGGCGGGTGGCCAACCGGCTGGACCTGATGGGCCCCAACTACATCATCGATGCGGCCTGTTCGTCCTCGATCATCACTGTCGATCTGGCGATGAACGAGCTGCGGGCGGGCAATGCCGACATCATGCTGGCAGGGGGTGTCAACACGACGACCTCGCCTCTGGTCTATGCAGTCTTCTGCAGCGTCGGTGCGCTCTCCCGAACGGGCCAGATCCGCCCCTTCGACACCGGCGCCAACGGCACCGTTCTGGGCGAGGGTGCGGGTGTCGTCGTGCTGAAGCGCCTCTCGGACGCGATTAAGGCGGATGACCGGATCTATGCGGTGATCAAGGGTTGTGGCCAGTCCTCGGACGGCAAGAGCTCTGGCCTGATGGCGCCCCGCTACGAGGGCGAGGTGCTGGCGATCGAGCGCGCCTATCAGAACAGCGGCATCGACCCGGCCACCATCGGTCTGGTCGAGGCGCACGGTACCGGCATTCCCTTGGGTGAGCGGACCGAGGTCGACGCGCTGCGCCATGTCTTTGGCGAACGTCAGGGCGAGATCCCGACCGTGCCCATCGGCTCGGTCAAATCGATGATCGGGCACTGCATTCCGGCCTCGGGCTCGGCCGCGATCATCAAGATGGCGCTCTCCCTCAAGAACCAGATCGTGCCGCCGACCCTGGTGGACGAGGTCAACGAGGAAAGCGGCCTGCCGACCACGCCCTTCTATGTCGCAAACGAGGCCCGGCCCTGGATCCACAGCGCCGACCATCCCCGGCGCGCGGCGATCAACGCATTCGGTTTTGGCGGCATCAACGCCCATATCGTGCTGGAAGAGGCCCCGGTCGGGCAGGAGCCCGATCCGACCGCGGCTTTCGTCTCGCCCGTGCCGACGGTCAAGGCCGAACAGGTTTTCGTCTTCGCCGGGCCTGACAAGGAGGCTGTGCTTGCAACCCTCGACGCATTCGAAGTGCCCGAGGCGGAGGGGTTCGATGCTGCCGCAGCGGCCAGTTGGGCGGCTGCCGAGGGTCCGGCGCGGCTCGCCATCGTGGCCGCCGATCCGGCCGATCTGACCAAGAAGATCGGCGCCGCGCGAAAGGCGCTCTCCAAGCCGGAGGCCACGTCCGTCCAGACACGGAACGGCATCTATTTCGAAGCTGCCCCCATCGACGGCAAGATCGCCTTCCTCTTCCCCGGCGAGATGGCCCAATACACTGACATGATGGAAGAGGCGGCCCTTGCCATGCCCGCCATCCGCGACTGGTTCGGCTTTATCGCCAGCCTGACGGAGGGGCGCCGCCCGACCCGGCTGCAGGATGTCATCTACCCGCCCACCTCGCTGATTGGCGACGATCAGCGGAAGGCGCTGGAAGGGCTGATGCACCAGGTCGATTACGGCTCGGAAATGGTCTTTGCCGCCGATCAGGCGATCTTTGCGACGCTCACCGCCCTTGGCATCAAGCCGCATGCGATGCTCGGTCATTCGACGGGCGAGAATGCGGCACTGGTGGCGAGCGGCCTCCTCCAGCTCGACCGCGCGGCCGTCGGCCGGATGATCGCCCGGATGAACGAGATCTTCGACGATATCTCCAGGCGGGATATTGTCCCCAAGGGCGTCCTTCTGACCGTCGCGGCCCTCGACCGGCCGGTCCTGGAAGAGATCATGGGCGGCTTCCCGGAGGTCCATTTCACCATGGACAACTGCCCCAACCAGGCCATTCTGTTTGGCCAGAAGGCCGAGATCGACGCCCTGCAGGAGGCGGTTCTGGCCAAGGGGGCGGTCTGTACGCGCCTGCCGATCTCCTGGGGCTATCACACGGATTACGTGGCGCCGATGGCCGATGCTTTCGGCAGCCTTTTCGAAGGCGTCGAGATGGGTCAGTCGGAGACGGTCCTCTATTCCTGCGCGACCGCCAAGCCCTTCCCGACAGACCGCGACGCCTTCCACGCCACGGCCGTCAGCCAGTATGTCAACAAGGTCCGCTTCACGGACGCGATCGAACAGCTTTACGAGGATGGGCACCGGATCTTCATCGAATGCGGGCCGAATGCGAACCTCACGGCCTTTGTCCGCGATATCCTGGGTGACAAGCCGCATCTGGCCGAAGCCGCCGACAACAAGCGCCGGGGCTTCCTCAGCCAGCTCCGCCATGTGCTGGCGCGCCTTTACACGGCAGGGCTCTCGCTCAATGCCGGCGCGCTTCTGAACCCGACAGACAGCAGCGATGCGCTCCGCCGCCGCGAGGTGCGGGACGCCTATCGCCGTGCCCCGGCCTTGCCGTCCGAGCTGCCGGTCGTCGATTTCCGCGGCGAGTTGGGTGATCAGGTGCGCGAGCTGCTGCTCGGTGGCCAGCCGGCCCCCGCGCCTGCCCCGGCGATCGATGAGGCCGCTGCCAATGGCACAGCCGTCCACGCGGCCCCGGCCAATGGTGTGGCGGTGAACGGCACGGCCAATGGCACCCATGTGAACGGGACCGCCAATGGAACGCCAAGCCCGGCGATCCAGACCGGCGGCCGGCCGGCGCTCGCCCCCGGTCAGCCGATTGTCCTGCCGCAGGGCCCGGACGATCCGCGCCGCATCCATGTGCTGGATCTGGCCCATTACTTCCCGCTGCCCTTCCCCTATCGCGCCTATCTCATGCAGGGCGCGCCAAGCTTCGAAGGGGTCACGCCCTATCTCGGCGCCGCGGAGATGGCCGAGGCGGCGGCGGCTGCCGCACCGGATGCCCATGCGGGGCGCTGGCAGGAATGGAGCCTCAGCCGCCTTGCCGTGAAACGCGCGGCGGCCGATATCATCGCGGCCGAGGCCGGCACACGCCCGCCCGAGAACCGGATGGAGGTCCTGAAGGACGCCAATGGAGCGCCTTACCTTTCGACCGATCTCGGGACAGCCCCTTACATTTCGATCTCGCATGTGCAGGCGGCCGCCGTCGGCACGGCCAGCGGCGGGGGCTGGCGGCTTGGCGTCGATTACGAGATCCCGGCGCGCATCCGCGACCCGGAGGGCTTCCTCGACATGATCCTCAGCGCGGAGGAGAAGGCGGCACTTGCGCCTTCGGCCGATGCAGAGACGGTCGTGGCCCTCTGGTCGGTCAAGGAGGCGGCGGCCAAATCGCTCGGTATCGGGCTGCAGGGCCGCCCGAAAGAGTTCGCCATCACGGATCTCGATCCGGACCAGGGCACGGCCCTTGTCCGGCACGGTCCCTATCAGCTGGCGGCGCATATGCGCCGGGTGGGCGATGGCATTTGTTCTGTCGCCTATCTGGCGGCCTCATGACCGCGACAGATATCCCCGGGCAGCGTTCCGCCCGGTGCCAAAGACGCGCAAGGATCCCGCACCGGGCCCTGGCTGCGACATCTCAGGACTGCCGGTGCGATGACAGGAGAAAAGCCGATGCTGCAAACCGTTCAGATTGAAGACCGCCTGAAATCCACATTGGAAGAGTTCATCGCCGATTGGGGCCTCGATGCGGATCTGTCCGCCGAGACCAAGCTGGTTGGCGATCTGGAATTCGATTCCATCGACGTCATCCAGTTCATCGTTGCCGTCGAGACCGCCTTCGGCAAACGCAATCTCGGCTTCAACGAGCTGATCATGCAGGACGGGCGTTATGTCGATGATCTCTCGGTAGGCGAGATGACCGCCTTTCTCGAGAGCCGCCTCGCAGCGGCCTGAACAGACTTCCCCAGACCAGACGGCAGGATACGGCAATGACAAAAACACTTCTTATCGGCCTCGATGGGGCGACCTATACCGTTTTGCGCCCCCTGATGGAGGGCACCGCGGAAGAGGGTGTCGTGATGCCGTTCCTGGCCTCGATGGTCGAGAGCGGCTATTCGGCCAAGCTGGCCTCCACCAACCACCCGCTGACCCCGCCCGCCTGGACATCCGTCTGCACCGGCCGCACGCCCGGCCATCACGGGATCTACGATTTCGTCCGCTTCGAGGATATGGGCGACGATGTCTATTTCACGCTCTACGACGCGCGCGACATCCGGGTCGAGACGCTCTGGCAACTGGCCTCGCGCCAGGGCAAGAGCGTGGTTTCGCTGAACTTCCCGATGATGGCGCCCCCCTTCGAGGTGGAGGGCGCGCTGGTGCCGGGGTTCGTCTCGTGGAAGCACCTTCGCCGCAACATGTACCCCAGCACGCTCTATGACCGGATCGCCGGGATCGAGGGGTTCGAGCCGAAGGAGCTGTCCTGGGATTTCGAGCGCGAAAGCCAGATCGGCGAGGTCATGTCGGATGCCGAGCTTTACAAATGGGTCGACAAGCACCTGCCGCGCGACCAGCAATGGTTCAATATCGGCAAGGCGCTTCTGGAAGAGGACAAGCCCGATCTCTTCGCGCTGATGCTGGACGGCACCGACAAGATCCAGCACCAGGCCTGGCATGTGCTCGACCCCGAGCTCTGGACCGGGGGCGCGACCGACGATGCCCGTGCCGTGCGCCGGCTGGTGCTGGACTATTTCCGCGGGCTTGACGGTTACCTCAAGGCACTGCACGAGGCGGCGGGGCCGGATGCCCATATGATCATCGTCTCGGATCACGGCTTTGCCGGGGCCGAGAAGGTCGTGCGCATCAACCTCTATCTCGAACAGCTGGGCCACCTGACCTGGCGCCCGAGCGACGGGTCCGAGGCCGCCAAGCGCCGGGATCTGGCCAATTTCGCCAATCTCGACTGGACCCAGACGCAGGCTTTCTGCCCGACGCCGTCGTCGAACGGGATCGTCATCCGTCAGAAGTCCGAGAAATGCCCGAACGGCGTGCCGCCCTCCGAATACGAGGCCTTCCGCGACAAGCTGATCGAGGATCTTTTGAAGATGGAGGATCCCTCGACCGGCGAGAAGGTGATCGCCGAGGTGCTGAAACGCGAGGATGCCTTCCCGGGCGCGGCGATGGAGAATGCGCCGGATCTGACCCTGATCCTCTCCGATCACGGCTTTGTCTCGGTCCGCAATCGCACGCCCGCCGTCGTCAAACGCCCGACGCCCCTTGGCACCCATCACCCGGACGGGATCTTCATCATGACCGGGCCCGGTGTGCAGAACGTCCGCGATGCGGACCGCATGTCGATCGTCGATACGACCGCGATCGTTGCCCATTCCATGGGTCTGGCGATCCCCTCGGATTTCGAGGGCAAGGTGCCGGACACGCTCTATTCCGCCGACTGGACGGCCGATCATCCGATCCGCATCGGCGAGACGACCCAGGCCGGCAAGAAGGCCGAGCCGCAAGAAGAGGCGAGCGACGAGCAGAAGGAAGAGGTTCTCGCCCAGCTGCGTCTCCTCGGTTATCTCGAAGACTGACGCGAGCTGCAGGATCACCCTTGGGCCGGATTGCCGTCAATGGCGTCACGCTGAACGTGACGGAGCTGCCCCAAAGGGCCCGGCGGCGCCGGCAGGGTACGCCCATCGTGCTGATCCACGGGCTCGCCGCGTCGTCCGCCTTCTGGTATGCGGCGGGCGCCCAGTTCCTGTCGCTCCTTGGGCCCTGCCTTGCCTACGATCTGCGCGGCCACGGCAAGAGCGAAAGCCCCGAGACCGGCTATTCGGTCACCGCGATGATGGGCGATCTCGAAGCGCTGATGGACGATCGCGGCATTGATGAGGCGCATCTCGTCGCCCATTCCTTCGGCGGCATGATCGCGCTCCTCTTTGCACTCCGCCATCCCGACCGGGTCAAGAGCCTGGTGCTGGCCGATGTCCGCATCCGCCCCCTGCAGGCCTCGGTCGAGGTCGAGGTGCAGAAACTGCCGCCCGCGATCGAGCGCCAGCTTTCCGATCTCGGTATCGATGTCGAGGCGATCTCGCGCGCCGATGACGGTATCGACTATCTGAAATCCGTGGCCCGCATCCAGGTCGCGGCCGGCAATGAGGCGACCGACTTCCTGACCGCCCTTTACCGCCACCCGCGCCTCTTCCGGACGCGCAAGACCGCGCAGAAATGGATCGACCTGACCGAGCGGGCGAGCCTTGTCACGGATCTCAAGACCGAGACTGCCTTCCGAGCGGGAGATCTCCGACGGCTGGACCTGCCGATCCTGATCCTTGTCGGCGAGCGGTCGACTACGCTACCATCGGCCGAAGCGTTGGCGCGGCTCTGTCCGCAGGCGGTGCTGAAAGTGGTGCCCAAGGTTGGGCATTTTTTTCCGATGTCCCATCCGAAGCTCTTCCTGCAGCCGACACTGCGCTTTCTGCGCAAGGCAGGACAGGCATGAAGGGAGAGCGGCGCATGATTGTCTTCAGGGGGGGTGAGCACATATATCGTCTTGCAGCGGGAGCAGGTGGTTAGAATGGCAATGTCCGAACAGGCACCGATGGGTGACGATCCCGCGGCAGAGCTGCCCCGCAAGCCGCATGTCAACTGGAGCGGCCCGCGCCCCGGCGATCCTGCCTGGATCAACCCGCGCGGCCGGGGGCTTTCGCGTGACCATTTCCGCAAAGTGTCCGAGAACGGCTTTGGCGACGGCAACAACTCCTATGCCCATTCGATGGCCTATTTCAAAGGCCGCGTCTATGTCGGCACGTCGCGCGCGACGATGGCGCTTCTGGGGGCGGGCGACAAGGGCGGCATGAAGGATGTGACGCTCGATGCCTGGCCGGTGGAGTTGACCAACCGGGTCTACACGAAGGGTTTCGAGACCGAACAGGCCCGGGCCGAGATCTGGCAGCTCGATCCCACAGGCGACGGGCGCTGGACCCGCGTCTATCATGCGCCCATGGTCCATGGCACCGACGGCACCTTCATGAGCCGCGATCTCGGCTACCGGGCGATGTGCGTCTTCCAGGGGGCGAGCGATCCGGAACCGGCGATGTATGTCTCGACCTGGTCCCGCTCGCGGGGCGAGGGGATGCAGATCCTGCGCACCGAGGATGGCGAGCATTTCGAACCCGTCGGCCCGACGGGTCTTGGCGGGCTCGACTGCACTTCGACCCGCAGCCTTGTTGCCTTCAAGGATATGCTCTTTACCAGCCCCACAGGGGCGACCGGCGGGCGGCAGAACGCGTCCGGGATTGCTGCTGTGCTGATGAGCCGCGATCCCCGCAAGGGCGACTGGGTCCATGCCAATACGCGCGGCTTCGGGGATCTGACCAATCTCGGCGTCTTCGAGATGCTGGCCACGGATGAATATCTCTATGCGGGCACCGCCAACCTCGCCCGCGGCTATCAGCTCTGGCGGACGAAGGCCGAGGGCAATCCGCCGTTCGAGTGGGAATGCGTGCTGACCGACGGGGCCGAGCGCGGGCGCTTCAGCCAGGGTGTCGTCAGCATGGCCGAGTTCAACGGCTGCATCTTTCTGGGCTCGGGCATCCAGAAGGGCGGCATCGACAAGGCCAACAAGGTGGGGCCTGCAGGGCCTGAGCTCATCCGTTTCAACCCCGATGGCAGCTATGACGTCATCATGGGCGAGCGGCGCACGGCTGACGGCCCACTCTCGGGCATGCTGCCCGGCTGGAACAATGTCTTCTCGGGCTCGATCTACAAGATGGGCGTCCATGACGGCTGGCTTTATGCCGGCACGCAGGACTGGATGGTGTTCCTGCTCTACCGCAATTTCGACAAGCTGGATTCGCCCGCGGGCAAGATGATCCGCCGCCTCGATATCCAGGACATCACCGAGCGGACGGGCGGCTACGACCTCTGGCGGAGCTGCGATGGCGAGAATTGGATCCCCGTCACCCGGTCGGGCTTTGAGAACCCTTACAATCACGGCGTGCGCAACATCCTGTCCACGCCGCACGGCGTTTATATCGGCTCGCAGAACCAGTTCGGACCGCGCTCCGCGTTCCGCAACGCGTCCGGCGAATGGGAGTATCGAGACAACCCTCGTGGAGGAACCGAGATATGGCTTGGAAACAGAGAACGACTGTCATGAGTTCTGGTGTGCACCGCGTATCCGCAGCCCTGGCGCTGGCCCTTCTGATAGGGGGAGGCGTGGCCGCACAAGGCGTGCAAAGCTATGGCGGCGGCGATCCCGAAATCGCCTGGTCCCAGCCCGTGGGGGCAGGCGATGCCGCTTCGGACGAGATCGACGGTATCTCGGTCGATCCCTCCGGCAATACGGTGATCGCCGGTGTCTTCCGCGGCCAGATCACGCTGGCCGGGCAGACCTTTGTCAGCCGTGGCGACGGCGACATCTTTCTCGCCAGCATCGCCCCCAATGGCAGCTATCGCTGGGCCCGCCAGTTCGGTGCTGAGGGCGATGACAACGCTTTCGATGTGACCACCGACGGGGCCGGCAACATCATCATGAGCGGCTGGTTCTCGCGCGCGGTCGATTTCGGAGGCCGGGTGCTGACCAGCCAGGGCGAGACTGACCAGTTCGTGGCGAAGTTCTCCCCCTCGGGTCAGTTGAGCTGGGCCAAGTCCTTCGGCGGCCCGAATGGCGATGGCGGCAATGAGGTGGCGGTCCTGGCCAATGGCGAGATCGCGGTCAGCGGGATCAGCAATGGCGAGTTTATCGTCGAGGGTACAAGCTATCCCTTTGGCGGCGGCCAGCGCGACAGCTATGTCCTGCGTCTCAGCCCCGGTGGCGCTGTGCGCTGGGTCGTGGCGGCCAATGGCCGCGGGGCCGAGCGGATCCGGGCGCTGGCGATCAACGAGCAGGGCAACGTCTATGTCGGCTTCCAGTATCGCGGTGCGGTCCGGCTGGGGGGGGCGACGCTTGACGGCGCGGGTGACTGGGATGGTGCCATGGCGCGGATCACGTCATCGGGGCAGGTCGCCTGGCTCCTGCCTGTAGCCGGCGGCGGCTTTGACAATGTCCGCGGCATTGGCGCCACACCCGACGGACAGGTCTACGCCATGGGTGTCTTCAGCGGCGGCGCACAGATGATCGACCGCCGGCTGCCCGCGGGGCGCGGCACGTCCGATTTCATCGTCAAGGTCACACCTGAAGGCCAGCCCGCCTGGCTGCTGACCATGACCGGCCGGGGCGACAATGTGGGCGGCGAGTTGCAGGTCGACCAGCGGGGCGTCATCGTCTCCTCGATGATCAAGGGGCCTTTGCAGGTGCGCCTCAACCGCGATGTCGTGGCCACGTTCTCGCCCAGCGGCAATCGCCCCTCCAGCTATGTGGCAGGCTTTACCCATGACGGGCTGCCGCGGTTCTTCTACACACCCGTCCCCACGGGGCGCGGCACCGGTGCCAATGGCAGCTCGGTCTCGGTCTCGCGCGATGGCCGCTACCTCGCCCAGGCGATCCGCTTCCGCCAGCAGCTGCAGGTGGCAGGCACCACGATGAGGACGCCGTCCAAGAAGGATTCCGGCATCATCTTCCTCAGGCTGAACGGCTCATGAGCCTGGCACCCGAGGATCCGGGCCCCCCTGTCATCATCTTCGCCTCGCGCGAGGCGGGTGGCAGCCTTCTGGCCGCACTCCTCGGCGGGCACCCCGCATTCTACGGGGCGCCCCACCTGAATGTGCTGGCCTTCCCGGAGGTCTGGCAATACCGGATGTATTCCCACATCCCCCGCGACAGCCACATGCACGGGCTGTTGCGCTTTCTCGGGGAACAGCTGGTCTGCGAGCAGACCATGCAGTCGCTGCAGGCAGCACGGCGCTGGCTGGGGCGGCGCGACGATCTGGAGACACCGGCGCTTTACGCCGAATTGCAGGCGCTGATCGCGCCCCGCCGGCTGGTCGATTACAGCCCGCTCTATGCCCAGAACGGGGCGGTCATGCGCCGGGTGATCGAGCAGTGCCCCGAGGCCACGATCATCCACCTGGTCTGCAATCCGCTGACCCAGGGCCAGGCGCTGTCGCGCCCGGTCTGGCAGACGATGACGGCCAGCCTCGGCTACTGGGTCGACCGCCCCGTCAACCAGCCCTGCATGGATGCGTTTGAGATCGGCGAGCAATATATCGACTGGTCGGTGACCCCGGCCGTCTTCGATCCGCAATTTGCCTGGTACCGGACGCAGGCCGCCGCCCTCGAGGTCGAGGCCGAACAGTCGGGTGAGCGCTGGATCCGCCTCTCGGCCGAGGCGCTTCTGGAAGACCCGAAAACGGTCCTGCGTGATCTTTTGCGCAGACTGGGGGCCAAGGCCGATGCCAAGACTGTGGCTGCGATGACCGGTGCAAAGGAGCCCCCCATCTATGCCGCCCCCGGCCCTTACGAGGCCCCCTTCGGGATCGACCACCAGATGATCGGGCAAAGCGTGCGCGCAGCCCTTGCCAAGCCTGTCGCCAACGACCTGATCGAGCCTGCGGCACCGCTCCCCTGGCGGGGCGACGGGCAGGAGATGCTGGACGACGTCCTGACCCTGGCCGGCGATCTCGGCTACCGGATCGGGGGCCGTGCATGACAGGATCCGGTCCCGACCTCACCCATTCTTCCTCTGACGCGAAGGTACCATCATCATGAGCACTGAAAGCACAGCGACAGATCTGCCCGTCACCGCCCTGAAAGCAGGTGCGGTCATCGACGCCACAACCCTCAGCAATGCCACCGCCATCGACCGCGATTTCCTGCTCGACCAGTTCGCGCAGCACGGTGCTGTCCTGGTCAAGGGCGGCAATCTCGACCGGCCGGGGTTCGTCACCTTCACTGAAGGCTTCCTCGACAATTTCATGGAATATGTGGGCGGCGCCAACAATGACCGCGGCTCGGCCATGGCGGGCTCGTCCACGGTGCTGACGGTGACGGGGGGCAACACGCTCGGCCAGGCGATCCCGCTCCATGGCGAGATGTTCTATACGACCTACCGTCCGGCAACGCTGTTTTTCTGCTGCCAGCGCCCGGCGGACGAGAACGGCGAGACGACGATCTGCGATGGCATCGCCCTCTGGAATGCGCTTCCCGCCGAGATCCGCGAGATGTTCGAGGCGCGCAAGATCCGCTACCGCCGGATCTATACCGACGATGCCTGGAAGAAGGTCTACAAGACCGACGATATCGCGGCGGTGAAAAAGATCTGCGAGGAGACCGGCGTCGAGTTCATCGAGAACGAGGACGGCTCGATCGAGACGGTCTATGTCGACTGGGCCTGGCATGATACCTCCGCCGGGCGCTCCTTCATCAATTCGATGATCGTCTGGGCCTCGCGCGAGTTCATCGCCAAGATCGACGACAGCCAGGTCCGCTTCGAGGACGGCTCGATGATCCCGCCCGAGGTGCTCTACAAGATCCATGAGATCGCCGAGGGCCTGACCGAGAATATCGCCTGGGAACCCGGCATGGTCGCCATTGTCGACAACCGCCGCGTCATGCACGGGCGCCGCGCCTACAAGGACGAGGGGCGTGACATCATCATGCGGCTCAGCCTTGACGGCCTGCCCCTCTCGGCGTGAGGGGCTGATGGACATGCAGGTGTGGTCATGAGTGCCAAGAAACGGGGCAACGGAACCGAAGGCGCGCGCGAGATCGGCGGCTCTCTCCACGATCTGGAGAACGCCTCGCTGTCGACTTTCGCGGCCGACCGGGACGAGTTTCTGGATGTCGATATCCCCGAAAGCGCACTGCCGCAGACCGAGGACGATTTCCTGTCCCGCGATCCCTTCTCGGCCGATTATGTGGAATTCCAGCACGCCAAGGCGGAGCTTCGCCGCGAGGTGGAAGGCCATGTCAAAACCGAGCTTCGCGAGGACATGCTGGTCAAGCCGCACCTGATGAAGAAGCCGGAAGAGGGCGCGCATCGGGGGGCGGCCGCCGTCTGGCGCTCGCTCCGCGACCAGCTGCACGAGGAAAGCCTCGCCCAGATCGACACCAGCGGCAAGGAGGAGCTTCTGCTCCTGAAGAACGACCTCATCACCCGCAAGGCCGTGGTCGATACCGTCAGCGAGGGGATCGGCAACCTTCTGAAACGGCTGGACGGGCGGCTCAAGGCCTTCGACGAGGGTGGGGATACGGCAGACGAGATCAAGCCCGCGGCACCGGCCAAAGACAGCCCGGCAGGAAAGCTCTGAGCCATGGGACGTCTGCTCATGATGCTCTCGCCGCCCCGCTCCTTCTCGTCGCTCGTCTCGACGATGATCGGCCAGCATCCCCAGATCTACGGCTTTCCCGAGCTGCATCTGATGGTCCGCGAAAAGGTGGGCCCCGTCCTTGAATGGGAGCGTCGGCGCGAGAAATATCTTGGCCCCCCGGGGCTTTTGCGGGCCATGGCGGAACTGATGTATGGCGACCAGTCGGCCGAGAATGTGCTGGAGGCCGCCAACTGGCTCGAAGACCGCTCCGACTGGCCGTCCGAGCGGGTGATGAACTACATCATGGACAAGGCAAGCGAGGTGACGGGCGCTGTCTACTGCCTGGAAAAGACCCCGACGCTCGCCTTCCTGCCGATCGCGCTGGAGCGCGTCCGCCAGGCCTGGCCCGATGCGCTCTATGTCCACGTCACCCGCCATCCGGTGAACCTGAAGAAGTCGATGGACGAGTTCATCCAGCACTCGCCCCGCCTGACCGACGAGCAGAAACAGATCCGCTACGACAACTCGATGACCGCCTGGCCGGTCACGCAGCGGAACATCCTGGACTTCTGCTCGACACTGGCGCCAGGTCAGTATCTGCGCATCCGGGGCGAGGACGTCTTGTCGGACGCCTTCAACGTCATGAAGCAGGTCGCCGCCTGGATGGATCTGCGCACCGATGACGATGCGATCAACGCGATGCTGAGGCCGGAAGAAAGCCCCTATGCCTCGCTCGGGCCGCCCAATGCCGCCTTCGGCAACGACCCCAAGTTCATCTCAAGTCCGAAGTTCCGCCCCGGCAAGCCGCGCCTCGGCAATCTCGATGCCTATTTCGAGACCGAGGACGGCCAGCGCTATGATGCGGAACGTCAGGCCTATCTGCGCCAGCTTGCCAATTGTCTCGGGTATCAGTGATGGAGATCTCAATCGTGCCGGCCCCCGCCCTTGCGGGCCATCCGGGCTGTCTGGCGCTGCGCCTTCTGGGCGACCGGGCTGTCGGTGTCGTTGAGACCCCGGAGGGGACAGCACTCCTGGCCCAGATGTCGCGCGGCACGAAGACCCTCTGGGAGGGGCCTGAGGCGGGCGCGCCCTCCTTTGCGCGGGTGGGCGGGACGCTGTTCTGCGCTTTCGAGACCGGCCCGCTTCTCTGCATTGCACGGGGAGCACGCGGTGTGCCGGCGGCCACGGTTCTGGAGATGGAGACCCCGCCCGCCCGGATCTTTGCCGCAGGCGATAGGCTCTTCGGCACGCCGGCAGAGGGGTCCGCGCCGCTGGTGGCACTCGACATCGCGGACGGGACAGCCCGATGGGGCGATCCGCTTCCCCTGCCCGAATTGACCCGCGCCCAGAGTTTTCACGGGCTGGTCGAGGATGGCTCCGGCCTTCTGGTCGCTATGGCCGAGGACCCGGAAATGGGCTTTGCCCTCTGGGTGCAGGACGGGACGGGCGTCTGGCAGGGCCTGACCGAGAAAGGGGCCGCGCGCTTCGGCTTCAACACCAGCATTTTCGAGGCGCTCCCCTGGGGCGACGGGCTGGCGCTGGCTGTCGGGGCCGCGCCCGAGATCCGGGCGCGGATGTCGAACATGCCCGTCCGGGGCGAGGTGCTGCGCATCCATCCTGATGGCGATTTCGACATCATCTGCGGCGAGCTTCGCGTCAGCCCCACAGGCCTGAAAGTGCCGCTGGGCGGCGCCCGCACCCCCGCCGCGTGGGAGCGGGGCAGCTTCCGCAATCTGGCCCTGGACGGCACAGACCTGGTCGCGGGCCTGCAGCGGGACGGGGGCGAGGTCGCCTTCTACCGGATCACGCCCGGGCTTGAGGTGACCGAGATCGGCGAAAGCCCCGGCCTCCTGCAGGATCTGGTGGCAGATAAAAGCGGCCTCCACGCCCTTGTCGCCGGTGGCCCTGGCGCCTGAAGGGTACGCACGCAAAGAGCCCTTCCTCGAAGGTATTCGTCCTTAGGCTTGCATCGCGGACTTGATACGAGAGAGTTTGGCAGCTGTCCGGGGCGGAGCAGGCGTTCCGCAGAACACACTAGTATCGAACTCAGGCATCAATTAGAGCTTCGGGGATGGATAACGAAGTGCTGCGCTTTGATAGCCCCAACGGTCTCCAGTCGTTGATATTGGATGACGACGGCAGGACATGTTACGCATATCTTCTTGATAGTGAAGATAAAATTGTGAGCGATTGCTGGTTATACAATCGTGGCTCCGCCCCTTTAGAGAAAGAATGGAATGACCCCGCCAAGATGCCTTTCGCGAATTCTTCCGAATACGTGAAATCGCAATATG
>JAAUYD010138763.1_pt1 | contig 16937 bp, 13 predicted proteins | sample 7278101 | NCBI WGS metagenome assembly JAAUYD01 (sample SAMN14350128, study PRJNA611818) | marine sediment metagenome | isolation source: surface marine sediment (0.6m) | place: French Polynesia: Moorea | collected 2018-08 | reverse complement strand
CTCGAAACAGGCAATGTGCTCGGCAAGCTGGTGCTTTCCATTTGAAGTCAGTCAGGTGGCATCAACCGGTATTGCTGCCCGGATGATTAAAGAGGGGCGGGTCGATGAAGGCATTTTGATCCATGCTGCCTCTACGGGATTGGTGGTCACCGATGGGTCACGCCCCCGGTTCGACGACATGTTCGAAACCCTGTCAACAGACGGTGCGGCCAAAGGTTGACCAGACAGGTCACGATTTGATGCAAGCCAATTAACAGAGTTGTATTTTCGTTATTCAGATTTACCTTCCCTTGGTTATGATGATGCAATTTAACCCGAACATTGCATGCAATATCCGGGTAAAAGCTTAAGAGGGCATAGATGACTGATCTTTTGGATTGCGCTATAAAGCTAACGGGTCCATGGAAGGGCCCTTCAGATTCAAGCGAAAAATCGGATAACGATTTTATCGGCGATCGCGATTACCAGCTGCTGGACGCCTATTCCCGGGCTGTCGTATCCGTGGTGGATGCCGTCGGGCCGGCAGTGGTCAGCATTTCGGTGGGCAAAAACCGAGATCGTCAAACACCCGACCAAATCGGCGCCGGATCCGGAGTTGTCATTGCGCCGGATGGCTACATTTTGACAAATGATCACGTTGTTCAGAAGGCGGATTCGATAGAAGTCGCGCTCACCGATGGCAGCCGGCTCTCGGCAACCCTGATCGGCTCGGATCAGGCAACCGATCTGGCAGTCATTCGGGCAAACGCCAATTTCCTGCCCTGTTCCGCACTGGGTGACTCCGAAAGATTGAGAGTCGGCCAGCTGGCCATTGCCATGGGCAATCCCCTCGGTTTTCAATCAACGGTATCCACCGGAGTGGTCAGTGCCCTGGGAAGGGCCTTGAGAAGCACCAGAGGCCGGTTGATTGAAAATATCATCCAACATACCGCCCCGCTGAATCCCGGCAATTCCGGTGGTCCGCTGGTCGATTCCAACGGCAAGGTGATCGGGATAAATACGGCAATCATTGCCTATGCCCAGGGTATCGGTTTTGCGATACCCGCCAATACGGCCATGTGGGTTGCCGCTCAAATCCTGACCCATGGCCGTGTGCGCCGCGGTTTTTTGGGAATAGGCGCACGCCGGCGTCCACTCGACCGGCGCATGGTTCGCCATCACGGCCTGAAGAAAAAATTCGCCGTAGAGGTTTTATCCGTAGAGCGCAAAGGACCAGCGGCGTCCGCCGGTGTTAAGGTCGGCGATTTGATTGTGGCCATCGGCAATTCGAACATTCAGAACGTGGATGACCTGCACCGCTTCCTTGCCGAATGGCCCATCGGACAGCCGGTCGGAATCCACATCATTCGCGGTCAGCGCCGCAGAATACTGGATATTATTCCCAAAGAAGCTGGTGTGTGAAGTAAAACCAAAAAAGACAACTTGATATGCAAGATGGTGACGCTGTGGAGAAAACATTTGAAAGCACTGATTCTTGAGAAGCCCGGCAGTCCGGACAGTTTGAAAATTACAGATCAACCTTTGCCTGAACCTGCTCCGGATGAAATCCGTGTCAAGGTGGTGGCTGTCGGCCTCAATCCGGTGGATTACCAAACTGCAGAATGGGGGCATCCTTCCTGGAAGTGGCCCCATATTTTAGGATTGGATGTTGCCGGAACCGTTGATGCCGTTGGAAGCCGTGTTGCCAAATGGCTGCCCGGTGACCGCGTGTTTTATCATGGCGACCTGTCCAAGCCTGGTGGCTATGCGGAATATGCCATCGCACCGGCCCACATTATCGCGCGGATTCCGGACAAGGTCACCTTTGAAGATGCGGCCGCCATCCCTTGTGCGGGGTATACAGCCTGGCAAATTCTGAGTCGAAAAATAGCGGTCAGACAAGGCCAGACCATTCTTGTGCATGGCGGCGCGGGTGGCGTCGGCGGATTCGCCATTCAATTGGGCCGGTTATTGGCGCTGGCGGTCATCACGACCTGTTCGGCCGACAATTTTTCTGTTGTTGAAAAACTCGGTGCCGCCTACCCCATCGATTACCGCAGCGAGGACGTGACGGCCCGTGTCATGGAAATCACCCAGGGTCGGGGCGTGGATATCGCCATTAACACCATCGACAGCGAGTCAGCCACCGAAGACATGAATCGGCTGGCGTTTGGCGGGCATCTGGCCTGTGTTGCCGGGCTGCCTGATTTCACCTTGATCAAACCCTTTGCACGTGCCATTTCGATTCACGAAAGTGCTCTGGGTGGTGCCCACCTTTCAGGCGACAGAACCGGGCAATCCGACCTGGCTGCTATGGGCAAGGAGCTGATCGAATGGGTTCGGGATGGTAAAGTTTCCTCAATGGTTTCAACCGTAATCCCCCTGGAAGAGATCCCAAAAGCCCTAAGCGAACTGTCACAGCGACACGTAAGCGGAAAAATGGTCGCCCGGCTGGAGTCCTGAACGAATTGTTGTGGTTCAACTGCTTGTGGGTTCAATGGGTTGGTGCCGTATAGGTCGATGTCGCCAAAACCGGCGGCCAGATGGTTTCAAAGTTTCCATTCTTGATTTGAAAGACTTGTGTCGCCGAGGTATTTTGCCGCTTGAATGGGCCGTAGTTTTTAAATTCGATGCTGCCAAATGGCGTTTCCATTTTTGTTTCATCCAAAGCAGCGCGGATATCATCGGACGTCATGGAGCTGGACCGGCTAAGTGCGTCCGCACAAACCAAAAGGGCCGAATATGCCTCCGCGGCATGGTAGTCGGGCTGGATTGAATATCGCTTCACATATTTTTCATAAAAGTGTTGCGCCATGGGAAATTTGGCCGCTGGCGACCACAAGGTGGCGGTGACCATATTTTCCGATGCACTGCCGGTTATGCGGGAAAAACTGGCGTGGGTAAATCCGCCTGCGCCGCCGCACAACAGCGAATTGATTTTCATCTCCCTGGCCTTGGTGACCAGCATGGCGGCATCTTCAAGGTATGACACCATAAATATGGCGTCGGGCTGATCTTGTTGTATCGGGCTTATGATCTTTTGGATATACTCCGGCGTTGCACCCTTCTTGAAATAGGGATGAATACCCTTGATCTCGATGTCATTGGCCCGGCAAAACCCCATCATTCGCCTTGCGCCGCCGGTGCCGTAGGGGCTGTTTTCATAAACGATCGACATGGATTTGGGTTTCACCTGGTCAAGCAAAAATTCCTCTAATCCTTTGGTATATTCGCTGGCAGGCGGATTTAATCGATAGATGTTTTTGAGGTTGTGCTGGGTGATTCGATCATCGGCCGCCGTCGCTACCAGGAAAGGCTTGTCCATGCGGTTGGCCGCATAGGCCATTTGAAGGGTGTTGCTGCTCGAGTAGCCGCCCACGATCATGGCGACCTTTTTCTCCTCAACCAACGTTTTAACCGCCTGCTCGCCGACCTCGGGATCTCCCTGATCATCGGAATAGCGCAACTGCAACGATTGCCCCTTTATGCCACCCGCCAAGTTAATCTCCATCAAAGCCATCTCGAATGCGTTTCTCATCATCTTTGCATAGGCAAAGTCCTCACGGTGCAGAATGCCGACAACAACGGGTTCCGTTGCGTTCGCAGCAAGGCTGAGAATTAAACCAGACAAGGCGGAAACGCATACGGCAGCGATGGTTTTCAATATACCGTTCATGCTCGTCCCTCCATTGTTTAAAAAACGTTGTGTTGAAATATTTTTGAATCATCGTCAAGCGATTCAAGCAGCAGCATCAATGCCGGTGGACGAGGTTGCAGGCGAGAACGATTCGAAGGGTGATGTTGGCGATGTACCAGCCCGAACATTGCATGAAATATTTTCAACAATTGGCCAAAATGAAAGCAAATTCCATTGTTAAATGTGGCTGTCGCTGAGTCAACCAGGGTACGAGTGGTTACGCCCAACAGCTGGAAAACAAGTTAAACCATTTCACCCTGCGGGCCAAACAGAGACGTTCATGGCCCTTGTTATTCGAGGCTCGCGGTAGATGCACCTCAGCTTCACCTCGAAGTGCCTTGGCCATGAAAGTCTCTGTTTGGTGCAATATCCGGGCTAGCGAGCGTCGGCACGGAGCGTATCTGGCGATTTCATATCTATTCGAATAGAGCCATTATAGGATATCGAAGAAAAATGTAAACCCATAATTGACAGGTTGGCGCCCCTGAGATTGGAGCAAGGCAATCTGGCCCAATCGAAAAGCTATGGTTTTAATTTTTCCTCGATCTTGGCTGCCAGATCCCCCCGGCCACGATTGCGCAGCGGCACGACCAGTTCTTTGTAGAAGGGCTCGCGTACACGAATCGTGATGCTGAAGGCATCCAGCCATGCCGGATCGACGGCGTCATCGGCAAAGGCCCGGGTCTTGTCCAGAAGGCCCAAGGCCTCCAGTTCCAGCATGGTGCGCACGCACTTCTCACAGCGACCGCAGTTGAGCTGTTCGGGCAGGTTGGCCAGGCAGACGCGGAAGTTCTGGAAGGCCACCTCCCAGCCGGCCACAATTTTCAGTTTTTCCATCCGGGACAGCGCCACATCGCGGTGGCGGATCTGAAGATCGCTGCTGCCGTACTCCGGGTCCAGCAGGGGATGGGAGCCGCAGGGGTGCAGGTGGGGGATGTCGTATGAGGATGCCAGCCAGGCCAAATTGATGCGCGGGGCGAAAGCGTGGACAGCGGCGGCCAGCACGGCGCCGAAGAATTGATTGAGCCACAAATCGCGGTTGTCGCACAGGTGGCGGATATTGGTGTAGATGGGAATCAGGGCCAGGTCGGCGTCGGCCGCCACCGGTGCCATGGCGGCCTTGGCGCGTTCGAACACATGATATTTCGCACCCCGCTCGATCACGCCACCGATGTCGAAACCGTGAACCAGCAGAGCGTCTTTGGGATACCCGGGATGTGCCGGGGCATAGTTGTCTTTGATGCGCTTGAGGGCGGCCAGGGAATCCATGCCTCCGGACAGGAAGATCCCCGCGTGGCGTTGCTTGCCTTCGTGCAGGGCCGTTTGGGTGAGCGGTGCATCGATGGTCAGCGGTTGAAACCTGCCCTGCGTCCAGTGATGCATGAGGACCATGACCATCTCCAGCCCCTCCTTGAGCCGGGGACAGATGGCTTCGTCGAGCGCCAGCCGCCGTTCCCGGAAATACATGGCCGGGATAATGCAGCCCACGGCAAAGGCGTGGGGATTGGCAAAGATAGAATCCGCGTAGGCCGTCTCGGTTTCAATGAAGATTTCCTGTCGCGGATGGTCACCATCCTCGAAGGTCACCGTGGCTGCAGCCCGGATCAGGTCATCGTTTTCGCTTGTATGAAGGTTGGAAAGTCGCATGTCAGATGTCATGCCTTTCTTTAAAACTTCATATGAAAACCGATCTACCGGTTGACTGACATTTTCGTTTATACAGATAAATACAATTATTTGCGGTAGGTTAGATCGACACGGCGATTGCGCTGCCTCCCTTGCGCATTGTCTGAGCCATCTGCCCTTACTTTTTTCTCAGCCACACCAAGCCAAACAAAAAGACGCATGCAGCCCAGCGCCAGCGCCGACAAGCTATGGTGAATTTCATGGGAGCCAACGTCAACATCTTCTCACCTCAGGGCTATTTCCTGCCAATTAAACTGATCATTTCAATTGCTCGCAAGATATTTTTCGATTTGAATATTTGTTGTTAGGTTAATCATTTCTGACAGGCGATCAAGCACATTAAACTCATGTCAAGTTTCATTGATATAAATTCATGAGACATTGCCCCCTGATCACTGAATATTCTTCTGTTCGGCTCGATAATACTGATTGACGGCAAATTTGACAATCCGACCGGCGATGTCCAGGCCGGTGGCCGCCTCCAATCCCTTGAATCCCGGTGAGTAGTTGACCTCTACGACAAAGGGGCGGCCATCCTGGTCCACGATCATGTCCACGCCGGCCACCTCACATCCCACGACCGTCGCGGCCCCGGCGGCAATCGATTCGAGTTCGGCGGCAATTGCCGTGGCCTGAATGTTGGCTCCCAGATGGAAATTGGCCCGAAAATCGCCTGTTGAAGGGATCAGCGAAACCGCACAGACCACCTCACCATCGATGACCAGTGCACGGATGTCCCGGCGCTTTTCAGGCGGCAGGTAGCGTTGGACCATCATTCCCCGGCGGCGGTCCAATGCGGGCAGGGCGCGCTGATGCGCATCGTTGGCGTCCAAGATCCGCAAAACCCCGTCACCCTGACGCTCGCTGACCTGCTTGACCACCACCGGGTAGCCGCCCAATTGATCGACGGCGTGATAAAAACCCGATGCGTCGTTGATGAAAACGGTGTCCGGGCAGGGCAGGCCGGCGGCGGTCAGCATCTGTTGGGTGAGAAACTTGTTGCGGGCAATTGAAACGGCCTGCATATCGTTGATCAGGGTTACCCCCATGAGCTGAAACTGACCGATCAGGGCCAGGCAGGCCTCGCCAATCTGGGCGCCCTGCCTGGGAAGCACCACGTGGGGCAGGGGGGCCAAAAGGGTGCCGGTGGTCTCCAGCTGCCCGGCTGCCGTTTTCGGCCACAGGCGATAAGGGTGGATGAGTGTGCCCTGGTGGCCGGCATGGCGGACTGCTTCCAATAGCCGGCGATTGGGATGGTAGCCGGGGTCCTGAACCGTGATGATGCCGATATGCATAGTTAAAGCAATCTCTTAACCGTAGCTACATGTTTTATTTGAGATTTGTCGTATGTTTTTTGTGCATGATGCATTCTGTTTTTGTTTTGTCCGGGTTAGCCCGGATATTGCACCAAACAGAGACGTTCATGTAACCATGGAACTTGCTTTCATTTTGGCCAATGGTTGAAAATATTTCATGCAATGTCCGGGTTAGGAACGCTTGTTGGTGTCGATCATCCAATCCGGCATCCAGATTCCCACCGCCTTGCCGGCCTTTTGACTGAAATAGGTGGCCACCTGGCGCGTGTGGTTGCGCTTGGCGATGACCTGGGTGGCTGCGTTGTCCTCGGCGATCACCGAAAAAATCTTGCGGTCGCCGGCCCGCCGGGTCAGCCCTTCCAGGAGCCGGGTCCCGATGCCCAATCCGCGGTATTCTGGCCGTACCGAAGTATAGCCCCGTTCGAGGTATCCGGTAAGATCCAATCCCGATTGGCGGCGGACCATATCGATGTATTCGGGCCTCGGGTTCTTGAGGCTGGAATTGCCGACGATGACGCCTTTTTCCAGCGCATAACCGATTAAATGGGCCCGTTTCAGATTATGGCGGACATGGGTGGCCGCCACGGTGCCGCCAGCCGCCACCATGGCACAAATCCCGTCCAGGTAGCCTTCCGGCAGACGGTCCGGCGGGAGAAAATGGTAATCGAGGGCGTCGCCGACCGTGTATAGGCTCTCGTTATCGCTATCCACGCGCAGGCGAAGCATCAGGTTCTTGGTCAATCGGTCGACCAGCAAAAATCGGCCAACCGGATCGCCGATCATCTGCCACAGCGGCCGGCCGGTCAGCGGGCGCACCTGCCCGTAGGTTTGAACGGCATCGCAGCCCCGATCGCTGGTACGGACGCACTCCCAGGAGTGGATGATATTCGGCTGGCTGGTGACGGCCTGCCAGGTTTCCAATAGCGCGTGCTCACCAGGGAGCATCAGGTGATTCCAGATGCCGGCCTGAGAAAATGCCTTGAAGAATCCAAGATCCGGCAGCGGACCTCTCACGCGCCATTGGAGCTGAACGATGGCGTTGTCACTATCCATTGCGATGATATCTGGCTCGATGGCGTTGTCTGAGGTGCTGCAAAGGGACAGGCGCAATCCCGGCCGGCGCTCGTTTATCGCCATCAGCAGGTTGGTCAGCTGAGCCGGTTCGAGTTCATCCGGACACGCAAAATGGATCGTGTCGTGACGTGCGGACAACCGCTGCAAAAACTTCAACAACCGTTCGCCGTCGTCGGTGCGCCCATCCAATCCCGCATCCCAGAAGTGGGTTTTTTTTGACCCACCGGACAAGATCTGACGAACCTGGGTCATGCTCGACGGCGTAGCCACGGAGATCGCCGGGGAGGGTTGTATTAACAGAATCGGAAAAAGGGAGGCACCGGTCATGGTTTTTGGGAAAGCCATCTTCGAGCGGCTGGACGAGCGGCGGCGGCAGTCATTGGTCCTTGCCCGGTGCTGAACCAGCGCCGGTCGGCTTCAGCCTTTCATTCTCTTTGATGATGCGGTCGCGATGGCTGCGTTCATCGGCGGCCAGGGCATCAAACTTTCCTGCTATCATCCGGTAGACATCGGCGACTTGGGCGTAATGCTCGGCAATCTTCGCATAGGCCTGGCCGACAATTTCTTCTGCCTGGGATAGTTGACGCGCCGCTTGATCGATGTCATCGGTGGCGGCCAGCTCATCGCGCAGTCTGGTTTTCAGCCGGTCATGCAGCTGCCCCAGCGGGTTGATTTCCAATTGCGGGATCCTGGCGTTGCTGCGATAGTTGGCAATCATTTCAGCATGAATGGCGGAGTGTTGGGCCATGAATCGGCAGATCTTCTCCAGTGGTTTCAGGCTGTCCTTTAGTTGGAGATCCTCATAAAAAGCGGCCAGATCCTTTTCAAAAGAGACAACCCGATCAATGATTTGCTGAGGGGTCATGGTTGTATCCCCGTCTTTCAAGACGGATGCGTCAACGGTGATCACGAAGATGAAGAGACGTATCCAATGGTCCGGTTGATTAAAACCATAGGGACTTTGCACTTGGGTGTCAAATATAAAGGACCGCGGGTGCCGCCAGCAATGCCGCTCGACCGCCGAGGGTTGCCAATTGGACCAAATTAAAGTAATTAAAAGCATCTAACGCCAAATTGTTACCGAGGCTGGGAAAAGGACTGTTTCCGCTATGAAGATTGCCTACCTGATGGATCCGCTTGAGGATATCCAGCCTGAAAAAGAGACCACCAGCCATTTGATGTACGCGTGCAACGAGCGGGGGCACGCGGTCTATTTTCTGGAGCCCCACGACGTATACATTCGCGACGGCCAGGTCGTGGCCCGCATGCGCAACATATCGGTCAAAACCGGCCTGAGCATGGCCGAATACTGGCAGTCGGTCATCCGCTGCACCAAGCAGGATCATCTTATTTTCGAGACGATCACCGAACTCGATGCCCTGTTACTGCGCAGCAATCCGCCGCTCAACTACCAGATCATGGAATTTTTACAGACGGTCAACAATCACGTCTTTATTCTCAACAGCACGACCGGCCAGATTCTGGGCAACAGCAAACTCTACATCCTCAACTTCCCGGAGATCATCCCCGAGACGCACGTGTCCAGAGATCCCTCCCGCCTGCGCAAAATCATCGATGACTTCGGGGGGGCGATGGTGGTCAAGCCCCTGCAGCGGTTCGGCGGCGAGGGCGTGATCAAGGTGAGCACCCGCGACCGGATGAACCTGAATTCGCTGATTCACTATTACGTGCGTGCCTACGAATCTTATGCGCGGCGTGAACCGATCATGGTGCAGGAGTACCTGAGAAGCGTCAAACAGGAAGGGGATATCCGCATTCTGCTGCTCAACGGGGAGATCATCGGAGCCATGCGTCGGCAACCCAAAGAAGGGGATTTTCGCACCAATGTGCATGCCGGTGGTGAGGTGTTTGCCCACCGGGTCACGGCTCGGGAACAGCGAATCTGCCAGGTTATCAAGGATAAGCTGATCGCCGATGGACTCTATTTCGTGGGTATTGACATCATTGCCGGCAAACTGGTGGAAGTCAACTGTGTCAGTCCGGGTGGTATTCCGCGGATCAATCGGTTGAACAATGATCGCCTCGAATTAAAAGTTATCGATTTTATTGAGCAGAAAGTTAATGCCATCAGCCGTTTATCTCATCGAAAGCGGGCTTGAGCATGGGCGGCTTGAATCGATGGCACCGTCTGTTCGTCATCTTGCTTTTGGCGTTTGCCATATCCGCCTGCCAGGGAAACAGCCGCACCGATGTCCTGAAAATCGGTCTGGCTGAAGAACCCCGCACACTCAATGTCTGGCTGGCCAGCGACGCCAATTCCCGCAAGGTGCTTTCCCTGATCTATCAGCCCCTTTACGTGTATGACCCCGACAACTTGGATCTGGTGCCCTGGCTGGCTGAATCCATGCCCGTATATGATTCGCGGACCTTGTCCTACACCGTGACCCTTCGGGAGGCCCGATGGGCGGACAATACGCCCTTCACGTCGCGTGATGTGGCCTTTACCGGACGCCTGATACAAGCCTTCAAGGTTCCCCGCTATGCGTCCAACTGGCGATTCATCGACCGCATCGAGACGCCGGATTCGCGAACGGTCACCTTTTTCTTAAAAAAACCCATGGCGACCTTTCTCAGCGGAACGCTGTCGACACCCATTGTCCAGACAAAGGAGTGGGCGGCCATCGCCGAACATGCCAAGACTGCCGAAAAACCGTTGGCTACCTTGATCAACCACCGGATCGACCATCCCGTGGGTACCGGACCTTTCACGTTGAAGCAATGGCGGCAGGGCGCCTATTTGCACCTGAAAAGAAACCCCTATTTTTTCGGTACCGGCAAAACCATCAACGGACGCAGCATCGGGCCGTTCTTCGACGATCTGGTCTACTCGGTCTTCGGCACATCCGATGTGGCCATTTTAGGACTTAAAAAGGGCGACATCGACATGTTCTGGTGGCCTATCCAGCCTGGCTACATGGCCGACCTGAGCAACCAGAAACAGATCCGCCTGTACACCAACCAAAAGAGCGCGCTCTATTTCATCGGATTCAACCTGCGTCGGCCGCCCTTTGACGATCAAGCCTTGCGCCGGGCCGTGGCCTATCTGATCGACAAGGATTTTATCACTTCACGGATTCTTCAGGGTCAGGGAACCAAGATGTTTTCGGTGGTACCGGCGGAGAACCGGTTCTGGTACGCCAACGACCTGCCGCGTTACGGGGACGGGTTGAGCCGGGAGGGCCGAATGAAAAGCGCCTACCGGGTGCTCGCCGATGCGGGCTACAGCTGGGCCGTGCCGCCGGTGGATGCCGCCGGCAACCTTCAACCGGCCAGTGAGATCCGCATGCCCGGGGGACAGGCACTGGGGCGGTTCACGATCCTGACACCACCGGCGGACTACGATCCCCACCGGGCCACCAGCGGGTTGATGATCCAAGAGTGGCTCCGGGAACTGGGCTTGCGTGCCTACGCCCGGCCCATGGCCTTCTCCTCATTGCTGCAGAAGGTCAAAGGCAACCACAACTTCGATGCCTTTATCCTGGGATACGGGCGTTTGCGATTGGATCCGGACTATGTGCGCAACCTGTTTCACTCGGCCAATGACAAATCCCGCGGCTGGAACATGAGTGGATACCGCAATCCCGCTTTCGATGAAGCCGCCGACCGGTCCACTTCCGAAATGGACCCCGTCAAGCGGCAGGCGCTGGTGGTGGAGATGCAAAAAATGATTGCCCGTGACCTACCCTACATTCCTTTGTACAAGCCTTCCGTGGTCGAGGCGGTGCGAACGGATCGCTTCGAAGGCTGGGTGGAAATGCTGGAAGGGATCGGCAACATCTGGTCCGTTTGCCAGGTCAAACCGGTGAACCAAGATGGGGCTTAGACGATTCATTGTAAAACGGCTGTTCGAAATCGCGGTGATCTTCTTCGTGATCATGACCGTGCTTTTTGTCCTCTTCCGCCTGGCACCGGGCGATCCGGTGTCGCGGATGGTAGACCCTTCCATGACGCCTGAGGACGCCCAACTGCTTAGGGAGAGCATGGGTCTGGACCAGTCCGTTTGGACCCAATACCTTTACTATCTGAAGAATGCGGCTACGGGAAATATGGGTGTCTCCTTCCACTACGGCGAGCCGGTGAGCCACATCCTGATGGACCGGCTGCCCAACACGATCCTTTTGTTTACCACCGCCATCATCCTGTCGGCCCTGTTGGGTGTATTCCTGGGAAAGATCGCCGCCTGGAAACGAGGCGAGCGAACCGATACCCTGATGACGATCGGCGCGCTTTTTTGCCATACCTTGTTTCTGCCCTGGCTGGCCTTGATCATGATCTGGTTTTTCGCATATTGGGTCGGCTGGTTTCCCATCACCGGGATGATTTCACCGGATGTCTGGATCAATCCCGATGCCGGCTTCGTGGTCAAGTCGCTGGATGTGCTTCACCACATGGCCCTGCCACTGATGACACTGATCCTGATTCATTTCGGCAGTTACCTGCTGGTGATGCGCAGCAGCATGCTCGAAACGTTAAAGGACGACTATATTATCACCGCCCGGGCCAAAGGGTTGGATGAAAAAACCATCCGGGACCGCCACGCGGCCCCCAACGCCGCGCTGCCCGTGGTGACCGCCGTGGGATTGAGTCTGGCCTTCTCCATCAACGGCGGTGCGCTGACCGAGACGGTGTTCACCTGGCCGGGACTTGGTCGGGAGTTGGTCTTTGCCGTCAGCCACGCCGACTATCCCCTGGCCCAGGCCGCCTTTTTATTGATTGCCATCGTGGTTCTGCTGGCCAACCTGGTGGTGGACGTGCTTTACGCCTACTTGGATCCGAGAATACGGTACTGAAATGCCCAACCTGTCGCCCTCATCATCGATTCCGGGCAGCCCACGCGGACCATCCGCTTTCAAGCAGCGGTCTCACTGGGTCGAACGATTTCTGGACGGTTGGTCGGTATACCGGAAAAACCCCATCGGCCGCATTGGGTTGATCCTGCTTGGGATTTTTGCCCTCATGGCCGCGGTCAGCTTTGTCCCGCAATGGGTCAATCCCATCTACCACCCCATGACCGGCGTGGACCCGCATATTTCATACAGCACCGGCCCCAGTTTGCGCCATTGGCTGGGTACCGATTACATCGGTCGGGACATTTTCAGCCAGCTGTTGGCCGGCGCGCGCGTCGCTTTCATGGTGGGCATATCTTCAGCGTTGATCAGCATCATGTTCGGCACCACCATCGGCATGGTGGCCGGCTATGCGGGTCGACGCACGGACCTGATACTCATGCGCCTGGCGGACATCATCATGGTCATGCCCACCTTGCTGGTCATACTGATTTTGTCGGCCCTGTTCGGCCAGCTCAACATTTGGGTCATTGTGTTGATGATTGCCCTGTTTCGTTGGCCGGGCGTCGCTCGGGTGATCCGGTCGCAGACCCTGAGTCTGCGACACCGCCCGTTTATCGAGGCGGCGCGGGTGTCCGGAGCTTCGCATCTGCGCATTATCTTCAGACACATCCTGCCCAACGTGATGCCCCTGGCCCTGCTTTACATGACTTTCCGGGTCACCTCAGCCATCATCATCGAGGCGGCCCTGGCCTTTCTGGGTTTCGGGGATCCGGGCACAGTCAGCTGGGGGATGATGCTCCAGTGGGTCTGGAAGACGGGCCACATGTTCCAGGCGCCCTATTGGCTCTTGCCGCCGGGCATCTGCATTTCCCTGATCACCATGGCCTTTTACATGACGGGCCGGGCCATGGACGACGTGCTGGATCCGCGCCTGCGCAAAGAGGAGACCCAATCGTGACCACGCCTTTGCTGGAAGTCGACAATTTGAGCATCGGCTACCGCACCACCACCGGCATCGACCTGGCGGTTGACCGCGTCTCCTTCCGTGTGGAACGCGGCGGGTCGTTGGGGCTGGTCGGTGAATCCGGGTGCGGAAAAACCACGATCGGCATGGGCCTGATGAGGCTATTGGCGCCCAATGCAAGGATTGTTTCCGGGCATGTCCGTTTTGAAGGCGAAGATCTGACCATCGCCAGCGCCGAAAGGATGCGCCAGATTCGGTGGCGTCGGATTTCCATGATATTTCAAGCCGCGATGAATGCGTTGAATCCCGTGCATCGGGTTCAGGACCAGATTGTCGAAGCCATCATTACCCATGAGCCGGATCTATCCAGCCATGCGGTGGCCCACCGGGCCCGATCGCTTTTCGAGTTGGTCAAAATTCCCGAGAACCGGCTACAAGACTATCCCCACCAGTTTTCCGGCGGAATGCGCCAGCGGGTGATCATTGCCATGGCATTGGCCTGCAATCCGTCGCTGATCATTGCCGACGAGCCCACCACTGCGCTGGACGTCATCGTCCAGAATCAGATTCTACATGCCATCGGTACGTTTCAAAAAGAGATGAACATCGGTATGATCTTTATTTCCCATGATCTGGCCGTGGTGGCGGACGTGTGCACCCATATCGGCGTCATGCACGCCGGCAGCCTGGTGGAGTACGGTCGACGGCATGAGGTGTTGGACTGCCCGGGACACCCCTACACGCGGATGCTGGTGAATTCAATGCTTATCCTCTCGGATGAGCCGGCCGACCTGTCCAGTCTGGTTTGTCCCACCGGCAGCAATGGGCCTGCCATATCCCGTGGGTGTCCGGTTCAAGCCACATGTCAGAATGCCACCGCCGCTTGTCGGCAAGAACAGGCCGACTGGGTGGCGCTGTCAACCACTCACCGGGTGCGCTGCCCGCTTGCAGGGGAGCAGTCTTGATATGAAACCGACTGGCAACGTCCCGATCCTTTCGCTGACCGACGTAACCAAAACGTATGGTTTGAACAATTCCCTGTTGGGCCCTTCGGGAAGTCGCGTCGTCGCTTTGGAACGCATCTCTTTGGATATCAATGCCGGTGAAATTTTCGGCCTGGTCGGAGAGAGCGGCAGTGGCAAAACAACGGCCAACCGTTTGATTGTGGGTCTGGAAATGCCGGATGAAGGCCGGATCCGATTCAACGGTCGGGACATTGTGGGCCTCAAAGGGCGGGCCAGGCGGGAATTTACCAAGCAAGTCCAGGTGATCTTCCAGGATCCCTACCAGAGCCTCAACGCCCACTTCTCAATATTCGATACCGTGTGTGAACCGCTCGTCATCCATGGCATCGGAGACCGGGCATCGCGCCTGGTTCGGGTTTGCGATGCGCTTGAAACCGCCGAATTGACGCCACCAGAGGCCTATCTGAACCGATACCCCCACCAGCTTTCCGGGGGGCAGCGCCAGCGGGTGGCCATCGCCCGGGCCATGGTACTGGAACCCCGGTTCCTGATTGCCGACGAGCCGACCTCCATGCTGGATGCCTCGATCTCCTTTCAGATCTTCCGGCTGCTGCACCGCCTGAGGGAAACCTACGGTGTTACCATGCTTTTTATTACCCACAGCCTGGCAGCGGCCCGCAACCTGTGCGACCGGGTGGGGGTGATTTACCGGGGGCGACTGGTAGAGCAGGGTACCGCCAGGCAGACCATCATGCAACCCCGACATCCGTATACCAAAGCGTTGCTGGACGCCCATCCCCGTTTCGGGTGCAGCAACCACCACGGTTATAATACCCTGCTTGCCGTCGAACGCCCCCGGCCGGAAACCGACCACTGCCTGTTCTACCCCCGTTGCGGTCTTGCCCTGGAAAACACCTGCAATCTGCAGGCACCGTCCCTGAAGACACTTGACGCCGACCACCGGGTTGCCTGTTTCTTGTATTAGTCGGTATCGGGTATTGCTTTAAGCGGTATGCGGTTTTATCTTGGCAGGTAGTGGTATGGATACGGTTATTCGGGCGGGATATGCCGTATGCTCAAAATATGATCTTTGGTATACCAGCCATATACACCTCAAGGGCGCTTGCTGCAGGGCGAGTGCTCAGCGCGATTTTGCATGCCTTGACCTCAACCCCAATCCTTCGATTCTGGACGATCACGCGTTGATGATGCTGAAAGAGGTGGCGGTTTCGATCGCAAACAACAGGCCGAGTGCACGGGCAAATTACATAACAACCTAAAAATGTAAGGTCTTTGGTGGTGTGCCGACGAATGCAGCAGCAACCGGGTTTGGACAGCGGCGAACCCATTCAAATTAAACAAAGTTGAGCAACCGACAGTCAAAAACAATCGGTGTGGGTCCCATGCAAACCGATCCATCCAATAGGCAACCCGAAAAAAATGTCAAGAACCGGGGTATCCGTCAGATCCTCCTGGCCGGTGTGTTCTGGCGGATTCTGGCTATCGAAATGATTCTGCTGGCTTGGTCCGTGGCCTATAAGATGGTCTCGGAGGATGCCAGTGGTGAGGAATTGCTGTGGTATGCGTTGCGCATCATTTTGTTGGTGGTCGTTATTATTGTGTTCATGATGCTCTCGTTGCGCCGTTTTTTGGAACGGAAAATCATCCGGCCGATGGAGGCGGTTGCCGAAGCAAACCGCCGTTTGGATGTGGCCCATCCCGAAGTGGATCAGGTACAATTGGATGACAATGCGGCCGTGGAGATTCGAGAGGTGGTTTCCACGCGCGCCAAAATGCTGCAGGCCATTTTGAAGGTGTCCAATCAGCGCCTGCAGCTGGTCAATTTCATCAAGGATACCTTCGGCCGCTATCTGAGCCGTAAGATTGTCGATGAGATCCTGGAGTCGCCCGAAGGGCGGCGGATCGGCGGTCGTCGTCAGACCGTGACCGTGCTCATGTCCGACCTGCGGGGCTTTTCGGACCTGTCCGACTCACGGGATCCGGAGGAGATGGTGCAAATCCTCAACCGCTACCTGGAAGCCATGACCCAGGTCATTCAACGGTACGAAGGCGTGATCGACGAATTCATCGGTGATGCCATCCTCACCGTGTTTGGCATTCCGGAAGAAAAGCCCGGCGATCCGGCACGCGCGGTGGCCTGCGCGCTGGCAATGCAGCAGACGTTGGCCAGTTTGAATGAGGAGTTGGTGGCCGATGGGCTGCCACCCCTGGAGATGGGGATCGGCATCAACACCGGCCCGGTGGTGGTCGGAAACTTAGGTTCCGAAGCCCGGACCAAGTACGGCATTGTCGGTGCGGTGGTTAATGTCGCATCGCGCATCGAATCCAACACGATCGGTGGGCAGGTATTGGTGGGTGAGGCCACTTACACCAAGGTCAGCCAGCATCTGACCGCCGAACCACCCATGACCGTGATGATGAAGG
>JAAUYD010114671.1_pt1 | contig 16942 bp, 13 predicted proteins | sample 7278101 | NCBI WGS metagenome assembly JAAUYD01 (sample SAMN14350128, study PRJNA611818) | marine sediment metagenome | isolation source: surface marine sediment (0.6m) | place: French Polynesia: Moorea | collected 2018-08 | reverse complement strand
GGCCCAGGATAGCGCATTGCCGTACTTTTTCTTGACTGGCCAGAGCAGGCGGCGCGCCTTGTCGAGACTGGCATTGTCTGGCCACGAGTTCAGTGGTGCAAAGCGAATGTTGCCTGACCCGGCACCGCCCCGACCGTCGCCGATCCGGTAAGAGCCTGCCGAGTGCCAAGCGAGACGGATCATCAGCCCGCCGTAATGGCCCCAATCCGCTGGCCACCAGTCCTGGCTGTCGGTCATCAGCGCTTTGACGTCCGCCTTCACTGCCTCAAAGTCGAGCGACTTCACCGCTTTGCGGTGATTGTAGTCCGGGTCCATAGGATTGGTGCGGGCACCATGCTGATGCAGAATGTCGAGGTTCAGAGCGTTCGGCCACCATTTGGTGACCGGCTTGTCCATTGCCGTGTTGCCACCGTGCATGACGGGGCAGCCGCCGGCGGGGTTTACAGTGTTTCCGTCCATGAGAGTCTCCATTTGCTGGACCGACTGCGGCACGAAGCTCAGCCTGGAATCATTCTAACCTTGCGATGTCATTACCGCCAATTGAGTATCCTTACCTCTATGATAAGCTCTGCAAATGATTGGACTGACCCTAAAGCATCTTCGCTACTTTGACGCGCTGGCACGGCAACGGCATTTTGGCCGCGCGGCGGAGGCATGCGCCATCACACAACCCGCATTATCGCTGCAAATCAAAGAGTTGGAGGGCATGCTTGGCGCGCCGCTGGTGGAGCGCAGCGCACGACAGGTCCGTCTCACCGCACTTGGCGAGGATTTCATTGGGAGAGCGCGACCGATCCTTCTGGCCGTCGAGGAGCTGGAAGACGTTGCGCGCGCGTCCCAGGGGCCTCTTGCAGGCCGGCTGCGGCTTGGCATCATCCCAACCGTCGCACCGTATTTGTTGCCCGAGATCATTGCCGCTATCTCAGATCGCTTTCCGGAACTGGATCTCAGGCTGCGCGAATCCGTGACGCGATCATTGATCGACGACCTTTTGGACTCGCGTCTGGATCTTGCCGTGGTCGCGTTGCCGATTTCGGAACCTTCGCTGCGCGAGTTTGCCTTGTTTGCCGAGGATTTCGTTCTGGTGCGTCCCCGCGAGGATGCGGATAAGCCTGTGCCGGATCCAGACACGCTGCAAACCATGCGCCTGCTTTTGCTGGAGGAGGGGCACTGTTTCCGGGAGCAAGCCCTCTCGTTCTGCAAGCTTTCCGACACGCAGCCGCGTCAGATCATGGAAGGCAGTTCCTTGTCGACACTGGTGCAGATGGTCGGCGCGGGGATGGGCGTCACGCTCATTCCCGAGATGGCACTTGATCTCGAAACCCGCTCGGCAAATGTCTCGGTCGCGCGACTGTCCCAGCCCGGTCCATCGCGCACAATTGGTATGGTCTGGCGCAAGACCAATCCATTGGCGGATCAACTTATGAAGATCGGTGCCATTGTCCGGGGCGTGAGGCCGCAGAGGCGGGAGGAAATCTAGGGGGAAACCGTGGCACCCTACGCCGCAGTATGTGAAGCCCGGCAAGGGAACGATATAGGTCGTTCAAGGTCTAAAATGAGTCCTCAGGTTTCAGTTTATTGGGAAAGCAGGGGTCGCCCTCTCGTGTGGCAGGCGAGAAAGGCCCTGCGTCTTGGGTGAGTTTGTTCGACCGTTAGCAGAGACACCACAAACACACGTGATGGCGAGAGCCCCAAACCTTCTGACCGAGCGCAAAGCGTTTGCTTCCGACGGTAAGGCTCTTGAGCTGGAGAACTCTGGAAAATGCCGTGCCCAAGATCACATCACACGCCTCTGCTCGATCAGTCTCCACAAAGGGCGCAATACCCGAGAGGAGTGTCGCGCCTGAGGCGACGGGCATTGCTTTGTACTGAAGTACTCAGCGCAAAGGGAGTGATCCACAGACTGGCACGGATCTCTTCGATCAGTTCCCGGAGCCGGTGCGCTTAATCAAATCAGGATGACTTGCGTTCCGATCTCGGCCATCTCGAACAGTTCTTCGATGTGTTCGTTGAACAGGCCGATGCAGCCATTGGAGGAACGGCGGCCGATCTTGCGGACGTCGTTCGTGCCGTGGATGCGATAGTACTGCCAGCTGAGGTTGAGCGCGCGTGTGCCGAGCGGATTCTGGGGGCCCGGCCCGACATATGTGGGCAATTCCGGATTCCGTTTCAGCATGGACGGCGTCGGGCGCCATTCGGGGGCGTCGCGCTTCAACGTCACTTCCGTGCGGCCGCGGCGGGTGAGTTCGTCCGTCAGGGGCACGGAGCTCGGATAAATCCGCGTCACGGTCTCCCCTTCAGACCAGTAGTAGACGACGCGCGAGACGGTGTCGCAAAGGATCGCGCCCTTGGAGAGTGTCTCGAAATAGTCCTGCCATTCGACCGGCGTGAAGCCTGAGATCCGGCGCCGCAGCCTTGTGGGATCTGCTATCGGTGCCTCGGTAGTCTGGGCGATTGCGGGTGTTGCAAGGGCCGTGCCCGCGGCGGCGACACCGAGGGCCGTGAAACTCCGGCGTGAGAGGGTCATGGCGCTGCTCATTGTTGTTGCTCTTCGACTGGCTCGTCTTGTCCCATGGGATTGCCAATGGTGCAAGTCAATCAGATGTGAAGTGATGTCCGGTCAGTTGACCTGAACGACTTTTCCGGGATTGAGGATGTTGTCGGGATCGAGCGCACGTTTGAGCTGGCCCATGACCTGCCAGGCCTCACCGTGTTCGGCGGCCATGTATTTCATCTTGCCCTGACCCACACCATGCTCGCCGGTGACAGTCCCGCCAAGCTCCAGCGCACGTTCGGCCATGCGGTGGGCAAGGGCCTTGGCCTCGGCCAGTTCGGCCTCATTGCCGGGCTCGATCAGAAGGGCCGTGTGGTAATTGCCGTCTCCGACATGGCCGAGGATCGGGCCGATCAGACTGCTCTTTGCCAGATCGGCCTGCGTATCCTCGATAGCCTTGGCGAGCTTCGAGATCGGTACGCAGATATCGGTCGTCACCGCCTGGCAGCCGGGGCGCAGGCCCTTCGCGGCGAAATAGGCGTTGTGGCGCATCTTCCAGAGCTCATTGCGGTCTTCGGCAAGCGAGGCCCATTTGAAGTCGGTCGCGCCGAACTCGCGAGCAATTTCGCCCATGGTCTCGGCCTCTTCCTTGACACTACGGTCGGTGCCGTGGAACTCGACGAAGAGATGTGGGGCCTCTGGAAAGTCGGCCTTGAAATGCTGCTTGAGGCCGCGGATGGACACCTCGTCCAGAAGCTCGATCCGGGCCATCGGCACCCCCATCTGGATGGTTTGGATGACAGCATTGACCGCGCTGGCGACATCGGGAAAGGCCGTGACGGCGGCCGAGATCCCCTCAGGCTGGCCATGGAGCCTGAGGGTTAGCTCCGTGATGATGCCGAGTGTCCCTTCCGAGCCCACGATCAGTTTGGTCAGGTCGTAACCTGCGGCCGATTTCTTTGCGCGCGACCCCGTTCGGATAATCCGACCATCGGCCAGCACGACCTCCAGCGCCATGACGTTCTCGCGCATCGTGCCGTAGCGCACGGTCGTCGTGCCGGATGCGCGGGTTGAGGCCATGCCGCCAAGCGAGGCATTGGCGCCTGGATCGACTGGGAAGAACAGGCCCGTTGCCCGCAGATCCTCATTCAACTGCTCGCGCGTGACTCCCGGTTGAACGACAGCGATCATGTCCTCGGGCTCGATTTCCAACACGCGGTTCATGCGGCTGAAGTCGAGCGTTACGCCACCCCGCTGCGCGAGCGCGCCACCTTCGAGAGACGTGCCCGTGCCCCAGGGCACGATCGGACAGCCCTCCTCGGCACAGATGCGCACGATCTGGGCCACCTCCTCCGTGCTGGTTGGAAGAGCGACGCCATCAGGCATGGTCTCGGGAAAATAGCTCTCATTTTGAGCGTGTTGTCGAAGGCTCGCATCGGTTGTCTCAAAACCTGGGCCGAGCGCCTTGCCTAACAACTGGATCGCGGTTTGAATACTCATACCATCCCTCCCGCCCCGGTTTTCGCCTGTTTACCGGATGATTGAAAGAAGAGAATGCTTGGTAATCCGTTGACAGGACATGATGGACCTTATGCTGCACCCTTGGTCCTGCCGGAACGAACGGTGCCGCCTGAGTGGATCGACTATAACGGTCACATGAATGTCGCCTACTACACGATGGCTTTCGATCAAGCCGTTGATCTGGTTCTGGAAGACGAGCTTGGAATTGGCGAAACACATGCGGCAGCGGCGCGCCAGGGCCCTTACGCCCTGCAGAACCACATCTCCTATCTGGGAGAGCTGCGTGAGGGCGAAGCATTCGTGATTGCCGCGCAGCTGGTCGATTGCGATCGCAAGCGGCTGCATCTGGTTTTGGAGATGCGCCATGCCGATGGGACCCGCGCGGCGGTGTGCGAGCAATTGCTGATGAATGTCGATCTGGAGGCGCGTCGCTCCGCGCCCTATCCTGACTGGGCGATTGATCGCTGTGCGCAGATGAAGGCCGATCATGCCGGGCTGGAACGTCCGGCAGAGATGGGGCGGCCTATAGGGATCCGGCGCAAAGGATAGTCTTATGTGGCGTGCCCTCGGGGAGTTGATCCTGCGCTACCGGCGAATTGCCGGCAGCGAGTTGGTGCACGCCTGGGCGACGCTGCTCGGACGTGGACCGGGCAAGCTTCAGTTTTGGCTGATTGCACTTTGCGTTGGCATTGTCGCGGGATTTGCGGCCGTGGCGTTTCGGATCGGCATCGATGTGCTGCAGGAGACGTTCTATGGTGCCAATGACAAGACGCTGGCCAGCTACGCGGCGGCACTGCACTGGACGTGGATTGTCATCATACCGGTCATCGGTGGGCTTGTTGTCGGCGTCATCCTGAACCTCTTCACACCTGATGGTCGTGCCCGTTCGGTGGCGCATGTGATTGAGGGAGCAGCGCTGCGCGACGGGCGTGTGGACATACGCTCAGGCCTGGCGTCTTCGCTCGCATCGCTGATCACGCTCTCGACTGGGGGATCGACCGGGCGGGAAGGGCCAGTGGTCCATATCGGGGCTGTGATCTCGAGCTGGGTGAGCGAGAGGCTGAAGGCTGATGGCGTGACCGGGCGGGATCTGCTGGGCTGCGCCGCGGCCGCGGCCGTGTCGGCCTCGTTCAACGCCCCGATTGCCGGTGCGCTTTTCGCCCTTGAGGTGATCCTGCGCCACTTCGCCGTCCATGCCTTTGCGCCCATCGTCATTGCATCGGTCGCCGGAACGGTGATCAGCAGGCTCTTCGTCGGGGATGTGACCGAGTTTCTTTTGCCCGACCCGACACTGGCCTTCTACGTGGAACTCCCGGCATTCCTGATCCTCGGCCTGATTTGCGGGCTGGTGGCCGCAGTCATGACCTGGGCAATCTTCGCAGCCGAGGATGTCGGCGATCTGGTGCAAGAGCAGCTTCGGATGCCAAGTTGGATGCGGCCCGCAGTCTCGGGCTTCATCCTCGGGATCATTGCAATTGGCTTCCCGCACATCATCGGCGTCGGATACGAGACGACCTCGCAGGCCCTGACTGGCGAGCTGACCTTTTGGGGCGCACTTCTGTTTGTCGTGGTCAAGGTTGCGGCTGTGGCGATTACGGTGGCAGGGCGCATGGGGGGCGGGGTCTTCTCCCCCTCGTTGATGGTCGGTGCCCTGACAGGACTGGCCTTTGGTCATGTTGCGACGGCGATTTTCCCGACCGTATCAGGCGCGGTCGGGCTTTATGCGCTCGCGGGAATGGGAGCCGTCGCTGCGGCTGTGCTGGGGGCACCGATTTCGACCACGCTGATCGTCTTCGAGATGACGGGCGATTGGCAGGCGGGGCTTGCCGTGATGGTCTCGGTCTCGCTCTCGGTGTCACTTTGTTCCCGACTTGTCGACCGAAGTTTTTTCCTGAGCCAGATTGAGCGTCGGGGTGTGCACCTGGCCGCAGGCCCGCAAGCTTACCTGCCGGCTACAATCTCGGTCGGGCGGCTGATGCGAATGCGAGGCGGTGAGGGCTCGGCGTCCGACACGCTGTGTTACGAGCTGATCGAACAGGGTGTCCAGCTTCGCCGAAGCGACACGCTGGAAACCGCCCTGCCCATGTTCGATCGCGTCGGCGCGCCCTTTCTGCCGGTGGTCACTCGGTCCGATGTCGAAGGTAAGCCGGACGAGTTGATCGGTGCGATCTTTCATCTCGACGCGCTCAAAGCTTACAACCGTGCGCTGGCCGAGACGGCGCGCGAGGAGCACTCCTGACAACTGGGGCTTGCACACCCTGTGGGAGAGAGCTGCGCATCCCATTCTCGCGAACATAGTTTTGCCGGAAAGAGCCGGCATCGCCTGGTCGCACAAGATTATTTTCAAATTGGAGTTGTCATGACAGCGACTGTATTGCCCGACGGTGGAACTGATCCGGTGCTGCTTGAGACAGGGGACACTATCGTGCTGGCGGAGGGCACGTCCTATCAGGGTTCGCTTTACACACCCCTTCGCGGCGGAATCTCCCAGCCTGATCCCATCGGTGCATCCGACATCTCGGTCACCCTGCTTGGAACATTTGCCGAGACGGACCCGGGCAGCCAGGGTCTGTTTCTGATAACCCTGGTCGGCGCTGATGGCGGCAACACGCTGACAATCGGCGAGACCGCCTATGTCGAGGCGGATGCGATCACCGTTGAGGGCCCGGGCAGCAACTTTGAGAACTACGGACTATTGGTCCAGCAGGAGAGCTTCGACGACAGTCTCTATGTCGCGGTCGGCGGTGATGGGTCGTCGTTTCTGAATGCGGGTACAATAACGGGATCCGTTTGGGGCGTCGCCCTGTCCGGCTCTGACTTCACTGGCACCAACAGCGGCGAGATTTCGGGTTTGAGCACTGGTGTCAGTCTGAGTTACTTCACCGGAACGTTCGAGAACTCAGGTGTGATTAAGGGCGGGTATTCCGGGATCGACGACAATGGGATTTACGTGACCAATTCGCCGCTCAGCATTCCTGGCCATGTCGATCTGGTGAACACCGGGATTGTCGCCGGGATGGATGAAGGGACGTCCTCGGATCAGCAGGCCTTCTCGATCAATTTCACGCAAAGCACGGCAAACATCGTCAACGAGGGGATGCTGATCGGAGACGTCAAGCTTAGCGACGGCAACGATGTCTTTAACAGCCGTGATGGCATGCTGGACGGCGACGTCCTGCTTGGAGGCGGCAATGACATCGCCACGGGAAGCCGCGACGGCGAGACTATCTACGGGCAGGGCGGCGCGGACCGGATCAACGGACACGGGGGCGGCGACACGATCTTTGGCGGCTCTCAGCGCGATCTCCTGAAAGGTGGGGGCGGCAATGATGAACTGTTCGGCGGATCAGGCAGTGATCGCCTGCATGGCGGCAAAGGGAATGATCGTCTGGATGGCGGCACTGGCAATGACATCATGGCGGGCGGACGGGGCGCCGACGTCTTTGTCTTTGGCGTGGAGGGTGGACATCAGGTGATTACTGATTTCACCAATGGCGACGACAAGATCGATCTTTCGGCGTTTGGCCTTGTTGGTTTTGGCGATCTGACCGAAGCGATCAGTTTTGGGCGGACAGAATATGTGATCGACCTCAGCGAATTTGGCGGAGAAGGGACCGTTTCCATAGAAAGGCATGACGGTTTCACGGGCCTGAGCGAGAGTGATTTCATCTTCTAGGTCCATATGAGGCCCGCGGGGCGGGCCACATCCGCCCGCCTCCATGGCAGATTTTTGCAGGATCTTGCTGCCAATACCTAGCCCGGCACGTTGAACCTATGTGCGAAGCGCCGAAATGCGCTAAGGATCGTACTCAGGCAGTGGGTACCAAGCGGGGCGTGTGGTCATGAAGCTTGCGGTTCGGTCCCATCGGTCCTTTCCGAGGCTGATGGGATATCTGGTCTTGGTGGCCACAGCGCTGTGCAGCTGCGGCCCGCGGGGTACCCTAGGGGTGATCCCCGCCGAACCGATGGCCAAAAGCGTGGCGCATACGGTCTTTGTGGGCACCGACCGCAAGCGCGTCGAGGGCCCGCAGGTTTTTTCCTCCGAACGCGCGTTCAGCCAGTCCTTCGCCCGTTTCGAGGTTCAGGTGCCGCTGAACAGAGAGCCCGGAACCCTGTCCTATCCGGGAGGAGACGGCCCCTCTTTCGCAGTGTCTGATGCAGTGGCCTACGGGAACGCAGATGCGTTTCAAACGGCCCTCAACGGCGAGATCCTGGCCCATGCCCCCGACAATCGGCGGGTCGTCGTCCTAGTCCATGGCTACAACAACAACTTTGCCGAGGGGCTGTTCCGGTTCACCCAGCTCAAGCATGATCTGGGCCTGGATGAGACTGTCGTTCATTTCTCCTGGCCGTCGGCTGCGGATTTCAGGGGCTACCTTTACGATATCGAAAGCGCCCTTGTTGCGCGCGACAGCCTGGAGGAGCTGCTGGGCATCATCGCGCGGTCCGAGGCGAGCGAGATCGTGATCGTTGCGCATTCCCTGGGCTCTCTCTTGGCGCTGGAGACCTTGCGCCAGGCGTCTCTTCGGGCGTCTTCGCCGATCTTGGACAAGCTTTTCTATGCGGTTCTGATCGCACCGGACGTCAGCGTCGATCTGTTTGAGAGCCAGCGCCAGACACCGGCATTCGACCGCATTCCGGTTTGTGTCTTGTCGTCCTCGGCCGATCGGGCCCTTGGTATTTCGGCCCGGCTGCGCGGCGGTGACCCGCGCCTCGGCCGCGTGACCGACGAGGCAGAGGGCGAGGCCGATGTCTTTTCGATCATCGACATCTCGCGCTTTCGCGGCGGGCGGAGCAATCACTTTGCCATTGCAACATCACCTGAATTGATCGCGCTGATACGCGAAAGCCGGGCCCGCCGTGTGGACCCGTGCGCGCCCCGCAGCGGCGATGCGCCGACGGTCCGACGGTTTTGACGTGTGGTCTGGTTGCATTCTGCGCAGTGCACCGTGCCCATTCAGGTATCACGGAAAAGCCCGCGGTTTTGGCCTTGTCCCAACCTTGGCATTTGCAGGAAGCACGCCAATGGCCCGCCTGCTCTGTCACGCGGCCCATCGCTCAATGTGATGTGCATAGTAGGGCGGTTAAAGCGCCGCCATCCCCTAACCAAACCTGGCGAAGGGATGCCGGGCTGTCTCCACATTGGTTGTGGCTTAGGGCGATTTCGCCCTAGGCCATCTCAAGATGTTTCGACTTGGTTTGGTCTGCCTCCCCAAGCAGCATCCTTACCTCTTTGAAACGTTCGACCAGCTTGGGATCGACCGCGGGACCTGCCACAGGCAAAGCACCAAACGCCTGTTCTGTCACCATATGGCCCCCGAACAGCTTGAAGATCTCCGCCCCACGCTCCAGCAACTTCGGCAGATCAACGTCTGGGACCAGTGTCACGAGCATCGGCATGTAGACGTTTATAAATCCGTTGAAAGACATCTTGCTGACATCGACGGTCGACTTGCTGACCGAATAGACAACGATCTTGTTCATCTTCGTTTTGATGCCCTGAGCCTCGATCTTGCGATACCAGCAACGGTAGTCCAGCCGGATCAACGATGGCCCCTCGGCCGCGACCTGATACCCGCGTTCCTCTCGCTCGGCCCCTTCGTAGTCGCCAAGGAACATGTTGACGGCCTTGCCAAGTATCCTGGAGACGGACGAGAAGGCCGCCTTTGTGATTGAATCCCAGGTTTTCCCCTCTTCAGCAATGCTGGAGATCAGGGAGCTCAAGCTGTCCTCAATCACCTCAACGGCGTCGACCTCTTCCGAGGTTTGCGCAAAATAGAAATCCGTGTGGCTGAGAATTTCGGAAATCGGAACGGTCTTGTTCAGTTCGTTCGTCTTGTCCTGCAGCGCCGTCTGGATTTGCTGGTTGAACAGCTCGCGCTTGGTGTTTGCCAGCGAGACAAGTGCGTCCAGCACCTCTCTACAGTTGTTTTGCTCGAGCTCGACAGGGTCGAAGCTCTCAATCGCCTTGCGTAGTGTTGACATGCTTTCCTCCAAGTTGTTGTCGGTACGCGTAAGGGCTTGTCCCCCCGCGCCCTTGCACCGCGCCGAAATTTGGCTGAGGTGTCCGGAAAGCATAGCCACCACCGCACCCGCAGCGGCTGATGGATGTCAATTTGAGATCAACTTAAAGTAAAAGTCGCGCCGACTCCTCAAAGCTGGTCGGCACTTGCAGAGGCGCAAGGCCTTTCCGCGTTCAGACCTGCTCGACCGCGACCCTATCGCTCACATAGAAGGCGAGGTGATTCTTGATCCGCGCCACCTCTTCCTTTGGATCCTCGTAGGACCACGCGGCGTTCTCGATGGGACCGCTTTTGGCGACGATTGTGAAATAGCTGGCATCCCCCTTATGCGGGCAATGGGTGGTTTTGGGAGACGGATCGAGGAAGGCCATCTCGATGTCTTCGCGCGGGACATACACCACATCTTCGAGTGCGCCTTCGCTCAAGATCAGGGCATTGTCGGTCTCGCCAATAACCGCACCGCCGGCGCGCACGACCCAGTGGCCGTCAGAACGTGTGATCCGAATATGATCGGGCATAATATATCCTCCCCCAGAGGGCTGTTATCTGTTTTCGGTGACAGATCTGTCACAAAGGTGCGCAGACACGCTCCAGCCAGGCGGCGGTTGCGTCGGCAACGTGAGGGCCGACTTTTTCTGCGACTTCAGCATGGTAAGCGTTGAGCCATGCCAGCTCATCGACTGTCAACATATCGGTCAGTATGAGACGCCTGTCTATCGGTGTCCACGTGATCGTTTCAAACCCGAGCATTTCCCGATCACCGCCATCGGGCGTCGAGGGCGGCTCAACCACAACCAGGTTTTCGATCCGGATGCCCCAGGCGCCCTCGCGGTAGTAGCCCGGCTCGTTTGACAGGATCATGCCGGGCTTGAGCGGCTCAACGCCACGCCGCGACAGACTTTGCGGGCCCTCGTGGACGCCAAGGTAAACGCCGACGCCGTGGCCGGTGCCGTGGTCGTAGTCGAAGCCCTGCTGCCAAAGTGCGATGCGGGCAAGCGCGTCGAGGTCCCGGCCGGCCAGCCCCTCAGGCCAACGGGCGCGGGAAATGGCGATCATGCCCTTCAGGACCAGTGTGAAGGCGCGGGCCGCGCCCTCCGGAACCGGGCCCGTGGCCACTGTGCGCGTAATGTCGGTGGTGCCATCGAGATACTGGCCGCCGCTGTCGATCAGCAGCAGATCGCCCGGCGTGACGGCACGATTGCTCTCTTCGGTGACGCGGTAGTGGACAATCGCACCGTTTGGCCCGGCGCCGGAGATCGTGTCGAACGAGATATCGCGCAGCGCATTGCTGCCGCGCCGGGCACTCTCCAGCGCCCTGACGACGCTGATCTCGGTCTCATTGCCTGAGGGTGCGGCTGTGTCGAGCCAGCAGAGAAACTCGGCCATTGCAGCAGCGTCGCGCAGGTGCGCCTCGCGTGTCGCTGCAAGTTCTGCTTCCGTTTTGCACGCCTTCAACAGGACGGTCGGATCGCGCATCCAATGGATCTCGGCCGATCCCTCGTTCAGCCGATCGCGCACCCAGAGCGGGGCTGTCTTCGGGTCCAGCGCCACACGCCCCGTCAGTGAGTGGAGTTCAGGTCCAAACGCGATGGGCTCGTGGCAGTTGATATCTGGGCCGAGATGGTCGCGCGCGGCCTCATCGAGCTTGACGCTCGCCGTGAACAAATCGACCTCGCCAGAGCGGTAAAGGATCGCAAATCCTTGTGGCGCGGGCATGCGCGGAATGTCAGAGCCGCGGATGTTCAGAAGCCACGCGAGGCTTTCGGGCAGGGTCAGGACAACAGCATCAGCCTGTTCGCGCGTGAGGATCTCGGCAACCTCCTCCCGCTTCTCGGCATGTGTCTTGCCGGAAAGAGAGGCCGGGTAGGGTTCGATCCGGCCAAGCGGCGGATCTGGCTGATCATCCCAGATGGCGTCTATGGGGTTTTCGACCGGCGTCAGCGTGATGCCCTTGTCGTCGAGCGCCTCGGTCAGTTTGTCGATTTCATCCCGGGTGTGCAGCCAGGGATCGTAGCCGAGTGTTCCGGCCTTCGGCAGGGCATCGTGGATCCAGTCAGACGGCGTCTCCTTTGGGATTTGGCGGTACTCGAAGATCTTGCCATCGGTCTGTTTGCGGACCTGCAATGTGTAGCGGCCGTCGACAAAGAGCGCAGCCCGGTCTGCCGCAACGATGCACTGCCCGGCCGATCCGGTGAAGCCCGTCAGCCAGGCCAGACGGTCGTCGCGTTCCGCCACATTTTCGCCTTGATGTGCGTCGGCGCGGGGCACGAGAAAGCCATCGAGGCCCATCTTGAGCAGTTTTCCGCGCAATTGCGGCATTCGAATGGCTCCCACATCGGGAGAGCTTTTTGTATCAAAGCTTTGAAACATTTGACTCTTTCGTCTAACCGGCGGAATTCCGCGCGCCGCGGTGGCCGGATTTGCCATCTGAGCGCCATATTGTGACACCACCGTGCGGCAACGCAAGTGTGAGGAGGTCATTATGCGCACGACTGCGGCTCTGTTGTTTTTCGTATTGGCGTGTTGGCGCGGTTATCTTGACTGGCAGAACACGATGGCGATTGGCGAGACGTTCTCTATGGCCAGTGTCGCGACCGTCTGGGCCAGCATTCATCCCGCAGGTTACGAAGCTTACCTGCCGCAGCTTCAGGCGATTGACTACCCGTACTGGCAGCCATCGCTGGAACTGTTCCTCGCAAGCCCCGCATTGTTGTTGCTAGGTGGACTCACAGTGTTCTTCTACGCGATCCGTCGCCGTCGGATGCCACCCGAGCTGGCCTACGGACGCTGAGTTAGGCGCTCTTCCCCCAAGAGTTGCTTGCAGGACGCGGGATGCCCCTCGGGGTATCCCGCGTTTCTCTTTCGGGGCTTCAAGTCCTTGCGAGCTTGGGACTGGGCGGGGCTGATCCGGCGCGCTAGGGTTGAGACCATGCGCGCCGACGAATTGCTACATCCGACACCCGAGGGGCTCTATTGCCCGGTGGGGGATTTCTACATTGATCCGGTGAGGCCAGTTGCACGGGCACTGATCACTCACGGCCATGCCGACCATGCCCGGGCCGGGCATGGGGCTGTGATGGCGACGCGGCGGACGCTGGACATGATGGGGTTGCGCTATGGTGAGGGGTTTGCCGGCAGCATCCAGGCGGCCGAAGGCGAGATGGAGCTTGGCGGCGTGCGGGTCCGTTTTCATCCGGCGGGTCACGTGCTCGGCTCGGCGCAGATTGCGGTCGAGCACAAGGGGCTGAGGATCGTTGCGGCGGGCGACTATAAGCGCGGTGTGGACCCGACAGCCGAGACGTTTGAGCCGGTGCCGTGCGATGTCTTCATTACTGAGGCGACGTTCGGGTTGCCCGTCTTTCATCATCCCGATCCGAAGATTGAGATCGGGAAGCTTCTGACCTCGCTCGCGCGGTTTCCGGAGCGGACGCATCTGGTGGGCGTATACGCGCTCGGCAAGGCGCAGCGGGTGATCCGACTGATCCGGGATGCCGGGTATGACGAGGTGATCTATTTGCATGGGGCGCTGCAGACGCTCTGCGACTATTACGTTTCCGAGGGGATTGCGCTGGGTGCGTTGGCACCGGCGACGGTCGAGCGGGGCGGCAAGGATCAGTTTGCCGGGCGGATCGTGATGGGCCCGCCCTCGGCCTTTGCGGCAAAATGGGCGCAGCGCTTTGCCGATCCGCTAATTGCCTTTGCCAGCGGCTGGATGCAGATCCGGGCGCGCAGCAAGCAGCGGGGAGTGGAGCTGCCCTTGGTGATCTCGGATCATGCGGATTGGCGGGAGTTGACGGAGACGCTGGCAGAGCTTGCGCCGGCAGAGACCTGGGTGACGCATGGGCGGGAGGAGGCGCTGGTGCGCTGGTGTGAGATGCATCAGATGGCCGCGCGTCCCCTGCATTTGGTGGGGTATGAAGATGAGGCCGAGTGATGCCCCCATCGCACCGCCCCGGCCGGGTGCGCCCGCCCGCCCACCCCGCCCCCGCCCGAGGCGGTGCGATGGGGGCATGAGATGAAGGCTTTTGCCGAGCTTCTGGAGCGGTTGGTGCTGACGCCGGCGCGGCTGGGAAAGATGCGCCTGTTGCAGGATTACTTCGCGGCTGCGCCTGACCCGGACCGGGGATACGGGCTGGCGGCTATCACCCGGGATCTAAGTTTTCGGGCCGTAAAGCCCGCCTTGCTGCGCGGTCTGGTTGCGGAGCGGGTCGATGAGGAATTGTTTCGCCTGTCCTATGATTATGTCGGTGATCTGGCCGAGACGATCTCGCTGATCTGGCCAGGGGAAGGTGGTGGTGACGTGCCGCTGCTTGGCGAGGTTGTCGCAACGCTTGAGACTGTCGGGCGGGCGGATGCTCCGGGTGTCGTGGCGGGGCTGCTCGACGCAATGGGGCCGTCGGAGCGCTATGCGCTCTTGAAGCTGGCAACGGGCGGCATGCGTGTCGGGGTCTCGGCCCGGTTGGCCAAGCAGGCCCTGGCCGCGTTCGGCTCGGTCGATGTGACCGAGATCGAAGAGCTTTGGCACGGCCTTTCTCCGCCCTACCGGGAGCTCTTCGATTGGCTGGAGGGGCGGGCAGAGAAGCCCGCGCAGCTTGCCGCCAGCCCTTTTCGGCCCGTGATGCTCGCCACACCTTTGGAGGAGCGGGAGCTGGAGGCGCTGGTCCCTGCGGATTTCGTGGCTGAGTGGAAATGGGACGGGATCCGGGTTCAGGCCACGGCCGAGGGCGATGTGCGCCGGCTCTATTCCCGCACGGGCGACGATATCTCGGCCGCCTTTCCCGATCTGATTGCGCATATGGGCTTCGAAGGCTCAATCGACGGGGAGTTGCTGGTCGTCCGCGACGGCGAGGTTGCGAGCTTCTCAGACCTGCAGCAGCGGCTGAACCGCAAGACCGTCTCGCGCAAGATGATGGAGCAGTACCCGGCATTCCTCAGGGCCTATGATCTGTTGCAAGAAGGCGCCGAGAACACCCGTGGCCTGCCCTTCGAGGCCCGCCGGGCACGGCTGGAAGGGTTTGTCGGCGGGCTTCATGACGGGCGGTTCGACGTCTCGCCGCTGGTCCCGTTTGCCGGCTGGGAGGAGTTGGCCGCTTTGCGGGCGGAGCCGCCGCATCCCGTGATCGAGGGGCTGATGCTGAAGCGCCGGGACAGTGTCTATGTGCCGGGGCGCCCCAAGGGACCGTGGTTCAAGTGGAAAAAGGATCCCTACCTGATCGATGCGGTGCTGATGTATGCGCAGCGGGGGCATGGCAAACGGTCGAGCTTTTACTCCGACTACACGTTCGGGGTCTGGACGCCGGCGGGCGAGTTGGTTCCGGTTGGCAAGGCCTATTTCGGCTTTACAGATGAAGAGTTGAAGCAGATCGACAAGTTTGTCCGCGACAACACGGTCGAGCGGTTTGGGCCGGTGCGATCTGTCCGGGCCGAGCGCGATTTCGGACTGGTTCTGGAGGTGGCGTTCGAGGGGCTGAACCGATCGACCCGGCACAAGTCTGGCGTGGCGATGCGGTTCCCGCGGATCTCGCGCCTGCGCTGGGACAAGCCCGCGGCGGAGGCGGACCGGATTGAGACGCTGGAGGCGATGCTGGCCTGACAACCAGATTTCAGGTCACCGCGGCACGGGTCTGATAAGCCGGGTTCCGCCAAAGTTCCTGATCGAGCACGCGGGCGAGGATCTCAACAGCGCGGTCGATTTCTTCCGCAGTATTGTAGAGGGGAGCGAAGCCGAAGCGCATGATGTCGGGCGCGCGGAAATCGCCGATCACACCTTCTGCGATCAGGGCCTGCATGGCGGCGTATCCCTCGGTAAAGCGGAAGGAGACTTGCGAGCCCCGCGCTTCCGGATCGCGGGGGGCTGCGAGTGTCAGGGCCGGACAGCGGGCCTCGACCCCGGCAATGAAGCGTTGCGAGAGCGCGATGGAGGCACGGCGGATCTCAGCCATGTCTATCCCGTCGAAGATGTCGAGCGCGGTCTCAAGTGCTGCGAGCGCAATGACCGGCGGGGTCCCGACGCGCATCCGGGCGATGCCGGGACTAGGGCGATAACTGTGCTCGAAGTCGAAGGGTGCCGCGTGGCCGAGCCAACCGGGGAGGGCGGGAAACGTTGCTTCTGATCGGTCGGGTCGGGCGTAGAGGAAGGCCGGCGCACCGGGGCCGCCATTGAGATACGTGTAGGTGCAGCCGACTGCGAAATCGGCATTGGCACCGGTCAGATCCACCGGGAGGGCGCCGGCCGAGTGCGCCAGATCCCAGACCGTGACGATGCCGAGCGCCTGCGCTTGCGCGGTGAGGGCGCCCATGTCATGCAGGCGGCCGGTGCGATAGTCGACTTCTGTCAGCATAAGAACAGCGATCTCGTCGGAGAGAGCATCCGCGACGGCCTCGGGCGTCACAATCCTGAGTTCCTCTCCGCGGTCGCGCGTGCGGATCAACCCCTCGGCCATGTAGAGGTCGCTCGGGAAGTTTCCGCTGTCCGTGAGGACCACCTTGCGCCCTTGGCTCAGATCGAGCGCTGCGGCAAGGGCCTGATAGAGCTTGATCGAGAGGGTGTCGCCAACGGCCACGGTGCCCGGCGCTGCCCCAATCAGGCGGGCGATCCGGTCGCCAGTCCTATCGGGCTGTGACATCCATCCGGCCGCATTCCAGCCCCGGATCAGCTGTTTGCCCCATTCGTCGCGGAGCATCGCGGCCACCCGCGCCTCAGCCGCGCGGGGCAGCGGACCGAGAGAATTGCCATCCAGATAGATCAGCCCTTCCGGAAGATCGAATGCAGCGCGAGTTTTGGTGAAATCGGTCATCCCCCGGTGATAGCCGGGCGCGGGCAGCGCGGCAATCGCACAAAAAAGGGGCCGGCGCTTGCGCACCGACCCCCTGGGGAAGTCGATTGATCGACTTATGGCGTTTC
>JAAUYD010197925.1_pt1 | contig 16944 bp, 15 predicted proteins | sample 7278101 | NCBI WGS metagenome assembly JAAUYD01 (sample SAMN14350128, study PRJNA611818) | marine sediment metagenome | isolation source: surface marine sediment (0.6m) | place: French Polynesia: Moorea | collected 2018-08 | reverse complement strand
GGTTCCAGCGGCATCACGACGGCCGGCCGCCGCTGGCCGGACTACCTGACGACCAGGACCGGGCAATCGGCGGCAGCGGCGACCTTGTGGGCGACGCTGCCCATCGCGAGTTCACGCAGGCCGGTCAGGCCACGGGTGCCGACGACGATCAGCTCGACATCGGCCGCGCGCGCCGCCGCCAGTACCGCCGTCGCGGCCGAGTTCGCCTCTTGCGTCTGCCGTTCGATCCGGTTCACGCCCTGTTCGGCAGCGGCCTTCTCGGCGTCGCCGAGTATCGCGTCGGCCTGCTCGCGCGCCAGCGACTGGTAGACCTCGCGCGCCGAGCGCGACACCATCGCGGCATAGCCCGGGTTCAGGTTGCCGAGCTGCATCGCGTGAAACAGGATCAGTTCGGCGTCGCACTGCCGGGCGAGTTCGATCGACGTTGCGAGCGCCTTGGTGGCATGGTCCGAGCCATCGAGCGCAACCAGTATCTTGCTGAACATTGTCGTTTCCCTGCCGCCAAGCGACGCTGTTGTGGCGACCGTGGCCGCCGGTTACGAGGCCCGTTCTGTCTGCTGCTGCACCAGGTCAGGCAGTTTCAGGCGCTGGATCTTACCCGATGGGCCCTTGGGCAGGTCGTGCATGAAATAGATCCGCTTCGGTTTCTTGAACGGCCCGAGGCGGTGCTCCAGCATTTCGGCGAGTTCGCTCTCGGAACAGATCGCCCCCGGTTTCAACGCCACGCAGGCCATGACCTCCTGGCCGTAGCGCGTGTCCGGCATACCGAAGCCGGCGGCCTCCAACACGGCAGGGTGTTCGTACAGGGCCTCGTCGATCTCGCGCGGTGCGATGTTCTCGCCGCCCTTGATGATCAGCTCCTTGATGCGCCCGGTGATGAAGAAGAAGCCGTCGGCATCGCAGTAGGCGACGTCGCCGGTGTGCAACCAGCCGTCGTCCTCGAGCGCCTGCGCGGTCGCCTCGGGGTTCTTGTAGTAGCCCTTCATGACGTTGTCGCCGCGGATCATCAGCTCGCCCGGCGTGTCGCGCGCGCATTCGCTGCCGCCGTCATCGATCACCTTGGCCTCGTTGCCGACCGCGATGCCCGGCGAACCGTACCTGGCGCGCGCCGGCGGCATCGGATTGGCAAGAATCTGCGCCGCGGTCTCGGTCAGGCCCATGGTCTCGACGATCGGCACGCCGAACACGTCCTCGAAGGACTTGTGCATCTCCGGCGCCAGCGGCGCCGATGCCGAACGGCCGAAGCGCAGCACGCGCAGACCACCGAGCGCTGCACGGTCGAAGCCCTCGCGCTCGGCGTGCTCGAGCAGGTAGGCGATGATCGTCGGCACGACACTGAACCAGGTACAGGCATACTCGGCGATCAGCGGCCAGAACGTCGCCGTGCGGAAGCGCCGCGGCATCACGACGCTGCCGCCGGTCACCAGCGGACCCATCACGGTCACCATCTGCGCATTGATGTGGTACAGCGGCAGCACGCACAGTGCACGGTCGTCGGCAGCGAGCGCGTGCCCGGTCGCGGTGTTCCTGCCGCCGGCGACGGCGTTGCGATGCGACAGCAGGACGCCCTTCGGCTTGCCGGTCGTGCCCGACGTGTACATCAGGATGGCATCGTCGTCGACGTCAAGCTCCGGCAGCGCCGCGTCGTCGCCATGCGCCGGCCAGTGCGGGCCGCGGTCGACGTCGGTCGCGATCTGCACGACATCGTCCGCGAGACCCGCCAGCACGTCCCGATACCGGTCGGCCAGCTCGTCGTCGACGAACACGGCGCGCGTGTCGGCGTGCTCGATCACGTACGACAGCGCGGCGTCGCCGGACACGGCGTTCAGCGGCACGATGACCCGTCCGCTGTACATGACGCCGAGCAGCAACGCCGTCGTCCAGTAGCCGTTCGGCAACAGCATCGCGACCTTGTCACCCTTCGCGATGCCGAGCGCCTCGAGATGAGCGGCGATCGCGTGCGCGTGCTCGCGCAGCTGCGCATAGCCCATCTGCGTGCCCGGCTCGGGTGCCAGCAGGAACGGCTTGTCAGGCTGCGAGCGCGCGTTGTCGTCGATCAGGTCCCGTAGCGTCGTCATCGCTCACCCCGGCTCAGGCGTCGCTGCGGTCGGGGGTGATCCCGAACTTGCGCCAGTAGTCGCCGAAGATGTCGTCGAGGTCGGGCCGGTCGGGCGGGATCGTCGTCGAGATCCGCGTCGTGTTCAGGAAGTGACGGTAGTTCATGTTGTCCGAGATGTTGTTCCCCCCCCAGGTACCGCAGCCCATCGACAGGGAGAACGGCAGGCCGTTATCGAACGCCCCACCGGTCGCGAAACAATGCGCCTGGTTGACGATGACCCGGCAGACCGGCAGCTCGAGGCCGAGCTGCAGCGCACGCTGCGGGTTCTGCGAATGCAGGCCCACGGAGTGTCCCTTGCCGTTGATGTCGAGCACGCCGGCGACGATCGCCGTCGCGTGCGCGAAGTCGCGTGCCCGAAACACCGTCAACACCGGGCTCAGTTTCTCGTCGCAGAACTTGCTGTCCGGGTCGGGGCCTTGCTCCTCGACCAGGATTACGCTGGTGGCCGGGCCGCCGGCGATGCCGGCCAGCGCGAGAATCTCGGCCGCCGACTTCGCCGTGACCCGGGGGCTGAGCCTGCCGTCCGGCCACATCGCGTCGCGCAGGCGTTCTTTCTCGTCGCCATCGAGCAGCCGCGCACCGCGTTGCTGCAGCGCGGCCAGCATGTCATCGTAGACCACATCGAGCGCGACGAGGCTGTTCTCCGACGAGCAGCTGGTCGCGTTGTCGAAGGTCTTCGACGCGACGATCCGGTCGGCCGCCGCGGCGATGTCGGCGGTCTCGTCGACGATGCTCGGCACGTTGCCGGCGCCGACGCCGATCGCCGGTGTGCCGGACGTCATCGCCGACCGCACGTTGTTCTGCGAGCCGGTGACGACGACCAGGTCGACCTGGCGCATCATCTCCTGGGTCACCGCCTTGCTGACCGGCGACGGCAGCTTCTGCACCAGGTCTTCGGGCGCGCCGACCCGGGCCAGCGCCGCACGCATCAGCGCGACCACCTCGGCGGCCACGCCCTGCCCCTTTGGCGACGGTGCGAGGATCACGGCATTGCCGCCCTTGAGCGCGTTCAGCGTCTTGTTGTACGGCGTCGCCACCGGGTTGGTCGACGGCACCACGGCGCCGACCACACCGACCGGCCGCGCGATCTCGATCAGCCCGCGTTCCGGGTACTCGGCAACCACGCCGACGCTGCGTGCGCGCTTGAGGTCGCGCAGCAGACCGAGGGTCTTGCGGTGATTCTTCGTGACCTTGTCGTCGACCCGACCTAGCCCGGTTTCGGCGACGGCCTGTTCCGACAGGCGGCGGTTGTTGGCCGGATCGAGCAACGTCCACGCGACTGCGGTCACGACCTCGTCGACCGCGCCCTGGTCGTAGTCGGCATACACCGCCTGGGCCGCGCGGGCGCGCGCGACCAGGGCGGCCACCGTGTCGACCACGGTCGAGCGCGCCGCCCCGGCTGACTGGTCTACCGAATTCGCTTGCATGGTCCCGACCCCCGATCGTGCCGCTGTCGGCAGGCCCGCGGCTGCGGCGCCTGCACACGCCATGTCACTGCCAACGGCGTGTCGCATGCCCGGGCACGCGACACGCGGCCACGCGCTATGGCTTGCGCAGCTCCTTGAGCAGTTCGCCCAGGTAGTCCTGGCGCTCTTTCCACATCGCCTGGACCTCCGACCGCGTCATGACGCGCATCGGTGAGCCACCTTCCTTCATCTTGCCGATCACCTTCTTGTCCTTGAACATCGCCGGGACCTTGTCGGCGAGCACTGCGATGACGTCGTCCGGCGTACCCTTGCGGGCCATGACGCCGCGGAAATTGACGCTGCTGTCATCGACGTCGAGGCCCGCCTCCTTGAACGTCGGCACATCCGGCAGGAAGTCATTGCGCTGCAGGTCGGCGACAGCGAGGATCTTCAGCCGATCGCGGCTGCGGTAGGCGTCCGACAGGTTGTTGAAGCCGGCCATGGTCTGACCGCCAAGCACGAACTGCAGTGCCTTGACGCCGCCACCGGCCGGCACGTACTTGGTCTCGACGCCGGCCGCCTTGTCGAACTGCAGGTTGGCGATGTGGTGCCCGACGTAGAGCCCGGCGCCCGACAGCGTCAGCTTGCCCGGATTCGCCTTGGCATAATCGACCACGTCCTTGACCGAGTTGAACGGGCTGTCCTTGTTGACGATCAACACCGCAGGGTCGGCCCCCCAGTTGGCGATCGGCTCGAGGTTGTCGATGTTGTACTTGACCTTGCCCGGAAAGACGATCGACTGGGCGATGAAATGGGGGACGTTGTACGCGGCCAGCTCATAGCCGTCGGTCTTGCCGCGTTGCACGAAACGGTTCCAGCCGACCTGGCCACCGGCGCCCGGGCGATTGAGGATCACCACCGGCTGCCCGTTCAGGTAGACCGGGTTGCCCTTCTTGTCCTCTTTCGCCGCCATCATCGTGACGATGCGTGCCTGGAAGTCGGTCGCACCGCCGGCGCCGTACGCGACCATCAGCGTGATCGGACGTTCGGGAAACTGAGCGACCGCTGCGGTCGCGGCCGTTGACAACGCGACTGCCGCCGTCAGCGCCGCCTTTGAGATCCTGCTCGTTATCGAAGTCATTTGCGTCTCCTCCTAACCGTGTTGTGTTTTCGTTTCGTTATGCTCAATTGCCGCCAAGCGCGGTGTTGGCCCGTTGCCGACGATCCCGGCCGCCGTGGACCGTAGTCACCGTCAGATCAGCACGCCGCGCGGCAATTGCACGTTCAACATCACCGAGAACAGCAGGTACATGAACGCCGTGAAGCCGGCGGCAAACGCCACGCAGCTTAGCAGCCGCCGCCGACCGTCTGTCTGCGGCGAGTACCAGTAGGTAACGACCGCGAGCACCAGGAACGCGCTCGTGTACATGCCGAGCACCTCGACCAGCGATACTGCGACGACCATCATCAGGATCACCGGCAGCTGGCGCAGCAACGGGAACGCCTGGAAATCGTCGACGCACATGTCGAACGCCTCGCGTGCCAGCGACACCAGGCTCAGCGTCAGCATCACCGTCGCGACGATCGACGGGAACAGGTAGGCCTCGCTGTTGTCCTGGAAGTAGCTGACGCGGAAGATCAGGCCGGCGAGCAGCGCGACCGTCAGCGCAACGACGAAGCGACGTCCGAGCACCGGGTTCATGCCGCCGCCTCGCGACGACGGCGCAGGATCTGCTTGCGCTCGTTGAAGATGCTGTAGGCGATCGACAACACGCACAGGCCGATCACGATCTTGTTGATCGGTCCGTCGAGGAAGTAACTCCAGGCATCGTCACCGGCAATCAGCCGCCCCTGCAGGAAGTTGGTCTCGGTGAGCTGGCCGAGGATCAGGCCGAGCACCAGTGGCGCGGCGCTGAATCCGACCCGAGCGGCAAAGTACATCAGCGTGCCGAGCACGAGCATAACGATCACGTCGGAGATGCTGTTCTGCACGCTGTAGGTGCCGAAGATCGCCAGCACGATCACCGCGGCGGCCATCACGTGGTTGGGTATCCGCGTCACGAACACGCTGTAGCGCGCGATCATCAGGCCGAACACCATCATCAGGACCTGGCCGACGAGCAGCGAGTTGATGAAGGTCCAGGTGACGGCGCCGTGCACCGTGAACAGATCGGGGCCGGGAAACAGCCCGTTGATCAACAGCCCGCCGAGCAGCACCGCCGCGGTAGGGCTGCCCGGGATGCCCAGCGTCAGCAACGGCACCAGCGACGGCCCGACCATCGCGTTGTTGGCGCTCTCGGCAGCGATCACGCCGTCGGGTTCGCCCTTGCCGAAGCGCGACGGGTCCTTGCTCATCTTCTTGGTCTGGTCGTAGGCGACCAGTCCGGCAATCTGCCCGCCGGCGCCCGGGATCACGCCGACGATGCTGCCGACCACGGTGCCGATGGTCAGCGCCTTGATGCGCCGCACGTTGTAGACGAACGACTTGACGACGCTGTGCGAGCGCAGCTCGGCGTATTTCGCCTTGCCCAGTGACGACCCCGACGACGCGACCAGGCTGAGCACCTGCGGTATCGCGAACAGGCCGATCAGCGCGGCGATCACGTGGATGCCGCCGGCGAGGTGCTCGGTGAACACGAACCGCTCCTCGCCGAGCACCGGGTTGTAGCCGATCGTCGACAGCCACAGGCCGACGCCGCCGGCGATCAGCCCCTTGAGGATCGAGCCCCCGCCCAGCGATGCGATGATCGTGATACCGAAGATCGAGATCCAGAACAGCTCGGCCGGGCCGAAGCGCAGCGCCAGTTGCGCGAGCATCGGCGTGAAGAAGATCAACAGCACGACGCCGATGACGCCGCCGATCAGCGAGCTGATGAAGCAGTAGTGCAGCGCCTCGGTGGCGCGCCCCTGGTTGGCCATCGGGTGACCGTCCATGATCGTCGCGATGTTCGCCGGCGCGCCCGGTATGTTGACCAGGATGCCGCTGACCGCGCCGCCAGCCACGGTCGACGTGTACACGGCGCCGAGCATGATCAGCGACGCCGCCGGCTCCATCTGGAACGTGAACGGGATCAGCAGCGCGACCGCCATGGTCGGGCTCAGGCCCGGCGTCGCGCCGAGCAGCAGACCGCCGATCGTGCCGAACACGAGGATCAGCAGATTGACCGGCGTGAACACCTCGGCAAAGTATTGGATGAACTCCACTGCCCCTCCGGCACCCTGTCGCGCAAACGTCGATCAAGAGATTCGCGTTTACTTATATAGGTCATATACATGACCTCGGCGTGCTGCCAAGTTCTAGACCCGGTCACCGGCGCTGTCAAGCAAGAGTCGGTTAGCTCATGTAGATGAGCTATACTATGTGCACTGCAGCATCCGTCTCAGGCCATTGACGGGGCGACGCATTCGCCGACGGGGCATCGACAGCGATGAACAGGCCGACAGCGCCGGGCCGCGCCAGCAGCAAGCCGCTCTACCAGGTCGTCGAGGACCACATCCGCGGGTTGATCGACTCGGGCGAACTCGTGCCCGGCGACCTGATCCCGTCCGAACCGCAGCTGGCCCGGCAGCTCAACGTCAGCCCCGGCACCGCGAAGAAGGCCATCGACAACCTGGTCTGGGAGCAGCGCCTGTATCGCCACCAGGGCAAGGGCACCTACGTCTCGAAGATCGACTTCAACAACAGCCTGTTCCGCTTCACGACCTACGGCGACGCCGCCGGCCAGCCGACGCGGCTGCACAAGGAGACGACGGCGCGGCGCATCGAACCGGGCACGCCGGCGCTGTGCAGCAAGCTGGGCACCGCGGCGGACGCAGCGCTGCTCTACGTCGAGCGCGTCGGTTATGTCGACGAACAGGCCGTGATGGTCGAGTACTCGCACTGGCGGGCCGACGTCGTACCGGGGCTGGAGCGCGAAGACGTGCATATCCCCGACCTGTTCTACGCGCTGATCGTCGACAAGTACGGTATCCCGGTCGTGCGCGCCGAAGAGACGCTGACCGCCGGCGGTGCCGATCCGCAGACCGCGGCGATCCTCGGCATCCGGCCCGGCGAACCGGTGCTGGTGCTCAACCGCGAGACCTACACCAGCAACAACCGCATCATCGAGATCCGCGTCTCCAAGGGGCGCGCCGACCGCTTCAGCTACAAGACCGAGATCCGCTGACCTGCCCGTTGCACGGGCATCCCGAGGGCCTGCGGCCCTCGCCGCCGTCGTGGCGCCGGCTGCGCGCGACCGTCCTGGCCATCGCCATGGCGTGGATCACAGCCAGGGCACAGCGGACCGGAAACCGCAGTTCTCCGACGGCAACGGCGCCGCAGAAGAAGCGCGATTTGCGGATCTCCGCAGCGACCGATGCAGACCGGTCTCAGATCTGACGCCTGTAGTCTTTGCGTACATCGGCCCGTGCGGCGTGCAGACCGGCGGCGCCGTCAGCGCCGATGCCGCCCGGCGAGCAGCTGCACGATCTCGTCGAACGCGCCGTTGTCGAGCCCGTTCGACAGGTCGAGCGCCAGGCATCGCCGGTAGTAGGGGCTGAGATCCAGTCCGACGCCGAGACCGAAGATCGCAACATCACCGGCGCGTTCGTGCGCGGCGACGACATCCTTGAGGTGGTTGTCGAGGTAGTAGGCGTCGTTCGCCAGCTTGGTCGCGCCGTCCATCGGGCAGCCGTCGGAGATCACGATCAGCGCCCGATCACACTCGTCGCGGCCGCGCAGCCGCGCGCAGGCCCAGTCGACGGCCTCGCCGTCGATGCCCTCGCGGAACAGATCGGGCTTGAGCAGCGCCGCGATCGCGCGGCGTGACCGCCGCCAACCGCTGTCGGCACCCTTGAAAACGACGTGGGTCACCTCGTTGAGGCGTCCCGGATGCGCCGGTCGCCCGTGCGCCAGCCAGTCGCGCTGAGCGCGGCCGCCGTTCCAGGCCCCGGTCGTGAAGCCCAGCACCTCGCTCGCGACGCCGGCCTGGTGCAGCGCGCGACCGAACACATCGACCAGCAGCGCGACCGCGTCGCTATGCGCCTTCATCGACCCCGAGCAGTCGATCAGGAAACTGACCACTGCGTTGGCCACCGGCCGCACGCGCTCGCGCCGGAACAGTCTCCGCTCGGCCGGCGAGCTGACCAGCTGGGCGAGGCGGCGGCCGTCGATGCGCCCCTCTTCTTCGCCGAACGCCCAGCCATCGCGCGCCGGACGCGCGAACAGCGCGGCCAGTCGACGCGCCAGGCGCGCGGCGTTGAGCCCCTGCGCCTGCACCTGCCGGTCGAGTCGCGCGCGCAGCTCGCCGAGCAGCGCCGGACGCACCAGGTCCGCGGCATCGACCTCGCGGTCGTAGGCGCGCGTGAACACGCGGTAGCCGATGGCGGCGTCGGCAAACACCCGGCTGCGCCCGCTGGCGACCGTGCCGATCGTGGCGTCGTCGCCGTCGTCGAACAGCAGCAGCGGCCGCAACGCCGCGAGCGCTTCGTCGCGCTGCGCACTCGCATCGTCGTGGCTTCGCGCCATCTCGGCATCGACCAGGCCGTCGATCGTCGCCGCCAGCGACAACGCGGCGTCGGCGAAGCGCGCCTGGTCGCTGCGATACCGTTTCAACGCCGCGAGCTCGTGGCCGATCAGCGGCACGATCCCGGCACGTGTCGCCTCGATCAGGTCCTCCGTCTCGGCCAGCACCGGCCGGGCGTTCAGGCGCGACCAGCAGACCTGGGCCAGGGTGTAGACGAGGATACCGACCGCGCTGTCACTGAGGCCGCCGCGATGCAAGGCCTGCGACCAGCGCGCGAAGCGCTCGGCGACGTTGTGCGCGACTCCCGGCAGGCGCGCCGGGACCAGCGACTCGACGCGCAGCTGCTCGAGCAGCTCGAACACCAGGCGCTGCAGCGGCGCCTGCGGGCAGCGCGCGCGGTGCAGCTGCGGGTCGGAGTAGCACAGGCGCAGCGCCATGCCGTCGGCGGCACCGCGGTAATCGACGAGGTCGTCGTCCGGATCGGTCTGCAGGTGCGGCGCAGGCAGCGCGATGCGCTGCCGCCCGCGATACAGGCCGCGGGCACGCAATTGCAGCTCGCGATCGCCGCTCAGCGCGCGGATCGTCGCGCCGCACAGCTCTTCGAGACGCTGCTGGCGGCGCGCTTGCTGCTGGACCTGGCCCACCGTTGCGTCGCCGGTCCGCCTAGCCGGCGACGGCCTGCGACGTCGCACCCTGCGCGGAGTGGAGTTCCTCGTCGAAGCAGCGCTGGAAGTACTCGGCGACGACCGGCTGCTCGGCCGCGTCGCACTTGTTGACGAACGACAGGCAGAATGCGCGGCCGACGTCGCCGAAGATCTCGCAGTTCTCGGCCCAGCTGATCAGGGTGCGCGGCGACATCAGGGTCGCCAGGTCGCCTGCCGCGAAGCCGTTGCGCGTCAGCTCGGCGACCGAGACCATGGCGTCGAGCAGCGCGCGGTCGCGGACGCCGGGCACCCGCGCCTGGATGATCGCGATCTCTTCGTCGCGCGGCAGGAAGTTCAGCGTCGCGACGATGTTCCAGCGGTCGATCTGCGCATGGTTGAGCAGCTGCGTGCCGTGGTACAGCCCGCTGAGGTTGCCAAGGCCGACGGTGTTCGACGTCGCGAACAGGCGGAATTGCGGGTGCGGCCGGATCACGCGGTTCTGGTCGAGCAGCGTGAACTTGCCGTCGCGCTCGAGGATGCGCTGGATCACGAACATCACGTCCGGCCGGCCCGCGTCGTACTCGTCGAACACCAGCGCGACCGGACGCTGCAGCGCCCACGGCACGATGCCTTCCTGGAACTCGGTCACCTGCTTGCCATCGCGGACCACGATCGCGTCCTTGCCGACCAGATCGAGGCGCGAGATGTGGCCGTCGAGGTTGACCCGGACGCACGGCCAGTTCAGACGCGCCGCGACCTGCTCGATGTGCGTCGACTTGCCGGTGCCGTGCAGCCCCTGCACCATGACCCGGCGATCGCGCATGAAGCCGGCGAGGATCGCCAGCGTCACGTCGGCGTTGAATCGGTACGCGGTATCGATCTCCGGCGCGTGGTCATCGCGTTCGCTGAACGCCGGCACCGACAGGTCGCTGTCGATACCGAACAGGTCGCGGACCGAGACCTCGCGGTCGGGCTGGATCTGGTCAATCGCTGTCATCGCTTGCCCCTGCGGTACCGCGCCGCTGCCGCCTGGCAGCGGCCGATGATGTGTTGAACAGGCGATGGTAGAAAACAATTGGGACAATTAGTATCGTTTTTGTTATGGAATCCAACCCCGACCTGCTCGCCGCCCATGCCGCCGCGCTGCAGCGCTGGCAGCGCCCGTGCACCGGCTTCGCGTCCGGCAACGACCCGCGGACCAGCGACCGCGCGCTGCTCGGGCTCACCTACGGCGGCCTCGCCCACGCCGCGGGCCACGCCTGGCTGAACGCCGGCCGGCGCCTGATCGACAAGACCTACGTCGCCATGCTGTGGCACGTGCAGGACCTGACCGCGCTGCGCACCGTGTCACCCGAGCGGGTCGCCGCGCGGCTCGACGGCTTCATCACGACGACGATCCGTCCGCGCTGGGACGATCTGCCGACCCTGGGCAGCGACGACGGCCCGGCGTTGGCGGCGACCTGGGTGGAACGCATGGCACGCGAGTGCTTCGGGTCGGTCCACAGCGAGCTGGCGGCCAGCCGGCTGCTGTTCTACCTGCTGCCGATGCTGCCGGTGTTCAACCTCAGCGCCGGTCATGTCAAGGCCCTGGCGCAGCTCGGCGATGCCCCGGCGTCGACCGGCTACCGTGCGTACGCGCACACCGCGATGGCGGCCTACCGCCGGGTCGACGCCGGTCTGCGACAGCTGCCGCTGCCGGCGACGACCGACGGCGCCGGCGACCCGCTGATCGCCGGGCTGCTGGCCGACACCGACTGGTGGCCGCGCCGGGTGTTCGACTGCTACCTGCGCGCCTGCGTCGACCAGCGAACCGGCGCGCCCGATCCGTTCGCCTGCGACGACGCCGGCAACCCGGTCGCCGCCTGATGCCGCACCACGTCTCGCCTCGCAGGCGGTGTTGCGGCCCGACGCGCGCCAACGACGATCACCGTAAGCGGCGCGCCGACGGCCGATGAGCGCGACGCCCGGCAACGCCATCGATCGCACGCTGTCGGTCGCGCCGATGCTCGACTGGACCGATCGCTACTGCCGTTACTTCCTGCGCCAGATCACTCGCAAGACGCTGCTGTACACCGAGATGGTCACGACCGGCGCGCTGCTGCACGCCGAACCGGCACGCTTTCTCGATTTCAACGCCGCCGAACACCCGCTCGCGTTGCAGCTCGGCGGTAACGTGCCGGACGAGCTGGCGACGTGCGCGCGGCTCGCCGACGACTGGGGCTACGACGAGGTCAACCTCAACGTCGGCTGCCCGTCGGACCGCGTGCAGTCGGGCCGCTTCGGCGCCTGCCTGATGGCCGAACCCGGGCTGGTCGGCGACTGCGTCGCGGCGATGCGCGGCGTCACCAACCGGCCGGTCACGGTCAAGCACCGCATCGGCATCGACGAGCGCGACAGCTACGACCAACTGGTGCACTTCGTCGACACCGTCGCGACGGCCGGCTGCCGGGTATTCATCGTGCATGCCCGCAAGGCCTGGTTGCAGGGCCTGAGCCCGAAACAGAATCGCGAGATCCCGCCGCTGCAGTACGCCGCGGTGCACCGGCTGAAGGCGGACCTGCCACAGCTGTCGATCGTCATCAACGGCGGCTTCAAGACCCTGGCCCAGGTCGAGCGGCAGCTCGCGGCGGTCGACGGTGTCATGATCGGCCGCGAGGCCTACCAGAACCCGTGGCTGCTGGCCGACGCCGACCACCGCCTGTTCGGCGCGACGGCCACCACGCGCGATCGTGCCGAGGTCGTCGAACGCATGCTGCCGTTCGTCGAGCGCGCGCTCGCCGACGGCGTACCGCTGCACCGGATCTCGCGCCATATGCTCGGCCTGTTCCAGGGTCAGCCGGGCGCGCGGCGCTGGCGGCGCACGCTGTCGGAACATGCCCACCGCCCCGGCAGCGTCGCGCAGCTGCTGCGCGACGCACTGCCCGAACCCGTCTGAGCGATCGGCCGGCGCGCCCCGACCTGCGCTTGGCATCCGCATTTCGCGGGCCGGCGGTCCTTGCCGCGGTTGTCGGAACGACCGGCCGCGACCGCCATGGCCGCCGCCTGGGCGGGATCAGGGCCAGGCCACAGCGGGCGGGGGACCGCAGGAATCCGAATCGCCGGCCGCGGGGTACCAACCGCCGTCTCCTGGCCTCCGCAACCGGCCGGCGGAAACCACCTTCACATCAGCCACTTGTGGGACCGGCGCTGTTCGGCTCGTGCTTTATGCAGGCTAAGCCACTGTTTTGTGGAATAATCGCGCCACGCGTCACGAGACTGGGAGGGAACCGATGCGCGCGCGTCAACGGCTGATTCTGGGCACTGCCGGCCTGCTTTCGATGTTCGCCGGCGCCGCGTTCGCCGCCGAGCCGGCGGACCTCGAGCGTCTGCAGCAGAGCGGCGCCTGCCCGAACTGTGACCTGTCCGGCGCCGACCTGTCGTCGATGCGCCTGATGAGCGCCGACCTTTCCGGTGCCGACCTGCGCGGCGCAACGCTGCGCAAGACAATCCTCTACCGCGCCGACCTCAGCGCCGCCGACCTGCGCGGCGCCGATCTCGATCGCGCCAGCCTCGGGCGCATCGTCCTGGTCGGCGCCGACCTCAGCGGCCTCGAGCTGTCCGACGCCAGGCTGCTCAACGCCGACCTGCGCCGGGCGGTGCTGCGCGACGCGCGTCTCGACGGCGCGATGCTCGAACACAGCGACCTGCGCGGCGTAGATTTCAGCGGCGCCGATCTGAGCCGGGCCAGCCTGCGCCACGCCAAACTCGACGGCGCGATATTCGCCAACACCAACCTGCAGCAGGCCGACCTGCGCTCGCTCGACATGCGCAAGGTCCAGTCGATCGGTGCCAGCGACATGTCGGGCGCGCGCCTCCACAACACCCGGCTGGACGGCCTCGACCTGCGCGGCAGCCGCTTCGACCTCGCCGACATGCGCAACCCCGGCCTGGCCAAGGCCAACCTGCACGGCGTCTCGATGACCGGCGTGACGATGCGCAAACCCGACCTGCGGCAGGCCGTGCTCGACGAGGCGGACCTGCGCAATGCCGACATCGTGGGTGCCAAGCTGGTCGGGGCGAGTGCGCGATCGGTCCAGCTCGCGTCGGCGACGCTGCAGGGCAACCTGGTCGGCATCGATCTCAGTGGCAGCGACCTGAAACGCGCCAACCTGGCGAGCGCCAACCTCAAAGACGCGCGACTGGCCGACGCCGATCTCACCCAGGCCAACCTGGCGTCGTCGAATCTGTACGCCGCCGACCTGACCAATGCGAAGCTGAACCGCGCCAACCTGCGCAACGCCAATCTGCGCGAGGCCCGGCTCGATGGCGCCACGCTTGACGGTGCGGTCAGCGACGGCGCACGCGGACTTGGCGACAAGTGACCGGCGCGCCCGCGGTGCGGGCTAGGGGCTTTTCACACGACGTGAGGCCCGGCGTTGCTGCCGTGACATGCACCGGGCACGGGGTGAGGACAGTCGCTCGGTGAGCCTGGGTGAACGACGGACAGCGCGGCAGGGCAGATCGTGGGACGCAACCCGCAGCACCGGGACCGTTTCCAGCCCAACGGCGTCGCTGCCCTGTCGTGCACGGCGGCCACCTCGCGCTCGCCGTGCCTTGATGGCCAAACAACGGCCCTGCGTCGCTGCGTCTCGCGTCGTGTCAACCGGCCCTAACGGGTGATGACCTCCGGCCCCATCAGCGTCGTCGGCAGCCAGGTCGACACGACCGGCACATAGGTCACGATGATCAGGAACAGGAACATGATGCCGACCCACGGCAGCGCGGCCTTGATCACGCGTCCGACCGACATCTGAGCCACACCCGCGGTCACGAACAGGTTGAGCCCGACCGGCGGCGTGATCATGCCGATCTCCATGTTGACGACCATGATGATGCCGAGGTGGATCGGATCGATGCCCAGCGTCGTCGCGATCGGGAACACCAGCGGCGCGACGATGATCAACAGCCCCGACGGCTCCATGAACTGGCCGCCGATCAGCAGCAGGATGTTGACAACGATCAGGAACATGATCGGCCCGAAGCCGGCCGACAGCATCGCCTCGGTGATTGCCTGCGGCAGGCGTTCTTCGGTCAGCACGTGCTTGAGGATCAGCGCGTTGGCGATGATGAACAGCAGCATGATGGTCAGCTTGCCGGCCTCGAACAGCGCGTGCTTGGTGTCTCGGTGCCAGAAGATCGACAGCACGCGCAGCGGCACCATCGCGACACTGCCGAGCCCGTCGCGGAACGGCCCCATGTCGCGGTAGATGAAGTTGGCGATCAGGAACGCGTACACCGCGGCCACCGCGGCGGCCTCGGTCGGCGTGAAGACGCCGCCGTAGATGCCGCCGAGGATGATCACGATCAGCATCAGGCCCCACGACGCATCGCGCGCGGAGTCGAATATCTCGCCCCAGCCGGCCCACGGCTGCGCCGGCAGGTTCTTGATGCGCGCGACGATGTAGATCGCGATCATCAGCATCAGGCCGGCCAGCAGGCCCGGGAACACACCGGCGAGAAACATCCGCCCGACCGACACGTCGGTCGCGGCCGCGTAGACGACCATGACGATCGACGGCGGTATCAGGATGCCCAGCGTCCCGGCGTTACAGATCACGCCAGCGGCGAACTCGCGCGTATAGCCGACACTGATCATGCCGGCGATCACGATCGAGCCGATCGCGACGACGGTCGCCGGCGACGAACCGGACAGCGCCGCGAACAGCATGCACGCGAACACCGACGCGATCGCCAGGCCGCCGCGGAACGAGCCGACGACGGCGATCGCGAAGCGGATGATGCGGTTGGCGACGCCGCCGGTCGACATGAACACCGAGGCGAGGACGAAGAACGGGATCGCCAGCAGTGTGTAATGCCCTTCGAACGCCGAGAACAGCGTCTGCGCGACCGACGCCAGCGACGCGTCGTGGGCGAACACCATCAGGAAGAGGATACTCGACAGGCCGAGCGACACCGCGATCGGCACGCCGATCAGCATCATGCCGATGACCATCGAGAACAGGATGGCGACTTCCATGGATCAGCCCTCCCTGTCCTTGAGCGACGGCGCATCCGGATCCGGCTGCGCGTGCGGCGCGTTCATCTCGAGCTCCTCCATCAGCTCCTCGGCCTCGTGGCTGGCGATGATCCGGTCCAGCCTGCCGGTGAAGATCTGCCACGCGAGCTGGACGAAGCGCAGCAGCAGCAGCGCGACGCCGAGCGGTAGCGCGAGATAGGGAATCCAGCGCGGCACCTTCTCGTAGCGCTCGCCTTCGTTCATCGCGTCGGCGAGGAACTGCATGAACTCGGGCATCGGGATATCGTCGGTCTCGAGCCAGGCGCGCTCGGTCGCGAACGGGTACCAGTAGTCCCAGGCGCCGATCATCAACAGCGTTGCAAACGCCAGCGACAGGCCGACGGCGATGATCGCCAGTACCTTGCGCGTCGGTTCCGACACGGCATTGATGACGACGTCGACGCCGATATGGACATGCTTCTTGACGCCGTAGGACATGCCCATCAACACCAGCCACGCAAACAGATAGACGGTGACCTCGAGCGCCCACAGGATGTTGGCGTCGAATACGTAGCGTGCGACGACGTTGGCGAACGTGATCGCGGTCATCAGGCCGAGACAGATCGCGATGCTGGTCTCTTCGATCTCGTCGACGAACCGACCCAGCCCCGTTGTTGGCTGTGTATGCATGTTTCCCCCGGTCACGCCTGCGACCATCGCGGCCGGCGTTTGTCGTTATTGATCAGTGGCCTGGTTGACAATGCAGCCAGACGCACGCGGCGTCGTTGCGTTGCACCGACGCCACGCCGTTAGCCCGCGTCGAGCGGGCGGCGCAGCGGCCACCCGTCTGGCGGCCGCTGCGTTCCACCGCGCCCGGTCAGCCCTGGTTGGCGCTCAGCGCCGCCTCCATCAGGTCGGCACCGATGTCTTTCTCGAACTTCTTCCACACCGGCTTCATCGCCTCGACCCAGGCCTGGCGCTGCTCCGGCGTCAGTGCACGGACGACGCCGCCGGCGTCGATGATCGCCTGCTTGTTCTTGTTGTTGACCCGGGTCGACTCGGCGTTGCGCGTCTCGGTGACTTCCTTGAGGATAGTCGCCAGCTGCGAACGCACATCGTCCGGCAGCCCGTCCCACCACTTGCTCGACGTCACGACCAGGTAGTCGAGGATGCCGTGGTTGGTCTCGGTGACGCCGTCCTGCACCTAGAAGAACTTCTTGCCGGCGATGTTCGACCTGGTGTTCTCCTGGCCGTCGGTGAGGTTGGTCTGCAGGGC